>Ga0209362_1000635_pt1 | contig 30851 bp, 38 predicted proteins | sample SaaInlV_165m_DNA_FD_184680 | JGI IMG/M metagenome (GOLD analysis project Ga0209362, IMG submission 184680) | Marine microbial communities from expanding oxygen minimum zones in the Saanich Inlet - Saanich Inlet SI037_S3LV_110m_DNA (SPAdes)... | ecosystem: Environmental > Aquatic > Marine >... | reverse complement strand
TATCTGCTCGCACCTATTGGTGATGTAAATGCATTTCCAGTTGTATGTGAGAATGTTTGTGATTCATCTAGTTTAGGAACATTTGAGCCTGCGGTCAGGATATACTTTGCAGTATTATTGGGAATAGGTGAAAGGACGGTTTTTTGTAACGACGCTGTTATAGTATCATCGGTTGATATATCAATTCCGCTAATTATTCCATTACCAGCATTATTATAAAGTGGAGAACCATTTCCTTCAACCGAAAAATATTGTATGGCAGCCACACCTTGTGTGCTTCCATCACTGAATTCCATAAAACTTCCTGCGCCTGTTATTCCAATACCACCATTTACCACTTTAACATCTCCACCAAATGTTGCACCTGCATCTGCGGAAAGTCCTGCCATCATATGAATAATTCCAGTTGTTCCGCCTGCTTGAAATTCTATATTATCGGTAGTGAAATCTATTTTTGTGTCCGAATCACCATAGTGACGAAGTGACCGTTCAATATCTAAGTTGTTTGTTCTTGCATAGATGGCATTACCGTTAGTGTTGAACTCTAACCTTTCATCAGTCGGACCACCACCAATCCAATTGTTTGTTTCTGTATTGTTAGTACCCAATACTATGTTGTCACCAAATGTTGCACCACCAGAAACATAAAAATCACCAGAAACTCCTAATGTCTGGTCTGGACCAGAAGTTCCTATACCTACCTTTAAGTTTGTGGAGTCATAATAAAACGCAGTAGCACCTTTAATGATAGAACCTTTCGCATCATAATATGCAACTTCACCAGTATTACCTTCGGTGTTGCCCGTTTCTGTTGCGGCACTTCTTTCCCATATGACAGGGTCTGTGCCCTTACAAATCCAAGATTGGTCTAGATATGTGTAAGTATCGTCTACTGATGGTGATGTTGGGAAATTAATTGCCATTGTTATATCCTATTAAAATTCTATCCATGCAGATTCAGAATCTACATAAGTATATAGTCTACCTTTTGTTGTGTTGTGCCATCTATCACCATCCGAAGGATTTGAAGGTGCAGAGGATGCTTCTGTGAATGTTCCAGTGTCTGTAATGTTCAATTCCACATCTTTACCTCTACGAGTCACTGTAACCCCACTACCTGTAAGTAGTAAATCACTTACTGATTTTATTACTTGTGCGCCATTGTCACGAATACCCACAGCACCACCACCTGCTAGTCCTACCCAATCTATATTTTGTAATGTCTGTGCTTGTGTGGGGGAAACAGTTAACATCTTTTGTAATACTTTTGTGTCCACACTTATTTTCTTTTTCTTTTCATCATATCGTAATGGGAATTGAGCGACTGCTATTCCGTCATCTCCTTGGATTCCTTGTTCACCTTGAGGTCCTTGTTCACCTATTGAACCATCTATACCTTTTAATCCTGCCTGACCTGGAATTCCTCTATCCCCTTTATTACCTTTTGTTCCAATTTTTCCTTGTAGACCTTCTTTTCCTTGTAGACCTTCTTTTCCGTCTTTTCCATGTTCACCTTGAACACCTTGTTCACCTTGAATTCCGTTATCACCTTGAACACCTTGTTCACCTTGAATTCCGTTATCACCTTGAATTCCCTGTAAACCTTGTTCACCTTGAATTCCGTTATCACCTTGAATTCCCTGTAAACCTTGTTCGCCCTGTTCACCTACTTCACCTTGAACACCTTGTTCGCCTACTTCACCTTGAACACCTTGTTCACCTACTTCACCTTGAATTCCTTGTTCGCCCTGTTCACCTTGAGGTCCTTTCATGCCAGGGATACCTGTTTCACCTTGTTCTCCTTTTTCTCCAGGAGGACCAGGAAATCCACTAAATGGATTAGTGTTTTTAACTTCTTCTATTATGGGTACAGTGACAGCAGATTCTTTTACCAAATCTTTTAATTTATCATGGTCTATTATATTTAAAAAACTAGAAGAATCTTCTAGGACTTCTTCTTCTTCATTGTGGTATTGATTGAAGCCTTTTAAATCAGACATATAAATTCACTCAAAGAAATAAAATCTTTTGTTCTAATTTCTTTTTTAAAGTGATGGAAAGCACACCATAACTGTTTCCATCTGTTTTGTTTACATTAACTATTTTGGAAGATTTTTTTACTATGGTATTTTCTGTTATTTTAATTTTCACCTAGTTACCTCACTAGGAGAATAAAATCTTCCTTCTGTTAGCCTGGTAACTGTACCATCTGGAATGTATCTTAATTCTAAGTCATATAAATGTTTTCCGGCAGGCACCAAAGAAGTAGCAGTTGCACCTGCAAAGACATAAATGCCTCCAGTTTCACCACCAGTGTTTCCTGCATTTCTATTCAACCAAAGACCACCACTTATTCCTATTGCTGTATTTCCTGCACCAGTGCTACCAGCGGTTGCCCCATAACTTAAACCCCCAGTAGAACCATATAAATGTAAAACTTTATCACTGTCTGATACAGACCGTCTAACCTGAAATTCAGCACTGTAGTTTGCCAAATCTATAGAATTATCAGCAGAATCTGTGTACAACAAATGAAGACTGAGGGTTTCTCCTTGATTAGATGTGATGTCGTGTCTTGCGGGCATAAAATTTCTCCAATAGTTTATATACTATAACTATATATGCTTTATCTTTTCGCTGTTTTTCTCTTTTTATACCCTATTTTTTGTTGATTTGCTTTAGTGCCTTTTTTCTCTCTATGTTTTCTTTCTTCTTTTTCTTCTTTCTTTTTAGCATATTCTTCAGCCTGTCTTTGAATTTCTGCTTGTTTTGTTGCTTCGTGCATCTGGCGAGTAAGTTCTTTATATTGCTCTAGGTTTGCGAGTGCCCTTTCTTTGTGTTCCTCTGGTATAAGATTTTCATCAACCAACCTCTTACATGCTTCAAGTCCCACATGTGGTTTTCCTGCATAATAAGCAGTTGCACCAATTTCATCAAGAATTTGATATTTGTAACAGTCTTCACTTATAAAGAGAATGTCGTTTTGAGGATAAGGAATTTCTAATGCCATTTTTGCAAAGATGTAACCCAATCGTGGTTTATCGTGAACTTGTCTATACAACCTCGCAATTTGATATAGGGGTTCTGCACGGATTGGTCTATATTCATAACAATCCAAAAATGCTTGTTGAATCTCCGGCCAAGAGTAATTAAGAATTGCTCTTATTATTCCAATTCTGTAAAGAGAATAATATGCTTCTTCTTCCCAACCACCCATTTCTGCTCTCTTGATATATGCTTCTAATGATTTCTCATATTGTTGGGAGTCGAAATATGATTGTGCAAGATAAAACTGATATCTAACATTTTCTGGTTCATCTTCTAATGCTTTCAAAAGCATTTCAGCATCTCTTGTATATTTTTCTACAGTAGTAATTCCGACATTTCTTGCACCTTCTGTTCTTGCAGATACATGATACTCTCCAAATATTCTATCTGTGGTCACTTCTTCGTGGGGTTTACCTTTACATTCTGCATACTCGTGAAGTACTCCAGTATAACACCAATCTTGTCCTGTTCTAAATATTTGGTTTCTCCACCAAGTGAATTCTTCTCTGCCAATGCGAAGACTGTAACTATCTGCTTCCATCTTTTCTGGGAATTTAAAATCTCCTGTTATGAAATCGTCTGCATCAATGACCCACGCAAAATCTGCTTTACCATCACAATTTCTTAAAGACTCGGACCTACTTCCCATCTTGCCTGAGTGGTCGCCAAACCCTTTCCAATCGGAAAGATATACTTCACCCTCTACACCATGTTCATCAAAGAATTCTTTAATAAGTTCTGGAGTTCCATCGGTTGAACCTGTATCTGTAATGTCGTACCTGTCAATATATGGAAGCATTGAAGTAAGACAATCTTTAATGATATGTGTTTCATTCTTCACAATCATACAAAGAGTTATTGTCGCTGGTTTTGATACTTTTTCTATTTTCATAATATTATTCACTCATTACCGCAGATGTGTTTTCTGCCCAATCCCAATTTAATCTATATTTCTTATTCTGTTCCCAAACAGATTTAAGAACCAACGGGTCAATTCCGTTTTCTTCCATAGTATATATAAGTGCATTTATATCTTTTGGAAAACAAGTTCCACCGAATCCATATTCTCCATCTGGTCCTGGGACAGAAGTATGGCTTTCTCCTATTCTAGAATCTGATACCACTGCTTCTATTATTGTATCGTAATTTGTTCCTTTAATATTATCACAAAGAATTTTCATCTCATTAAATATCATAACTTTTGATGCAAGAAAACAATTCGCGAAATATTTGGCTGCTTCTGATTCATTTGATTTCATAATATAAACTGGAATTCCTGGAAAACAATATTCATATATTTTTTCTAAACCATAAGCAATTCTTTTATCTCCGCCTATTACATGTCTATCCGAATTTATAAAATCATGTTCTGCATTTACAGCAGTCAAAAATTCTGGATTGTGAATTATTTTTAGATGAGGATATTTTTTAACAAGTTTATTAGTAGTTCCTATCGGTACAGTAGATTTAATGATAAAAGTTCCATCTATTGTAGAAGGAATATCATCAAAGAAATCTTCTAATATAGAAAGATTACATTTTCCGCCATCTACACTAATCATAGGTGTTGGAAGGCATACAAAAATATAATCAGAGGTAAGTGTTTCCATATAAGAATGTGTTGATTTGTCTGGGTCTATATCATATATTCGTACTTCTAATTTGTCTTGAAATCCTTTTGCAATTGCATTACCTACAAATCCATTTCCTATTACGCCAATTGTTGCTTGCATGTTATAATCCAATCTTCTAGTTTAACTTGAGGTTTCCATTGTAAAAGGGTATTTGCTTTAGAGCAATCCGAAAGAGTTTCTCTTGATTCTCCCGGCCGTTCTGGTATATAAACAAAATCCTTATATTCTTGAGGTTCATTCTTATCACTTATCATCTTTACCAAATCGTGAATATTATAATTTGTTCCTGAACCAATATTAAATAATTCACCAATTGCATTTTCATTGGTTGTTGTTGAGGCTAAAATGTTTGCTTCTACAACATCAGAAACATGAGTATAATCTCTGCGTTGTTGGCCATCACCTACTATTGTCATTGGTTCTTCTGCTTTGTATTGTCGTTGAAACAAACCAATCACTGGCGCATACTGTCCTTTGGTTGGTTGGTTCTCTCCATACACATTGAAGTAACGAAATGTAATGGTATCCAACCCAAACAAGTTTGTATACATCTGGCAAAGTTCTTCTCCTGCGGTTTTAGAAACCGAATATGGATTAAGACAATCCTTTGGCATATCTTCTGTGTTTGGAATAGGATTTGATAAACCGTATGCGGAAGAAGTAGATGAATACACTACTCTCTTTACTCCATTTTCTCTCGCGGCTTGAAGAATATTACATGTCCCAAGAACATTTGTTTGTACTGCAAGTCTTGGATTCTCTATTGTAGGTTGAATTCTTGATTCTGCCGCTAAATGAAAAATTACATCTATATTTTTTGTAATAGATTTTAACTTGTCGTAATCATTAATGTCCGACTTATAATTATTGGCAGAATCATTCCAATAAAAATGTTCATGAGCATCTGAAGATTCGTTATCAATCACTTTTACTTTATGACCATCCTCCAATAATCGTTTGACAAGATTTGAACCTATAAACCCTGCTCCACCTGTTACTAATATTTTCATATATTCTCCAATATGTAAATTAATTCTTTTGCTCGGTTTTCACAAGAAAAATTCTTGTGAATTTTATATCCTTCTTTTGAAATATCTTCTATCATATTTTCATTCTGTACCCATTCAATAAGTTCTATTATATCACCAAATGAATCATATATCAAACAATTTTTCTTATTTATTAATCCTAATTCTTCATTCATATAACTGTTGTTTGTTAATAGTAGAGTATCACACGCCAAAGTTTCTATAACTCTATAGGACAATCCATGAGGGTCACCTAAATTTTTATTAAAATGTATATGATATGAATTGATTGCATCGACCATATCTTCACCAATAACAAAAATGTCTTGTTTCATATTATATTTTTCGGTTAATCTGTCAATAAAATCGTTTCTTTGTGGATTTCTATTTCCACAAAATCCTATCAAATGATTTTTTGGTATATTATTTTTTTTGATGTGTTCAGTATCTATCCAAGGTTTGAACCAAAAAGAAGGAATACCATTAAATAAATCTCTACTTCCTTTTAAGATTGCATCATATTTTCCTTGATTCATTAGATTAATATAAAGTTCTTCTCCTTGGACATGAGCATCACAAGACCATAATAATTTTTTTGTTTTTATAGAACTTAAATCTAAATGTTGGTGGTACGCTTCCCACAAATCTACAATTAAATCATATGATTCAAAGTCAGGTAATTCACCAACATTACAGTCTGGATGGTTTCTTCCCCACACATCACAAACATGTCCTATGTTTCGTATTCCTTTTTGCAGAGTTAAACATTCTCGTAAATGTTTATTTTTTTCGTGCTGTCCACCATCTTGTAATATTAAAATTCTTTTCATTATTTTACCGTAAATATTTTATCTTCAACCCAAGGTTTATCAAAAACTTTTCTAAGAACAACCGTATACTCAAATCTATTAATAATTTTAGATTCTAAATGCCTTTTTAATAATAATTCTGAATGGAGGGGAATTCCTTCATCCAAATAATTTTCAATTTCATCATAAATGCTACAATAATACTTCATATTTTCTTGAGATGATGCACAAACCATATCAAAAATTCCATTTTCAAAATCACCACCATTGGGTATATTATATTTATCGATATCTAATATAGGAAATTCTTCTGTATATTTACAATCGAATCTAGTTTTTATTACTGTATCATAATTTCCTTCTAACAAATCATAACATAGTTTTATTTTTCTAAACATGTAAACAGAGATTATAGGGTTTGTAATATATGACAGATAATGTGGCATTTCTGTGTTGTAATTTTTGTCCAACACCACAGAGGATTCATCTTCCAATATAAATTTTTTTGGTTTAATCGTTTCTATTACATCTTCGATATTATCAGAATGATACGAATGCATATACACATCTGCATTTGTTGGTTCTATTATATTTTTTCTTAAAGAGTTCCAACAAGATAATGCTTCTCTTGTATGTCCAGATAATAATACTGCTGTTTTCATTTTAAATATTCGTCCCATAAGTCAGGATAATCTGTACATATTCCTGCAATTAAATCTATACTTCTTGGAAATTCGTTGTCTACCATGATGCTATCTTTTATTTTATTGCCTGTGAATGCCCAAATCTTACCTTTGCTTGTAAGTGTCATTATATCATCCTTATGCCAAAACCAATGTAAATTAGTTTCTTTTAATTGTTCTACTGCTTCTATATTCTTACAATGTAACCACATTTCGTCTGTAAAGAAATCAAATTTTATATTATATTGTGGTATGTCGTGACCCAACCACCAACCATGTTTGTACCATACATCAACTTCAACTGGATAGTGTTGAATTGCTTCTGTTATATACATAGGTTCATTCTCTCTATCAGTTCGTCCATTTAAATTTCCTCTATGGGATATTATAATCATGTGTTTGGATAAATATGATGTTTAATTTTTATATCATTTCTTTCTTCAATTTCAACATCGTTATTTAATAGGTATGACCCAAACATATATTCTGCTTTGAACTTCATTGGCGCGCCATTGCCCCAATCAGAAACTAAAAGTTCTTTTGCAGAAGTAAATATATAATCTTTAAGGTAATCATAATATTCTAAATATAATTTCATAAATTTTGGAGGACCATATGCAAAGGTGTCGTTTTTATATTGGTCGGGCCCGTGGGCGGGTATGATATTTAAAACATTCAAATCTAATTCTTCTGGTAGATTTTCAATCATTGAATCGAATCGAATTCTAAACACACAATCATAATCAAATATATTTTCTAAAAATTCTGATGAACCCTTCTTAATCATGTACCATTGCTTTAATATATTTTCCATATTAAAAAGTATCCAATATGTTTCCTCTGTAATATTTGTACCCAATTCCATGATACGAGTTTCTAAAGAATTTGGAATGTAATCCTCATAATTATAAATTTCTTTATATTTCGGTTCATACATTGAAAAACAAGAAATGTCTGGATTCAAATCTTTATATCTCTTATTTCCTGGAATATTATATGATGTATTTTCTATAATGTATTTGTTTTCTTTTCTTACATTTAAAAATTCATCTTGGTTATCCCATGTACTACAAAACAAATCACAATCATATTTATCCAGTATATTAGATTTTAATGATTCATAGGTTTTGTCGTATCCTCTTAAATGACCACTAAGAACTATAGCACATTTCATTTTCTATTGCCTTTCTTATCTTTAAAGCACCCGCAGTTGTTCCATCAGTATCGCCGTGTATTGCTCCGCCGACATTTGCCATATAATCTATACCGAACTTTTCATTAATTGGTTTGATTAATTCTGCTTTCATTCCACAACTTAATGCGGGTACTACATTTCTATCTCTAAGAACTTTTAAGGTGATTTTTAAATCTTCTTCATCATCACTTTTATATCCTCCCCACATTCCCGAATGAATAGTATCCACGCCTACCAATCCGGCAATATCACAAACTACATTCCAATCAACACCAAACCTATGAGTAGAGTCTGTAAATACTTTATCCCCACTCTTTTGAAAATGTATGTTGATAGGCAAATCTAATTTACGAACAGAATTATATGCACCAAGACCACACCACACATTTAGATGAACACCATTTCCACCATTCTCGTGAACAAACTTTACTCTGTTTAAAATGTCGTGTGGGTCACTGTTTACACAGAATGAATATACTATATTTCTGCCACAATTGTTTATGTAATCTGTGATGAGTTCTGTTCTATCTTCCAAAGAACAGAAAGCAGGATTTGATAAAATCTCATCTTCTTTTATAAAATCTACACCACCATCAACCAATTGTTTAGTCATATCTAAAAGTTGCTCTGGAGATAATCCAATTTTTGGTTTAATGATTGAACCAAATAATGGTTTGTCGTGTTGTCCAGTAAATTCTCTCATTCCAGTTATACCATATTTTGGACCAAGAAACTTATCTTCTACGCACTTTGGAAAAGAAATATCAACCAATCTACATTTAGTAATAATATCAATATCCATTTGCCCGCCCATTAATTGACACATCAAATGAGAGATACCATCATTATCCCAATCAGTATTAACAACAGGAAATGCAATTTTGACTATTCCTTCTGTTTTGGATTCTAGTTCTTTTTCATCTCCGATTATTATGCAAGAATTTCTCTCAAATAATTCATCAGTTTCCCATGCATTTCTTACATTGGGATTTCCTACACTTTGGCCTATTGCAAGATTCCACGCGGCATCTCTTAAAGAAGTTTTTGACCCCATTTCATATGTTGCAACCACATAATCATTAACATTTACTTGTTCTCTATAAAATTTCATTTGTACCACATTGCTCCTATTCCAAAATCATTACCACTACAATATTTTTTACTTTCAAATATACTATCATCTACTGCTTCAAATAGGACATATGGTCCTGGATGAGAATGAACATCATGAAAAGCAACAATTCCTTTTTTCGATAAAAATGGCATTACATAATTTTCCCATTCGTGCAAAACAGCATTAACTGAATGCCATCCGTCAATAAAAATAAAATCGAATTCTTTAATGCCAAGTTCTTTTATTTTTGCATGTATAGTTTCTGTGTCAGTACTATTGCTTTGGTGAAAATGAATATTGTTTTCATCATCTTGAATTGAACGATGTTCTATATCTACGCCCAAATATACAGTATCTTTATTTTTCATTTCTTTTAAAATTTCTGTAGATATTCCTGCATTGCTCGGCGCATGATGTTTGCCCATTACTCCTATTTCAAATATTGCTTTGCACTCATCCTTTATAGATGAAAATAAATCTCTAAATTTTGTAGCAACACATGGGGTAAAATGTTCTGGACAAGATATATTTTTCATATTTACAGAATCCAAATTATCTTTATCTTTTCCAATAGTAGGGGTAAATTTTAATCCTTCTATTTTTTTGTTTTCAATAATATCAATTTTCATTAAATTTCTCTTTAATTATTTTATCTCCAGGAACAGATGGTGTTTTTATTACTAGTACAGTACAATCTTCTAAAAAGTCTGGGTCTGCAACTTCATTCTTTTCTATAATAAAAATATCACCTTCGTTTAATTCTTTCTTTTGTATTATCATTTTACCTTTTATTAATAAGTTATATTCATCACTAAATTCATGATAGTGAGGCGCCCAATATTCGCCCTTCTTGTGTGTCAGAACTCCAACTTCAAAATCTTTTGTTCTGAGAACAGATGGTTCAAAATCTCCAATAAACCAACCTCTTGTCATATCGTCTATCTTATGCATTTTCATTTTTAATATATTCTCTCAAATCATCGGGTGTACCAACGGAATTGTGTTGGTAATTTGGTATGTGGTATATTCCGACCTTCTTTCCACTTTCTATCATATGATTGTAACTCAAAGACACATAATATTCTCCATTGGGTGCTTTATCATTCAACTTTACCATTCTATCATAACTTTCAATGAAGTCAATCCCTCTTTTCCAAAAATGTATACCATTTAATGAAATATCACTAATGACTTCTTTTTCTTTTAATTCTTCTACATAACCAAATTTATTTAATCTGGCATAACTATTTTTTGTTGTTTGAGATGTATATGTTACTATTACACCATCATAATCAGAAGCATTGCAACTAGAAATGAAATTAGAACCCGACCACCACATAATTTGGTCACAATTAGCAACCACCAGATTATCGTTATTATTAATATACTCTCTTACTAGATTGCATGTAGAAGCAGGTCCATCGGTAACATAATCAATTTCTTTGATGACACAATCTGGCTTTATTTTTTTTAACACTTGATTTATATTTTCAGAATATTCAGTATTTCTGGTGATAAAAATATATTTTCCATCTATATCCAAAGATTCTATTGCTTTCTGTATCATTGGGATACCATTTATATCAATTGATGGTTTTGGTTTATCGAATCCATCGTCTTGAAATCTCTTTCCAAGACCTGCCATTGGTATTATTATATTCACACCAATCTCCCTAATATATTTTCTATAGTTTCTTCAGGAGGATATGGTTTAGGAAAATGAATATCAGCCCTATCACCCGCCATACTTAATAATTTAACTTGTCCTCTATATTCTCGTATCATGTCAGAAGAATACATTTCATCCAAGCACCATTTTCCTCCACTCTCAACACTAACCTCTTTTAAAAACGAAGCAGGATTGTCTGAATACCCGTTATATTTGTTAGAATAATCTAAAGAATTAAACTTTTTAATTTCATCCTTAAACGAATCGTCAAATTGTAATACTTCCTTGAATGTTGAACCTTTTGCCACATGATAATATGAAGGAACTGTAGATGTTCCGTCCCAAAAAGAATTAATTGGGTTATATCCTGTTGCATTCATTACAACATACGAAGATTCATCAAAAGATTCAATTTTATTATTAAAATAATCAATGTCTAGAATACACATATCCATTCCACTCGTCATACAAGTTTTGTCTGGGTAAAAAGATGATACCCAAAAATATCCCCATATTGCAGACAAATAAGTAGGAATATCATCACCACAGTATATTCTATGAACATCTCCATATTCTTCGGAGAGTTCGATATCTTCTTTGCCGGTGTAGAGAATGGCGCTGTTCAGATTTAACTCGGTTTTTAAGAACTTGGAAATGGGTTTCCAAAATCTTGTATATTCATCTTTTTCGTTTACCGAAAATGTAATCATATCTATTTTCATAATTTACCTCTTATTCGCTCGGGCTTTTACCCATACTATTATCAATATTCCAGTAACATTCACCTCTTATTATATTTATTCCTTCTAAATGGTCTTTTAAAAGAAGTTCTGTATAGAAATCATTTCTTTTTTGTGCATGTTCGACAGCACTATTAAAAAAATCACAATAGTGTATCATATTTTTATAATCTCCTATTGCAAATGTGTCTACTATACCATATCTTGGGTCTGGATTTCCGTCCATATTATAAGGAATAAATATTCCATTATTTAATTCGTTTAAATTTAATTCAAGAGTTGTTCCAAAGGTGAAGTCAAATCTTATTTTGGCTATAAAGTCGTATGAATCATTAATGAATGTGCTTGCTAAATATATTTTTCTTAATTGATAATACAATCTAGGAGCAATAGAAGGTGGAGAACCATGGACCAACAGTTCACATTCTTTCCATTCTCTCGGAACTTCCTCTATATCATTTCTCTTTTCCAAGACACAAACTTTAGGATTTAGGCAATCTATTATGTTGTTTACTTCATCATGAAAATATGTGTGAACAAAACAATCTACTTCAGCCCTTTCTTTTAATGGGTTTATTAAATTTTCTAAATGGTTTTCTTGATTTTCTCTTTTTGCAAAAGACCTAATATCACCAGAATATATTAATGCACATTTAGTCATTTTTGTCACCCAAGAATAAAAGAAGGTCATTTACTATTTTTTCGTGTGTATAATGCTTCATTGCATTACTTCCAACAACATTAATATTATGATATAAAGTTTGTTCTGTTTGATATCTGACTGTGTTTAATTTATATGATTTTGTATAAATGTGTACTTCGGACTTCCAAACATCGTTCATTAAAAAATATTTATCATCATAAAATCTATCCAACAAATAATCAATATTTGCAATATATGGACTATCTCCCATACAGGCCTCACCCAATTTGTCTATCACGGTCTGTATATCATTATACCATATTGTTAATCCGTCCCGTTCAAATTTTCTTTCAACATCACAACATCCTGTAACATTTGGGTCGCAATTATCTACATGAAGCATTTTTAAATCTTTTTCATAAAATAGGTCAATAGAAGATTTTAATAAATCATATGATTTTGTCACACAAAACCCATCATCCTGACAAAAGAAAATAGAATCTGCTTCCAAATTCTTCATACACTCGATAGCATTCTTAACACACAATGGATATGTAATTTCATTTTGTTTTAATATTATTAAATTATCATAATATGGTTTTAAATATTTTTCATTTATATGTTCCACATATTCGTCACTGCTATTGTGAAAGGAAAATATATTAGCCTTAAAATTGTTACGAAACTGGTGGTCTAATTTATTTTCTTTTCTTAGTTTAAATAGTATTTCTCTATCATCACCGTATGTTTGAGTAAAACTACAAGTATTATACATTATTAATAACCTTTGCAATTCTTTCTACATCTTCTCTGGTCATAAAAGGATGCATCGGTAAACTCATCAATTGTTCTGCATATAAACGAGTATTGGTATTATTCCAACCCTTATCTTCATATATCTTTGTCTGCTCTATAGGTATTGGGTAGTGTATACCAGATTGGATGTCGTTATCATTAAGTTTAGACATTACTTCATCTCTATTTAAATCCAAAAGACGAACACAATAGATATGATAAGTATGGCGTCCACAATAAGATGCCTTTTTTGGTTTGATGATTTTGTCGTTTTGAATTAATTCATCATACCAAGATGCTATCTTTTCTCTATTTTCGTTCCATTCATTTAGGTGTTTTAGTTTTTCATCTACTATAATTGCCTGAATTGAATCTAATCGGTTATTGTAGCCCTTTCTTTCATAATAATACTTCTCTACTGCTCCCCAATTTTGAAGAAGTTTTAGAGTATCATAGAAATGTTTGTTATTTGTTGTAATAACTCCTGCATCACCGGCCGCACCAAGATTTTTTCCAGGATACATTGAAAAGGCAGACATGTGACCAAATGTTCCAACTGGTCGTCCTTTGTTTGTTGTTGTACCGTGTGCTTGCGAACAATCTTCAATTACCCAACAGTTGAACATGCGAGAAAGTTTCATAATTTTTTCTATATCACATGCACTTCCATATAAATGAACTGGCATAATTACACATTCGTCCCAATCTCCCCTTCGTTTTGAAAGAATATCTTCTAATGTGTTCATATCCATTTGGTAATATTCATCACAATCTATTAGGATAAATTCTGCATTTGGTAAGGCCATTTCTGCTCCTAAAAGGGTAGCAATAAATGTGTTTGCGGGGACAATGATTCCTACTTTACCTTCTAAATTTAAAGCCTCCACACAAAGTTTTAATGCATCTGTTCCGTTTGATACACCAACCGCATAATCCGTTCCAATATATTGTGCAAAGTTGTTTTCAAATGTGTTTACATCTGGACCATTAATGTAGGATGAACTATTAAATAGATTATCTATTCTTGGTAGGGCATCATCTTTGATTACTTCCCATTGTTTTCCTAAATCATTAAATAAAATTCTATTCACCATATTCTAAAATCTCCATGACGCTCATAGTTAAATCTTCTTGATTAAAATCATCATCTATAAAACTATTTATAGAGTTTTTTAGAGGAGAATTCGTTTTCGGAAAATCTATCACTTCACCATTGAATGTTATTGTATTTGTGGTATCGTCCCATGTCAAAAATCCTGCATCAAACTCAAATATACATTTTCTGTCTTTTCTTCCATATTCCCAACTAGAATGAAGAACAGCATCGAAATTTTTATATTGTAATATGCCTATACAGGTATCACTTACAAAACTATTTTTATTTCTTTTGTAGAGATTCCAATTAATTGATGTTGGTTGTTCTTCGCAAATATATTGTATGATTGAAACATCATGAGATGCCAAATCCCATTTGGCTGACACATCTTTTCTTTCTGGTCCAGAATTTAATCTATTCATAGATAAATTTCTTAACCCACCATATATCTCATTGTTGTATAAATTCTTGATAAAGTTCACAGCATCGTTGAAGGTGAATATCCAATCAACGAAAAGGCTTGCTTTATTTTGTTTGGCAATTTGATAAAGGACACTACATTCTTTTTTGTGTATTGCTAACGGCTTTTCACAAAAAACATCTATTCCTCTTGACAGAAGGTCTTTAACAATCTGAAAGTGTGTAACCGTTGGAGTTATGACAAAAACTTTGTTGCAGGAATTTATTTCTTCTTGGCTGCCTATTCCTTCTATCGGGTCGTATATTACGACATCTTCATTCAAATTTGAATGAATTATCTTTCCCCAATATCCATAACCAACTATTCCAATTTTCATTTAATTACCCTCTGTTTAATAAAATCAACCCAGTACTTTTGCTTCATTATAACATCAACATTAGAAAAATCAAACTCTAAATCAAATATATTCTCATTTATATCAGTCCATTCATCTACAAATAATATCGGAATATTGTGTGTCTTTGCCATTATTTCTAGTCCAGATTCCCACCAATGGGAAAAAGTTCTTTTCATAATGGGAACTGTGTGTCTTATCAAGCATTCCCATGTCCGGCCGGGGTCATTTGCCCACGATGCACCAGGAAGAACTATACAAAATTTAGATTTGTTTATATTTTCTATATGTGTATCATAGTCTAGTTTAAATTCTGGGTTGTCACATATGAACTGATTTTGTTCAATTTCTTTCATAAAGGATGGTCTTGCACTATGCCCACAATATTCTGCGGCATGGTGTGGATAATATAGTTTATCTTTTTTATCTTTAAATTCTATTCTATTTTCTACTACTTTATTCAATTCTTCTGTAGTTGGTTCATTTTCTCCAAATCCCCAAGGAATAGGAAACAGTTTAGTATTATTGAAGTGTAACTTGGCATTCAAGTTAGTACAAAATATATTATTTATCTTTAAATCATCAAGATATCGGTGATTAATAACATAATCTCCCTTGTGGATTATTAAATTTATTGGGTGTTCCAATTTCTCTAAAACTCGCTTAAAATGTTCATGTTGAATATAATCAACTCTACAAAAAACCAAATCATTTTCTTTTATTTTTTCTATATCAGAAAGAAAATTATAAAGTGATTCTCTTGCGTTTGGGCCCTGGTCAACTTCATAATTTAATATGTGGTCACACATGTTCATAAAATGAACATTTCTGATAAAATCTTTATTCATCATATAGCAGGATTTCCTTTTACTGTCATTCCGTCTGGAACATCTTTAGTTACAACAGAACCTGCTCCAATAACAACATCATTTCCTATATTTACAGGTAAGATGGTTGCATTTGACCCTATTCGTACTCGGTCGCCAATTTTTGTTTTCTTCATTTTCCAATCCTTTATGGATTTTGAATCTGAAAAAACATCATTAATGAACATGACTCCATGACCCACAAAACAATCTTCTCCTATATCAACCCCCTCACATATAAAAGTATGACTGCTTATTCTAGTGTTTTTACCAATATTACTGTCCTTTTGAATCTCAACAAAAGGACCAACAAACACACCATCGCCCAATTCACACCCATAAATATTTACTAATTGTGGGTGTGGTATATTTACATTATTCATGTTTGACTTGCCTCCAACATTACAGCATACTCTTGTGTTGGATTATCATTTTCATCATATACTTGACCAACAAAATCATTCCAATCTTTTCTGGGTTTAGGAAATGGAACTCCATTAAAATATTCAATTGAATTATTTAGTCTATTCAACAATGGAGTTCCAACAAAAAATTCATCATGGGACAATGCATTATTTGAAATCTTTGGCCAAACATGCTCCCTTAAAAAGTTTTGGTCTACTTGTATGAAATTACCTTTACTGTATTCATTTATAGATTCTTCTATACCTTTGAGAATTCCGTTTCTGCATCCCCACATACCACCAAGAATTTGTGTGCCATGATATGGGTGGTCCCTCATTATATGGAAATCTTTATCGGACTCTAACCATTCGTTTACAGCATAAACTTCTCGTTCAGATACTCTTGAATCTGTATCTCTAGACAGAACTACATCATCACTATCCGCAGAAAGAAATCTCCAAAACATTCCTGTCCAATCACCTTCTTCATCCATCAAAATAACTTCAGTGTTTGAAACTTCATTCAGTTTATCTAGAATGTCTTGTGGTACACTTCTGCCACAATAAAAACGACCAATCCAACCAGAGTAAAGTTCTTGAACCAACTCTGCATTCTTTATTGCTCCTATTGTGTATTTGGGGTCATCGCCCCAAAGACTAAAACTAACTATTTTGTTTGACATTAGACTCCTTGATTTTCTTTTCAATTTCTTCTTTTACTCTGTCCCTCAATGGTCTTGCGTATTCTTTTGCTCTCTCATAATTTTCATCAATATATGGCTTCATCTGTTCATATGTTTCTGGAGTAATCTGATTGCACAATTCTATAATATCGGATTCGCTATCAACGATTATCATTCCTCTTATATCAAAGAAATCACCAATGTTCGGACATCCCCAATAAATTGGAACTGTCTTTGTGATTAATGCATCGATTAGTTTTTCAGAAAAGTAGTTGTCAACAGAAGTACTTTCGATTGAAATATGAAATTGAGAACTAAAAAGTTTTGCTTTATCATCTTTTGGTAAAAGGAACATTGCATCATCGGCACTCCAAGACATGGGGTCCCTTTGAAAATTCATTTGTCTGTACATTTCCATACTTTTGATATCCATTCTGACGGGATATCTTGTACTGCTATAAAATAGAGTAGGATTCTTAATTAGCAACCTTTTAACAAAAGCATCTTTTCTTTTGTTATATCCTTCTAAATCTCTGCTATGGAATGTGCAAAGAAAACTTATTTCAAATCTTTTGTTGTCGTGTAAGTTTTCTAATGATATGTCATATGAGCCCAGTCCGTCTGGATGGTTTATGTTTTCTAAGTTCTTATTTAACCAAGTAGAGCCATATGGAAACATTACTGCATTTTTACACTTATCTAAAATTTCTACATCTGTTGTTAATATTAAATCATATGCATGTTTCCATTGAAGTACCATATCTATAGGTTCTCTGTTTGGAGAAGTAACTGGTTCTGTGGTTGTCATATAAACTTTAAATGCATCTGGATTGTCAAAGTGTAATGAATTTGGAGTAGATTTACCATCATCATATGCACCCATGAATGGGTGTTCTTTTTTCCATTCTACAAAATCAACAGAACCCATATTAGTATTTTTAAACCTACACACATCTATTTCTACAGGAATATCAAACATCATTGGTTCATCCCCAAACAAATAATAAGAATTAAAAGAAATTGCTCTATGCATTTAGTTCCCCTATCTTTTCATATATCATGTCATCTGCTAACTTCATATTTTTTACTCTCTCAAAATTGTCTGCTATTGCTTCTTTTCTATTATGGTATTCTGACTCATCAATGTCTTTAATAGTTTTGCACATATCTTCTATACTTCCTTCAAGAAATATTATACCTTCTGTGTTAAAATAATCACCTATTGACTTTGGTCCATAGTAAAGAGGAACTGTACCTGTTGCAAAACAATCTGTGATTTTCTCTGTAAAATATGTGTCGTACACATCATTTTCCACAACAACAGAAAACATATAATCATTTAGTGCTTCCGATTTATCATGCCAAGGACTTGTATGTCCTTTAATATGACACCTAGGTCTATGTCCTAAAGGAATGTCAGTTATAGTTCCATAAGAATGTACTACATCTTTTATTTTATCATATAATTCATGTCGTATCTCATGACCTTTACACATTTTTTTATTAGAAGAAATGAAAGATATTAATCTAGCCTTATCGTATATTTTATAGTTCTTTTCTGGAATCCATGGCAGATTGCTTCCCGCAAGAGAAAAATTAATCTTTTCATGTTTATCAACCAATTCTTTTTCACAAGTAAAAATTCCATCATAAGCATCTACAAGAGCATTTAATACATTTTCATTATCAAATGCTTGTCTAAGTATAGGACAAATGGCTCTAGATTCACAAAACCACGCATATCGTTTTTTACCATTTGCTCTGGGGTACATACATCCTTCTGGTATTGTATTGTCCATCCAAATCTCAATCTCTTGTTCTGTGTCTGTCCATGTAAAATTTTCTGGAGTTCTATTAGAACAAGAAGATTGATGATGACTGAATGGTATTCCTCTGCCTTGAATTTTCATTCTGCATCCCCTGGAGATTGCCATTTTATTAAATCTTCATCAATACCAAGATTTCTTAAAGATTCCATTTTACCTTCAGAGTCTGCAAGTCCCATAGTTATACAAGTATTTTCATTGGTATATCCTGGCCATGTGCAATATTCTCCACCGACCATTGCAACTTTCATCTGTTTAACAAACATAGGAATTAATTGAAAAAGAGGTTCGTGGTCAAAAATACCTTTATCGTTTTCAATAATATCTCTCGTTGTGGAAATCCATGCATGTATAAATTCTTTGGCTTTTGGAGTGTTGCCAAAATACATTGGAGATGCTCTTACTCCAGTTATGTTAGTATTAGATGATGTAATTCCCATATCTGTATCATCATCAAAAGAATCAAAAATATCTAACGGTTTGTGTAGTTTGCTGTCAATATCCATCCATAAAACAGGACGATTGAGTTCTTCCATTGTATCTAAAATAAATTGTGGTTTGCTAAGACAGTTCAGTTGGTATGTACCAAGAGATTCTTTCTCTTTAATGTGATATGGAATGCTCAGAGATTCACATTCTTTTATGATTCTATCAGCATTATCACTGTAATATGTTCTGTCTTCTATGTCACTATAGAAACTTATAAGCACCGTGTTCATAATAAAAAATCCTCATTTTAACTGTTTCCTATATGATATTTAGGTATCATTTCCCATTCACTTTTTTCCTTATGGGAGATGATTTTTATTTTATTCACTCCCAACATTGGCTCATCTTCTTCAAACTCATCTATGACGCCTATTAGTCCCCATTCATCTAATAATTTAGCAATGGTATTTCGTCTGCCGATGTCATCATCTGATATGTCACTTTCTAGTCCATCTAGAATAAATAATTCTTTAAAATGCATAATAGCATATCTTCCTCTCTTGTGAAGAATATGACATGATTGATATAATTTTTTTTCTTTTCTGGACGAAATGCCCATTCTTGTCAAAGTTTCTTTTACTTTTAAGAAATCTTCGTCTGAATGTAATTTTACTTCAACACCTAATCCGTTAAATATGTCTTCTTGTTCCATAATTAGTATTCCTATTAACCACCTGTTTCATAATATATAGGTAATTATGGATTTATACCGCCGCCAGTAAGGTATACTCTCATTTGTTCAATTTCTTCATCGTTTAACAAGTCCATTATCTCTGTTGCTTTTGTATTGGAGTATCCATAATACTCTTTTACCGTTTCTAGTTTGTCAGTAATTTCTTTTTTCTGCCATTTACTGAATCTCTTTCGTTTTCTTATTGCTTCTCTATAATAATCAAATTGCATCTTCTTATCTGCGGAAGAAAATCTGTTTATCTCATTTACATGAATAACCGTATCTATAAAATAAGATAAACACCTATTAATTATAAATGGTGTATACTTCTTCTCTACCTGTTCATCCTCTGTGTCCATTAGAGGTTCTTTGGTATAGTTTATTGCATTAAGATATTCACCCAGTTTCATCTTCAAAAACCACTGCTAGTACATGTTCTCGTTTGATTATATCAAAATCGGCATGTATTCCTATTCTGGAAGTTGCATCATAAAGAATTGTGCTTCCTACCGTAAAGTCAACAGTTCTGGCATCAGGAAAAGTTCCATCAGAATCAGGAAGTCCCTTTCCCATAGATACAATCTTTGCTTCAACGCTTGTGCTGTCAAGCATCTGACTCTTTTTAATAATAAGTCCACTTTCTGTGACTTCTTCTTTGTCGTAATCTACCTTTTCTAAAATTAGGTAATCACCTTGTGCTAATATTTTTGTCATTTTATGTCTCTTTCAATTTACTCATAAATTCTTTTACTTCTTTCTGTCTAACTACCTCATGTGTCTTTGTGACTTCAGTGTCCCAAAAATAATGATACATTACTTTATCCAATATAATTTCATTTTTTAATAGTCCTGAATCGAGTAACCTGTTACAGTAATCACTATCTTCTCCAAAATTTTGTTCGAGAAATTTTATCTGTTTTACAATTTCTGTTCTTGTCGGATTTATGTGATTTATTGTTCTATATTGAATGCCTTCATCATCTGTATATGAACTACCATATTTATTTGCGTGTTTAAATACCATTATAAACTTTCCGTGTATATAATATTTTCCTGAAAATCCTATACAGTCTAAATCATCATTATTTTCAATTATATTAACAATTTCTTTAATATATGAACTATCTACTTTATCATCATCATCAACAAAAGAAATAAATTTACCATTTGCTTGTTCTAATATTTCATTCCTTTTTTGTCCTACTAATTTTTCTCCACCATCAGCATTTACTATAATTTCAACCTTTTTTTCTGTTTCTTCGTCCATTTGATTTTTAAAATCCTCAAGAATTGAATTGAGCATATCTTTTCTTTCATCTAACGAACAAATACCAATGGATAAAAGTTTACAATCTTTGTTCGTCATTTGAATTCACATCCCATCATAAGTTCTACTATACATGCCACTAAATTAATTTCTTGGTCTGCTACAAACGCAGACTTGTATTGATATTCTGCTAAAATCAAAACTGCTTGTGGAATAGAAGACGATGTTGTATGTTCGTACAATCCATCATAAACTTTCCTAAACAATTCTGACGGAGAATTGTCTAGATTCTCCACTGCCCATTTTCTCGCATTGGTAAAGTCTTTATTCTTCATATGACTTACCAAGTCTTTGATGTGTATCTCGCCTATTTGGGTGAGAATCCCCACATCAATTCCTCCAGACACCGAGTATCTCTGTAACTCGTTAATAATCCTACGAAAATCTGGAAAATGTTTCATTATAACTTCTACAACAACCTTTTCCTCATAAGAAACACCTTCGGTGTCTAAAATATGTTTTACTCTATCCATAAATTGAGATGCCAAATTTGGTTTCTCTTTCTTTGGAACTGTAAAATTAATTGTTGTGCATCTGGAATGTAGAGGTTCTATAATTCTATTCTTAAAATTACAAGTAAGAATAAATCTACAATTTTCACTAAATTCTTCAATAAACCCACGAAGTGCAGGCTGTGTAGATTGAGCATTTGAATAATCAAACTCATCAAGAATTACAATCTTCTTAGAACCAGACAAAGACACTGTACTGGCAAAATTACGAATCTTTGTTCGGAGTGTGTCGATGTTTCCATCTTCTGAACAGTTAATCATAATAAAATCGGTATCGAGTTCACTGCATAATGCTTTAGCGATTGTGGTTTTACCGCACCCCGCGCCCCCAGCGAGCAATAGATTTTGTACTTCTCCAGAATCAACCATTTGTTTAAAGGTGGTCTTGATAGATTCAGGAAGAATGCAATCATCTATTGTCTTTGGTCTGTATTTTTCAACCCATATATATTCGTTATTCATTTTTATCTCACCGCATCATATGGTGTATGGACATCTTTAAATGCCTTACTATAGTTTTCATCACTTACAACCATATCATCCATTAAAGTTTCAAAAGTATATTCTGGAATCCATCCAATTTCATCACGAAGTTTACTTGAATCACCTTTCAGGTCATGAAGTTCTTCTGGCCGTAAATATTTTTCATCTAATACAACATAATCTTTGTAATCCATTCCAAGTTTATCGAAGACATATTCACAACAATCACGAACACTATGCGACACACCTGTTGCACAAACATAATCATCGGCATTTTCTTGTTGTAACATCATCCACATTGCACGGACATAATCTTTTGCATGTCCCCAATCTCTTCGTGCATCTAAATTGCCCATACGAAGTTCTTTTGCTTCTCCAGCGGCAATTGCAATTGCACCTTTGACAATTTTACTTGTTACGAAATTTGAACCTCGTCTTGGTGATTCGTGGTTGAATAGAATTCCATTACTAATAAACATATTGTAAGAATTTCTATAATTCCTTCCAAGGTGGAAGGAATAAACCTTTGCACAACCGTAAGGACTTACTGGCATCATTGGTGTTGTTTCTCTTTGAAATCCATCATCATCAGTACAATTACCAAACATTTCAGAAGAACTTGCTTGATATATCTTTGCATATGGACATGTAATACGGCACGCTTCAAATACATTCAGCACACCAATTGCATCTGTCTGTGATGTGTAAATTGGAATATCAAAACTAATTCTAACATGCGATTGTGCCGCAAGATTGTATACTTCGTATGGTTGAACATCTTGAAGAATATGAATCAGTGATGTCAAATCTGTTAAATCACCATAATGAAGTATTAGCCGTTCATGTTCATAAATCTTTTCTAATCTTGCAGTTTGGTTTTCTGCAACTGAGTTCCTTCGGAGAATGCCATGAACATAATATCCTTTCTCTAATAAAAACTCTGCAAGATAAGAACCATCCTGTCCACTTATTCCTGTAATCAATGCTACTTTTTTCATTTTCTCACCTTATCATAATTTTCAATAAACCAATCAATACTCTTTTGTAAACCTTCCTCTATCGGTGTAAACTTAAAGTCAGGAAGTATAGATTTTAACTTACTATTGTCTGATGGTTTTTTCAATTGACCATCTCTTTCTTGATTATATATAATATTTCCTTCATATTCCATTCTCCATGCAATATGTTGTGCAACTTCTGTTATGCTAATTTCTTCGTCTGGAGAAATAATTAGAGGTTCTGCATCATTATAATTTTCTAGAACCCATTGTGTAATATATCCAACATCTTCTGCGTAAATAAATTCCCGATATGCTTTACCTGTTCCCCAAACTTCAAAATTTGTATTATTCTGTTTTGCTAAATAACACTTATGAATCAATCCAGGTATCACATGACTACTATCCAAATCAAAATTATCATTTGGTCCATAAATGTTGCACGGTATAACTGTAACGAAATTACATCCATACTGTTCTCTATATGCTCTACTTTGAACTTCTAACATTCTTTTTGCATATCCATATGCGTAATTTGTGTGGTGTGGTTCACCGTTGTGTATTTGTTCTACGGTTAATGGATATGTAGCACCTGAAGGGAAAACACAAGTAGACATAAAAGAAACAACCTTATTGATGCCGGTTCTTCTTGCCGCTTCAAGAACATTTATGTTCATGGCAATGTTGTCATAAAAGAATTCACCAAGATGGTCAGAATTTGCTTTTATACCACCCACCTTTGCGGCACAATGAATAATAGAATCTATTTTGTTTAGAGAAATATATAGAATAATATCATCAATATTCATAAGATTTAATTGTTTACTTGTGGGTTTAAAATCAGATTCAATAGTTGAACCTACCAATCCGCTACCACCTGTAACTAAAGTATTCATATTAACCCTTGTATGTAGAATCAGATTCTAATGCGACCCAGTATGTGAGGTCATCATTGACTCTATTAAATTCACTAACTACCTTATCGCTAATGTTGATATCATAATCTCCTGGCAACATTTTAAGATTTTCTGCTTTAAAATTAAAATTAAAATCTGCACCTGTTGGATTTTTTCCGATAGTAACAGAATAATTATTTGTTGTAGAATCTGATTTGTCTAATGCAACGATTTCAATATCTTCTTCGTTTGAACGAATCGCAATATCAGATACCTGCAATACAGAAGCCGCACGAAGAATATCACTAAACACAGACTGTGTTAATGTACAACTTACTACTGTTTCTGGCATATTAATCTTTTTATTTACTGTTGTTAACAATCTTGGTTCTGAATAGTAATAAGTAACCTCTGTTGAGTTATTTTCTTCTCGTATTTTAACATACTTTTCGTGGAATTCATATTCTGGTTTGTTGAATAATGAAACTGTTCCTAAGAACTTGCTCAAATCCCAGATACCAAATTCTGTATCGAAATCTTCTTCTATAGTTGCTTCTGCCATAACATTCTTGATTGGGGAAATTGTATTAATTACATTTCCTGGTCTAACAAGAATGTTAGAATTTATTGTAGAAAAGTTTTTGAGAACATCTAATGTTCTACTTGAAAGGGTTATCGCAGTTTGCGTTGTCATAATATATCTCCATTGACTTAATTTTCGTCATTCACATAATCTTGATATGCATCCATATCAACTGTACCATCCATTATACCACGCAAAGCATCTTTGTCAAAATGTCTTTTCGATTTTCTTTGGTGTTTTTTCTTTTTGCCCCTGTTCTTCATCGCCCTATAATCTTCGGCATCAACTTTGCCTGTTTTCTTCTTTTTGCTCACAATTTAAAACTCCTCTATGTGTTGCATTAAGTTTTTCAGCCTATTGTCGATAAAATAATTTAAAATGTTGCTTCTACTTCCCATAGGCTCTTTTTCAAATTCTCTAATTATCATATCTCTAATTTCATCGGGTATATAATTAAAATCAATCATTTGTTGGTTTCTTTTCCAATTTGGAGTATCTGTTAATTCGTCTAAATGCTCTTTTAGTTTACAAATCTTTTTTGCTCCACAAGGCTTTTGTCTTTTTTCTTTATTTACGAAAGTATCATCGTCAGAAAGAATATTTGGTATTCCATCTGAAGAATCTCCTTTTATTATGTGTTCTAATATGAAATTCTCTGGTTCTTCACATGCAATATAACTTCTCTTTAATGGGCTATATTGTTTAACATTTTCATATTTTTGTAGTTGCTGAAAGTCTTTATCACTCGAAACAATTAATATTTTTTCTTCTTTATTATACTTTTGGCACAAAACTGCAATAATATCGTCTGCTTCTACTCTATTAAGTTTTAGGTTTTTATATGGAAAATTCAAAGATATTTCATTATACATTGTGTTCATAATATCATGTACAGCGTTCCAATCTAAATCTGATTTGTCCCTATTCTTTTTTCTATTTGCTTTATAGTATGGGTATAAATCTTTTCGCCAATATTTACCACCATCATGACAAATTACTATCTCTCCATACTGGTTTCCAAATTTAGTCCTATACATTCGATATGTGTTTAATATCAAATGTCGGATTATGTCTTCGTCTATTTCCATATTCATTTTTAAAGATTGGTATAAACTTGCGATAATCAACTGATTGTTGTCTAATAATATAATAACGAAATACTCACTTTAAATTTCTGCCCACTGTGTGCTACCATCATCTGATTTTATAAAAACAAACAATTTACCACTATCTGTATTAAACCACTCGTCCCCCTCTTGCGACATTTCTGGTGCAGAAGTACTCTTAGAAAATTTGGTTATTCTTGTTTTGTTTATCTCTTTCCATCCTCGTTTTTCTCCATGTTCGGGAGAATATCCTCGAATGGTTTTAGAGGCAACATATTCTTTTCCGTTTTTTCTAACGACATCACCCTTTTCATATTCTTTCAAATTTCCATTGGGTTCGCGAATTTTAAAATCTTGTATATTTTCCATATTACCTATGACTTCTTCATATTTTCAAATAAATCTTGGGTGCTTCCGACAGTTGTGGGTTTAGTCTTTTTAACTGTCTTTTTTGTTGGTGTCTTCTTAACTATAGCATTTTTACAAGCATTAAGTTTTATATCTGCATGTCTACGCATATAAACTCTATCTTCTTTATTAGTATTTCTTTGAATCCAAAAAGCCTTTTCTGTAATCCATTCCCAAATACACTCACCCTTCCAACGGATTTGGACTCTGAGGTCTTTACCCCTTTCAAATCCCTTCCATTCTTCTTGGTGTGCTGTCTTGTAAGTTTTTAAAGAAAAATTATTAGACACCAACTGCAAATGGTCTTTCATATAAGTTTCGTATGAACTGTTTGATAATACTGTATTTTTCATATTATGTAGTTATAAGGAGTTCTTCGTTTATTTTAACTATTGTTCCATACAAGTAATTAAATGCTTCATATGGGTCAATGTTGGCCGCTGGTCTTCTGTCTTCCAAATGACCTTTCCCTCCACTTTGGACTGTTAATTGTGGAATGCGAATTGAAGCACCCCTATCCATTTCTCCCCATGTGAATTCTTCTTGGGATGAAGTTTCATTATTACCAGTTAGTCTTCTGTTGTTTTCTTCACCGTAAACATCAATTGATTCTTTATGGTATCTTTCCATGCTCGAACAGAGCGAAATTAGATATGCAATATCAGATTCTCTCCTCATATACTCTGTGGAGAAATTAATATGTCCACCAGAACCATTCCAATCACCGGCTACTGGTTTTGGATTATATGAAATTGCTAATCCCATATCTTCTGCAATTCGTTGAAGTAAAAACCTAGAGATAATTACATCATCCGCTGCCTGAAGTACCAACTTTGGAGCAGTTTGAAACTCCCATTGTGAAAGCATTACTTCTGCATTTGTGCCCATTATACCTACGCCAACTTTATTACACAGTGAAGCGTGCGTTTCTGCCAACTTTCTTCCTTTGGTTACATCTGCTCCAACTCCACAGTAATATTTTCCTTGTGGTGGTGGAGTGTCTTCATCATAATCGGACCAACCTATAGGGTTTCCTGTAATTGGGTCTACTATGGTATATTCTTGCTCAAAACCAACAAGAAACATATCACTTTTGTCTTCTCTTTGTCTTAGTTCTGTTTCTCTTTTATTTACTGCATCTACTAGTTTTGACCTAGTATTTGTTTCGTGTGCATTTCCCTCAATATCCGTAACCTCGCATAAAACAAGATATGAAATGGGTTTTCCATTTATTCTTGAAGGGGCGTCCATAGGATTTTCCACAATCTTCACTGGGGACAATCCACAATCACTATTATCGGTTGTTGCTTGCATAGTACTAGAACCATCATAAGACCATTTTGGCGCCATCCTAATTAACATCTGAGGATTGTCGGGAATCCTTGAAATTGGCATTCTTTGATATCTTGTTTTACTTCTAATATTCTTTGATGAATCACCATCCAACCAAATATATTCAAACTTTAAAGTTTCTATTTCATTTTGTTGTGGTTGTTGTGGTCTTTCGGGTGGTGCAGGCATTTCCTCACCCTTTGCCCACTTTTCTAAAATATCTTTTTCTGCAAACCCACATTTCACATTACCTGTTTCAGCATCAAGAAATAATGGAGTTCCACACTGTGCATTGTGTTTTGTTTTTGCTTCATTTGCTCTTTCTGCCTGTTCGGGTTTGGTTATGTCCAATTTAGTTATTTCATAACCTTCTTTTATTAATTCTTCAACTACTGGGTCTGCTTTCGTACACCAACCACAACCAGGATTCATAATATAAAGAAGGTCATTCTTTACTGTTTTGCTTTTAGTCTTTTTGGACTTTGCTTCTTTATTCTTATCTTTACCACACTTTTTACAAGCCATTATTTAATTCCTTATTCTGGTTTCCAAAATATTAACACAGGTTCATACTTCAAGTACTTCCCATCAACTTGACAGTAATTTTTACATGTGGGTTTACCATCTTCACCCATTCTATTTTGTCCCGGCATACCTTCTAATGCCATCTTTATCGTATATCTATACATCATACCACAAGATTCTAATATGTCAATACTATCTTTCTCTAATGGTAGATAGTTTCCACCCACCAACAAGTCTGCAATATTCCACGCCATATATCTTCCTGGCCTCAAATATTCTGCACAGGTTTCCAAAGTTGGTGCAAGGAATCCATGTCGCCATAATTCATAAGATGAACCATACTTTTTATAAGATTGGTTGTCATCTTCGCTATATGCTTCTCTATTAAAGTATGGCGGAGATGTAAAAATAAAATCCAACTTTCCTTTATACTTTTTAAAGTCTGGATTTATATGAATTACTTCTGAACCTTCTTTGAATATTTCGTAAGTATTCGTTTCGGAAAAGAATGGATTTCCTCTATAAGTTCTGGTATTGTAGAAATCAGCGATAGAAGCATACTTGCTGTAACCATCATCCCCAATAAAATTGTCAGGATTAGGGTCAGTCCCAATGTAATGAATCCTGCGGTCATCCCGAACACCCATAGCACCGAGTATGCGGCCGCCCCAACCGGCTGATGGGTCGTAGATGTTAATAACTTCTTGGTCTTTGATATCATTCGTGAACCTTTCATACAAATATTTGGCAGTCATGGGTGGAAAGTTGACAGCGGGCTGAATATACCCAATACGATATGCCGCAAATGCTTTGGGAAACATCTTCTTTCCCTTTTTATATACACGAATATTATATCGTTTTTCATCAGACATATTGTCTATATCAAAAGTAGAATAATGTCTATACTCTAACCATCCCTTATCTTTATATTCTTGTACTTCATCTTTGGTTAGATTTAGAATTTCACTTTGTTCTACTTGGAAGTATCCACTGTTTAATCCTTCTCGTATCTTTACTTCCTCTAACATAAAGTCATATCCCTTAAAGATATTGCGGTTGTTGTGAAAAGCATCCATCCATGCATTTGCATCTTCTGTTGCAATTATTGCATACTTCTTGTTGTTTGTAAATGCACTTTTTGCGTGTTCATATAGGGAATCCCTGCGAAAATGTCGCATTCCGCCTTTTACCATCTTATCTAAATGTTTATCATCCGCAAATAAATCGTAGATGGAATACCCATTATCTTTCTCTGTGTAATTGATGCGGGTTTGCATCATATTACTGAACCATTGGTCTGCTTCGCCACCAATTCTGGACTTATTAATAATTACATCATCTTCAACATCAGAAAGTTCATCACTGTGTGCGAACTTGTGTGTGGGATATTCTGCAATCTTATTAAATCGTTCTATGATTCCTTCTTCGTTTTTGCCTGTTCTTGGTGGACATCCGTAATTATCCCATGATTCCTTCACTACTTTTCGGAATTGAATCACCCAATCCCTAAACTGGTCGGGTGTCATTACCAAAAGGTCTTCAAAATTGCAATTGATATGTGAATTTATCACATGGTCGTTTCGTTCATAAAAATGTTTTGTATCTGTCATCATTTTATTTTGCTAAAATTGTTCTTTTTCTCAAACACGATGTGGTTCTCGAACTTATCTGTCATTGTATCAGATTTATGGGAAATTACAAATATATTTGCTCGATTTCCGAAAGAAGTTAATATTTTTAGAAATTCTTCGGTGCCAACTGCATCTAGGCTGGAATCAAACACCTCATCCAAAACCAATAAGTTGCAATTAACACTATTCTTCAATCTGGCAATTTCTCTCCATGCTAAAAGCAAAGACAAGTCAATTCTTAGCCGTTCTCCTTCACTGAAACTGTTGTATGTGAATTCATCCCGATGCCTACTTTTAATTGTTTCAATGAAATTCTCATCCAAATTAAACTGGCAAAAGAAATCCATATCTGTTAGGTATTTGTTGATTAGTTTGTTCATTATTGGTAAATAGTGTTTGATGATTTTTGCTTTGATGCCACTATCTTTTAAAAGAGTAGAAGCAATGCTATAATAATGCTTATCTTCCACCAATTCTTTTCTTCTTTCGACATGTTCTTTACCTTCACCAATTAATTTGTTTAGTTCGTCTTTGGTTTCTTGTGCTTCTGTTCCTTCGTTCAACACCTCTGCAATACGGTTTTGTATCGTACTGATATACCTGAGTGCAACATTAATTCTAGTTTGTTTTTCGTTTATTTCATCATCAAGACTGTCTATAGAATTTAAAATTTCATTAATCTCTGTCATTCTTTCATTGGTAGTATTAATGTTTTCTGTTAATTCTGATATACCATCCTCTACTTCTTTTTGTTCGTTTGCTTTATCGTCAAACATAGATGTCTTGTGGTGTTCCTCTATGTCTTGTTTGCAAGATGGGCAGGTATCATTTTCTTCATAG
>Ga0209362_1000614_pt1 | contig 31664 bp, 20 predicted proteins | sample SaaInlV_165m_DNA_FD_184680 | JGI IMG/M metagenome (GOLD analysis project Ga0209362, IMG submission 184680) | Marine microbial communities from expanding oxygen minimum zones in the Saanich Inlet - Saanich Inlet SI037_S3LV_110m_DNA (SPAdes)... | ecosystem: Environmental > Aquatic > Marine >... | reverse complement strand
CTTGGCCCAGGGGTCGAGTTGCCCCTCGGCGATTCTCGGCTTGGCGATGTGATCGAGCACCATCGGTACATCGGGTAGGGCTCGCACGAAATCGATGGCTGCAGGGAGCTGGCGCTCGTAGATGAGCAGATCAAAGGTCAACTTTCTCGCCGCCAGGGTCGATACTCCACGGCGGAAAGCGGCTCCATCGAGGAAACGATCGTCCGGTTCATCCTGGACGATGTGACGCACTCCGACCGCTCTGGAGTGCTGGCACAGCTGCTCGAGCTGGGATTCCAACTGATCGGACTGCAGATCGACCCAGCCGACCACTCCGAGGATCCAGGGGTGATCTGCGGCGAGCCCGAGCAGGAAGTCGTTTTCTCGTCCTGAAGAGTCGGCTTGAACTGCGATGCAGCCGTCGATGCCTTCCGCTTGCAGCAGCGGCAACAACTGATCAGGAAGGAAATCCTGGCGCAACAACTGCATCTTTTCATCCATCCAGGTGTGGATGGCCGGGTCATGGCGCCAGAAGTGCTGGTGGGCATCGATCTTCATCCGCGGGGTCCTCTCGGGGGCATCCTCACCTTTTCCATCGGCGCAGTCGAGTGACCCGACTTGATATGGCGGCGGGTTTTGGCCAAACTCCTCGCACGGGAGGCACCGACATGAATCGTAATCAGGGATTGGCGTGGGTTGCGGGGATTCTGGCACTGATCGCAGCATGGACCAGCGGATCTCTGCTGATGCTCCACGCCGAGAAGGATGCTGATCTGGGTCTGCTCGCAGGGATTTGCGCTGCAGGAGATGAGGGGTGCGCCTCGGTGGTCAATAGCCGCTGGGGAGTCTTGCCATTCGAGAAAGAGGGGCAGGAGAGATCGGGCGAGGGAATTCCGGTGGCCGCCCTCGGCTTCCTTTATTACGCATTGCTGGCGGCATGGTACCTGCTGATCGGGATTCCCGATCGGGGGCGGCAATGGCTGGCGCGCGCGGTCCTATGGTTCAATGGGTTCGGCATGCTGGGTTCGATTTTCTACACGGGTGTGATGCTGTGGGCGATCGGAACTCCTTGCTACCTGTGCCTGCTGACCCATGGCTGCAACGGTGGCATCTTGCTGATCTCCTGGTGGTTACGTCCGCGAGAAATAGTGCAGCGAGGAGCGGGAGTCCCGTCGATCCGGTTGCTGCTGGCGGCGACTTCGGCAGTGATTCTCGCCTGCGTGGCACAGTACCAGATCCATCAGGTAGGGCTCGAGCGATCCCTCACCAGTGCACTTCGCCAGGAGAGCGTCGTGCTGAGGAAACTGGCCGAAGATGTCGAAAAACTGGAAACCCTTCACCGGAGTCAAGCCAAGATCGACACCGGAGTCAGAGACGATGATCCCATCATCGATGATGTGGGCGGGTATCACTATCAACTGGTGATCTTCTCCGATGTGGAGTGTCCCAACTGCGCTCGCTTCGATCAGTATCTCAAGGACACCATCTTGCCGATCTGGAGTGGCCATCTGGAGGTGGTGTGGAAACACTTCCCCAACACCGCGGAGCATCCCAATGCGATGCGTGGGGCTCAGGCGCTGGAAGCTGCGAGGTTGCAGGGCAAGTTCTGGGAGTTGCGCGAATGGTTGCTTCCACGCCGTACCACTCTCGGGGCGATACGCTGGGAAGATGCGGCCACTGCACTGGGAATGGATGCGAATCGCTTTGTCGAGGATATGAGTAGTCGCTCGGTTTCTACGCGGATCGGGCAGGACATGGCACTGGCGAGAAAGGCCAGCATTCGAGGAACCCCAGGAGTTTATCTCAACGGGCGAATGGTCAGTCGATTGGTGCGACGAAGTGCCGGCTTTTGGGAGATCCAGAGCGAGAGTTTGAGAGAGTTTCGAACGAGCAAGGGACAGGATTGGTGATGAAGAGTACATAAGTGCAGGAATGACACGGAACACATTCGAGCCCACTGTTGAGGTTTGAAATTGCAGCGGTATCCTAATGTAAAGGACTGGGGCGTAGTGGGCTTTTACTACGAGTCGCTCATCCCCCTCCGGTCAACTCAAAGTTCGCTGTAACTAATGATTTGTATACTTTGGTTTCGCTCGGGAAAGACCACAATCATCCCTGATCCTTTGGAAGTCTCTACTTCCGGGTTTCTTTGTGGCCTGAGGCGATATCGAGGTGTCAGGAAGAGGTGTTTCGATGCGTCATGGTGGTTTAATTCCCGGTATTTTTGTTTCACTGTTTGTGCTCTTCACCGCCTCTGCGGCGTGGGGTCAAGGCTTTGAAATTTCTTCCCCAGATCAAACGGTTCCTGCGGGCGGAGGATCCGCAACATTCAGTGCGACCTTCAGCATCGTGCAGGTCACGGGTGCACTCGAAGAGACCAAGGGGTTTTCGATGGCCTACGGTCACGATTCCACCTTGCTGGAAGTCGTGGGAACCAATCCTTACGTCCCGGCTCCTGTCGGGGGGCTAGCTGCTCTCAACGGCGGAACTGGACCGGATTTCATCCAGGGTGAGGTTTTCACCAATGGCTTCACAGTCGGAGTGATCTATGCATTCACCGACCAGAGCCAGGTCATCATCTTCGATGTTCCACTTCCGATGATCGAGGTGGACTACGCGACGATTCCGGGAGCCCTTTCGGGATCGACTGGAAATGTGGTCACGACCATCAGCAGTGCCAGCGACCTCGGAACTCCACCCGCCACCACCGTGGTGGTGATCGGAGCCGGTTCTTCGGCGCCGACCACTGGAATGCCCTTTTCGATCACCTTTCAGGCCGCTCCTCCCATGGCCTTCGAGGTGATCTGTGCTGATCAATCAGAAACCTTCAGTTCCTCCACAGGGGTCGGATCCTTCACAGGAACCGTGCAGATCGATCAGGACGTGGAGCCGGGAGATACTGCCGCGGAGACCCAGGGATTCTCACTGGGAGTGGCCCATGATACAGCCGTACTCGAAGCCACCGCAGTTGACTATGGCGCATCGTTGGCGAGCCTTGAAGGAGGAACCGGCCCGGAGTTCTTCAATGTCGGGATCATCAGCGGTGGAATCACCGTTGGTTGCATCTACGATTTCCAGGGTGGGTCCTTCATCGGCTTCGATACACCGACAGAAGCAGTGCTGGTCCAGTATGACACGGTCCCAGGAGCGCTGGCCGGCACGCCTCCGGGAGATAGCATCTCGACCACGTTGACACCGACTAGCGGCCTCGGGCCGACAGGAGTCACGATGGTGATGGTGGTCGATGGACAATCGATCGACATGACCGGTCAAGCGGGAAGCGTATTGCTCACGGCGATCGGTGGATTCAATCGTGGAGATTGCAACGACGATTCCAGCTTCAATATCGGCGATGCTGTCACCCTGCTCGATGCGCTCTTCCTCGGTGGATACATCGGGTGCGCCAATGCTTGTGATAGCAATGACGATAACCTGGGCAACATTGCCGATGCCGTGCACATGCTGGCGGCCTTGTTCAACGGCGGCCCGATGCCTCCTGGAACCGGTAGTTGCGCTCCCGATCCCACTCCCGGTGCGCTCGGGTGTGAGGATTACACCTCCTGTTCCTGAGGGGATTGGGTTGACCGGTAGATGGACCCTTTTTCATCGATCCAGGGCCGCGAGTCCAGCGGGACTCGCGGCCCTGGATTTTTGTCGGTCTCCAGGTGGCACCACCCGACGACGGCTGAGGTTCTCCGGGATATGGTGGAATTCCGGTATCGATTGCCGGATGAACCAGAACTGGGTTACCCGGACCCGACCGAGATAGGGATCCGCTCGTTGCCATCGAGAGTTGCGGTGGCTACCATCGAAGAAGGTGGAAATGGGCGATGAGATCTGGTCCAGCCGGACCGGATTTATGGTTTCGGACTCTGAATCCAAACAAGACTGTTATTCGTGAATTTCAATGAGAAAGGTGCATCCATGCGGGCCATGATCGCTGTGTGCGTTCTGCTGATTCAGTGCATGATTCCAACGACTGGATCGGGTCAGTCGTGGCTCCAGGGAGTGGTCGAGAACTCGACCCCGGGGAGCAGGATTCACATGATTTCAGGAGTCGACGGGCAACCGTTGCCGTACCCGGAGGGTGTCGCCCCGGACCTGAAAGATCCATACCAGGTATTACGCTATCACGGCGCTCGCTTCGGAATCCAGCATCCCGAGCAACAACTGAAGATCATCAAGACCGAGCGATGCTCTCTCGGGATGATTCACCACACCTTTCAGCAGATTCATCTGGGAGTGGAAGTCTTCACCGCTGTGATCAAGGTTCACCTGCAAGCGAATGGAACTCCGCTCTCCATCAACGGTGACTTTTTCCGCCTACCCAAGAAGTTGTCGGTGACGCCGCTGCTCTCTGCGGAAGAGGCTCTCGTCATCGCGGAAGCCGTACTAGAACAGCGATTCCTGGTCCAGACGATGGAACCCGAACTGGCCGTGGTGAATCCCGGTTGGTGGGGAGATGCTCCCCTTCCTCGACCCGTACTGGCTCATCACATGGTTCTTGAAGGCGCTGAGATGCTCGCCGAGCATGTGCTGATCTCCGCCAGCAGCGGCGAACTGCTCGATCGCTGGCCGGCGGTCCACACTGCAATGTTCCGGGAGATCTATGACGGTGGAGGCGGCACCTTGCCAGGGAGTCTGGCCCGCTCGGAAGGGTCCGCACCCAGCGGCGACACCGACATCGATGAGGGATACGACACCGCAGGAGACTTCTATCGCCTGCTGTTCGATGGACTGGGACGCGATTCCCTCAACGGGAACGGCTCGACGTTGACTGCCACGGTGCACTGGAACGATGGAATTTGCCCCAATGCCATCTGGAACGGTAATCAGATCGCACTGTGCAACGGTCTGGCCACGGATGATGTGATCGCCCATGAATTCGCACACGGACTCACCCAGTTCTCGGCAGATTTGATCTACCAGAACCAGTCGGGTCAGTTGAACGAATCCTATTCAGATATATTTGGCGAGGCGATCGATCTGTGGAACGGCAACACATCGGAAGCGGGCCCCCCCGGCGGCACTCCATGGCCTGGAGGAACTACCGGCGGCGGAATGGATACACCCAACAACACGAGAACATCTTGCAACGATGGATCTACTCGCTGGAAGATGGGGGAGCAAACCAGTCTCGGCGCGATTCGAGACATGTGGTTTCCCGAGTGCTTCAGCGATCCTCCCAGTACCACCGACCCGCTCTACAATCAGAACGCCTGCGGTCCATTTGACAGTGGTGGAGTCCACATCGGCAGTGGAGTGTTCAACCACTCCTTCGCCATGCTCGTCGATGGAAAGACCTACAACGGTCAGACCGTATCAGCGATTGGCATGACCAAGGCGATCGCCGTGTACTTCAGAGCCTTGACCGTATACATGACATCGGGAACCACCTTCCCGGTGGCAGATACACTGATGAATCAGGCGGCTGCCGACCTGGTCGGAACTGCGCCCAATGATCCCCGGACCGGTGCTGCCGGTGCGACCTTCACGCAGTCGGATGCCGATCAAGTCGCGGCTGCGATGACGGCAGTAGGAATGTCGGAGCTGGTCTGCGGACAGGCTCCCCCAGGGCCTCCTCCGGCCAACGATGACTGTGCCGGTTCGATACCGGTGTTCGTCGGCCTCAACAATATTGACAGCAATAACGCTACCTCCGGTGGGCCAGTGGCCGATGCGAGCCAGTGTAGCGGCAGCTTCCTCGGAGATTCCGGGAACGACATCTGGTACTCCTTTGTTCCGCCTGAAGATGGAGTGCTCTCGGTCAGCACCTGTGACATCGCCAACTGGGATACCGATCTGCTGGTTTACAGCGGTGATTGTGGATCCTTGACCCAGATCGCCTGCAATGGTGATACCGGCGGATGTTCCACCTTCACTTCGCTCATCGAAAACATCCCGGTCAGTGGCGGGTTGAGTTACAAAATTCGGGTCGCTTCCTGGAGTGACGGAACAACCGGCACCGGGCAACTGGATGTCGGTTTTGTCGGCGGTGGCGGAGGAGCGGTGGAGAACTGCACCAACGGAGTCGATGACGATGGCGACGGGTTGATCGATTGCGAGGATCTGGATTGCATCGCTGCACCAGCCTGTGTCCCTGCTCCACCGGGAGACGAGTGTGTCTCTGCTGAAGCTGCGGTGCTGGGTGAGAATCCGTTCGACAGCACCAGCGCAACCACAGGAAACGATCCGATTCCCACCCCGGCTTTGTGCGGTGATGGCCTCGGGTCGATGATCGGAGATATCTGGTTCACCTACACTCCGGACCAGTCAGGAAGCCTGTTTGTCTCCACTTGCCAGCCCGGCAGTTTTGACTCCGACCTGGTGATGTACACGGGGTCTTGTAATTCGCTGATCCTGCTCGCCTGTAATGGAGATGTGAGTCAGAACCCATCGACCTCTTGCCAGCAGTACTGGTCGGAATTGACCGCCAGTGTCACTGCAGGGGAGACCTACTGGTTCCGCGTCGGAGCCTGGGGCACACCGCATCCAGGCAATGGAGATCCGGGCCCAGGCGCATTGCTGCTGGACCTCACCTCGTCGGGACCGGTCGAGAACTGCAGTAATGGTGTCGATGATGATGGAAATGGTCTGATCGATTGCGAGGATCCCGGTTGTTTCACGGACCCCGCTTGCGTGCCGGTGGCTGCTGGAGATGAATGTGTCTCGGCAGCGGTGGCTGTCTTCGGGTCGAATCCGCTCGACACGACTACCGCGACCCAGAGTGCCGATCCTTTCGATTCCAACAGCTGTCCCGGCACCTTCCTCGGTGAGATGACCAGTGACATCTGGTATGACTTCACTCCGGACCTGAGTGGCGATTACACCATTTCCACCTGTGACACCATCAACTTTGATTCTGACATCGCCATCTATCAGGGTGATTGCGGAGCGCTGACCCAGGTCGGCTGCAACGGGGATGGCCCCGGTTGTGGAGGATTCAGTAGCCTGGTTCAGATGTCGATGACCAGCGGAGTGCTCTATCGCATCCGAGTGGGTGGTTGGAATGTAACGGCGAATGGAACGGGGACACTGGAGATCGGCTCCGCCACGCCTCCTCCACCTCCCGAGAATTGCTCCAATGGGATCGATGACGATCTGGATGGTCTGACCGACTGCGAGGATCCCGATTGTATCGGCGATCCTGACTGTGTTTGCAGTGCAGTGATCTCACTGTCGTGTAGCCAGGGAATCGGCTCCACTGTGAACCTCTCATGGTTCAACGGTGAAACTTATAGCGAGATTGCGGTGCGTCGAGATGGTCTGATGATCCAGACATTGTCCGGTACGGCTACCGGATTCTCTGATGGATCACCATCTCTTGGTGATCACGTTTACGGTGTGACCGGAGTCTGCGGAGGCAGTCAGCAAGCTCCCGAGGTGATCTGTTCGGTCACGGTCAGCCAGACCGCAGGCTTCAGCCTGGTGTCGCAGAATGTCACAGCGGGTTACAGCGCAGCGGGAGTCCAGTTCGAGACCACCATCACTGGCCGGGAGTTCACCGATCATCCGGGATACCCGACCAACACTGCAGGATTCTCTTTCGGCCTGGCACACAATCCTGACCTGTTCGCTGCAATCGATGCGGCGCCGGCGGGAGCAGTGGCCCAACTCGATGGCGGAGCCGGTCCGCAATTCTTCGACTCTGCGATCTATGCCAATGGCATCACGGTGGGCTGTGTTTACAGTTTCACCTTTGCAGAGACGATCCAGATGACCTCCGATACCGATCTGGCGTCGGTCAGCTACGACTCTTTACCCGGAGTCTTCAACACCACTACCGGAACCGTGATCTCCGCACTCGATTTCACCGAGTCACTGGGGGTTCCTCCGGTGCAGGCGGTGATCTCGACCGATTCGGGAACTGCCGTGGGAGTGGTTCCGACCGGAGCGATCGTGACCCTGACACCTTCGGGCTTCATCCTCACCGCCGTCGATCAGACGGTGGGCTTCTCGGAGTCGACTGGAGTGGCCAGTTTTGATGCTTCCTTTACTCTGGAAGAAGATCCCGGCAATGGCGGATTTCCCAGCGATACCCAGGGCTTCTCCTTTGGAGTGGAGCACGATGCTTCGCTCTTGACGGTGAACGCCGCTGTCGGCGGGCCAGTGATCGATGCTCTCAATGGCTCTACCGGACCAGACTTCATAGATGTGAATCTGTTGGCCGATGGTTTCACCATGGGCTGCGTCTACAGTTTTCTGGGAACCGGTACCATCCAGTTTGCCACGCCCATCGACCTGGCGATCGCCAGCTACGATACGGTTCCTGGCGCCCTCGCGGGATCGTCGACGGATGTGCTGACCACCTTGTCGATCTCAGGCAACCTCGGCATTCCACCGGTTCAGGTGGTGGTTGTGGTGAACGCTGGAGCCCTCAGTGCCGTCGGGGTCGATGGAACGATCACCCTCACTCCAGCGGTGGGTGGTGGGTTCTTGAGATCCGATGTCAATGACGATTCACTGGTCAACCTGGCGGATGCGATCACGGTTCTCGATGCTCTGTTCCTCGGTGGAGTGATCAACTGCATGGATGCCGCGGACACCAACGATGATGAACTTTCCAACATTGCTGACGGGGTCTATGTGCTCTCGTATCTCTTTTCGGGAGGACCTCCACCACCGGCGCCCTTCGGCGGGTCGTGTGGACCCGACCCGGCAGGAACTGCACTGGATTGTGCTCAGTACAACTCCTGTAATTGATGGGGGCCGATGAGACGCTTTGGACAGGTGATCGGAATCGATCCCTCATCGATAGCGGAGTATCGCCGCCATCACGAGAAGATCTGGCCACAGATCGAGTCGGCGATTCGAGAGGCGGGGATTCGCAATTACTCGATCTTTCTCGACGGGGATCAGCTGTTTGGCTACTTCGAGTATCACGGTCCTGATGAGGAGCTTACGCAGCGGATGCAGTCACTCGCCGCTTCACCCCGTATGCGGGAATGGTGGGACATCATCGAGCCGATGCAGCGTCCCCGCACCGGTGGTGCAGATGGAGACTGGTGGCTGAATCTGGAGGAGGTATTCCACCAGGATTGACCTGCTCTGTGAAAGCACAGAGCAGGAAACGGCTCTGGTGGATGAATTTCTAGTCGAGGGAATGCACGGCTTGCTTCTGTGTGCCGAGTCCTTCGATGAAGAGTTCCATCACATCTCCGGCCTTGAGGAAACGCGGTGGGTCGAGACCCAGGCCGACTCCCGCAGGTGTCCCTGTGGATATGACGTCTCCTGGCAGCAGGGTCATGTATTGACTCACGCTGGAGAGAATCGCAGGAACATCGAAATGCAACTCCCGCGTATTCGATCTCTGCAACTCCTCGCCATTGACCTTGAGCCACATGTCGAGGTGGAGAGGATCCGGCAACTCATCGGGGGTGACCAGTTCAGGACCGAGCGGAGCGAATGTGTTACAGGACTTCCCCTTGACCCACTGGCCGCATCGTTCCAGCTGAAACTCCCGTTCCGAGAGATCGTTGTGGAGACAGTATCCAGCGATTCCATCCGATGCCGTCTGTCGGTCTGCATAACTGAGGGTGGCACCCACCACCACGGCCAGTTCCACTTCCCAGTCCGATTTGGTACTCGCAGGGGGGAGTAGCACGTCATCATGGGGCCCCACGATGGCAGTGGTGGACTTGAAGAAGATCACCGGTTCTGCCGGCAGTTCCGCTCCCGTCTCTGCGGCGTGATCGCGGTAGTTGAGGCCGATACAGACGATCTTGCTGGGGCGGCAAATGGGGGCGCCCAGCCGAACATCATCCGCCACTCGGGGAGCAGCGGGGCCATCCCGTTCGATCCAGGAGGCGAGTCGTGACAATCCACCCGAGCCGAAGAACTGTTCATTCCAGTCCTCGCCAAAGGCGGAGCAGTCGATACGAGTCCCATCCGGGAGCACTGCTCCAGCAGTTTCATGGCCAATTTTTCCAAATCGAAACAGTTTCATCGATCCTCCTAGATCACCATCACGCCGCCATCGACGGGAAACGAATGCCCCGTGATGAAGGCGGATTCATCACTGCAGAGAAAGAGCGCGAGATCCGCGACCTCCTCTGGTCGGGCCATTCGGCCCATCGGTTGGTACTGGGACAACTCCTCGAACTTTTCTTTTTCCTTGCCGGGATAGTTGTCCCGGATGAATCCGTCGACAAAGGGAGTGTGCACCCGTGCGGGTGCCACGCAATTGCAGCGAATCCCTTGCTTCATGTAGTCGGTCGCGATGGAGCGAGTCATGGTGAACACCGCCCCCTTGGTCATCGAGTAGGCGAAACGATCCTCCAGTCCGATGTGACTGGCGATGGAGGCGAGATTGAGAATCACTCCTCCTGATCTCTCGAGCATGCGGGAAACCGCTTCTCGAGCACAGAATGCGACACCTTTGATGTTGACCGCATAGAGCCGATCCAGGTCTTCCTCTTCGGTGTTGAGGACATTTCCAACATGGGCAATGCCGGCGTTGTTGACGAGAATCTGCGTGCTGCCGAGGGTGTCATCGACCCTTCGAAATGCCTCAGCCACCGAGTCCTTCTGCGCTACATCACAGACCATCGTCTCGACGACGATCCCGGCACTGGAGAAGTGCTGCCGTGCGGCTTCCAGGCTCTCGGCATCGATGTCGAGCAGGGCGATCCGAGCACCCTGTTCCGCAAATCGGCCCGCAATGGCGAGTCCGATACCAGATCCTGCTCCTGTGATGACCGCAATCTTGTCGGTCAGGCGACCCTCGAGTGCCATCTTGTCTCCCTTCTCCACGATTCTTCGAAGCGAGGAGGATATCATGCATCTTCCCCCTCTGGGAGCGGGCCCACCTTGACCGGGAGCCGTGCTGGGGCAGGATACTCGGGAAGGGCAGATCAGCCCTTCAGTGAGGAGCCAAGGATGAGTGTTCGACAACTTCCATGCAGATATTCGTGGATCTTACTGCTGCTTCTTCTGGGGACCGGCTGTACCTCGGGAGTGACCAGTTCGACCCCCAAGATCGCAGTGATCCCCAAGGGGACCAGCCACGAGTTCTGGAAATCGGTCCATGCGGGTGCCGAGAAGGCGCGCCAGGAGGTGGGCGGATTCGAGGTGGTCTGGCGCGGTCCAGAACGGGAAAATGACAAGAGCCAGCAGGTCGACCTGGTGCAGAATTTCGTCGCTTCGGGGATCAGTGCCATCGTCATCGCTCCCGCCGATGATCGAGCCCTGGCTTCTCCCATTTCTGTCGCGAATCAGGGGGGCACCCCTGTCATCGTCATCGACAGCGGGGTCCAGGGAGTGGCCGGTACCGACTACGCTTCCTACATCGCCACCGACAATGTGGAGGGTGGCAGGATCGCCGGTCGCCGCATCGCCGAGTTGACCGGGGGGAAAGGGCGAGTACTGGTGTTGAGATATCAGCAAGGCTCGGGCAGTACCACCCAGCGGGAGCAGGGATTTGTCGAGGCTCTCGAGAGTTTCGAAGCGATCGAAGTGGTGGATCCTGGGCGCTACGCCGGATCGACAAGGGAGAGTGCACGCCAGGCCGCAGAGAACTTGCTCGAGGCCGATAGCGACTATGCCGGAATCTTCTGCTCCAACGAATCTGCTACCTTTGGAATGTTGCTCGCTTTGAGGGCCAGGGCGATGGCGGGAAAGGTGTTCCTGGTCGGGTTCGATGCCAGCGACGGCCTCGTCGAGGGAATGCGCGCCGGCGAGATCCATGGATTGGTGGTACAAGATCCTGTCGCGATGGGGGAACTGGGAGTCAAGACTGCATTGGCGGTTCTACGCGGTGAAAAGGTCGAGACGCTGGTCGATACCGGTGCCAAACTGGTCACCGGTGAAAACATCGATGAACCACAGATCGTCGATCTGCTCACTCCTCCCCTGAAGAAGTATCTCGGCGAGTGACGCAACCTCCACTACTGGAGATGACGGCGGTCGATAAGGCCTTCGGGGCGACAGTGGCACTCTCGGGTGCCCACCTTCGCGTCGAGGCGGGCGAGGTGCGCGCTCTGATCGGAGAAAATGGTGCGGGCAAGTCGACTCTGATGCGAATCCTCAGCGGTGTGGAGACTCCCGACTCGGGTACCATCCGGATCTCGGGAAAACTCTTCTCGCCGGCCAATCCCCAGCAGGCAAGAGATGGTGGCATCGCGATGGTCCACCAGGAACTGGCCGTGGTCGAGGATCTCACCGTCGAGGAGAACCTGTTACTGGGAGCGGAGCCGAGCAGCGCTGGATTGTATCTTCCTTTCCGCATGAGAGATCGCGTCCTTTCATCACTGACCCTGCTGGGCCGCAGTGAAATCCAACCTTCGACTCCCGTCTCACAACTATCCGTTGCGGCGCGTCAACTGGTTGAAATCGCCCGGGCGCTGGTTCACGACGCTCCTGTCATCGTTTTCGACGAGCCGACCAGCAGCCTTGGTGCCCAGGATATTGAGCATCTGTTCGAGGTGATCGGTCGCTTGCGAGATGATGGTCGGGCAGTGGTCTACATCTCTCACTTCCTCGAGGAAGTGCAGCGTATCGCTGATCGCTGGACCGTATTGCGCGACGGTGAAGTGGTGGGGGAAGGGTGGATATCCGAGACCACTACCGAGCAGCTGGTCAGCCACATGATCGGTCGTCAGCTCGACGAGATGTACCCTCGGATTCCCCACCAGCGAGGCGACGCCTTGATCGAGGTGAGCGATCTGAAGACACGAACCGGTCTCCAGCATGCAAACCTCACCTTGCACCGCGGTGAGGTGCTGGGCATCGCCGGCTTGATCGGTTCTGGCCGATCGGAACTGCTCCGTGGAATCTATGGCCTCGACCCCATCGATTCGGGCTCGGTGCAGGTTGCGGGGCGATCGCATCGTCCCGATCCGACCCGTAGCATCGAGTCAGGGATTGGTCTTGCCAGTGAAGATCGCAAGGAAGAAGGACTGGCCACCGATCTGTCCCTGGCGACCAATCTGACCCTCGGCTCCTCCTCGGCTCGCCCCTTCTTCTCACTTCTTGGATTGAAGAAGGAACGGAGCCAGGTCGAGTGGTGGATCGATCGGTTCTCGATTCGAACCCGGGGCCCCGATCAGCCAGTACGGACACTCAGCGGCGGAAACCAGCAGAAGGTGGCGCTGGCGCGTCTGATGCACCTCGATGTCGATGCGGTGCTACTCGATGAACCGACCCGTGGCATCGATGTCGGATCGAAGACGGAAGTATTCCGCTGGATCAGCGAGATGTCCGCTGCAGGAAAAGCGGTGCTGGTGGTTTCCTCATCGATGCAGGAGTTGCTCGGCATTTGCGATCGGATTCAGGTGATGCACCGCGGGGTTCTGGGAGAACCTCGTGAGGTCGAGAAATGGGATGAGCATTCCTTGATGGTATGCGCAGTGGGGGGGGAAGAGGCGGCATGAAGTTCACCATTCCACGCCACTGGTTCGCCACTTTGGCGCCCTTTCTCGGAGTGCTGGTGGTGGTCCTGGTCTTCTGGATTCTGTACCCCGATCAGCCGATGACTCTCAAGACATGGCAAATAGTGGCGACCCATACCGTGGTGGTCGGTCTGGCCGCAGTCGGAATGACCTGGGTGATCATCTCCGCCGGGATCGACCTGTCGGTGGGATCGGTGATCGCCCTGTCGGGAGTCAGTGCAGCCCTTGCGGTAGATGCCGGGTGGGGAGCGATCGGAGCGATCACTGTTGCGCTGGCCACTGGAGCGGCGTGTGGAATTTACAACGGAATCCTCATCGTCGGCCTGCGACTTCCTCCCTTCATCGCAACACTCGGGACGATGGGGTTTTTTCGGGGAGTGGCGCTGTGGATCGCCAACAATGGATCGGTGCGACCCGAAGATGCTCAAGGGGTCTCCACTACCGATGGGATCGCCAACTGGGTCAAGATTGGTAGCGAAGGACAATGGCTACCCCCTGCAGTGTGGCTGCTGCTGATCATCACCATCGTGGGAGCGTTGGCGCTGCGCTGGACCGTTCTCGGGCGTCACACCGTGGCGATCGGCTCCAACGAGTTGACTGCCCGTCTGTGCGGGGTTCAGATCGAGCGAACCAAGATCGTGATCTATGCCATCGCGGGATTGCTGGCAGGGCTGGCAGGCGTCATGCTCTTTGGAAGATTGACCGTGGGAGATTCGACCGCTGCGGTTGGAATTGAACTCAAGGTCATCGCAGCAGTCGTCATCGGCGGGGCCAGTCTTTCCGGTGGGCAGGGCTCGATCAGTGGAACGTTGGCAGGAGCATTACTGATGGCCGTACTGAGTAATCGCTGCACTGCGGCCGGCTGGCCAGACTTCGTCGAACACATGATCGTCGGGCACATCATCATCTTGGCGGTGGCCATCGATCAGTGGAGAATTCGCAGAACCAACCACTGAGGGGGAATCGTGCGTGTTGCAGTCTATTGCGCCTCCAGCGATGATGCTCATCACACTTATCGAGAGGATGCCGCTGCGCTGGGGACAGCGATCGGCGTGGGTGGGCATCAACTGGTCTATGGCGGCGGCAACATCGGTTCGATGGGGGCACTCGCCGAGGCAGCCGTCGCTGCCGGGGCCCAGGTGATCTCGGTGATTCCTCGCTTCTTCCACGAGCGGGGGCTGACCTACGAAGGATCGACCGAGGTCCACATCACCGATGACATGCAGCAAAGGCGTCGGATGATGTGGGAGCGAAGCGATGGTGTCATCACCCTGCCTGGGGGATTCGGCACCCTCGAGGAGGTCTCCGAGATGCTGGTTCTCAATCAACTCGAGTTGGTCCGGAAACCGGTGGTGCTGGCCAATCTCAACGGCTTCTGGAATCCACTGTGGAACCAGATCGAGCAGATGTTCGCTCAGCAGATGCTACCGACCGGGTATCAGGAACTGATTCGCCAGGCGGTGGACGGAACGGCAGCACTGGAGGTGTTGCAGCAATTATTGAAGGGAGAGTCTTGATGGATCCACAAGTGCCTCCGCAACTCGAAGCGGCCCGAAGTCTGGGTCGTACTCTCTCCTCCATCACGGCTCTGGTCGAAGGAGTTGGCGATGAGGCTGCACGAGTACGACACGACGATGACCACTGGTCTCTCGTCGAAGTGGTCGGGCACTTGCTCGATGAAGAACGTGAAGACTTTCGAGCAAGGATCGAACTGATTTTCGATGATCCTTGTGCTCCGTGGCCCGCCATCGACCCGCAAGGCTGGGTCGATGAGCGCCACTATCGAGAGCGATCGGTCCAGGAACTACTTCGGCTCTTCCAGGACGAGCGGCAGCGATCGCTCTCGTGGCTCGGAGCACTCGATGATCCCGACTGGCATACGGAGAAGGATCACCCCCTCGGGGCGCTGCGCGCTGGCGATCTTCTGTTGGCGTGGGTCGCCCACGATCTGGCACACCTGTCTCAGATCGCCCGCTGGCACGCTGATGCCGCCTCGGTTCGATTGCAGCCGTTTCAGGATGACTACGCCTACTGATCGATGCTCTTGCCCGCTTTATTCTCCTGGTCGACGGCCCGGTCTCCCTCGACCTTGCGGCGGAATACCTGGATCGGTAACCGGGATCTCGGTTTGCCACTTCTTGCCGAGGCGCTGTCCCTGCTGGACATGGGCGCGGGTATATTTCTGTGCGCGGCGGCTGGTCTCGAGCACCTGGTCGAGAGCTCTGGCAATCGTCTGCTGGTCGGCGTCGGCGGCCACCTTGGCGATCACCTCGACCTGAAGTCCGAAGTCGCCGGGCTGGACGATCCAGATTCCAGCGGATGGTTTCTCGATTCCCACCTTCTTCAGTTGTGCTGGCTCGTCGGTGGCGGCCCAGCTAAATCGTCCGAGATAGGGTTCTTTCCAGCCCACCGTTGCAAGGGACTGGAGTTGCGCATCATCGAGTCCGCTGCTGATCACCAGCGGGAGTCGGTCGCATGCGGCGATGTTGACGGCGAGGCGGACACTCTTGGCGATGGGAAGTGATGGGCCATCGGCGCTCTTGTGATCCTTGGGTGGAGGGTGAGCTTCAGCAATATTTTCCATCTCGAGGGCCAGTACGGTGCCCTCCCAGCCGACGGCTCCACCAAAGACCATCGTCGGGCTACGACCCGATCGACTCAACCGCGTCTTCCCATCGGAAGTGAGTATCACAAAAACCGTGTTCTCCAGCTGCCCCGAGCGGCCGCGGTAGATCCCCTCGAGAAACTTGCCTTCTCCCGCATCTTCGTAGGTGGCCAGGCGAGCGCAGACAAACTTTCGTGACGCTTCGATGACGAGTGGGTCGGACCAGAGACTCTGATCCATGTTTTGTTTCCCCGGTCACCAGATGCCGGGAATGCCATGACACTGAGGTGCCGCCGACAGCAGCAAGATCGGCTTGCCGCTGCGACGGGCTTCCCCGGTGGCCCCTTCCCAGGTTCCCCACCAGGCGACTCCGGCGGGATATTGACTCCGGAAATCTGCCGGGGAATCGGTTTCGACGCCCGGCACCTGGGAGGCCTGTATCGCGGACTCGGGAAGCGCTGGCGGCTGCTCCAGCGGGAGCAGTTCTAACCCGCCACTGAGGGCCAGTATACTGAGGGCCAGTATTCTGAGGGCGAGTATCTGGAGCAGGAGGACTGTCATCAAAGAACCTCGAATCTATCGCCGGCTAGAACCATTTCGGCTCCATCGCCATGGCATGTATCCAAATTAACCCCGGATTGAGGCTCTGGGAGTAAAGTTTTTTTGATCCAGCAATATTGTCGAATACCATTCATCCACAGGTGAAGAGGTGATGGCCATCTTCTTCCCTGACCCAGGAGGTGTTCCATGCGACCGAGCCATTCCCGATTCTCGCTGCATATACTCTGTGCAGTCTGGATTTCTTCTACGGTCGCGCTGGCAGCAGACGCTCCTGTGCCTGCGCTTCGCTGGGACTTCAGGGATTCATTCATCTCGGATTCGGGGGTTGTCGGTTCGGTCGAAGGAAAGATTCAGGGGCAACTCTCGGGAGACCTGGGTCTGGCGGATGGAGGAAGTGGGCCGCTGTTGCTGGGAGGTGGGGCCAATGGAATGTTACTGCTGGCTCGCCAGTATCGGGATGTTCTGGAGCATCTTCCGCGCCAGGATTTCACGGTCAGCGCCTGGATCGTGCTGGAAGAGAAGATGGAATGGGGTTCGATCTTCGGATGCCTCCAGGATAATGGTGGGTTCGAGAAGGGCTGGTTAGTGGGGACTCGTAAAGGAGCACCCTGCATCGCAGTGGCGAGTGTCGGTAGTGACGATGGCGATGGAATGATGACTTATCTCGAGGGAGATCAGACGATGGATCTGGGTCAGTGGCATCACATTGCCGGCAGTTACGATGGAAAGGCGATGCGCATCTATCTGGACGGCCAACTGGTGGGAGAGAGCGACCTCCAGTCGGGCCCGATCCTGTATCCGCAAGAGGCACCGCTGGTGATCGGAGCCTACAAGGATGACAACGAGCACAATCCCCATATCGGAGCGATTCAGGATCTGAGGATGTGGACCACTGCGCTCTCTGTCGCCGAGGTGAAGAGTGTATCGATGGCGAAACCTGGCTGCGTGGCCTCCGCTCCTCCAAGACCACCTTTGACGATGGTGGTGGCCCCTTATCTCCAGTGGGGAACCCGCACCGAGATCACCGTGTGCTTCGAGACTTCTCGTCCGACGGTGCCGGTGGTGGAATACGGGCGAACAGCGGAACTGGGGATGACGGCGACCGGACCTGAAGCGAAATTGCACCATTTGCGGATCGATGATCTGGAAGAAGGAACTCCCTATTTCTACCGCGTGAGTGCGCGACCGGCAGGTCAATCGGGAGACACGCTGGAAGCGGTGGGTAGTGAGATCTTGACCTTCCAGACTGCGGCGGGATATGAGACTGCTTTCGGATTCCTGGTCGTGGGAGACACCCAGAACAATCCAGTGGTGACCAAGACGGTCAGCGACCTGGCGTGGGGGCATCGTCCCAACTTCATCGTGCACTGCGGAGACCTGGTCGGAACCGGATCCAACAAGCGTGAATGGGTCCACGAGTTCTTCTCTGCCGCTGCCGGAATCCTCGGTCGCTACTCGATGTTTCCAACGCTGGGAAATCATGAACAGAATGCGGCTCTCTACTACGACTACTTCACGATGCCGGATCCCGAATATCACTACCAGTATCGGTGGGGTAATACCGATTTTTTCGTACTCGATACCAACAAGACCATCACTGCTAACTGCGACCAGGTGACATGGCTCGAGGGAGCCCTCGCAGCCAGCGATGCGACCTGGAAGGTGGTCTATCATCATCACCCCGCCTGGAGTTCGGATGAGAATGACTACGGCAATACCTGGAAGGGTTCGTCGACCCAGGGCTATCCCCCGGTGCAGAAATACCTGGTGCCGCTCTATGAGAAGTACCATGTCGATGTCGTCTTCAACGGACACATTCATCTGTACGAAAGGACCTGGCCGATTGAAGGCGGGAAAACCGTCGGAAATGGCAAGGGCGTGGTTTACATCACCACCGGTGGAGGCGGAGGAAGCCTCGAGAACTTTGCTCCCAACAGGACCTGGTTCAGCTCCAACAGGCGAGTGGGGCATCATTTCATGATGGTGAATGTCAACGGCGACCAGATGGAACTCTCTGCATTTGATACCGAAGGGCGGCTCTTTGACCGTCTTCTTCTGGACAGGCAAGCGAAAAGAAAATGATCGCCATACTTGCATTGAAATCGGAAATCGTTGACCAGACCCACGAGATTGGGGATCGGTTGCGAGAATTGCTGGGGGAAGACACGATCGTCCGCCTGGGGGATGACGGAATCACCACCATCGCTGAAGTGGCTGGAGTCGTGGTCAAGGTCTCTCGACGGGATCATCCGATTCCGAATGAACTTCTTGACGGTCCCATCGAGAATGCCTGGTACTGGCCAGAGGCCCGGCAAGTTTTCTTATCTCACGCCTCTCACCTGATCGTCATCTGCCAGAAGTCTACAACGGAAGAAGAGCAGGACGTGGCGACCTCCGAGATGCCAGAGTCCGGAGTCGAGATGGAGTCGGCAGCAGCCGAATCGGCTCCACTCGATTCAGCTCCACTCGATTCAGCTCCACTCGATTCAGCTCCACTCGAATCGGCCCCACTCGATTCGGCTCCACCTCTGGATGAGGGTGAGATCGGGTTCTCGGTTCAGCGAGCCTTACTGCTGACGAGAGTCTCGCAGGTTCTTGGAGATGCCTTTGCTGCAGTGGGGGTCTACTGGGACTCTTCCACGACCATCCATGCATGGCCTGCTTTCGTAGAATCATGTCAGTCGATGACTCCGGACCGTCTCCCCTTGCGAATCTGGATCGATTTTCGCCTCTGGGAAGCGACCGATGGAACCCGCGGGCTGGCTACTCGCGGTCTCTGTGCCCTCGGCCAGCGGGAGCTCGAGGTGATCGGATCGACCAGCAGTGCCGAGCAAGTCAGGGCGTGGAGTTATACCGTGGCTCACTACTGTCTCGAGCAAACCCAGATCCTCAAGCATGGGCAGGCGGTCGGAGTCTCGGCGTCCGAATGGGTCCGCGCCTGGGTGGTGGAGAGCAGGCTGGAGCCGGGTACCTGGGCGACATGGCTCGACCTGGAAGCGGAAGAGTGAGTTCCTCGCCACGTAGGGTACTGGCCCTTACCACCAGCCGAGCAGACTGGGGACACCTCTCCTCGCCGCTGAAGCACCTACGCGATCGCGATGACATCGATCTCCAACTGGCGGTGCTGGGCGCCCACCTGTCGCCGGAGTTTGGTATGACCGTCGATGAGATTGAACAGGAGGGATTCCAGGTCGATCATCGCATCGAGTGTCTGCTCAGCAGCGACACCGATGTCGGGATGGCGAAGACGATCGGAGTGGCGATCCTTTCCCTGACCGAGATCCTCTCGCAACAGCGACCGGATTTATTGCTTCTCATCGCAGATCGTTACGAGATGCTGGCTCCTGCGGCGGTAGCCCTATCGTTGAGAATTCCGGTCGCCCATATCGAGGGGGGAGAGGTCTCCGAGGGGGCGGTCGACCACGCCGTTCGTCAGGCACTGACCTCGATTGCACATCTTCACCTGGTGCCGACGGAGACTGCCAAGCGGCGATTGCTGATGGCGGGAGAGGAGCCGTGGAGAGTTCACCAGGTCGGTGCTCCCAGTATCGATCATCTGTGCAGCGGCGACATCCCGTCGGCAGAGGAGTTGCGCGAACGCCTCGATCTCTGCCTCGACGTACCGCCGCTGGTGGTGGTCTGGCATCCGGTGACGCTCGACGAGGAAGTCAGCAAGGAAACGGATCCATTCTTCACGGCCATCGAACAGGTCTCGGGCCCGATCGTATTTTGCTTTCCCAATTCAGATGCCGGAAGTCGAGCGATCCGTGATCGTGCCAGACGATTTTGTGATTCTCGAGAGGATGCTCGAATTCACGTGAACCTGGAGCACCGCATGTACTGGTCGTTGCTGGAACACGCCTGTGCCATCGTGGGCAATTCCTCGAGCGGCATCATGGAGGCTCCTGCCTTGAAATTGCCGACCCTCAACATCGGTCGCAGGCAACAGGGCCGGGAGCGAAGTCGCTGCATCATCGATGTCCCTGCGAACGAGGCTGCCATTCTCGAAGGGATTCGACAGGTACGTGACCCACGATTCCGTGCGTCTCTCGAGGGGATGATCAACCCGTACGGAGATGGAACCGCCGGCGTGCAGATCGCCGAGATCATCGCTTCGGTGACGCTGGGACCACGATTGCTGGAGAAGCGCTCGATCCCATCCGAGGCGATCCCAGAACCACCCATCTGGCCCGGTGAAGATGTGGCCAGCCAGTCACTCTCCGTCACCTGATCGACCCTCTTCCGCAGTGCGAACCGGTGCTCAGCGGGTCGAATCAACTGCGGTGAAACACCCTGACGACGGACCGGAGCAATTTCTGCAGTGCCCGTACCTCCGGCGCACCGGTGGCTCGTCCGACCACGATGGTGATGCCAATCCCCAGGGAAACTCCTGCGGTGAGGGTGAGGAGATCGACTACCCATGTCGGTCCCGGAACTTGCTGGGACAGCTGCAGGACAATACTGGTCTCCAGTGCCACTGCCACCACCACGCAGAGATTACGGAACACGGCCGCAATACGGGGTCTCGGCAGTGCCAGGTGCTTTCGAATCCCCACCTCGAAGATGATCCAGCTGGTCATGGTGGAGATCACCGAAGCCGCGGCCAGCCCGGGCACTCCCCAGCGACCTTCCATCGACGTCAGCAGTGTCCAGTTGACCAGCAAGGCTGCTACGGATGCGGGCATCAGCAGCGTTCGTAGTCCCATCGCCATGCTGGTGCGGATCAGTGCAGGGCACAGACAGGCGAACGGAATCGACAGGCAGAATATCTTCAACACCTCAACTGTCTCGGTGGTGTCGGCAGCGGTGAACTGTCCCCGCTGGAGCAGGACACGAATCAGTGGGTCAGCCAGCATCGCCAGGCCGACGGCGGCTGGGAGTGAGATGAAGAGGGCATTACGCAAGTTACGTCCGATACGAATCGCTAGTGCCCTCGACTGTTTTCTCGCCACCAGCCTGGCGGCGTCGACCCCTGCAATGGTACCGAGAGCGACACCGATGAGGGCCACCGGGAGGAAGTGAAATCGAAAGGCATTGTCGAGGTAGGTGACTGCGCCGGTTCCGATCAGGGTGGCGAAGTGGATCGCCATCAAAGAGTTGATGTAGGTGACCGAACTGGCCAGCAGCTGGAAGATCAAATCTCGACAGAATCGGCCGGTACCGGCAGTGCGGAGCCTCAGGGTGGGGAGCGGAATCGGGTGGACGGTGCGACAGGAGATGGCGAGCATGCCGACACTGCCCGCAGCACCGATCAGGAATGCCCAGGTCCAACCGGAGGCGACCAGCTCGGGAGTCTGCACCTCGGACACCATCCATAGTCCTGCGCCGATCAGGGTCGCATTCTGGAGGGCCTGGGCAGCCATGGCGGAGCGGTTGCGGTCTGCCGCCAGGAGTAGTCCTCGAAGGATGGCAAGAAAGGGCACCATCAGCAGGAAGGGGAGTAATCCGTTGAACAGTTGCAGCGCCAACTGCGGTTTTTCCAGCCCCGGTGCCAGTTGCTGCATCCAGGCAGGGGCGAAGTGCCATAGCAGCACGGCGGTGATGGTGGAACCGAGCAGGAGGAGGGTCAGAGCCGCTCGTGAGAAACGAAGGGCGGCATTCAATCCACCGGTCACCTTCTGCTCCTCGAAGGAGGGCAGGAAAGCAGCCGAGACGCTTCCCTCTGCGACCAGGTCACGGAACATCGATGGGATCTTCATCGCCGCTCGGAGGGCATCGGAGGTGGGACCTGCACCGAGCAACATGTTCAATACCATGTCGCGACCGAGGCCGAGCAGCCGCGAGATCAGCAGTGCCCCCGTCACCGATCCGGCACGACTGCTGCTATCCTTGGTCACCGATCGGTCCGCTGCTGTCAAGGATACCCCTTCCTCTGCGGCTACGCTGTCGGCGCCGCGGAAGGACCATGGTATCAGAAAACTGGCGGGTGAGATCGACTCGACCTCACCCGCCAGTGCATTTTCATCTCGGAACTGATCCTGTCATCAGGGGCAGCTGTTGTACTCCACGCACTCGAGAGAGTCGGATGTCGGATCGGCATCACAGTCCCCGAACGGTGCTGGAGGATTGGGACCTCCACTGAAGAGAGTCGCCAGAGCAAAGACCGCATCGGCGATGTTGATGCTGCCGTCGTCGTTGGAGTCGCAGGCGTCGACGCAGGTACTCTCGGGTCCACCGGAGAAGAGATTCGCCAGTGTGAAGACAGCGTCGGCGATGTTGAATGCTCCGTCTGCGTTGCAATCAGCCCGCTGGAAGGCTCCTGTCGGTGGCGGCGGACCTCCGCCGAAGAAGGCCCGATAGGCAGCAACTGCGGCATCTCGATCTGCGGCACTTCCCATGCCCCCCAGTTCGAAGGAGGAGCAGATGACCGGAGCGCCGGTGGCCGGGAGATATGCCGTGGTGACACCCAGGTTCGGATCGATATTCCCGATGGCGTCGTCGTACTGCCACACCAGACCAGCATTCCCACCTGCGAGTTCTGCCGATGCAGGAATCAGGTAGTTGTTGTAATCATTGCCACTGGAATCCTGGTTGTAACTCACGTTCTGGCTACCGGACATGTCGATCCCTAGACCCGAATCGACTCCGTCGATCGATGTCAACGAGTCGTTCTCATCCTGTGCATACGGTTCCGCAACTCCATCTCGATCATCGAAGGATGAGATGGGGTGGTTGAAGCTCCAGTGATCTGAACTCTCGAAGTAGATCGCTACACCCGCAGCGGCGAGGTCAGCGATGAGGTTCGCCTCCTCCGATGTGAGGTTGAAGTCTGTTGGGTAGGTGCCACATATGATCCACACCTGGGACACTGTTTGCGGGTCGAAGCAGGCGTACTCATCGATCTGGGTGCGGATCAGGCGAGCATTGGCTCCTACAGCCAGCAAACTGTCGAGGATCGCTTGGCCTGAATCATTGGCTCCGGTATCGCCTCCATCGAACAGCCCTTCGAGCGCCACCACGATGGTGTCCTCTCCATTGTAGGAGTAGTGAGTGATGGATTCCTCGACGGAAGCCGCTCCGACCGGACAGATTCCTCGAACGGTGTAGTCATGGAATCCGTCGGAGGCGGTGAGGTCGGTGTAGTCGGAGGCTGTACCCGCCACGGTATCGAGGGGGGCTCCATCTCGATCGATCTGGATGCTGTCGTAGGGTGAGTTGTTGATCCAGGAGAGGCTGACGGTGCCGTCGCCGCAGTTACTGGTCAACAGCAGGTCCGTCGGTGGGGTGCAGTCTGCCGGACAGACCTGAAGCGCCCAACCGTTGAGGGAGCCCTCGATGCCGGAGATGGTATCTGCAACGGTCAGCGTCCAGGCGCCTCCCACCGATTCACCGTCAAAGTCAGCCAGTGTTCCAGGGCCTGAGGGGATCAGTCCGCCGAAGCCGTCGTTGGAGCCGGTGGCATCGTCGAAGCGTCCCAGCAGATCGGTTCCAGCCCCATGGTCGTGCAGTCGGATCGAGGTCCCCTGAGGTGAGACCAGATCGACCTCGAGATCGGATGCATCGCCATGGGTAATGTCGATGTCGATATCGAGGTCAAGAATTCCCGTGGTATCGGTCGGATCGATGAGGATCTGGTTCTCGGAGAAGGAGGTTCCATCGGGGATCGCCAGTGGCTGGCTGATCTGCAGGGACCACTGGTCCAGAGTACCTCCAGCGGATCCCGGGAAGATGTCGGCGATGATGATTCCCCAGGTCCCGTTGGCGGGTTCCCCGTCAAAGTTGGCGAGGGAGCCGGTGCCCTGTGACAACTCATACGGTTGCATTCGAGAGCCACTCCAGGTGGTCACGGTGCCGTAATCGACACCCTCATCGTCAAAGATGAGTGACATGTCATCATCGGAATTGGTTTCACTCTGATAGAGACGGATCTGTGTCTGAGACGGGGCTACCACATCGATGTCGAGATTCCCGATGAATGCGTGGGTGATCTCGACGCCCACATCCAGATCGGCAATCGTACCACCGCTGGTGACGTCGATCAGGTCGAAGGCGGGTGCTGTATCAGTGATGGGAGCGGCGGGAGCATTGCTCACCAAGGTCCCGACGAATCCGTCATACTCGATGTTGGGGTTGGGGAACTGATGGCAATCTGCAGGGGGACAACTGATGGTCAGTGTCCCGTCGCCGCGTTCTCCGTTGAATCCACCGATCTGGATCAGGTAGTCCTCACCGGCAATGGCATCGAGGAAGATTTCCGGTTCACCCGAGCCAATGCAACTTCCTGCATCGCAGGCGATGTAGGAGTCGACTGCCGGAGGGCAAGGGCTGCCACCGGGGTAGATGGCCATTTGCGGATTGAAGTTGGTGGAGTTGCAGGTGGAAAAGGTGACGGTGCCGCTACAGGACGCCGTGTAGATGAACCAGATATCGTTGAGCAGGCTACCACCACAGTTGGTCGGACCGTCGGTGGAGGATCCAAGGGTGGTGAAACCAAAGACACCCTCGATCAGCGCGGTGGCCGAGGTGCAATCATCGTTGGGTGGAGTAGGGGCGCAGCTGGGGTCTCCTGCACAATCGAGATCTGCGCAATCGGTATCCCCATCCCCATCGTCATCGGCACCGTTGTCACAATCTTCAGGACAGGTATTGAAAGATCCTGGGGTGTCGAAGGGCGCACCCAGGTCAGCAAATGGCATGATCTCCCAGTCGCCCGAAATATCGGGGCAGCGCACCACATGGGCGGGGGTGAAGGTTCCATCGGGTCCGATGGTGTTTTGACTGTAAACCAGTTCGCCGGCTGAGGTGTTGCCAGTGACGGGGTCGATCGGATTTTCCAGAAGGGCGAAATCGTCTTCGATGGAACTCCATGGAGTGGAATCGAGGATTCCGTCGTCATCGGTATCCAGATCGTCTCCGACGACACCGGTGAAACCGGAGACGAGCATGTGAGTCACATTGTCACTGTTCTCGAAGTTCAGGTCAGTGGTGAAGTCTGCCACGCCGATGGTGAAGGTCGCCTCTGCCGCGACAAACAATCCGCTGCCAGGAATCGTCTGGCCAAACAGAGTGACCACCGCTTCGACGGAGCCACTGCCTGCGGAGCTGTCGCCGAGCACTACATAGGTGAGGCCGGTCAACGATTGGCCAGCAGGGCCGGCCAGTTCAAAGTACTCATCGGTGTCACTACTGGACTGATCGACTCGCACCTCGTTGATGACCACCTGACCAGAAAGAGCACCGGGAAAAGTTGTGATGAGCAGTGCCGTGATGACTGCAAAAGAGAGCGATTTCATGTCATTGACCTCCAGTGCCAATCCTCGAGACGCGGTCTCGGGATCAGAGGAAACGAAAGAGATATTCACAATTCCAGCATGTCATCGTATTCGGAACAAATGGCTCTCGCAACGCGGCCGCCAAATTGATCCAAATCTTGACTAAACGTTTCATATTTTGATCTTGAAACCAACGGCAAGTCACAAGACTTGGTTTCTTCGCTCACACCGGTTAAATCTGCGCTGTCGAGGTCGACAACTTTGGTCGAAAAAAGGCCGAGAGGCGGTGAGAGGTATCCCTCACCGCCCCTCGGCTTCCAGTCAGTCAAGGTCACCACGGGGCCACCTCGACATTCCCTTACTGCAGTTCAAACTCTAGCAGGCACCGGTGTAAACACAGTCTGCCAGAGCATCGTCGGTCGGGTCAGGACCGCAGGTGTTCGGACCCGGAGCCGGAGGTGCGGCTCCACCCGAGAACAGGGCAGCAAGTCCAAAGATCGCATCCGCAATGTTGACCGAGCCATCGTCATTCTCGTCGCAGGAGTCGGGGCAAGCGCACGGAGCGCCGCCAGAGAACAAGGCTGCCAACAGATAGATTTCATCGGCGATGTTGAATCCGCCATCCATGTTCTTGTCGCCACGCTTGAAGAACACCTGGGGCGGGCCAGAGGCGAACGCTCCGAGGTAGTCCTGTGCAAGAATCGTCCGGTCTCCAGAGAAACCGCCGAACTCCCAGCCACTACTGATCGTTTTTCCACCATCGTCGGTGTTGTAGAAGACGGTGGTGACGTAGTTACCCTCGGCGGCGGGCGATGGAACGCTTCCACCGGAGAGACCGTCATCCTGGTTTTCCCAGATGGCGGCAGCATTGGGTCCACTGCCGTCACTGGTGGCCGGGGTCAACTGATCGGTCCACTCATTGTCGAGTGGTAGGTCCTGGATGTAGGCCACAGCCTGGTAACCACTGAGGTCCAGTCCTTGACCGCTATCGAGACCATTCATCGAGGTGAAGGTGTCATCTCCATCGCCGGTGTCGTAGGTAGAATCGTCGACCCCGTCACGCGAATCGAAGAGGGAAGCCTGGTGAATGAAACCGAAGTGGTCCCCACCCTCGAAGTAGATGTTCTTACCGTCGATGCTGGCCTGTCCCAGGGCATCTCCTTCACCGGCAGTGATGCGGTAGTCGAAGGGGACGGTTCCGGTCATTACCCAGATGTTCTCGACGCTACTCTCAGTGATGCACGGGTAATCGAGAACCGAAGTTCTGATCATGCCAGCGTCTCTTCCGGCGGCGATCAGCGCGTCGAGCAGGGCCTGGCCACTATCGGTATCGCCGAGGGCACCGTTGGTCTGCAGCCCTTCCATCGCCAGGATGATATCGGTTTGGCCACTGAAGGTCAGTACCGAGACATTGACGGGTGCCGGATTTGCACCGCTTCCACAGTCTCCGATGACTTCGTAGAGGTAGTTTCCGTTGGCCACGCCTGGATCGACGAACGAGGTGTCCGCTGGATCCGGGTTGCCGATCGAGACACCGTCACGAGTGATTTCCATCGAGACGAAGTTGGGGTTGGAGTCCCACGACAAGGTGACATCGCCAGTAGCACAATCGGCACTCCCGGTGACGTTCCCCGGTGGGATGCAGTCGTTCAGCGTCAGGGTGCCGTCGCCCAGTCCCGCCTGATTGAAGGTTCCGACGCGGATCATGTAAGTCTCGCCCTGAGTGGCCTCGAAGGTCAATTCCGCAGCGAAGTTGGTGCAGGCAAGGTTGGTGCTGCCTGGAGCCGTTCCACCTGGAGTGGTACCGCCAGTGGCAGCGTCATCGTTACAGCTGATCACGCCGGCAGGATCGTCACTGGTGCAGCCGGTGTAAACCGCAAGACGGGTGTCGAAGGTGGTTCCGCCACATGTGGAAACCAGTACTTCGCCGCTACTCCCTGCAGTGAAGCAGTAGTAAAGGTCATTGAAGATTCCGTCATTTCCGATGTTCATGGCGCACACCGCGGCATCGAGATCGGGTCCGGTGGTCAACACCGCATTGGTGATGCTGAAATCGGTATTTCCGATGGCGATCGCCTCGGCACCCTCGAACCAACTGTTGGCGGGTGCGGTATTGGTGTCGCAGCCGGCATAGTTGATGACGGATCCGGTGGCACCGGGACCATCATAAGCGGTGACGAACATCTGCTGCACCTCGAATGCGGTCACAGCAGAACTCTGGTAAGTGGTGGCTGTTCCATCGAGGACCGCCTCGATGTTTCCGTCGACCTCGATCTCGTAGGATCCGATAGGACCGACCGGGGTCCAGGCCAAGTCCCACTGGGTGGTTCCGGGGGTCTGCTGACAGAGCAGGTTGGAAACCCCACCACCACAGACGCAAGGTCCTGCGTCATCCCAGGCGACATCCATCACCCACATGTTGGTCGGGAATCCAAGGTTGACCATGTCCAGCGGTTCGGTCAATCCACAGGCCGCTGCGGTGATGTAACTGGCACCGATCTGGTCGGTGGCCGGGTTGGTCTGAGCAGGATCTGGAATTCCCATGAACAGGCTGTGTCCAGCGGCTTGTCCGTCGGGGGTGAAGATCTCGACCACGAGGGTCTCACCAGCGAGACAGCCGATCACGGTCGAGGCAGTGCCCGCAAGGGTACCGTCCGGGTCGACCAATCCGGTACCCATGACAAAACTGTAGAGGTCATTGGGTACATCCGGCACCTGGAACTCTTCTTCGTAGACCAGCGTCAGCGCGGCCAACGGCCCGACAGCACCGCCATTGGAATCAACGCTGAGGCGTACTCGAACCGGCTGAGTGGTTCCAGCAGCGGGGGTCGAGGCGAATGCCGTGGTGACACAGCGCACATTGACGTTGTTGGTGATCGAGTAGTTGTTACAGAGATCGAAAGCTCGGTAGTAGGAGTTGTCTGCGTGGAGGCCTCCTGCATTGCAGGAAACTGCGCCTCCCAGTGGCAAGTTGGCCGCCACCGGAACCATGGTTGCCCCATTGGTGGTCGGGCAGGGGGCAGAGAAGAAGTAAGTGCAGGTGGCAGTCGGGGCAAAAGTGCCTCCCGACTCCGCCTCGGCGATGATGTTGTGTCCACCATCGGCAGCTGGCGAGTACAGGAACGAACCCGTAGCACCCGCTCCGCCACCGGGAAGGGTTGCGATCAAGTTGGCTGGATCGACCACATCGAGGTAAAGATTGACGTTGTCGTAGAAGACATCTTCGTCCCATGTAACGGTCACTTCATTGATTCCGGACGAGTTGTCCGGCGTGCAAATGAAGTTGGAGACTGGAAGTAAGTCAGAAAATGTGATCTCGAGATCCCCGACTCCGGAAGAGCCTGCGTCCCAGCCACCGACTCGGATGAGGTACTCGCTACCTCCGAGCACCTGGAATCCAGCAATCAGTGAGGAGAACCCGGCACAACCGGCGCCGTCTCCATTACAATCGACTTCATCCAGAGTTCCACATCCACCGCTGTAGACCAGTATGTCGGAGTCGAAGTCGACCAGATTACAGGTAGAAATCTGGACCAGCCCATCGACGGCAGGTGTCCAGCTGTACCAGACATCGAACTCACAGGTTCCGATGGCAGACCCTGCACAGGGTGCCCCAACCACCGGATTCGCACTGGTGGTGGCAGTGGTGGTGTCGATCGGTTGCAGTGTCACCCCAGTGCTATAGGGGATCACTTCGGCACCGGCACACTCATCATTTGCTGGTTGTGAGTAAACAAAGGTCGGCAATGCAAATGTGAATGCCAGTCCAAGAATAAGAAGACGCATCAACCCAATCCCTTCCGAGCGAAAACGGGGACGAATTCGTCCCAGCCAATTGGCTTGTTTCGCAGATACCTCAAGATCGAAAACTTTGAATTTTGGAACCGTTGGTTGAACCCCGATAATCTGAGACCTAGTTGAACCTGGGGTACTATTGACCCAGAAATCAAAAGGAGAGGGATTCAGCCCTATAAGTCAAATTTACCGGGACAACGGGCCGGGTCAAGGACCAGAAAGTTCATTTAGGTAGTTCTTGCAGGGGTTAACGAGGAAATTCACAGGCAACCGGCATTTTCTTCGCAGAGGAGCGAGTCCGGTGGCGAAGGATCCAGTCCACAACTACTGGGATCGACGATTGGTGGGGTTCCAGGGATGAAGAGATAGGACAGTAGGGTCACAGCATCCGCCAGGTTCACGGAGCCGTCGTCATTACAATCTGCCGCGTCGGAACAGTCGAACCCGATCGAGCCGGGGATGAACAGCACCTCGAGAATCCTGATCGCATCGGCGAGATTTCGAGAACCGTCTCCATTGCAGTCGCCACGGATGAAGGGGCGCGAGAAATTGCGACCGATCAGATCGATTCCGATGTGCACGCTTCCCCACCCGAGGGTAGCGAAGGGGACCGGTTCGGGAATGCCGCAAGAAGCGGCCGAGTAATTTCCTGCGGAACTCTCTCCTTGCGAGTTCGATCCCAGAACGAAGAGATGTTCATCAAAGGCTCCATCCACCAGTTCCAGCTCGACGACCAACCGGGTGCCACAATCGACGGCCAACGGTGAGTTCAGGTTGAGGCAGAAATGTTGCTGAACCAGGGGAGGGATCTGAAATTGCTGCTCGTGGAGTTCCAGCAAGGTGTCCACAGGTGCGATGGAATCTCGGTTGGGATCCTCATAGAGCCGAAGAATGACCGGTTGGGTGGTGAAGCCTGGGCCCGGTTCCGAGTTTTCCACCGCCACTCGAATCGACTCGACCCACATCCCTTCGGTTTGAGAAAATGGATCTTCGCAATGATCGAAAGTGCGCCAGTAAGATTGCGATAAGTGGGCCAAGCCGGAGCCACAGACGGGAGTGCCCGGTTCAAAGAGGTCTGGCAGATCGAGGTGTGAGAGTTGAATCGACCCGTCAGAACAGCCGGGAACCAGCAGTTCACTGGAACTGGTGGGAGTCCATGAGTTTCCGCTATGCCCGTTGATCTGAAGTGTCACCAGGCCCGGTAGGATCGGGGAGATCCCGCTCCATTGACCGCTGGCTCCAACGAGACTGTCTTGCAACTCCCCATCGATCCGGATATCGACGCTGTCGAGCGAGGAATCCGCTTCCCAGGTGACGATAATTTCGCCGTTTGTTGTTGCTCGGTACTCGATAGCGTTGATGGGGTCGAGTGGTTCGGGGCACTGTTGGTGCCCCTCGAGGACGATCAAGGAGTTGGATCCATTGTCGACGACCCAGATCGAATAGACTCCAAATGGTTCGAAACCAGCAGCGGCTGCAGAGCGAGAAGTCTCGATGCCATTGATGAAGTAGGCGGAAGCCGTCACCGCCATCGGAGCGAGGGCGACATCGGTCAATGGATCGATGATCGAGATGCTCGTGACCCGACTCGCTCTCGCGGGGCCGTGAGGAACTTCCAGTCTTCCACAATCCGATCGCCAGGCCACTCCGTTGCCAGGTCCAGACCCATCGGGGTGAAAGGAACTCTCTCCCAGGTAACTGCCGTCGATGGTCGAGATCAGGTCGTACCGATCGCCGGAAATGTTGTTTGCCCAGATCCCATTCGAGCCATTCCATGCGAGGCCTCCTGCAAACGCAGGCCCCTGAAGTCCCATCGACCCCACCAGTGCAGGATTCCCTCCGTCCAGATCGGTTCTCCAGAGGTCGCTAGTGCCTGTGGCAGTGACGATCGCCCAGAAGAGAGTGGTTCCATCGGTGGTGATTCCGGTGGTCAGAGCCCCGGGAGGGGTTGGATTGAGGATCGTATCGAGAGGGTCCAGCGTCACGGCATCATAGACCCAGTTCTCGAAACTGAAGATGTCGATCACGATCACAGCATCGACACTCCACGGATTGGGTTCAGGGACCAGGCAGATGCCCAGGGCTGAACTTCCTTGCAACGGAGTCGGACCCGCCAGCAGATCG
>Ga0209362_1000607_pt1 | contig 31797 bp, 32 predicted proteins | sample SaaInlV_165m_DNA_FD_184680 | JGI IMG/M metagenome (GOLD analysis project Ga0209362, IMG submission 184680) | Marine microbial communities from expanding oxygen minimum zones in the Saanich Inlet - Saanich Inlet SI037_S3LV_110m_DNA (SPAdes)... | ecosystem: Environmental > Aquatic > Marine >... | reverse complement strand
GAGAAAAATATATTGTTATAATATAATATTAATATTTATGTCTGACACAGATAATTCATCATCTATAGTAAATGATATCAATAGAAAATTTGGTCCAATAAAAGAATCATATCAGTTATCCGTCAAAAGAATAAACGATTCACAATCGATAATAAGGGGATTATCAGGTGTTTCAAATGCAAGTACAAGTTCAGTACAACCCACAACAGATATGGCTCAGTTGACTAATAAAATAACAACAATTAATTCATATATGTTTAGACTTGCAAATCAAAACAAGTATATAAATGAATTAAATAAAAAAATGACAAATTTTGAAACTGGAAGTGATGTTTCAAAACAATCACTTAATAATAAGAATAATACTTTATATGGAACATTATCCATAGTATTATTTATATTAGTAGTTCTTATTATATATATAGGAAATGTAGGAATAAGAAGATAAAGTAATCAAACTATTTATGATATAAAAGTGGTATTACTTCCTCCTATTGGACCAGTAATATTTAAATTACCTTTTGAGAATACTCCATTATATTCACCTACTCCTCTATAACTAAATTCACTTGGATGTATGTTTTCTATATTTGTTATATTTTTTTCATCTGTTTCTAAATTATAAAAACTTTCATTTTTAACATTTAACTGCATATTTGAATATACAAGATATGAAACAAAAATAACTGCGATAAGAGGTATTACACATATTAATATTTTGGGATTATTAATGGTACTCATTATTTATTCTATACAGAGAAATTACTATTTTAATATATGATATAATCTAAAATGATAAATCATAATTTTGAAAATATTTCATCAACAAATGATGTTTATGAAATTACTAAAAGACCTAAAACCATACTTGTTATAGGAGATTTAACTACATATATACCAAGTGTTATTTTCGGTGAAACATATATGGTTTTTTTAAATAATCAACATAAAAATACTATTTTAAATAATCCTAATTATCAACTACATTCCAATATACTTAAATATTCGTTATTGGAGATTGATAAATTTTATATAAAATTATCAAAACAATCAAAGATATTTTTAAATAATCCAAGAGTGTCTCTTATAGTAGTGGGGATGTTTCCTCAAGATACACTATTTAAAAAAATATTTATGTTACATAGAAAATACAGTTTAAATGTTATTGTAATATGCCCTAATCTACCTATCTTACCACCTTCATTACGATGTTGTATAGATTATGTCTGTATCAATCCAAACCCTTGTTATCAATTTAATCGACAACTTTTATTTAATCAATATGGTGCCAGTTTTAAAAAATATAGTGAAATGAATCAAATAATAAATACTTCCAATAACGATAATAAATATATAATGTTTCAAGTTACATTTGATAATAAACCAAAAATGTATATGATATCTGATGATATATCAAATGATATACAAATTCGTACAAGTTTACAGGATATTGAGAAAATGTCCATTGAAAATTGTCCTATTTGTATATCTCCGATTAGATATTTTAAAGAAAAATTAATACGTGATAAAAAACAATATTTACAATCAAAACTAATAATCAAAACCAAATGTAATCATATATTTCATACATCGTGTTTAACAGAATGGATAGAAACATCAAATACATGTCCAATTTGCAGAAAAGAATTGTAGTATAATAATACTATAACTATGGGAAAAAAAGATAGACATAAAGAAAAAATAAGACGAAGACAAGAACAAAATGAAAAAAATAATAACGAAAACGAACAAAATTTACCAAAATCGTTTAACAAAAAGAATAAAGAAAAAACAATTGTACAACGAACAGTTGAAATAGATGAATTAAAAAGAAAACTTGAAAATATGAAAATTTTAGATGAATTAGCAAGAATTACCAATATACTTGAAATTATGGATGATTACTTATTAACTGGAAACCCATCAAATGGTAAAATTTCTCTTAATCAATATGGTATACCTCGTGTATTAGAATATTCTTTTTCTGAAATATCATTTCCGTCTATATATTTAAGGCATATTGGGTAATTATAATATGACTTCTTTTGTGAAATCAAAATTACTTTCTTTAATATTTTTTAAATTTTCTAAATTTTCTTTTAATTCTGATACAATTTTACGATGTCTTAATTCTTCAGAATTACTTTCTGTAATATCATTAACCCAACTTTCATAATGATTTTCTTTACTATCTGACTTTAAAATCTCATTGTCATTGTCATTTTCATTGAACTTTATACTGTCACTTACATTTACACTGTCATTTTCATTGAACTTTATACTGTCACTTACATTGTCATTGATACTTTCACTTACATTATCATTGAAATTGATACTGTCATTTACACTTACATTATCATTGAAATTGATACTGTCATTTACACTTACATTATCATTGAAATTGATACTGTCATTTACACTTACATTATCATTGAAATTGATACTGTCATTTACACTTACATTATCATTGAAATTGATACTGTCATTTACACTTACATTATCATTGAAATTGATACTGTCATTTACACTGTCATTTACACTGTCATTTACAATTGTTGGATTATCATTTTTATGTTCTTCGGTGGTATTATTTATATTATCATTTTTTACTTTAAAATTAGATTTAGGTATATTATAATTATTTGATATAAATTTTGTTTTAATATTTCTATGATCGCTCCAACGAACTTTTTTATCTTTAATAGCTTCAAATGAATTATATATTGAATATGATAATAGGATAAATACTGTTAACCAAATTCCAAGAAACCAATTTAATAATGTAATAAATAACCATATTTTAACTGGTTTTAATTCATTTAACACGCTACTTATATTCTCTGAATTTTTTGGTAAAAAATTCATCCAATTTCTAAAATTTATATGATGTTTATTTTTAAATCATATTATAAAGTATTAAATTTATATTAAATTATTAAATACAATAATATGATTTTTTAAAAAACACTGGGTAAATATCTAATCTCTTGATTCGGATATGATTTATATGTATATGAACCATCTAATTCTCCAATACTTAATGATGAACCATCATATAATTCTGAACATCCAGTAGAACCTAAACATTCTCTATTATTATGTGTAATAGGAACTTGATTACCATTGACATCTACATAGTATTCCCACATATTACTACCTGGATATGTTGCTCTACCATATAGTGGAAGAACATTAGCCGCTTGAGATATACCTGACATTATAGTTTCTGATGAAGGATCAACAGTTCGTGTGAGTATCCCTACTTTATGAAATTGTTCAGGTTCACCCCGTGTTTTTACATTAACAACTTTTCCTGGAACTCCAGAACCATATACAGCATTATTTACATATGGACTTCTTTTTTCTTGTTCATTAAATGAATTATCTCTTATATGTGTGTTTCTAACATTATTTACTATTTGTTTTTGTTCATCATTCATTTTTCTCCATAAATTTTGCATGTTGTGACAATTCTTTGTATTGTCAACAAATTTTGTATATATAATAACTATGATTATACATATCAATGCAATTATAATCCCTAAACTAGTATAATCAATACAAACATAACCTACTGGACAAGTCGATACCATTAATATAATATAATAATATTAATTTAGATATTATTATCCATTTTAAAATTAATCTATAAATATCTATAATTTAATATCTATAAATCATCAATATCTATATCTTCATTTTCGTCATAATCTGCAGAATCTTCAGAATCAGAACTTGGAGGAATATCATATTTTGTTAATTGACCACTTTCATATGTTTCTTTGATTTCAGTTTCATTCTCACTATCTGAATCAAATGTAAATGAATCATCATTATCACCTAAATCATTATCCTTAATAGTTTCACCACGTGCTCTTATTATAATATCATTTGGAATTTCATTAAGTTGTTTAAGTTCTTTAATTTCATCAATATCATATTTTAATATCATATCTGCTCTGTCTTCTTGATAACTTCGAAGAGCAATTAAAACAATATCACCATTATATATTTTACATCGTCTTCTTTTTAAAGCACCTCTCATTGTTGTCATTAAAATTTTACCACTTAATTTTTTATCACTTGATATAATAGAAACAATCATTCGACTATTTCCTAATTTTTTAACAATATATGCATATTCTTGATCTTCATCTTTTAATTCAATCTTTTTTACAATATTAAATGATTTTGACGATTTTTTTTTACCTTTTTTCCCACCAACCAAATTTTTAGGCATACTATTACAATTTATTTACATAAAATCTTTATGTAAATAAATTTATTAAAAACATTGAATATTTTTACATATCTGTACATTTTAAATGCCAAATTATATGAACCATTTCATTATATAAACATTTGAATAATATTAAAATTTAATGGAAGATATTTCAAATGAAGAAATTATGTTAGCGAGAGAAAGACTTGCTAAAAAAATGATGGGAAAATGCACTAAAATCGGAGGTGCAAGAAGAAAAAAGAAAAGTAATGTAATACATATTTTAGGAAATGGAACACAAACTCACGATGAAAGAAATATATTTATGTTTTTAACAAAAATTAATGATATATTAGAAAATATCGATAATCAAGAAGAACTTGATTCTATATCTGTATTTGTGGATGATACGATATATTTTTATTTAAGTGATTTATCAAAAAATGAAGTAAAAAAAAAACAATATTTAAAAAAAATCAAAGAAGACCCAAATTATTTTTTTAATGAATATTTCTTTGAAAATAGATTAGGTGAGGAAGAACAATGTATTGGTAAATTTTCAAGCAATATATTTACAATTTTAAAACAAATATTTAACAATGACGGTATTTCATATATAGCAGATATGTATAAAAATATATATCATTCTCTTGAATCAAAGAGTTATTTAGAAAATAAAGAAGCATTAAATAATGATGAGCTTAATATTAATGATTGTCACGATTTATTGAATATAGATAAAACTGAAATGCCTACTAAGAAAGAACTAATTTTAGCATTCAGAAAGAAAGCATTACTTATGCATCCAGATAAGCATCCTAAAGAAAAAGAGAAATATGAAGAATTGTTTATGAACATAAATAAAGCATATCAATTTTTATTAAAACATTATAAGTTATAAATAATTGAATAATATTAATCACCTAATAATCAATAATCAACTTATTAAATTTATAATCTAATAATTTTAAAAAGCATTTAAAAATTTATCGATAATAAATTGATAATGGGAAAAGCAGTCGGAATTGATTTAGGAACTACATATTCTTGTGTATCTATATGGCAAAATGAGCGTTTTGAGATTATAGCAAATGATATGGGGAATAGAACAACGCCGTCGATTGTAGCTTTTAATGAAAATGATCGATTAATTGGTGACAGTGCAAAAAATCAAATGGCACAGAATCCTAAAAATACAGTATTTGATGCAAAAAGATTAATTGGAAGAAAATATAGTGATGAATCTGTTCAAAATGATATAAAACATTTTTCATTTGATGTTCGTGGTGATTCTAAAAACAATCCTACAATTAATGTTTCATACAAAGGAGAGATGAAAAAATTTACACCAGAAGAAATTTCAGCTATGATTTTGACCAAAATGAAAGAAATTGCATCTGGATATTTAGGTGAAGATGTAACTGATGCTGTAATTACCGTACCGGCATATTTTAATGATAGTCAACGTAAATCTACAAAAGATGCTGCACAAATTGCTGGTATAAATTGTATGCGTATTATTAATGAACCAACTTCAGCCGCTCTTGCATATGGTCTGGATAAAAAGGGAAGTGGCGAAAGAAATGTATTAATTTTTGATTTGGGAGGTGGAACTTTTGATGTATCACTTTTATCAATTGATGATGGTATTTTTGAGGTTAAAGCAACTGCCGGTGATACACATCTTGGTGGCGAAGATTTTGATACTCGTATCGTAGAATTTATGTTAAAAGAATTAAAAAACAAACATCAAAAAGTATTAACTAAAGATAATAATGCCCGAGCATTGAGAAGATTACGTTCTGCGTGTGAAAAGGCAAAGAGAATATTATCTACCAGTACTTCAACTCTTATTGAAGTTGATTCTATTGTTGATGGTATTGATTTTAGTTTTAACCTAACAAGAGCTAAATTTGAAAATCTGTGTATGGATTTATTCCGTGGTGTAATTTCACCGATTACATCTGTTCTTCGTGACGCATGTGTAGGAAAAAGTTCAGTAGACGATATTGTTCTTGTTGGTGGTTCAACGCGTATTCCAATAGTTCAAAATTTAATTAAAGAATACTTCGGAGGTAAGGAATTAAACAAGAGTGTGAATCCAGATGAAGTTGTTGCGGCTGGTGCTGCAATTCAAGCCCACATTCTTTCTGGAGGTGGCGGAGAAAAAACAAGTGATCTATTACTTCTTGATGTAATTCCTTTATCAATGGGTATTGAAACCGCTGGAGGTGTTATGACCAAATTAATTGAGAGAAATACTACAATTCCAGTATCTAAATCACAAACATTCTCCACATACTCAGATAATCAAACAACTGTGTTAATCCAAGTTTTTGAAGGTGAACGTGAATTTACGAGAAATAATCATAATCTTGGTAAATTCGAATTATCCAGTATACCTCCTGCACCAAGAGGTGTTCCTCAAATTGAAGTATCCTTTGATGTTGATGCTAATGGTATATTAAATGTATCTGCATCAGATAAAGCATCTGGTAAGAAGAATAATATTACTATTACAAATGATTGTGGAAAACTTACAAAAGAAGAAATTGAAAAAATGGTTCAAGAAGCAAAAGATTATGAAGAAGATGATAAAAAGAAACGTGAATCAGTTGATGCACGTAATGAATTAGAAAATTATACTTATAATATGAGAAGAAGTATATCGGAACTATCAGATAGTGATGTTTCTAATAAAGATGAACTTCTTAAACAACTTGATGATACGATTAGTTGGTTAGATACTGAAACATATGATTCTTCAGTTGATGTTTTCAGAGATAAACAAAAAGAATTAGAAGGTGTATTTAATCCAGTATTAGCGGAAGTGTATAAAAAGAAAGGTGGTGCTACACAAGGAGAATCTAATTTCCAAGAAGGAAATAACTTTGAACAAAGTCATTCAAGTGAAGCACCATCAGCATCAGCATCAGACCCTGGACCACATATTGAAGAAGTTGATTAAATAATGTAACGTAATAAAGTATTAACGTAATGACGTATTAATGTATTAACTTATTATCTTTGTATTAAACAGTTATTAATAATGACTTGTATGTCATGCTTAATAAAATTTATATCTTTTTCCGATTATAACCGAAATAATCAAGATAACAGAGTTTATCAAATAAATTATATGCCTAATAGCGAAGATAATTTACAGAATAATTCTCAAAGTAGTTCACCCAATAATCAAATATTATTTAATAGTAATAATTTAACTTATAGAAATCATTTATTTAGTAAAAAAAATGAAAAAAATTGTTTTGTTTATCCAGGTTCTTTAATACCTATATATAATAGTTTTAATAATAATGATGAATGCAGTATATGTCTTGAAATAGGAACTGATACAGTTTTAAAATGTGGTCATATATATCATTATAAATGTATGTTAGAATGGCTTAAAATATGTATACAAAATAAAACGGACTTAATATGTCCTTATTGTAGAGCAATAGAATGTAAAAAATAAACAATTAATAAAATCATTTAAAAATATTAAGTGTTTTAATTAAAATGTATAAGAATGCGACATCGATTGTTATAAATGGTATTAAAAATATTGTTTTTTCTAGAAAACAACAATTGGATAAAATTGTGATGACAGAAATGTTTAAAAAAAACCCTAAAATTAGTTTTATTGGTTGGGGACCTCAAGCAAGTGCACAAAGTATGAATATGCGAGATTCGATTCGAGGTCTTGGTTTAGATAACAAAATTACAATAGGACTTCGTGAAAATTCAAGTTCGAAAAAAGATGTTATTCAATCTGGATTTAATCCAGTGTCTGTAGATAATGCTGTTAAAGATGCAGATGTTGTAATGTTATTAATATCAGATAGTGCTCAAGTTAAGAATTATAAACAAATTACATCTTCGATGAAATCTGGTTCAACATTGGGTTTATCACACGGATTTTTAGTTGGATATATGAACTCAGTTAAGGAAAAATTTAGAAATGATATTGATGTAGTAGGAATGTGTCCCAAAGGTATGGGAGAAACTGTAAGACAATATTACTTACGAAATTCTGGTATTAATAGTAGTATTGCAGTCGAACAAGATTATACAGGAAATGCTATGCAAACTGCTTTAGGATGGGCATATGGTGTTGGGTCTCCATATGTATTTACTACAACCCTAAAAGATGAATATCGATCAGACATATTCGGCGAAAGGGGTATTCTTTTAGGTGCTCTTTATGGAATAGTTGATGGTCTTGGTATTTATGCTATGAACAGAGGATTTGACAGTAATGATGCATATAAATTAACTGCAAAATATATAACTGGTAATTTATCAGAAAGTATTTCCCAAAATGGTATTATGGGAGCATTAGGTGATAGAACTATTATTCCATCGATGGATGAATTTTATAAAGCATATGTCCCAACTTATCCAGTAATGTATCAATTACTTGAAGAGATATATGATGAGGTTAAATCTGGAAACGAAATCCATAGTGTTATTCTTGCAAATGAACGTTATGAAGGAAAAGATATGAGTTTGTGTATGCCTTCATTAAGTGGAAATATTAATTTTTGGAAATCACATCATAACCTAAATACAAATAAAAACATAATTAAATCAACTGATGATATGTTTAAAAGCATTCAATATAATGCTGATTTAGTTAAATCATTTTCAGCGGGAGTATATATTGCAACAATGGTCGCACAGGCAGATATTCTTGCAAAAAATGGACATTTGTATTCAGAGATTGTCAACGAGTCTGTAACAGAAGCAGTTGATTCATTAAATCCACATATGTTTAAACACGGAATTGATTATATGGTAGACCATTGTTCTATAACAGCACGAATTGGGACTAGAAAATGGGGTCCACGCTTTTCACATTTAATGCGTTCATACATTATAAACCCTAGTCCATTTCATAGTTCAGAATTAAATAGATACAGCAATATGTTTGAAAATAATGAATTACATAATGCTATTTCACAAATGTCACAATTTACACATAAATAATTATTTATCAGTTAGATTTCGTTGTAAAACAATAGATTTTTCACCAGAAACCATAAGTATATATACAGTAGTATCAATTGCTGGATTATTAAGTATATCATGTTTTAATGTATCAAGACCTTCTGGAAATTGGTCTATTGGAAAATATATTGTGTTCATTCGACCATCCTTTCCAGCATTTATATCAAGATATAAAGCACCTATACCACGTTCTCCACGTGCAGTAATTGCAATTTGCATTACATTTTTTTCATATTTTTCAAGAAAACCCGCAAATTCTTGAACTATTTCATTCGCTTTATGTTCTTGTTGAGCATCGATATTGTGTTCGGAAGTGTCTTCTTGTTTATTATTTTCGGTAGAAATAAATCCATCATTCCTTTCAGTGCAGTCTTCGGTACTATCGTTGGTACTATCGTTGGTACTATCGTTGGTACTATCGTTGGTACTATCTTTGATACTATCTTTAGTATCATCCATTTTAATTTATAATTAAATCCATTTATTTAAGTCTAAATAAATAAATAATATAATATAACAATTTTAAAATATTTTGTTATAATAAATAATGGTTGTATTCAGCAGTGCATATTCAAGTGTTACAAAAATCGAAAACGGTAAAAAATATTCACAAGTAAAAGGTTATACATTAAGCGAAAACAAAACTGGTAAAAAAAAGGGAAAAGTTCATTATAAAGATAGTACTGGAAAGAAAGTTAATAAAAAAATATCTGGTTCAAAGTCCAAATTTGATACTAAAATGAAAAAGGCACTCAAAAAGATTGGTTGGGAGAATAAACAAGTTGCTTCTGTACCAAGACCACAATTTATATTTTCACCAGATAGTATAATATCAAAAATGATACATCCTAAAATAAGTATAGGTACCGTAGGATGCAAAAAAATACAAGGAGCAATTTCATCAAAATCCAAATTATCACGTTCTAAATCACCAAAATCCAAATCACCAAAATCCAAAAAAGATTATAAAAAACCAAAGAAAGATGATAAAAAACCAAAGAAAGATGATAAAAAAAAATAAATATAATAAATGTATTATATAAAGATTTATAATTAATTATTATCAATGAGTTCCATTGATGATGATAGATATAAAAAAATTAATACTTTACGAAATGAAGTCGATAGCACAAAAGATGTAATGTCTAAAAATATTCAACAAATAATTGTAAGAGGTGAAAAGGTAGATGACCTTATAGACCGAACTAATGAACTTGAAAAACAATCAACTATATTTCGTCGTTCAACAAGAACATTAAGAAGAAATTTATGTATGAAAAATTATAAATTAATAGGTATAGGAATATTAATATTCCTTGTTATACTATTAATATTATATCTTTTAATTAAAAAGTAGTGATTTATTAAATTAAGTTATATATTAAATTAGGTTATGTATTAATTGGATTTATTTTCACTATTTTATCTATATAATCTTTATCAAATTCCATTGGTGATTCTTCTTCAAAATCAAAATCCCAATTAACTTCATTATATTTATGTATCCATTTTCTTTTTTCGATATATCCACTAATTAATCCAGAACTTGCAACTCCAGCAAATATTAGAATTAACCCACCAGTAATTGCACTCATTCTATAATATACAACTAAATTATATTGTTGTATATAATTTTAATTATTAAGTAATATTATAATATTATTTTAGAAGTAAATACTGTAAAAATACCGATAAATATACCCATAATACAATATATTACATTTGAATTAATCATTGTATCAAGTTCTATTTTATATTTATTGATATTTGTATTTTTTTCTTTGTTTAAATTTTCTTTGTTTGAATTATCGTTGGTTGAATTATTTTCTAGATAAAGATCTTTACAATTATCTATAATTTTTTCAGCAAATATATCTAATTTATTATTTAATCTCTGTCTTGTTTCGTAATATGAAATTCTACTACGATAACAATTAATACATTCGATATTATTTGTTTGAATTGTATTTATACTTTCATTTACAACACATGAACCACACTGTGTATTTTCAGAAGTTTGTGATAATAACATTTTGGAAGGGGATTGAGAAGTTATTATTGGTTTATTTTTAGGTGGAGGTGGTGGAGGTGGAGGTGGTGGAGGATGAGATATATTTTTGTCAGAATTAATTTTTGAAGATACCCCGATATGATTTCCACATAATAGTTCAAGTTTTTCTCGAAAAACGCTATCAATTTTGATTTTATTTGCGTTTTTCATAAACTCTATTATATTATATTTATATTTATAAAGTTTAAATATTATATTATTTTAAATTTAAAGAATATATATTCTATATAACAGATGTCAGAAAAAGTAAGTGCATCTGATATAATTAATGCGAGTAATAAATTGCGTAAGACTGATATGGTAATTAAAACACCCTTAATAAAATGTAATCGTTTATCAAACAAATACAATTGTAATATTTATCTTAAAAGAGAGGACCTTCAAAGTGTGCGTTCATTTAAGGTAAGAGGAGCATTATGGAAAATTATGAATCTAAGCAAGAATGCACAGCAAAGAGGTGTTGTATGTGCTAGTGCAGGTAATCACGCACAAGGGGTAGCATATTCTTGTTCAAATCTGGGTATTAAATGTAAAATATTTGTACCTATAATAACTCCATTGCAAAAAATTAATCGTATTAAGAAATTTTTATCAGATGATGGTAAACTCATTGTTGTTGGGAAAACATTTGATAATACTCTATTAAATGCACAAAATTATTGTTCGAAAAAAAATATGACTTTTATTCATCCATATGATGATTATGATGTTATAACAGGACAAGGTACAATATCTGTCGAAATATTCGAAGATATAGATCCTGATATTATAATATGTGGAATCGGTGGTGGAGGTCTTATATCGGGGATAACTGCACATTCAAAACACGTTAAAAATAATATTCTAATATTTGGCGGAGAACCTATTGGAAGTCCTTCTTTTATGGAAACTTTCGTATTCGGTGAATATAGAAAAATCGATGTAACCGATACATTTGTTGATGGTGCAAGTGTAGGAAATCCTGGAAAAAAATGTATTGAAGTATCTAATGATCTTATTGATAAAATTGTTTTAGTTGATAATAATTTAGTATCAAAGGAACTTTTGGAATTATATGACAATGAAGGTATTATTGCTGAACCAGCTGGAGTACTTCCTATATGTGTATTAGATAGATTACCAAATAACATATTATATGGAAAAAATGTAGTATGTGTATTAAGTGGTGGAAATAATGATTATACTAGATATACTGAAATTATCAATAATTATATGATTGGTTATTCAATGCGATTTTATCTTATAATTAAATTTAATCAAATACCTGGACAACTTAAAAAATTTGTCGAAAAGGTATTAACATCTGACGATGATATAATAAGATTTGAATATACAAAAAAATCAAATATTGAAACTGGACCAGCATTAATAGGTCTTGATTTGGGAAAATCTAATAATCGAGAAAACTTAGAGCGATTACTAATTGAAAATGATTTTGAATATAAAATACTAGAACCTTCTGACCCAGAATACGCACTACTAGTATAAATTATTCTAAATTAACATTATCTGCTAAATTAACCTCATTTTCTAAATTAACCTCATTAAAACCTATATAATTATACACATTTATATTATATAATTCTTCTTTTAATGTATCTGAAACATTTAAGTCAGATATTATTGTATTCATCTCGTTTATATCTTTACCTCTAGTTGCATCCTTTATAATTTCGTATGCATTGAGATGTCCTTCTCGGCGTAATATTGTTTGTATACCTTCTGAAATTACAATATTATTATTATTAATGTCTCTTTCTATCACTTCAATATTTGGTTCAAGTTTATTAATCCCCTTTATTATATTTTTAATTGATAACAACATATGTGCCATAGGAACACCTATATTTCTTGATACTGTTGAATCTGTTAAATCTCTTTGTAATCTTGAAATTGGTAATTTTCTACTAATAAAATCAAATATTGAAACAGCATACATAAGATTTCCTTCTGCATTTTCAAAATCTATTGGATTTACCTTGTGAGGCATAGTCGATGAACCAATTTCATTGGGATTAGTTTTTAATTTAAAATAACCCATAGATATATACAACCATACATCTCTACACAAATCTATTAAAATTATTGAAATACGTGAAAGCGTATTAAAAATAGATGCAAGTTCATCATAATGTTCTATTTGTGTAGTAAATTGTTGTCTTTTTAATCCAATTAATTCGATAAAGTTGTCGGCAAATTCTAACCAATTTATATTAGGATATGCAATTAAATGAGCATTAAAGTTTCCAACTGCACCACCAAATTTGGTACTATATATTGAATTATTTAAATTTTTTATTTGAGATATAATTCTTTCCAAGAATACTGCGAATTCCTTTCCCAATGATGTAGGAGATGCAGATTGACCATGTGTTTTGCTAATTATGGTATGTTCTAACCAAGATAATGAAACGTCACAAATTAATTTTTGTAACGTATAAAGTTCATTTGTTAATATATCTTGAATAAAATTTTTAACCATTAACGTTAATGAAACATTATTTATATCTTGCGAAGTTAAACCAAAATGAACCATACTTGGGTAATCTATACATTCCAGTTTAGTTATAAAATATTCAACTGCCTTAACATCATGTAAAGTAACTTTTTCAATCTCCTTAATACTAATAGCATTATCTATATTGAAAGATGTTATAATATTGAATACATCTATCATTGAATGTACTCCATTGTTAATTGGAATAGGAAGTTTCTCATTTTTCTCTTTTAGTGTTTTAATAAGAGTAATATAATATGATATTTCAACAAATATTCGATATTTAATTAATGCATATTCTGAAAAATAATTAGATACTACTTTTACATTTTTGTGATATCTTCCATCTATAGGTGATATAGATAATAGTCGATTAGACATATATAAAAGTATAATAATATTTTATATAATTTGAAACTCAAAATAAATAAATAAATAAATAAATAAATAAATAAAATTTCATAAATAAATAAAATTTCATAAATAAATAAATAAATAAAATTAATCATAATTTCTTTGTAATATTTATCATAATATTTGAATCATTTATTCTAAAGTTTGTACGTGTAATATCAAATGCAACTTTACCTAATGAGCAATAATTATTATAATATTTATTATATATTAATCCAAATGTATCGGCATTATTTGTAATATTATTTTCGATATCATTATCGATTGTTTTAAGTATTAAATCCTTATTTTTTTTTGTATCTAGAACAGTCCATTTTCTTAAATACATTAACCATTCCCTATATTTTGGATTTATATTAGATTGTTTTTTAGATGCTTCTATTGCAGCCTCTTTAATAATTTTAGCAACAAATGAATCGATACTCTCTTTTAATGTATAATCTATCTTTTTATTCTTATCTTCACAAATAGTTGATAGTACAACAATATCATTATCTATTACATTGTCAACTACATTATTAACAGCATTATCAACTACATTATTAACAGCATTATCAACTGTATTATTAACAGCATTATCAACTGTATTATCAACTGTATTATTAACAGCATTGTCAACTGTATTATTAATAGCATTATCAACTGTATTATTAATAGCATTATCAACTACATTGTCAACTGCATTTTCAACTACAATTTCCGTTTTATCTTTATTATCTCCATCAGTTTTTTCTATGGGTGATGACTGCGTTAATCCCATTAATATGAATATTTATTTTTTTTTCATTTTCAGTGTAAAAATTCAATATCATTTAATAATCCCAATACAAGAGAATAATAAGAATATCTCTTAAATACAATACCTTGTATAGATAGTATCATAGATATGATTATTGCTGTTTTACATATATTTACGTCTAAACTCACTACTTCATCATAGTCTTGGATGTTAAACATATTTTTCATTATATTGGAAACGCAACTGGTACCATTTCCTAATTTAATTGAAATCAATGTTAATACACAGAAAACTACATGAAATATCAAAATTTTACTTGGTAATAACCAACCTAACATTAAAAATGCTGTAGCAATTATATGAATTAAAAACATTAATAACATTCCAAATTTTTGTAATATCCCCGAATCAGATGGAAATAAATTATTAAATAATTGTGTGACATATAATGCAATAATGTGTTGCATTTTAGGCATATTGGTCTCTTCAGATAAGTCATTATTATCAATAATTGTTTTTAAGAATTTATTATTTGTTAAGTTTTCCATTAAATTATACTTATAAAAAATATTAAAATTTTGATATTAATTAATATTAAATAACTATTACATCTAATATATTAATTAATATGTTAAATTTTAAATATTTAAAAATTTGTCAATAATATTAAGTGGGTAATGAAGAATAATATTTTTACAGTATGTATTGATGGTTCAATAGGAGTTGGAAAATCAACAATGATAGATATTCTTAAGAATAAATTCAAGGATTGGGTATTCATTCCGGAACCAGTTGAAGAATGGATTAATTCTGGAATACTCGATGCATTTTATAAAGATATGAATCGATATTCATATACTTTTCAAAGCAAAGTGTTTATAGACAGAACAAAAGTATTGATGGAATGTATAAATCCAGAAAATAATCAGATTATAAGGGTTGTTGAGAGAAGTCCTTATGCAGACAGATATTGTTTCGCCCAAAATTGTTATGATTCTGGATTAATGAATAAAATGGAATGGAATATATATACCGAATGGTTTGACTGGTTATCTTATACAATATCCCTTAGGACATATATTGATATGTTTGTGTTTTTAAAATGTGACCCTTCAACAAGTTTTGAAAGAATAAAATCAAGAGGTCGTAAAGAAGAAGACAAAATATCAATTGATTATCTTAAAAAATTATCAAAATGTTATAATGATTTATACGAATATATAGATATACCAGCATGTGAAGCACCAGAACTCGAAGAACGTATAGAAAACACAACAAGTTCTATTTTAACACTTGATGCCAGGGCGGATTTTAAAAATAATGATGAAATCCAAAATGAATATATTGAACAAATATATATGAAAATACAATTGTTAATGACTCAATAAATATGTAAAATTTCTATCAATATAAAGATCTAATAATAAATAATAAATAATATATAAATGAAAAATATTTTATGTTTTGGAGATAGTTTAACTGCTGGATATTATAATGACGGTAATAATTTTTATCCATATTCAAAAAAACTTGAGGAGTTATTCGAATATCAATATAATATAGACTATATTGGATTATCTGGTTGGACAACAGAAGAAATGATTGATAATAAAGACAATATAATCTGTGAAGATAGTTTGGGTAAAAAATGGGTTGGTTTAAGAGTTAAATTAAGAAAAAAAATATATAATTACTGTATTATTTTAGTAGGAACAAACGATTTAGACGAAAATAATAGTGAAGATATTTTTAAAAATTTATTAAGAATACATAATATCGCCAAAGAAGAAGGATGTCAAACAATTGCGTTAACTATACCAGCAATGCGCATTGAAAGTGTAATGCCAGAAATTAAAGAAAAAAGACAAAAAATAAACAATTGTTTAAAGTCTTCAAAAGAATTTAATACAATTGATATAACTAAATTTTTATCAGATGCAAGTTTTTGGGATATAGATGGGTTACATTTTACTCCCAACGGATATAATGAAATTGCTTTTGCAATCAAAGAACATATACATCTTTTCTAAAGATATAAATTTCACGAGTATAAAATAAACTATATTTTTATTTGCTTAATACAATGAATTGGGAAGATAATTTTAAGGATGTTCAACAACAATTTACAAATGACAACAATATATCTGGATATGATAATGTAAGTAATTTTAATTCTAGTGGAAATAATTATGAAGATTCGTATTCTAATGATAATTATGGAGGTATTGATGGTATGGAAAAAAAATATACATTATGTGATGATATGGCAAAACAACAAATTAATAGAAAAATGCTAGACCGTGAAATGATAGCATCAAAGGGATTACCTTCACATTCAAATATACACTCTTTTAATAGTGGTATTCCTACAAATATAGGATGGGAAAGACCATCAAGTAGTTCGTATATAGATAAAGTATCAAATGTAGATATATCCAATACAATGTTTGATAATATTGCTCCTAGAGGGTGCAAAGTATTTGATAGATGTGATAATAAAAACCAACCTCAACAACATCAACCTCAACAACAACAGTATCAACCTCAACAACAGTATCAACATCAACAACCTCAATCTCCAGTATTTTTAAATGAAAGACCTCAATCAAATTCCAGAAAAATAAGTAATATGAACGAAAAAATGGAACAATTTCGTATGTTTAAATCTAGTGACTATTACAAATAATACAAAATACGTTAAAAATATATTTAAAAATAATATTATATATATATTATGAATTATTATGAAATATTAAATTTAAATAAAAATGCGACTCACGATGAAATAAAACAAAGTTATAAGAAACTCGCTCTTAAATATCATCCGGATAAAAATCAAGATAACAAAGAATATTCAACGAAAAAATTTAAAGAAGTATCAGAAGCATATTCTATTTTATCTGATCCAGTAAAAAGACAAGAATATGATAATCCTACACATAATATTAGTATTCTTCCAAACAATTTCACAAATTTGAATGCAAGTGAAATTTTCAAAAATTTCTCTAGAAGTATGGGAGGTATAAATATTCATTTTACGAATAATGTTTCGACTAATTATACATCTACACAATGTATAATAAAAAATGGTAAAAAAATAGAAACTAAAACAACAGTTATAAATGGTGTAAAAAAAATAACACAAAAAATATCAGATATATAAACAAAATAATCAAATTAAATAAATAAACAAAATAATCAAATTAAATAAATAAACAAAATAATCAAATTAAATTAAATTAAATTTAATCATAATTTTTACATATGCCGAATGTTTTACGATGAAATTTAGATATCCCATTTTTTCGGATACCTTGTAAATGATTTGAAGTTCCATAACCCATATTACTTAATATATCATATTGTTCATCAAGGTAATGATTTTGTTCACATAAATCACTAATATATTTATCCCTACTTACTTTTGCTAGTATAGAAGCAGCTGCTATACTAACGTATTTATCATCTCCTCCAGGAATACATATATGTGAAACAAAGTTCATATCAACATCTATGTGTTGAGTAAAACCATCACCATCAACAAGTATTAAATCTGGGGTAATATTTAAATTATTAATAGCGTCGTGCATAGAATTTATACTTGCGACACGAATATTTTTTTTATCAATATATTTCTCGTCTTTAAAACCTATTGCATAATCTATAGCATTATCAGTAATATAATCATATAGCATTTCTCTCTTTTTTTTCGATAGTTTTTTAGAATCTCGAATACGCATATTTTTCTCCAATTCTTCAATATATTCACTATCATTTGGCCATATTACGGCGGCTGCGTATACTCTTCCAATCAATGCACCTCTACCAACTTCATCAACACCTACTTCTAAACAACCCTCAGTATGAAATAAATTTAAATCATTATGTTTGTTTTTTCTTTCTATAAAGTTTATATCATTGTTACCATTACCATTACCATTACAATTTCCATTTCTTTCTATAAAATCATCATATCGATCAAGTGATATATTCTCTGACATTTATATTAATAACGTGATTATATTTAAATAAATAAAATTATTATTTAAATAATAATTTTAAAATGTAGCAATGAAGTAATGAAGTTACATTAAAACTTTAGCATAAAAACGGTCAGTCTTTGATGGCATATCAGTCACTAATATTTTGATTTTTTCTCTATTACTTTTATCATAAAATATTTCAGATATTATTCTATTTTTATCAGGTTTATAATTTATATTTTTAATATATTTTTTATCAGTTAATTTTTTCAATATAACATCTTTTTTGTTTAATTGTCTGACTAAAGCACCAGAAATATTATTTGTGTTTCCAATTCTAAATAATACACCAGTTCTAATTTGAGGATTTATATATTTATGGAATTTGAAAGAACAATTACCGTGACTTTCAGTTTTAATAGATATTTTCATATATCTTGATTCTTCAAAATTATATAATTTTGTTATTTTAGATAACAAAGTATGTTGTGTATATTTATCGTTGTAATCAACTGTTAACCATTCTGGATATTCATCTTCTGTTAATTCATTTTCTTTTAATTCCATTGATTTATATCTATTATATAGTTTTAGGTCGTACATATCGATGTAGATACTATTTTGTCCGTATTGTATATAACCATATTTATAAAATGTCAAATCTTTTAAATTTTTTTGATTAACATATAATTTTTCTAAATTATAATCTTTAATTCTTTTATCGATATAATTTTGCTCATTATCGGTATTAGAACAATAATCTGCAAAACAATTTAATATCAATCTATCATTGCTATCATTTATATTGGTATCAAATAAACGGAAATACTCTTTACCATTAGGTAATTTATAAGGTTCACCAATCATTGGACATACGTATGGATCGCCACCAGAACCACCACCAGAACTACCACCACCAACGGAACCAAACATGAATAATTTAATTGTATATGAACCTACACCTACAGAATCACCTAATGCATACGCATTGGACGAACTTGATTCATTAACTATAGTAACACCATCACCATCAGAATTCATAGTCCACGTTTGCGAACCAGTATTCGTTGTTACAGTTATTGCTTCACTTGCAACTATATCAATATATATATTTGTACTATCTAAATCTACACTAGATATATCTATTGTTGAAGAATTATCTGGATCGGGGAAAAATGCATTTAATGGGAATGATGTGTCAATTAAACCAGTATTACTACTTGATGAGGTAGCAATTAAATTTGTTTTTTCCGTTGTATCGGTATAACTTATATTATCATCACTACCTAATGCAGTACGCATTTCTCGACGTAATTGTTTTCGACGTTTAGTATTTTCAACTTCTGTAATTGTTGTTGCAGTTACAGCATCACGATAACTCTTGGATAATGTTACAAAATTAGTATTTCTTGTAGAAGCAACACCAGTTCGTATACCATTTGTTGAATCTGCCATAGCATTTGTTACCGAAGATGCTACAGAATCAGGATTAGGCATTATCCAATTTAAATTTAAACCACTTCCCCATCCATAAATATTAGTTACGGATATATAAAATGGTGTAGTTTCTCCTCCAGCTGACCCACGATTTGTTGTACTATCTTGTCCCAATGCACCGTTTGTACCACTTCCCCAAGTTGCAAGATTAACAGTATTTGTATTAGGACGATTTAAAAATGCAATTACAGAAGCTCCAGCATTACCCAAAACAACAGATTTTTTATAATCTGCACTATGTAAACTTTTACCTAACCCTAAATTTATAGCAGTTTGGTTTGCCCATGTTTCACCCGCAGAACTACCATAACTTGTTGTATTACCTTTTAATAAAATACCTTGACCATTTGCACCACATATTTTAATTGTTCCATCATTGAAAACAAGTAAAATATTAAGGTTTGTACATAATGCACTCGATACACCTGATACACCTAAATCTTGTAAATCGGTATATGGATCGGCATAATTTGTAGTATTTCCTAAACCTAACAGACCATTGGTATTATTGGAAGTCGACCACCCTTTAACAGCTCCATTATCAAGCAAAATAACACCAGACTGGCTTACCCAATTTACTTGTTTTGCAGTTCTTCCTGCACCCAACTCGATATATGGGATATTATCTCCAACCCTACTTGAAGTGTTTCCATAGAATACATTTGGACCCGTACGTGCCCTCCCCCATGCTTTTACTTTATCATTGCTCAATATTGCCATTGAAGCCCAACCACCATCTCCAACACCTCCGAATGATTTTGCGGTTAAAGCACCTCCAGTACCATTACCATTTACTGTACCTAAATCAGCAAATGGTACATTATCACCTGTAGTTGCTGCACTATTACCTATTCTAGTAGTAGTATCTCCTCTACAAAGTTGTCCATATTCATTATGTCCAAATCCTTTAATTTTATATCCATTTCCAGTCGAATCATCGGTAAGAACAAGAACGTGGTAAACTCCACACATAACATCGACTGCTTTTAAATCACCACCAGTACCTCCAACAGTGGTGCTTCCATCACCATTAATAGAACCGAGATAAACCTCGTGATATGTTTGTTTTTCCAAAGATGTATTTGATGTTGTACCCCTTCCAAGTTTTCCATAAGTATTTTCACCTGACATACATAATTTACCATCATCTAATATAATTGCACTTGAATCATAACCAAAAGATATATATTTTATAGTACGTCCTAATGAAGTTAAAGTAGCTGCATCTTCATATTGTCCTAATTGAACTATTCCAACTGTTCGTGTACAAAGTCTTACTTTTTCTATAACACCAAGAGCGGCCATTTCACCTGAACTATCACCATAGATACCCCAAACACCCGAATCGAGATTTAATCCTCTCGCACCTTTTTGATTATCTCCCCATACTTTTGCGGTTCCATTACTAAGGACAATACCAAATACTCCAGTACCAGTGGAACTACCAACCATAAAAGACATATTTTAATTTTTCTATAAATAATAAGATAATACAACTCTTTAAATGGTGTTATTAATCACATCAAAAATTTAGCATAAAAACGGTCAGTCTTTGATGGTGTATCAGTAGATAATATTTTGATTTTATCTCTATTACTTTTATCATAAAATATTTCTGTTATTATTCTATTTTTATTAGGTTTAAAATTTACATCTTTAATATATTTTTTATCAGTTAATTTTTTTAATATAACATCTTTTCTACTTAATTGTCTGACTAAAGCACCAGAAATATTATTTGTTTTTTCTATTCTAAATAATACACCAGTTCTAATTTGAGGATTTACATATTTATGGAATTTGAAAGAACAATTGCCGTGACTTTCAGTTTTGATGGAAACTTTCATATATCTTGATTCTTCAAAATTATATATTTTTGTTATTTTAGATAACAAAGTATATTGTGTATATTTATTGTTATAATCAACTGTTAACCATTCTGGATATTCATCTTCTGTTAATTCATTTTCTTTTAATTCCATTGATTTATATCTATTATATAGTTTTAGGTCGTACATATCGATGTAGATACTATTTTGTCCATATTGTATATAACCATATTTATAAAATGTCAAATCTTTTAAATTTTTCTGATTAACATACAATTTTTCTAAATTGTAATCTTTAACTCTTTTATCGATATAATTTTGCTCATTATCGGTATTAGAACAATAATCAGCAAAACAATTTAATAACAATCTATCATTGCTATCATTTATATTGGTATCAAATAAACGGAAGTATTTTTTACCATCAGGTAATTTATAAGGTTCACCAATCATTGGGCATACATATGGATCGCCACCAGAACTAGCAGAACCACCACCAACGGAACCAAACATGAATAACTTAATTGAATATGAACCTACACTTACAGTACCACCTAATGCATATGCTGTGGATACACTTGATTCATTAATTACAGTAACACCATCACCATCGGAGTTCATAGTCCACGTTTGCGAACCAGTATTCGTTGTTACAGTTATTGCTTCACTAGCAACTAAATCAATATATATATTTGTACTATCGAAATCTACACTAGACATATCTATTGTTGAAGAATTATCTGGATCGGGAAAAAATATTTGTAATGGGAATGATGTGTCAATTAAACCAGTATTACTACTTGATGAGGTAGCAATTAAATTTGTTTTATCAGTTGAATCGGTATAACTTACATTATCATCACTACCTAATGCAAGACGCATTTCTCGGCGTAATTGTTTTCTACGTTTAGTATTTTCAGCTTCTGTTATTGTTGTTGCAGTAGCATCATCGCGATAACTCTTCGCTAATGTTAAGAAATTAGCATTTCTTGTAGCAACAACACCGGTTCGTATACCATTTGTTGAATCTGATATAGCATTAACAACAGATGTTGACAAAGAATCAGGATTTTTAATTTCCCATTTTAAGGTTCTACTTGTTCCCAAATCTAATATTAAAGGTGTGGTTTCACCAGCACCATCACCATAATGAGTTGATCCATTGTAAGGATGTCCTAGAACAGAACCGTAACCATGTCCCCATGCTCCAAGAGTTTCATTATCTAATAATACAAATAATGAATATCCACTTGCTTGGAACGAGTATTTATAATTTCCTGAATGGACACTACGTCCAGAACCTAAATTAACAGTATTTGCATTTGCCCAAGTTTGGGATGAAGTATAATTTTGAGTGGCATTACCTTGTAACCATTGTCCTTGACCATTATTTCCACATACTTTGATTGTTCCATTACTAAATAACAAACCACAATGATTATATCCAACAGCCATAGATACAACACCAGTCACACCAAGATCAGTCATATCACCGCCTGAATAAGGATTATAATGATGTTCAGTAGTACTTCCTAATCCAGTATGCCAATTAGCTGCACCCCATGTTAATACTTTTCCATTTGTTAATAATATAAAATTAGCATGTGTTTTATTATAAAAAGTAATATCTTCCGCAGATCCACTTTGTAAATCAAGGTAAGAAAGATTATCTCCCATAGTTGAACTTGACCCCCCTGTTTTTAAAGAGGTAGATCCATTATAATATGTATATCCCCATATTTTTACCCCACCATCACTTAATATTACTGCTGTTGAATGGTCATAACACTGAACTGCTTTTACTGTTAATGATCCTCCAGTTCCATTCCCGTTAACTGTTCCTAAATCAACAAAACCAAGATTATCTCCAATTTCGTCATCACTTAATCCAATATTTGTAGTATTTTCATAACCTAATTGTTCATTACCATTATATCCCCAACATTTTAACTTATAACCATTTCCAGCACCATCATCAGTCATAATAGCAATATGATATAAAGCACAAGAAACATCAACCGCTTTAAGATCTCCACCTGTACCATCACCATTTACTGTACCTAATTCTATTTCAGTTAAAGTTGTTCCGGACCATGCATTATGACTTACGGAACTACCTCTCCCTAATACTCCCCACGCATTTTTACCACATCCCAATAATTTACCATCATCTAATATAACAAAAGTTTGTTCATAACCAGAACAAACTCGTGATATTGTTCTTCCTGCAGCACTTAAAGTAGTTGCCGAATCCCAAGATTCCGATTGCGTAACACCTCCAGTTCTTGTTAATAGTTTAATAGCGGTAATATTAGTCAAGTTATCTCCCATTTCATTCGCTTGATCACCTACAGTTCCATCTCCACTTGGATTATATCCACCACCATTTCCCCAATGAACAACATTGCCATTGTCTAATCTCGCGATGATATGATGTGAATTAATCCCTGTATAAAAAGATGCTGATGCCATATATTACTGAAATTTAGTTAAATTATGTAATTTAACCGTATGGCATTGTATTAATATCCCTTAAAATGATATAATTAAAGTGTAGAATGCCTATCAACTTGTGTAATATCATCGTTTTTGTGTTTATCTAACAATAATTCGTTATTATTTTTTCGATGATTTATAAACTTATGTAAGCAGTAATGATTTCGAAGATTATCAAATAAATATGTTATACCTAATATTAAAATAGTTCCTGCTAGAATGTATGATAATATTGGTAATGATGAATTAAAATCATATTTAAATATTAATATTGTACTTACAATTAATAAAAATAATATACTAAATATATTGATACATTTATTATGTAGTATTTTAATATTTTTACCAGTACACAAAGATATACATATTGATATTGATAGTAAAATACATCCAATAATAAATAATCCAAATAATAAATAAACAATGTATTCAGTTAGATAATTAAATATGGTTAATTCTTCACATAGATTTTTTTGTAAATTTGAATCTAACATTATACATCTTGTTTTATTTAAATCATCTCCATTACAACCATCATATGTGATACAATTATAACTTTCATTATTTAGACACCACGCACATAGATATCGTTCAAAACTGGATAATTTACAATTTAATAAATTTGATTGTTCTTCACATAACATTTTATAGTTGTCTATATGTTAAATTTAAAACAGATAGACTTTATATTAAAATTTAATTTAACATATAAAAAATTTAATTTAACATATAAAAAATTTAAAATTAAAATATTATTTATTTTCTCCAAATTTCTACACCATTATTTCCATATATAGATAAAACACCATCATTTCCTAATTTTGCGACACAATTAGTTCCTCTATTAGCAGTATTAGAAGCCCACAGAGCACGACCACCCTTATATGTTACAAGATTACAATCTCCTTGCATATATGTTACTGCACCAGAATTACCCGCGGTATTAGATATACCTTTTGCAGTTCCAACACCATAAACTACTAAATTACCATCACCTTGCATATACATTGTAGCATTTTTTCCAGGTGATTGTATACTGGTTCCAATACCCATCATTTCTCCTGAATTTAATATATGTTTAGCTGGTGTTTGCCCAGTTTGACAACCATTTCTATAAGGATAATTTCTACAATATGCACCCTTTAATGTTTCACCTACTTGGTCACAAACCTTTCTGTTTGCAAGTGAACGAGAACAACCCCAATCATGTGGACACCAGTTTCTCCAACGCCAATGCCCCGAATTTTCAATACTATAGTTATCACCTTGAGTAATATTACGACAGTTATTAAGACTAATTTCTTTGCCAGGATCTCCTTTCACACCTTTTTCACCTATATTTCCTTGTTGTCCGATATTTCCTTGTAGTCCAATTCCTCCCGTTGGACCAATATTACCATTTGGTCCTTTTAAACCTGTATATCCTTGAATATTAGTTTTACCTAATTTAAATTGTACTATAAATATTATAACACAAATATTTATTATTATTCCAAATATAATAAATAAAGTATATATTGTATCATTCATTTAAAATATATATACATAAAAATTTTCATTGCATCAAACTTAATAAGAAATTTAAAAAGTAGTTTGTAAAATTTAATAAAATTAGTTTGTAAAATTGAATATAAAATTTTATTTATTTATAATACTAGGGATTATGGTAAAAACTATTTGTACCGTTGAAGAATGCACATCTCGAGTTGTTCGTATTATAGGCGAATGTAAATATTGTTCCAGTCAATATTGTGGAAAACATCGTCTTCCAGAGGATCATCTATGCAAAAATATGAATGACGTAAAAAAGAGAGCATTCGAAATAAATGAAGTTAAAGTACTCGATGGACAATGTGTAGGTAAAAAAATCGAATCATTTTAAATAAAATGAGTAATTTAGTATCAAAATAAACATTCTCATTTATATTGAAATATTAATGCATTTATATTGAAATATTAATGCCAGAATAACGGTTGTTCTTCATAACTATCAATATTAATATCTTTTAACAATGAAACTTTATATTTAAGAAGACGTTTATACGTTTTAGTAATAGTAACTATAGATATACCAGTTGTTTGATGAATATCATTTTTTGTTTTTTGTAATCCAAGTATCTCAGATACAAAGAATATACTCCCAGCAGATATTGATGGTGGTGTATTTTCAGCTACAATCCCTATTTCTTCCGCTTTTTTAGCAATTTCTTTAATAAATAAATAAGTTCTATAATCAATAGTTAACATTTGACAATATCTTTCAATAAAATCATTTGATGAACTGGTGCGTGTATCAAGTGATATATTTTTTTGATTACAAATACGATTACATTCTTTAATTCCATTTGTTACTACATCTTCCTTAATATTAAGGATATTACCAATTTCTTTTGCCGTTCTAGTGATACCACATTTTCTGCAAGAATAGAAAATACTTGCAGCAATTAATCCCCATCGATTTGCTCCTCTAGAAATTTTTTCAGTTTTTATTTTTCTATATAATACCATAGAATTATCTATAATAGATTTTGAAATACCTTTATTGGCAGTCCTTTCTTTTATTAAATTCAGTACAGACCAATCACTTCTCTCTGCTGAAGGCATTTGAGTATATTTTTGAAGGCGAAGATACTTATTATTTTGATTAAAATATTTATTACCTAATATAACAGTTCCAAGCGAAGATTCTGGAAAGAAGTTATTTATTTCCGGACCACATCGTGTTGGATTATCCATCTTATTATCATCCGCTCCATAAAATCTCCATTCTTGTGATGTATCAATAAAATGTGAAAATTCTAGACCACAATTTGAACAACAAATCAAACCATCAATTTGTGCAAATTCTGTTCCGGAACATTTAGTACATACAGGAATTGTTTCATCTATAATTTTTTTGTGTTCTTCAGGTTTAAATGATTCTTCGACTGAATCTGCAATACTCCAAATATCTTCAGTACCTAATGACAACGACATGACAGACATCTCAGTAATAACTAACACATCTTATTTTTAAATAAGTTTCAATTTTATAAAAATTATTTTATCATTTCCCATTCATCATTATTTATTATAATGACATTTTCATCTAAATTTCTTTTGTCATCATCTGAAATATTTGTTAAATCTTCGGAATATAACTTGTCAAGTTTAAATGAGGTTTTATTTACATTTTCCAAGAAATTATTAATATACTTGTGTATATTTATTTTTTTATCGTTATTTATATTTGTATTTTCATTTATATTTGTATTTTCATTTATATTTGTATTTTCATTTGTATTTTCATTTGTATTTTCATTTATATTTGTATTTTCATTTGTATTTGTATTTTCATTTGTATTTTCATTTGTATTTTCATTTATATTTGTATTTTCATTTGTATTTTCATTTGTATTTTCATTACTGTTTATTAAATCTATATTTTTACAATCCAAATAAAAACACAGAACCATCGAAGGATCGATATTATCAATCTTAATATCAAGAAGACCATTATAAATGTAATTTTCTTCTATATTTTCATTATCTTCATTTATGTTACCATAATTTGCATTATTCACATTATCATTTCCATTGTTATTTCCATTGTTATTTCCATTGTTATTTCCATTGTCATTTCCATTTACATTGTCATTTCCATTGTCATTTCCATTTACAGATGTTGTCAATATTTCTTGAACTTCGTGTAAACCTAAAACATCTTGTGTATTCAAATTACTCATATTCATATTTATATATTCTTTTGTATAATGTGGATCAAGATATGTCATATTACCATTGTTACTTGTTCCATAAAAATAGAATGATGATTTTGGTTTACCACCACCAATTCCAACAAATTCCTTAATTTTAGGAAGTAATCGTAAGAAATCATAGTATAACGGATTTATGTTTTCAATACCAAGACGAACTGGAACTAATAATAATACAGAATGATTAGATTCAAGTAAATCCACAATAGTATCCACGGGAACATTGATATCATTTGTTACTATAACTCTAATATTAGGTATAGGACCTTCATTTACAAGAAGTTTTAATGAATATGCTGAAATACTTGGACTAAACCATTTACCAGGAACTGTTCCAAGATAACTACCTACTTCACAAATATTATGAATAGAAAATGGATTATCAGAGTTATCAATAAACATTTTAATTATTTCATTTCTCGTAAAATTTAATTTATGACTTTCTGTATGTTTTATTAATGTATAACATAACATAGTTTGCATCGTTCTTATCATACACCCCCATCCTACATCATTTGTTATATCTGTATTTAAGATTGGAGGAAAATTTACAACATATGTTATCCAAGGAATTTGTCGAGATTCAATTATATAATCGGAAAGTGTATTATATTTTTTACCAAATATCCAATACTCATTGCTATTTTCTAATATATCATTATTCATTAAGTAAGGATACTATATTGCATGGTAATGTGCATATTTCCTTTATGTTTGTTCCATTTTTAAAATTAGAATTTTCATACTTTAAAAACATATTTTCTAAATCATTCCATAAATTTTCATTATTGTTATCTTTATCGTTATCTTTATCGTTATCTTTATCTTTTTGATATTCACCTAAATCACATTTAAAATAGATTATAAGGGATCCTGTCGTTTTATCTTTTGTAGGTAATCCACCATTTTTTATCATTTGAATAGGCATTATATAAGGTGGATATGAACAACGAATATTATATGTATCTCTTCCAGGTATATTTAAATTAAATCTCATTTTTCTTGTGTAATTTTTAAGGGATATATGTCGTTCTATTATTATATGTCCGTTCCCAAAATGACCAAACCATTTCGGCATAAGAGGAGATATATTTATTGTGGCATTTAATAATATTTTTTTATTATTTCTAATTATTTCTATTTTTTTATGAAAAATACCAATTCTAGGAGATATAGAAGTATGTATATTTAAGAGATTATTTGATTGGTCAGATAAATCTATAATAACATCATCTCCTTTTATTATTTTAATAAATGGAATTTTAACACTACATCTTTTATTAATAATCATTTTATGATTTATCATACTATTTAACTTATTTTGTTTATTTTTCGTTCCATTTGGTAATGGAATATTTTGATATTTATTTGCATTTTTAATTGCTTCTTTCGTTTTTTGGATAAATTTTTGACTCTCAAATAGATTAATGAAAAGATTATCCATATCCTCATCTTCAAGATTTAAATGAAAATTTGAATTATAATTATTCGGTGCGTTTGTTTCTTTTTTAATATTTTTTGATTCAATAAAGTTTTTATAATCATTTGGGTTATTTTTATATTTAACCAAAATTTTATAAGCATCTGTTATTCGTCTAAAATCCTTCTCGTTTCCTCCCCTATCAGGATGATAAATTTTTGCTAATTGGTAATATTTCTTTTTAATTTCATTAATATTATTTTTATCGGATGTATTTAATATTTTATGACAATCATCTAAATTCATGGATTTAATAGTACTAATATTTATTATAAAAATATTTAAATTATATTACGAACAGATTAAGAATAAAATTAATTAAATATTGGAATTTAAATTTATTTTATTTAATTTTTTTAAAAATCAAATTTTTTTTATTTATACAAAGTATAGAAATAATGGCAAGTACGACTTTGGTAGTTCCATCCCGCATGAAGGTAAATTACAACCTTGAAGTTTTAGGTAATTTAATCGTAAAAGGCAATACAACATATTTAGATACCGATGTTTTCCGTGTCGATGATGCCATGATTGTTTTAGCAAATAATCAAACAGCTGCTAATATGGATGCTGGTTTTATGGTACAAAGAGGTTCATCAAATAATGCAGTTTTCTATTGGGATGAAAGTTCTGATACTTGGACTTGTGCAACATCATCATCAAATCATGATAGTGTAAAACCTGACGCACCAGATATTGGTAATAGTACAAATGCCGGTTTTACTGCTGCATTAATAACAGCATCAGGAAGATTAATAACCGATGATACAACCGATGCATCAAGTAAAACAGATGGTGCTTTACAAACGGATGGTGGTCTTTCAGTAGCCAAGAAAATTTATAGTGGAACAGCTGTAGTATTAGCGGCGGATTCAGGTACTGTAACAATGGGTGCGGCTACCGCGGCAGTTGTTACAGCAGCAGGTATAATAAATGTAAATAATACCACAGATGCAGCAACCACTACTGATGGTTCATTACAAACCGATGGTGGTCTTTCAGTAGCTAAAAGTGCTGTTATTGGAGATGATTTAGATTTATTATCAGATGGTGCGATATTTGCAATGGGAGCAGGTCAGGATGTAACAATTACACATGATGGTACATCCGGTGCCACATTAAATTCAGCAGATGATTTCTTATTATCAGCTGGTGGCACAGAAGTAGCACGTATTGATGTTTCTGCAACATCTTTATTAATGTCAGCTGCTAAAAAGATAGAATTTAGAGATGCTGCACTTACTGTATATTCATCTGCAGATGGTCAATTAGACATAGATGCTGATACAGAATTAGAAATTACAACAACAACTGTAGATATGAATGCAGCATGTAGTATTTCAGGAATTACAACCATAGAAGATACAACAGCATCATCAACCGCAGCAAATGGTGCTCTTATTGTTAAAGGTGGTGTTGGTATTGCGGCAGATTTAACAGTAGGTGATGATATTAGACTTTTATCAGATAGTGCTGTATTAGCATTGGGAGCAGGTAATGATGTAACAATTACACATGATGGTGCAACTGGAGCAACATTAAATTCAGCGGGTGATTTCTTATTATCAGCTGGTGGCACAGAAGTAGCACGTATTGATGTTAGTGCTGAATCAGTATTAATGGCCACTAATCATAAGTTAGAATTTAGAGATACTGGACTTGTTATACATTCAACTGCAGATGGTCAATTAGACATAGATGCTGATACAGAATTAGAAATTACAACAACAACTGTAGATATGAATGCAGCATGTAGTATTTCAGGAATTACAACCATAGAAGATACAACAGCATCATCAAC
>Ga0209362_1000606_pt1 | contig 31801 bp, 36 predicted proteins | sample SaaInlV_165m_DNA_FD_184680 | JGI IMG/M metagenome (GOLD analysis project Ga0209362, IMG submission 184680) | Marine microbial communities from expanding oxygen minimum zones in the Saanich Inlet - Saanich Inlet SI037_S3LV_110m_DNA (SPAdes)... | ecosystem: Environmental > Aquatic > Marine >... | reverse complement strand
TCTTAGTTTTTTTATATAATATTTCTTCAACAGTTTTTTGAAAAGATGCTGCTAAATCATATTTTTCTTGTTCAGTTTTGATTTGCTTTGAAATTTTTAAAACTGCTGTTTTTAAACCTGCAAAAGATAAGTTACATCCACCCTTATGAAAAATAGGTTTGGGTAACTCATATTTTTTAGGATCACCTTTTTTTGCATAAATTTCAATTTGAGGGCCACCTGGAAATTCTATACCAAGTAATTTTGCAGTTTTATCAAAGGCTTCTCCAACAGCATCATCTATTGTAGTTCCTAATCTTTTATACTTACCAAGTTTTTTAACACTTAAAAATTGTGTATGTCCCCCAGAAATCAAAAGTAATAGATAAGGATAATTTAACTCTGAATTTAGTTTTGGACTTAGAGCATGTCCCTCTAGATGATTAACTGCAATAAAAGGTTTTTCAAGAGATGAGGCCATCGCTTTTCCAAAACTTAAACCAACTGACAAACAAACTATAAGACCTGGTCCTGCTGTAGATGCAACAGCATCTATAGCATCCATTTTTATTCCACTTTCATCTATTGCTTTTTTTGTAATTAAATCAATTTTTTCTATATGCGACCTTGCTGCGAGCTCTGGAACTACTCCCCCAAATTCTTTGTGAATATCTACTTGGCTTGAAACAATATTTGATAAAATTATTGGTTTTTCTTGCTCATTTTCAGTTATTATAGAAGCGGCCGTTTCATCACAGCTTGATTCAATTCCTAAAATTATGGGTTTTTTTTTCATTAAATTAGTTTTTATTAATAATACAATCTCAATATAAGTATGAAGTATAAAGCAATTAAATGAAAAAAAAAAAAATTATTATTGGTTCAAGAGGAAGCAAACTAGCGCTAATTTATGCAGAAAGAGCTAGAGCAGAAATGTTAAAGAGCTCTGAAGTAGAAAGTATTGATATAAAAAGTATTACAACAACTGGAGATTTAATAAATGATATTAGACTATCTGAGTATGGAGGTAAGGGATTATTTTGCAAAACGATTGAACAGGAGTTGTTAGATAATAATATTGATATAGCCGTCCATGCGTTAAAAGATATGCCAGCAGTAGAAACCGAAGGATTATTAACAAATTGTTTTTTAGAAAGAAATGACCCTAGAGAAATTTTAATTAGCAAAGAAAATAAATCTTTAAAAGATTTGACATTAAATTCAATAGTTGGAACATCCTCCTTTAGGCGAGAGTTTCAAATAAAAAAAATAAGAGAAGATCTTAATTGTAAATTGATTAGAGGAAATGTTGATACAAGAATTAAAAAGTTAAATGATAATTTATATGATGCTATTATATTATCATCTGCTGGAATTAATTCATTAGGATTATCGCAAAAAATATCTCAAATTTTTTCTACTTCAGAAATAATACCTAGCGCAGGACAGGGTGTCATAGCATTACAGTGTAGACAGAATGATAAAAATTTAATTGAACTTTTAAAAAAAATTAACCATCCAAAGACTCATAATTGTATAAAAGCTGAAAGAAATGTTTTGAAGGTTCTGGAAGGAGATTGTGAAACAGCTGTTGGAGCATTTGCTAGCATTGATGGAGATAAAATTAATCTTGAGGCAGAACTTTTTTCATTGAACGGTAAAGAAAGATTTCATTTAAAATTATCCAAAGAAGTAGGCAGGGCTGATGAACTAGGAATAGAAGTGGGAAAAATTCTTAAAAAAGTATCTAATAATTCATATAAAAAATAATATGCATATTTTGCTTACAAGACCTTTAGAAGATTGTCATGAAATGATTTTAAAATTTCAATCGCTTGACCATAAAATTTCTCATCTCCCGTTAATCAGTATTGAAGCCTTGAAATATGAATCTTTAAGCTATTCTGATTTTGAGGGAATTATTTTTACAAGTTCAAATGCAATTAAATTTTTTGATACTAAAAATATAGATAAAAAATTAAATTGTTTTTGTGTAGGTGATGCCACAGAAAAAAAAGCTAGAAGTGTTGGTTTTCAAAATGTTTTTGCTGCAGATGGTAATGTAGAAAATTTAAAGGAACTCATTTTATTAAATTTTAACCCGTCTGATGGAAAATTACTTTATGTAAGTGGAGAAATTATTTCTAGTAATTTAGGTCAGAATCTAATTTCTGAGGGTTACAACATAAAACGAATTATTAATTATAGAGCCAAACCAATTGAAAAATATGATCAAAATTTTATAGAAAAATTAAAGCTAAAAATGCCAGACATTGTCTATGTTTATTCACCAAATAGTGCAATTAACTTTTTAAAAGTGATTAAAGACTATCAGCTAGAGGCTTTATGGATGGAGACCAATTTAATGTGTATCGGTGAGAAAACTTCTTCAATTTTAAATGAAATTAAGTGGAAAAAAATTTTTCTTTTTAATCCTGGAGAAGAAGAATTTTTGCTGTATAAAATTTAGTTATGGAAATATTTAATAATTTTGGAGACTTGTTTCTTTCTGTTTGGTCCAAAGGCATTCATGGGGTCGATATATTTCAAATATTGACTGGAATTGGAATTTTTTTAATATTTTTAATATTTAGAGGAATAATTAGTAAGGTACTCATAAAAAGATTAGAGGCCATTGCAAAAAGAACAACTAATAAACTGGATGATACTTTTGTTCATGCAATGGAAGGTCCAGCAAGATTTTTACCAATTGTTTTAGGATTCTTTATTGCTAGCTACTATATGTCTTTTGGTGAAGAAGCTAGAGCTGCAGTTGATACAATTAACAGAACTTTAATAACAATTTTAATTTTTTGGTTAATTCATCAAGTTGTTGAACCAGTTTCTTATATTTTAAGTGGCTTAGATAAAATGTTAACTCGTGAGTTAATAGGATGGATTATAAAATCATTAAAAATCTTAATTTTTATTCTAGGCTTAGCCGCTGTCTTAGAGCTTTGGGGAATTAAAATAGGACCAATCATTGCAGGACTTGGTTTGTTTGGTGTGGCTGTTGCATTGGGTGCACAAGATTTATTTAAAAATTTAATTTCTGGAATTTTAGTTTTAGTTGAAAAAAGATTCAAAATTGGTGATTGGATCTCAGTTGATGGAATAATTGAAGGCATAGTAGAAAAAATTGGTTTTAGATCTACAACAATTAGAAAATTTGATAAATCTTTAGCAATAATTCCAAATTTTCAGTTTGCCGAAAATGCAGTTATTAATGTTAGCGCAACATCTAACTGGTTAATTAGTTGGATTATTACTCTCCAATACAACACAACAATTGATCAATTAAAAACTGTAAGAAATGAAATAGAAAATTATATAAATGGAAGTGAGGACTATAATACTAGCGTTGGAGTAGCAGTGAGAATAGATAAATTTTCTGATAGTTCAATTGATATGTATGTTCGTTGTTTTACAAAAACAGATAGTTGGAATGAGTGGCTTTCTGTAAAAGAGAGACTTGCACTCGAAATAAAAAAAATAGTTGAAAAAAATAAAGCTTCTTTTGCCTTTCCTAGTCAGTCAATTTATATTGAAAAAAAATGATAGCAATTTTTTATTTAGTTTTACAAATTTTAAAATTTTATTCATACATAGTAATAGCCAATGTTATTATAAGTTGGTTAATAGCATTTAACGTTTTAAATACTCAAAATAGATTTGTTTATTCAATTCTAGAAATGACCTACCGACTAACAGATCCCATTTTAAACAAAATTAGAGGATTTTTACCAAATTTAGGTTCACTAGATATATCGCCAGTGATTTTACTTTTATTGATTTGGTTTATAGAAATGTGTATGAAGCTGTACATTGCACCAATGATTTTTTAAGGAAACAAAATGATTTTAATAGATGGAAAAAAAATAGCAGCAGAACTAAGAGAAGAATTAAAAAAAGAAGTTTCAGAACTGAAAGTTAAATATAACAAAATTCCAGGTCTTACAGTGATTTTAATTGGTGATATGGCCCCTAGCCAAATTTATGTTCGTAATAAAGAAAAATCAGCAAACGAAGTGGGTTTGAAATCTGAGGTTATTAAATATCCAGAAGAAGTAGAAGAAAAAAATGTATTAGACAAAATTGAAGAATTAAATAAAGACGATACAGTTTCTGGAATTTTAGTTCAGTTACCATTACCAAAACACATTGACAAACAAAAAGTAATTGAAACTATTACACCTTCAAAAGATGTAGATGGATTTCATCCAATGAATGTTGGTAATCTTTCATCAGGTTACGAAAGCTCTGTTCCTTGTACTCCTTTAGGTTGCTATTTAATGATAAAAAAAATTGAACCAAATTTAAGTGGAAAAAAAGCAGTTATGATTGGCAGGTCAAATTTAAATGGTAAACCAATGGCACAATTACTTTTAAAAGAAAACTGTACAGTAACTATTACTCATTCAAAAACTAAAGACTTAAAAGCAGAATGTCTTGAAGCAGACATTATCGTTGCTGCTGTTGGTATTCCAGAACTTGTAAAAGCTGATTGGATAAAAAAAGATGCAGTAGTCATTGATGTTGGTATTAATAAAACCGATAAAGGTATTGTAGGTGACGTTGCATTTGAAGAAGTTTCAAAAGTAGCTAGAGCTTTAACACCAGTACCTGGTGGAGTTGGTCCAATGACAATTGCTTGTTTACTTAAAAATACTATAGAGTGTTTTAAGAGGTCACATAAATAATTTATTTAAGATAATTTAGATCTTCCACCATCAACAGCAATTATTTGTCCTGTTATCCAAGAGCTATCTTCCGTGATAAGAAATTTTGCAAGTGAAGCCGAATCTTTTCCTTCACCCAATCTTTAATCATTTTTACTGTCATCAAATAAAATATTTGCACTATCTTTCATCCAGTTTTTTAATGACTCCATAAAAATTAAACTAAATATTTTTTGGGATTAATACAAAGGTCAAATTGTCCTAATTATTTTAATTTTTTTTTGTGATAATTGATAAATTTTTCTACATTTGATTTATTAAAAGTTTTATTTTCTTCAAATGAGACCTTTTTCATAGAGTAGGCATTACTTTTTGTTTGTCTTGAAATGATGGTAACATTACCTTTATACAACTTTAGTTTAACAGATCCATTTACTTTGTTTCTTTTTAGGTCAATAATTTTTTGTATTTTAAGTCTAGCTTTAGAATACCAATAACCATTGTAAATTAGTTCTGCGTATTTGGGCATTGCCTCATCTTTTTTATGCATTGTTTCTTTGTCTAAAGTTACTGACTCAATAGCTCTATGAGCAATCATTAATAATGTTCCACCAGGAGTTTCATAAACTCCTCTAGATTTTATTCCAATAAATCTATTTTCAACTAAGTCAACTCTTCCAATTCCGTTTTTACCCGCAGCTATATTTAGTTTTTCTAAAAGGTTTCCTGGAGACATTTTTTTACCATTTAAGGTAATTGGATCTCCGTTTTTAAAACCCAAAGATATAAACGAAGGTTTATCGGGTGCTTTTTCGGGTGAAATTGTTCTTTGAAAGATATACTCAGGTGCTGCGTTTTTGGGGTTTTCTAAAACTTTACCTTCGGTTGATGTATGATATAAATTATCATCGATGGAAAATGGTGCTGCACCTTTTTTGTCTTGAGGAATCAAAATATTATTTTTTTTTGCATATCTAATTAATTCTGTTCTTGAATTTAATTTCCATACTCTCCAAGGAGCAATAATTTTTATTTTTGGTCCAAAATAATGATAACCCAGTTCAAATCTTACTTGGTCATTTCCTTTTCCTGTAGACCCATGTGAAACAGCGTAAGATTTAAATTTTTTTGCAATGGCTATTTGTCTTTTTGCAATTAGAGGTCTTGCTATCGAAGTTCCAAGTAAATAAACACCCTCATAAATAGCGTGCCCTCTAAGCATAGGAAAAACATAATCTTTTACAAATGTATTTTTAAGATTTTCAATTATAATTTTTTTAACTCCTAATCTTTTTGCATTTTTAATTATTTTTTTTTTATCAATATTTTGACCAATATCTGCTGTGTAACAAATAACTTCCGCATCATAGTTTTCTTGAAGCCATTTTAAAATTATGGATGTGTCTAGACCGCCCGAATACGCGAGTACAATTTTTTTTTTAGATTTCACTTATTAACTACAGTTAGCTCTAGTAGCTTTATAGGCTTTTGTAAAACCTAATAAAGAATAGTGATCAATTGTTTGAGAGCCACTTTCATTGTAACCCTTAACCATAATTCTTGAACCTTTTTTCATAGTGTTAATCATTTTGGTTTCTTGTTTAGGATCAGCCATCCATGCAAACTCATTTTGGGTTATATCAAACTTGTATTTATACTTTCCCGACTTTGCGATAATTAAATTCTTTTTATTAAAGTCATATCCGGCAGTTATACTTATTTCATTTTTAATCTTTTCGTTTGGTCTAAACGTTATAAATAGTCGAGCCTCTCTAGGAGTAGCTTTTGGTGCCTGTAAAACAGGCTTAGATTGTGCAAAACAAACTTTCCCTAAATCACTTTTAACAATATACGTTTCCCAATCTTTGTGTTTTCCCATTTTTTTAACTTCTTCAGCATTTAGATGACTGGTAAAAGTTGTTACAAAAATTATAAATAGAATATTTTTAATTATGGACATGGGTTAGGATATATTGTTTGTACTTCATTTATTTCTTTAATAATTTCATTTGATAGTTTTACATTTACACTTTCTATATTAGTTTTCAACTGCTCCATTGTTGTAGCGCCAATAATGACAGATGTCACAAAAGGCTGTATTTCTAAAAATTTTAAAGACATCTGGGCTAGATTTAAACCATATTTTTTTGCAACTTCGTAATACGCATCTATTGCTTTATTTGAATTGGGTTTATTATATCGAGTCCAAAAATCACCATCTCTTTCAATCCTTGTACCCTTTGGCATTTGATTGTTTCTATATTTTCCAGATAAGTACCCACAAGCTAAAGGAGAATATGCTAGTAATCCAGCTTTTTCTCTAACAGACATTTCTGCAAGACCCACTTCGTAAGTTCTATTTAATAAATTGTAAGGATTTTGAACTGAGAGCATTCTTGGTAAATTTTTATTTTTAGATATTTCTAAAAATTTAGATAATCCCCATGGTGTTTCATTTGATAGGCCTATATGTTTTATCTTTCCTTGCTCTATAAATTTTTTTAAGCTTCCTAAAATATCTTCAAATTTAGTCCACTCATTACTGTCATCGTGTTCATAACCAAGTTTTCCAAAAAAATTAGTTTTTCTCTCTGGCCAATGTAATTGATATAGATCTATATAATCAGTTTTTAATCTTTTTAAACTTCCTTCTAGGGCTTCAGTAATATTTTTTGTTCCAAATTGGTTTCCTCCACCTCTAACGTATTCTCGCATTGGGCCACAAACTTTTGAGGCTAAAATAACTTTGTCTCTCTTTTTTGTTTTTTTAAACCAGTTTCCAATAATCACTTCTGTATCACCAAATGTTTCTTGTTTTGGTGGTATAGAGTAAATTTCAGCAGTATCCCAAAAATTTACACCTTGATCCAAGGCATAATCCATCTGTTTAAAACCTTCTTCCTGAGTATTTTGTTCACCCCAGGTCATTGTTCCAAGACAAATTGTACTTACATCAATATCAGTATTTCCTAGTTTTTTGTAATTCATAAATTTTAAATAATTTTTAAGGGTTGTAAGACATCTTGAATTATTAGTAAAAGACTATTATATATCTCATATGGAATTCAATAAGCAAAATATAATAAACAAAGTTAAAGAAGCACAACAATCGACTATAGAAATGGATGAAGGCCTAAGAGCCTACATGCTAAAAGTTTATAACTACATGGCCTCAGGAATTTTGTTAACTGGACTTGTATCCTTAATATTTTTTAAATTATCGGTGGTAACAGATGCCAATGGGTCAATTACCGCTTTAACAAGCATAGGAAACACAATTTTTCTTTCTGGCTTTAAATGGATTATAATGCTTGCTCCATTAGGAATTGTTTTTTACATGAGTGCCAGAATTAATAAAATGACAGCATCTGCTGCTCAAACAACTTTTTGGGTTTTTGCATCATTAATGGGGCTATCATTGTCTTCTATATTTTTAGTTTATACTGGAGCTAGTATTACTAGAGTATTTTTTATCACTTCAATTACTTTTGGTACAATGAGCTTGTACGGATACACAACTAAAAGAGATCTTACAAAATTAGGTTCATTTTTAATGATGGGTTTAATAGGCATCATTATAGCCTCAGTTGTTAATATGTTTATGAGATCTTCAATGATGGATTTTGTAATTTCAATTTTAGGTGTTTTAATTTTTGTTGGACTAACAGCTTATGATACTCAAAAAATTAAAAATATGTATGTTGTAAGTGATACAGGTGAATTGATGGGCAAAAAAGCTGTAATGGGCGCCTTAACTCTTTACTTGGATTTTATAAACTTATTTATAATGCTGTTAAGACTATTTGGTCAAAGACGGTAGTTTTCTTATTTTTTAAGTTTTTTCCAGTTAGTACTTTTAAGCAAAACAAGTAAATCAAAAGAGTTTTTTAAAATTTTACCATTAGAGTCAGTAATTAGATATTTTAAATTTTTACTGTTAGGTTTAAAGTTTTTACATATTTTATACAAAGCATTTTCGGTTGCATTTTTAAAAACACTAAAGCCAACTTGTTTACTAGAAATACTTAAACCGTAGTCTTTCCAGGATCCTTCAGACACCATCTTAGCATACAAATCTAAAATAATTTTAAGTTCTTTTTTTTCAAAAAATTGCTTCTCCTCTATCTGACTGTGAGAATTATTTACAACTAGTTTTAAATTTTTATTCATTTATTTTATGCTTGTTGATTAAAGAAATTTGAAAAACTGTAAAAAGAAATGTGATAGGTAATAAGCCCCAAACTTTAAAGTTTACCCAAAATTCTTCTGATTGAGTTCTCCAAACACATTCATTCAAAATAGCTAAACTAAAAAAGAAATACATCCACCTTTTGTTTAGCAAATCCCAACCAATATCAGATAAAGAAATCGATTTACCCATTATTTTTTTTAGAACAGGTTCTCTAGTAAAATATTTTCCAAAAAATAAAGCAAAACCAAATAAAATATTTATTATAGTTGGTTTAATGTAAAGAAAAACTGGATTATTAAAATAAATTGTTAACCCTCCAAAAAATGAGATTAAAATTCCACTAATTAATGGCATTAATGGAATTTTTTTTTCTAAAAACCAAATTATTGCTAATGCTAACAAAGTTGCAATTATAAAGGGAGGAATAGCAATTGTTAAATCCTTATTACCATTATAGTAATAAAAGAAAAATATTACTAAAGGGCCAAAGTCTGTGACAAACTTAATAAATGATTTATTCACGCTAAAAGATATTAACATATAGATAAAACATTCATATTTTTTTATTGATTTTTTTTTTTTAATCCCCATATTCTAGTTAATGGCAATTCAAAAAGCTAAATTTTCAATTGGTGACATAGTTAAACACAAACACTTTGAGTTTAGAGGTGTAATTTATGACGTTGATTTTGAATTTAATAATTCTGAAGAGTGGTATCAGTCTATTCCTAAAAATGTTCGACCTAGAAAAGATCAGCCATTTTATCATTTGTTAGCAGAAAATGATGAAATCACATATGAAGCATATGTGTCCCAGCAAAATTTACTTATGGACGATTCGGGAGAACCTATTAAACACCCACTAATTGAAGAAATTTTTTCTGGTAAAAAAGGTACTAGCTATTTTAAGCCATCTAACTAAATAGATCATTTTTTCAACACAATTAACTCAAAACTTAGACATATATATTCGTTACTTTTATATTATATGATCAAGAATGAGAAAAATTAAACCCCTAAATTGTTCTCCCTCCTCATTCTTGATCGAAAAAACTTTTTATAATACAAATTAAATTATCTATTTTTTAGTATATATAATTTAAAAATGTTTAAATCTTTTGAGCCAAATAAAGTTTTTGTAATCACATCTAAAGCCCCCAAGTATGTTTTTTTTTTATTTATTGTTGTTTTATCTATTGGCTTAACTGAGGCATTAATTTTATCACCTGAAGATTATAAACAGAGTCATTCAGTGAGAATAATGTATGTGCACGTACCATCAGCGTGGATATCTTTAGGAATATTTTCTAGTTTAGCTGTATTTTCTTTAAGTAGTTTTATTTTTAGTAATAAACATTTTGCTTTAATTGCTAAAAGTCTAGCTCCATCGGGATTTGTTTTTAATATTATTGCTTTAGTAACCGGAGCTATATGGGGCAAACCTACATGGGGAACATGGTGGGCATGGGATGCAAGAATAACATCAATGTTAATCCTGGCTTTATTTTATGGTATGTATTTATTGGCCTGGAGAGTTTATGAAAATAAAGGACAAGTAATTAAAATTACATCAATAATTGCAATCTTAGGAGTAATTAATGTTCCTATCATAAAATTTTCAGTTGATTGGTGGAATACATTACATCAGAGCTCTTCTGTTAATATTCTTTCAAATACGTCAATACACTCATCAATGCTAATTCCTTTATTAATAATGACTGCGGCGTTTACTCTTTTTTCATTGCTTATTTTTTTGATGAAATACAATACAGAACTGATAAAAGTTAAAAATAAAGGATTGGATAGATTATGATAAATGAAATAGTTTCGATGAATGGATATGGATCTTATGTTTGGTCTGCTTTCTCTTTTACATTGATTAGTTTTGCAACTTTATATTTTGTAACTAAATTACAACTTTCAAAAGAACAAAAAAGATTTGCAAGTAAATTTGGTTCTCTTAATGAGAAGAAAACAAAAGCAGCAAAATCACAAAATATTAATAAAGAAATATTATCAAATACATCCAATATTTAACTTATAAACCATGTATGGTAAAAAAGTTAAATTACGGTTTTTGTTTCTAGCATTAATTTTAGTTTCAGTAATTCTATTAGTTATCCTAATTTTGCAGTCGTTAAAAAAAAATGTTGTATATTTTCAATCACCATCTGAAATTAAATTATTAGTAGATATTAATGAAAAAAAAATAAGAGTTGGTGGTATGGTTAAAAAACAATCAATCAATATCAACTCTAATGTGGTTAGTTTTATTATAACCGATTTTAAAAATGAAATTAATGTTAGCTATTCAGGTGCTGTACCAAACTTATTTGCAGAAGGAAAAGGAGTAGTCGCAGAAGGTTTTTTGAAAGATAAAAACTATTTTTTAGCAACAAAAATTTTAGCAAAGCATGATGAGAATTATATGCCGCCCGAAGTTAAAAAAGCGATAGGAGATAAATAAATTGTTAGCTAGTCAAATTGGATATTTTTCATTAATTTTAGGACTGATCTTTTCTTTTTTACTTGTCGCCTCTTCTATTAAAAATTTTAATGATAGTAATAAAAACATAAACCAAAAAATATTAACTTTATCTTTTTTGCAACTTTTTTTTGTTATTACTAGCTTTATTGGATTAATTTTTTCATTTATTAGTTCTGACTTTAGTAATGAAACTGTTTTTAATAATTCACACACAACTAAACCGTTATTCTATAAAATATCTGGTACTTGGGGTAACCATGAAGGAAGTTTATTATTGTGGCTGTTAATATTAACTTTATTTATTTTTTTGTTTTTAGTTAAATCTAATGAACAACCAAAAAAATATAGACTTTTAACGTTATTATTTCAGCAAGTGATAATTATTGGTTTCTTTTTATTTTTGCTAAAGACCTCAAATCCTTTTAATCAACTTTTTCCTGTTCCCAAAGAAGGTCTTGGACTTAATCCAATTTTACAAGATCCAGCACTGGCAATACATCCACCAATTTTATATTTGGGTTATGTTGGTTCTTCAATAGTATTTTCAGCTTCTTTATCAGCAGTTACTCAAAATTATATTTCAAAAGAATGGGCACTTCATATAAAAAAGTGGATTTTAATTTCTTGGTTTTTTTTAAGTATTGGGATCATGCTTGGTTCGATTTGGGCATATTATGAATTAGGTTGGGGAGGTTTTTGGTTTTGGGATCCCGTTGAAAATGTTTCGTTGATGCCATGGTTAACATTAACAGCATTACTACATTGTGTACTAGTGTTAGAAAAAAGAATAACCTTAACTTCTTGGATAGTAGTATTATCGATAGCAACTTTTATTTTAAGTATGTGTGGAACCTTTTTAGTTAGGTCTGGAATACTTAATTCCGTACATACATTTGCCAATGATCCTGAACGGGGAATATTTATATTAATTTTTTTATTTATATTAATATTATTGTCCTTGTTAATATTTTTTATATTTCATAAAGAAAAAAGTGAAAATATAAAAAAAATATTTTGGTTAAGTAAAGAAACTTCTATTCTAATTAATAATTGGTTTATGATGTATTTTTTATCTGTTGTTTTAATTGGTACGACTTACCCAATTTTTTTAGATGTAATTTCTGGCCTAAAGATTTCTGTGGGTCCTCCTTTTTATCAAAAGTTAATTGTCCCTTTTTTAATTCCATTTTTATTGTTTATGGCGATTGGGCCAAGGTTAAACTGGATAAAATCTAAATTAGAAAATAAATTATCTCTTATTATTTTTTTTATACTCTCAATTTTTTTGGCTTTTTTTATTTTAAAAAAACTAAACTTAGATTTACTTATTAATACTGTTTTAATTTCCTCTGCATTTTATTTATTTTTTATAACATTGAGGGATTTTTTTATTAAAAAGTTTAACAATTTTTCCCAAACAACAGCACATTTTAGTTTTAGTATTTTAATCTTAAGTATTCTTTTTAATAGTATTCTTTCTAGTGAAATTATAGCAAATATAAAAGTAGGAGAAAAATTTCAATTTAATAAAGGAAATATATTATTTGAAAAAATAGTAAAAAATGAAAGTTCTAATTATCAGTCAGTTATTGGTCACTTTAAAATTAAAAATGATGATGGAAAAATTATTTATCTAAAGCCAGAACTGAGAATTTATAATCAACCAATTACTATAACAAGTGAAGCAGATATAAAAACAACATTTCTTTCAGACACTTTTTTGGTGATGAATCTTGTTAAAGGTCAGGAATATTTTAACATAAGATATCAAGTTAAACCATTTATGATATGGATCTGGATTTCGGTTTCATTAATGAGTCTTGGTGGTTTAATAAGTGTATTTAAAAAAAAACATGAAAAATAAAATTTTATTAACAACAATAATTTCATTTTTTGCTTTCTGTTTTATTATTTTTTATAAGGGGTTAAATAATTCAAATATTTATAGTCCTGAAAAAAATATTAAAAAAAATATACCAATTTTTATTACAAAGGATTTTTTTTCAGAAAATGAAGTCAGTTCTAAAGAAATATTTACCGGTAATAATTTCTATATTTTAAATATCTGGTCATCATGGTGTGTTCCTTGCAAAAAAGAACATCCAATTCTGATGGAATTAAGTAAGAATAAATCAATCAAGTTAATTGGTTTAAATTATAGGGATAACCTAAATAATGCCCAAAAATTTATTAATGAATTGGGAAATCCATATTCTCAAATTTTAATTGATGAAGACGGAACCTTAGCTGTTGAATTTGGAGCATATGGTGTACCAGAAACTTTTATTATTGATAAGAATAAAAAAATTATAAAAAAATTTATTGGTCCTCTTACGCTAGATTTATCAAAAAAAATTAAATCTCTCATAAAATGAAGATTATAAAACTATCTTTAATAATATTTTTGCTAATTAATTTTTCTCAAATAAAATCTGATGAAAAATCAGAAACATTAAAAAATAAAATTTTAAAGAATATTCGTTGCTTAATTTGTCAAGGTCAATCTGTCTATGATTCTGAGTCTGATTTTGCTTCTAGCATAAAATTGATTGTCGAAAAAAAAATAAATGAAGGTATTTCTGAAGAAAAAATTTATATTTTTTTAGAGGAAAAATATGGACAATGGATACTATATGAGCCAGAATTTAATAAAAACACCTTAATTTTATGGATATTGCCAATCTTGTTATTTTTACTTGGAGGTGCAATAATAATTAAAAAACTAATTATTCAAAAATAAAAAAAAAATATATAAAAAATCTATACTAGTATTTATAAAATATGAATAATAAAAAGCTTTATTTAATAATTATAACATTGTTGTTTTTTAATTCAGTTTTAAGTGAAGAAAAAACAGATAGTGTGCATGAATATAATTTTTATATTGGAAATTTTGATTTTAGTGATGACAATCAAAAAGCAACATTATTTGGATTTCAACATCAAAATATGAATTTACAAAGAGAAACCTTTCTTGGAAATTTATCACCAATAACTGGAGGTTTTGTAACTGAAAATTCAGCAGCCTATGTCTATACAGGTGTAGAGTGGAATGTCGACATGGGAAGTGGTTTTAACTTTACTCCAAGTTTTGCTCCTGGCCTTTATAGCCAAGGTGATGGAAAAGATTTAGGTCATGTATTAGAATTTAAATCTGAAATTCAGGCTACTTATAATATTTCTGAAAACTCTAGCTTTGGTATGTCATACAATCATATTTCTAATGCAAGTTTAGGAGATAAAAACCCTGGTGCGAATAGCTATGAGTTTAATTTGCTTAAAAGATTTTAATCTAACGCATGAATCTGAAAGACTGTTATAATTTTAGTGACTTTAGACTATTAGCAAAAAAAAAATTACCCTCACCAATTTTTCACTATATTGATGGTGCAGCAGATGATGAAATCACCTACAATAGAAACACAAGTGCTTTCAATGATGTTGATTTGGTTCCAAATGTTTTAAGAGGTGTAGAAAATGTTGACTTGTCCACAACTATATTTGGAAAAAAATTAGACTTACCATTCTATCTTGCTCCAACCGCACTCCAAAGACTCTTTCACTATGATGGAGAAAGAGCAGTAGGAAAAGCAGCTCAAAAGTTTAACACGATGTTTGGTGTTTCAGCACTAGCAACTGTGAGTGTTGAAGAAATTGCTTCTTTAGTTAATACACCAAAAATGTTTCAATTTTATTTTCATAAAGATAGAGGACTAAACGATGCTGTAATGGAAAGAGTTAAAGCAGCTAAATTTGATGTTATGGCCTTAACTGTTGATACAATAACAGGAGGTAACCGGGAAAGAGATCTAAGGACAGGTTTCACATCTCCTCCAAAATTAACTTTATCTAGTCTTTTAAGTTTTGCTTCAAAACCCATGTGGGGAATTAATTATTTAACAAAAGGAAAGTTTGAGCTACCTCACTTGCAAGACTATGTCAGTGAAGGAACAAGCACAGCAACTTCTATTGGAAATTATTTTTCTAGTATGTTGGATCAATCAATGAATTGGAAGGATGCTGAAAAACTTTGTTCACAATGGGGAGGACATTTTGCGTTAAAAGGAATAATGAGTGTTGATGATGCTAAACGTGCAGTAGACATTGGATGTACAGGAATAATGGTTTCAAATCATGGTGGAAGACAATTAGATGGATCAAGAGCACCATTTGATCAACTTGCAGAAATTGTAGATGCTGTAGGAGATAAACTAGATGTAATTTGTGAAGGCGGAATTCACAGAGGAACTCATATGCTTAAAGCATTATCACTAGGTGCAAAAGCATGCTCAGGTGGAAGACTTTATTTATACGCATTGGCCGCAGCTGGACAAGCTGGTGTTGAAAGAGCTATAAACCAATATTGTCTAGAATTAGAGAGAGATATGAAGTTAATGGGGTGTACTAAAATAAGTGATTTAAATAGAAATAATTTAAGGTTTAGAAAATAGTGAGTATTAAAGATTGTCATAACTTTGAAGATTTTAGAAAATTAGCAAAAAAAAAATTACCATCATCAATATTTCATTATATTGATGGTGGAGCTGATGACGAAGTGACTTTAAGAAGAAATACAGAGTCTTTTAATGATTGTGATTTAGTTCCTAATATTTTGGCAAGTGTTGGCAAACCAGATTTATCAACTACTGTTTTTGGAAAAAAAATTGATATGCCAATTTTTTTGTCACCATCAGCAATGCAAAGACTTTATCATTATGATGGAGATAAAGCTTCTGCAAGAGCAGCTGAAAAATTTGGAACATTTTATAGTATGTCAACAATGGCAAATAATACTATTGAAGAAATTGCAAAAATATCTAATGGTCCAAAACTATTCCAACTTTATGTACATAAAGATCAATCAATTACAGATGATTTGATAGATAGATGTAAAGCTTCAGAGTTTGATGGAATGTGTTTAACAGTTGATACTTTGGTTGCAGGCAATAGAGAAAAAGACCATAGGACAGGTTTTACAACTCCTCCAAAGCTTACTCTACAAAGTTTGATGAGTTTCGCTATGCACCCACAATGGGTATTTAACTATTTTACTCATGGTAAATTTGAACTTTCAAACGTAAAAAATAAAACAGACAAAGGTACCAACATAGCAAAGTCTGTAATAGAATACATAAATGAACAATATGATCCAGCAATGAACTGGAAAGATGCTGAATATTGTGTAAAAAAATGGAACAGACCTTTTGCATTAAAAGGAGTGATGTCGGTTGAAGATGCTAAGAGAGCCATAGATATTGGCTGTACAGCCATAATGATTTCAAATCACGGAGGCCGTCAATTAGACGGATCTAGATCACCTTTTGATCAAGTAAAAGCAATTTCAGATGCTGTTGGAGATAAGCTTGAAATTATTTTAGACGGAGGAGTTAAAAGAGGAACGCATGTTTTAAAAGCTTTAGCAGCAGGTGCTACAGCATGTAGTTTTGGTAGAATGTTTTTATTTTCTTTAGCTGCAGGAGGGCAAAAGGGAGTTGAGCATTTATTACAAAATATGCATGATGAAATTAATAGAAATATGGTTCTAATGGGATGTAAAAATTTGAAAGAATTAAACTCATCAAAATTAATCTATCGAAAATAAATTCAACTACTTATAAAAATTAGATATATAAAAAATTAATTTATAAAAGAAAAATTAATATTAATATTAGATATGAAATTAGCAAAAAACTTAAAAAATTTAGGAAGTGAATCTGCATTTGCTGTATTAGCTGAGGCTAAAGCATTAGAAGCAAAAGGAAATCCAATGATCCATATGGGTTTGGGTCAACCTGATTTTAAAACACCAAAACATGTTGTTGAAGCTGCAAAAAAAGCTTTAGATGATGGTCATCATGGTTATGTAATGTCAAATGGTATTCCAGAATGTAGACAGGCTGTAACGAGATGGATAAAAAAACGTTACGATGCTGATATAGATTTTGAAAGAATTTTAATTATGCCTGGAGGAAAACCTACAATGAGTTATGCCATTCAATGTTTTGGTGAACCAGGTGCAGAAATAATTCATCCAACACCTGCATTTCCAATTTATGAGTCTATGATCAATTATACAGGCTCAACATCTGTACCTTATGATTTAACAGAAGATAAAGATTTAAAATTTAATCCAGAAAAAATTTTATCACTGATTACTGACAAGACTAGGCTGTTGATATTAATTAACCCAAATAATCCAACAGGAAGCTTTGTTGAAAAAGCAGACGTTGATGTATTAGCTGAAGGTTTAAAAAAACATCCACATGTAACTATTTTGAGTGATGAAATTTATAGTAGGCAAATTTTTGATAATAAAGAAATGCCTTCATTTTTTAATTATCCCGAATTAAGAGAAAGATTAATTGTACTAGAAGGTTGGAGCAAAGCTTATTCTATGACTGGTTGGAGATTAGGTTGGAGTTTTTGGCCTAAAGAATTAGTACCTCATGTAAATAAACTTTTAATTAACAGTGTATCTTGTGTAAATGCTGCCGCGCAATTTGCGGGAATTGCAGCCTTAGATGGGCCAGATGACTCAATTAACGAGATGATGGTAAAATTTACTGAGAGAAGAAATTTAATTCATAAATTACTTAATGAGTTACCGGGTGTTGAATGTAGCTTACCAGGTGGAGCTTTTTATGCATTTCCCAAAGTGATAGGCACTGGAATGAATGGTGAAGAATTTTGTAAAAAAGCAATGCATGAAGCAGGAGTTGCAATAGTTCCTGGTACTGCTTTTGGAAAGACATGTAGTGATTACGCAAGGTTTAGTTTTGCATGTTCACAGGATAATATTTCTAATGCACTGGAAAATCTTAAAAAAATGCTTTCTAAATAAGCTATATTTTAGCAAAAATTTTTACTAGTATTCAAAAATGAATGAATTAGTGCACAGTGAATTAAAGAAAATTTTTAACGAAAGATTTTCAACCTCAGAATCTACAAGAGCCAATTATTCAAGAGGTGAAGATACTTATGAGCCAGTATTGTCTCAAGCAGTAGTATTTCCAGAGACTAATGAAGAAGTTTCAAAAATTTTAAAACTATGTAATGATAATAAAATTCCTGTTGTTCCATTTGGTACAGGAACTTCTCTAGAGGGAAATGCTCTTGGTAATTCTAACGGTATAACTATTTCATTGGAAAAAATGAATAAGGTTTTAAATGTAAATTCTGCTGATTTTGATTGTAGAGTACAAGCTAATGTTACTAGAAAACAATTAAATGAATATTTAAGAGAGGATGGTGTGTTTTTCCCAATTGATCCCGGAGCAGACGCGGCAATCGGTGGAATGGCATCAACGTCTGCATCTGGAACAATGGCAGTTAAGTATGGAACAATGAGGACTGTAATTTCAGGACTAACGGTAGTGCTAGCGAATGGAGAAATAATTAAAACAGGCTCTAGAACAAAAAAATCTTCTGCTGGTTATAATTTAACAAATTTATTTATTGGATCCGAGGGAACACTTGGAATAATTACAGAAGTGCAAGTAAGACTTTCCCCAATTCCAGAAAGTATAATGAGTGCAGTTTGTTATTTTCCAAACTTGGACTCAGCAGTTCAAACAGCTCAAGAGGTAATTCAATATGGAATACCCATTGCTAGAATAGAAATGTTAAATAAAGATCAGATGGAGATAAGTATAAAATATTCAAAATTAGAAAACATAAAGGCATCTCCCACATTATTTTTTGAATTTCATGGGAGTGAAAGTTCAAATAAAGAAGCAATAAAACTAGTTGAAGAACTTTCTAAAAATAATGGAGGTGGAGATTTTAAATGGGCAGTGTCTTTAGAGGAAAGAAATAAGTTGTGGCAAGCAAGACATGATGTTTATTGGTCTGTAAAGGCTTTAGGTAATAATATGAAAGTATATTCAACTGACGTTTGTGTGCCCATTTCAAATTTAGTTGAGTGTATTTCTTGGGCAGAAAAAGAAGTTAAAAAACATGATCTTATTGCACCTATGGTTGGTCATGTTGGTGACGGTAATTTTCATTCAATAATTTTATTTGACCCAAATGATAAAGAAAAACAAAAAAAAATTAGACAATATAGTGATGATCTTATTAGTAAGGCTCTTGAATTAGAGGGTACAATAACAGGTGAGCATGGCATTGGACTTCAAAAAAAGCACTATCTACTAAAAGAACACCCTGATAATATTCCCGTAATGAAATCAATAAAGTGTAGCTTAGATATAAATAACATTATGAATCCAGGCAAAGTGTTTGATCTAAATTAATATGAAAAAAATATTAGTGACAAGAAGATTAATAAAAGACAGCGAAGAAAAAGCTAAAAAGATATTTGAAGCAACTTTAAATTCAAACGATGAGCTTTACTCTCAAAAAAAAGTAATAGAGATGAGTAAAGGTTGTGATGCAATACTTACATCTCTCACAGATAAAATGGATGAAGAAACAATCAATAAATTACCAGATACAATAAAAATAATTTCCAATTTTGCAGTTGGTTTTGGAAATATTGATTTAGAAGCAGCTAAAAAAAAAGGTATTGTTGTTACTAATACGCCCGAAGTTTTATCTGATGCTACAGCAGAAATTGGAATTTTATTAATATTGGGTGCTTGCAGAAGAGTTTCAGAGGGAATTCAAAGCGCAAAAGAAAGTAATTGGAAATGGTCAGCTGATTATTTAATTGGAAAACAATTAACAGGTACAAGACTGGGAATTCTGGGAATGGGTAGAATAGGACAAAAGATTGCAAAAATTGCTAAATCTTTAGGAATGGTTATTCATTATCACAACCGATCTAAATTAAATGAAGATAAGGAACAAGGTGCTATCTACCATGATAATCTTAAAAATCTTTTTTCAGTATCTGACGTATTATCTATTTGTTGTCCTGCAACTAAAGAAACAGAAAATTTAATTAATAAGAAAACATTGGAATATTTTCCAACAGGAGCAGTAATTACGAATGTTGCACGTGGTGATATTGTTGATGATGAAGCTTTAATTGATGCATTAAATAGAAGAAAAATTTATGCAGTTGGATTGGACGTATATAAAGGTGAACCTAATTTAAATCCTGGTTACTTAAAAATAAAAAGTGCTTTCATTTTACCTCATTTAGGAAGTGCAACTAAGCACACAAGAATAGCAATGGCCAATCTAGCTATAGAAAATATTGATGAGTTTTTTAGATCAGGAAATTGCAGAAATAAAGTAAATTAATTTCTATCTAGGATTGTAAAATGACATTAAAGTGTTACTTTTCTATAGACTCCAATCAAGATTTATAATTAAATCTATTTAGTTAATTAACTAATAGAGGAGAAATAATGATTAAAGATAAAAAATCATTGAAGGGAACGAAAACACCTTCAAGACGTAAATTCTTCAAAGCAGCAGCAGCAACGGGCGCAGCAACAGCAGCAGCTGTAGCAATGCCAAATGTAGCTTTTGGTGCTCCATTAACTTTGAAGATGCAAGCAGCTTGGCCTTCAGGCGCTAATATTTTTTTTGAAATGGCAGGAGATTATGCAAAAATGGTTAGCGATATGTCTGGAGGATCATTAAAAATTGATCTTCAACCAGTAGGTTCAGTTGTAAAAACTTCAGAAATCGGAGCAGCTGTAAGTGATGGAAACCTTGATATGGGTCACTGGGTGACAGCATATTGGTACGGTAAAAATGCTGCAGCTTCACTTTTTGGAACTGGTCCTTCATATGGAATGTCATCCCAAGAAGTTATGGGATGGATGGAGTATGGTGGAGGAAGAAAACTATATGAAGAAGCGGTATCATCTGTTGGATTCGATTATATAGGATTCTTTCATATGCCTATGCCAGCTCAACCATTTGGTTGGTTTAAAAAGAATGTAACAAAAGTATCTGATGTTAAAGGTATGAAGTATAGAACTGTTGGTCTAGCGACTAACGTCTTGACTGCTATGGGAATGGTCGTGAGACAATTACCAGGTGGTGAAATTCAACCAGCGATGAAAACTGGTTTGATAGATGCTGCTGAATTTAACAACCCAACATCAGATTCACAGTTTGGAATGCAAGATGTATCTAAACACTATCACTTAGGTAGTTTTCACCAGTCTCAAGAAATGTTTGAGATACCGGTGAACAAGAAAAGATACAATAGCCTTTCACCTGCTCATCAAGCTATCTTGAAAAATGCTGCTTATGCTGCAAACTCAGATAACTACTTCAAAGCTTTAGTTAGATACTCAAAAGATTTAGCTAAATTGATGAACGAGCATAAGGTAAATGTTTACCAAACGTCTGATGCTATTTTAGCTGAACAGTTAAAAGGTTGGGATAAAATAGTTGCTGAGTTTTCTGGGAAAGATCCTTTCTTTAAGAAAATCATCGACTCTCAAAAAGCATACGCTAAGAGAACTATGAAGTATCTGTTGATGAATCAACCGAACTACAAATTAGCTTATGAAAATGAGTTTGGTCCAATCGGAAAAGTTAAAATCTAATTAACTTTTTAATAATTTTAGTAAGAAGGGGGGGGTTAGCCTCCCCTTTTTTTTAAATACAGTTTTTAAAAAAATTAAGGTATTCTATTTAAAATATGTTGAGAGCCTACATAAAATTTTCTGATACATTAAGCACATCAATGGGCAAAGCTTTTTCTTGGTGTATAGTAATTTTAATGGGCGGAACTTGTTATGAAGTTATAATGGCTTATGTATTTAATAAACCAACGCTTTGGAATTTTGACTTTAGTATGCAAATGTATGGCGCAATATTAATGATGTCTGGAGCCTATTGTTTAGCTACTGAGGCCCATGTTAGAGGAGATGTAATTTACAGACTGTTTAAACCAAGAACACAAGGCTGGATTGATTTAATACTTTATTTTATTTTTTTCTTTCCTGGAGTAATAGCTTTAGCATTTTATGGGTATGAATACGCTGCATTAGCCTGGAAAATAAAGGAAACTAGTTGGAGTAGCCCTGCGCAAATTCAAATTTATATGGCAAAGTCTATGATACCTGTAGCAGGTATTTTGTTAACCATACAAGGAGTCTCTGAAGTTTTTAGATCAATTATTTGCATTCAAACAGGACACTGGCCAGCAAGAATGGTTGTAGCAGAAGAAACAGAGAAAGTTTTAATGAGAACAACTCAAGATGAAGGTCAAAAAGATGTTATTTAGTTTAACAAACCCTGAAGTAGCAATCTTAATGATGGGTATATTTTTATTTGCAGTGTTACTAGGTTTTCCAATTGCATTTACTTTGATGGCAATGGGAATAGGTTTTGGTTATTATGCTTATTATGATCCAGTTTTAATGGATCATATTTTTGATAATAGAATATTTTCTTTATTTGTTAAAAATACTTATACTGTAATGGATAACAACGTCCTTACGGCTGTGCCATTATTTTTATTTATGGGATATTTAGTTGAAAGGGCAGGAATTGTTGCAAAACTATTTTTCGCGATAAGGTTAGCAGCACATAGACTTCCAGCTTCGATGGCAGTAGCTGCATTAATAACATGTACTTTATTTTCTACAGCAACTGGAATTATTGGTGCCGTTGTGACTTTAATGGGCCTTCTTGCTTGGCCAGCAATGGTTAAGGCAGGATATGATAAAAAATTTGCATCAGGTGTAATTTGTGCTGGAGGATGTTTGGGAATTTTAATTCCTCCAAGCATTATGTTAATTGTTTATTCAGTAATTGCACAATTATCACCTTTGAGATTATTTGCTGCAGCAATTTTTCCAGGCTTAATGTTAGCTGGTTTGTATATAGCATATGCTGTTACCAGAGCTTGGCTAAATCCTTCAATAGCACCAAGGCCACCAGCTGCAGATATACCCCCAAGATCAGAAATCTTAAAAGAGGTGCTAGTTTCTTTTGTGCCTTTATTTGGATTGATAATGTTAGTTCTTGGAACAATACTAGCAGGAATAGCCACTCCAGCAGAAGCAGCAGCAGCAGGAGCATTTGGAGCAATACTTTTGTCTTGGTTCTATAAAACTTTGAAATGGCAAAACTTTAAAGAATCAGTTTTTTTAACAGCAAAAACTACGGCAATGATAATGTGGTTATTTATTGGCTCTTGGACTTTTTCTTCAGTATTTTCCTATTTAGGCGGCCATGAAGTATTTGAACACTTTTTTAAGTCAATAGATATTACTACTTGGCAATTTTTAATAATTACTCAAATAATAATTTTTCTTTTAGGTTGGCCATTAGAATGGACAGAAATCTTAATTATTTTTGTTCCAATATTCTTACCATTGCTTGAAGTGTTTAATGTTAACCCATATTTTTTTGCAATGTTAATAGCTTTGAATTTACAGACATCCTTCTTAACTCCACCGATGGCAATGTCGGCATATTATCTAAAAGGAGTTCAAAAAAATAATGTTGAATTAATGGAGATATTTAGAGGAATTATGCCGTTTTTAGGTATTGTAATTTTTGCAATGTTTTTAATGTATATGTTTCCAGGAATAGCATTATGGTTACCAGAAACTTTATTTGAGAATTAAATAAAAGATGACAGATATATTTTCATTAAATGTTGAAGAGATTGTATATAAGATAAAAGACTCTCAATTAACATCAGTTGAAGTTTGTGAAAAATATATTGAAAGAGTAAATAAATTTGAAAAAGACGTTAAAGCATGGACACACTTTAATAAAAAGCTTTTATTAGAAAAAGCTACTGAAGCCGATGATTATAGAAAGTCTGGAAAACCCACAGGACCTCTTCATGGAATACCAATAGCTTTAAAAGACATTATTGGAACTTTAGATATGCCAACGGAGTGTGGTACTAAAATTAGGAAAGGAAAGTCTTACTCTCAAAATGCAGAAATAGTTGACCTGTTACTTTCAGCAGGAGCAATTGTTATGGGAAAAACAGCAACATCAGAGTTAGCTTATCTTGGTCCTTCAAACACTACTAATCCCCATGATTATTCAAGAACTCCAGGAGGTTCCTCAAGTGGATCTGCAGCAGCAGTAGCTTCATTTATGGCACCATTATCTATTGGATCCCAAACAGGAGGATCTATTATTAGACCAGCATCTTATTGTGGTGTTGTTGGATACAAACCAACCTATGGATTAATTTCTAGAAATGGTGTTCTCAAAACGTCTGAAAAATTAGATCACATAGGTGTTTTTGGTAGATCAGTAAAAGATGTTGCTACGCTCGCCAGAGTGTTAATCAAAAAAGATAATTATGACCCCGCAACAGTTCATTATTCAACTGAAGATATGTTGTTGGAAACTAAAAAAGGACCATTATTTGAACCAAAATTTATTTTTTATAAAACAGACAACTGGAAATTAATAGAAAAAAAATCAAGAGAATCATTTGAATATTTTATAAAATCTTTTAAGAAGAATATTGAAGTTTTTGATACACCTTCATATTTTAAGGATATTCATAAATATCACCAAATAATTCATGAAACTGATTTAGCAAATAATTTTGGTGTTTATTATAAAAAATACAAAAAAAAACTATCTAAATATATGCAAGTTGCAATTGTTAGGGGAAACAAACATTCAGCTAGAGATTATGCAGAAGCTATAGACTTTATGAAAAGGAGTTACGAATCATATGAAGAAGTGTTCGAAGATTATCATGGTGTTTTATCACCCTCTAGCCCAGGTGTTGCACCCAAAGGTTTAAAAAGTACAGGCACTGCAGAATTTAATAAAGTATGGTCCTACATGGGTACACCTTGCATCTCTCTTCCATTGCTTCAAGGTGAAGATAATTTACCCCTAGGAGTCCAATTAATTGGCGCTAGATTCGATGACCATAGATTTTTAGGTATTGCTAATTGGTTAGAAAAAGAATGTAATAAATAAAATGCAAAAATTTACAACATTTCTTGGATGTTTACTTGCGGTTTCTTTTTTAGTGGGTCTTGCTACAACTTTAACAAGATCTTCAATGATTGGGTTTTGGGATGTGTTGCCAGTTTTTATTTTAATGGGCATTGCAATTTTTATGATGGTATATGAAGCTTTTTTTGATAAAAAATAAATATATCTAAAAAATAAATTGATCGTTAAAAAAAATTTTTTTCTGTCTATAATAACTTTCATACTATTAATCTATTTATCTGTTCTAGTTTATTTATTCTTCTTTCAGAGAAACTTATTATATCTCCCAAATGAAAACAATTATTCTGGCGACAAAATAAAAGTAGATATTGAAGAAGTCCAAATTAAAACCTCAGATAACATAAATTTATTGGGATGGTTTCATAAAAAAGATCTTAATAAATTTAAAACTATAGTTTACTTTCATGGAAACGCCGGAAAGCTTGAAAATAGAATTCATAAATTAAATCATTTTAAAGATATGGATATAAATTTTTTAATTATATCGTGGCGAGGTTTTAGTGAAAATTCTGGTAAACCCACTGAGCAGGGACTTTACAAAGATGGCAAAAGTGCAATTGATTGGCTTAAAAATATGGGTTTAGATGATAAAGATATTATACTTTATGGAGAGTCTCTTGGCACAGGTATCGCTATTGAAATAGCGCAAAATAAAAATTTTGCAGGCTTGATATTAGAAACACCTTTTACCTCAATGATTGATGCAGCAAAAAATGTTTATCCATATATACCAGTAGGTCTTTTATTAAAGGATAGATATGAAAATGATAAAAAGATTAAAAACATTAATATTCCATTGTTAGTAATGCATGGAGAAGAAGACCAAATTATTCCTTATAAAATGGGTAAAAAAATTTATGAGATAGCAAATAAACCTAAGTATTCATATTTCACAAAATATGACAATCATATGATGAAATATGATAAAAACCTTTTAATTGCTCTTAAAGAATTTATTGACAGCTTAAATTAAGTCATAATTTAAACAAATAAAATTCAATTTTTTTTGTAAAGTTTTTTAATGATTAAAAATTCTTTATTTATTATTATTAGTATAATTTTATTAACAACATCCAGCAAACCAGAACAATTAGATGAAATGTTTTTTATTGGTAAAATGGAGTCTCATAATCAAAATTTTACACTTTTTTTTAAAACAAGAGAGAAAGCTATATTAGCAAGAGGTGAAGATTTTAATTATGTTGCAGATTATCCACAAGATCTTTATATATATGACAATAAATCAAAAAAATCATCTCCATTAATATCTTATGAATGGTTTCCGTCACGGGTTAAATTTTTTTTAAATGAGTACAATTTTCCTGTATTTCCAGAGGACTTTGCTTACTATCTCTTAAAAGATAACAATACGTTAATTATGATCAGTGCTGTCAAAAGCTTTAATAAAAATTTCAAATTTGACATTTCTAATAAAGAATTAAATTTATATCCTTCTGATGGAAAGTTTGATTTTATAATTTCATCTATTGCAAAAAACTGTGGTTATTCTGGATTAAAAGAGAATTATAAGTGCAATTATTACAAACCTTTAATATCTAATAATTTAATTAATTGATATAAAAGCTTCAGCAAATTTTTCTGCATTAAAAATTTGTAAATCATCTTCTTTTTCTCCTAAACCAAGAGCAATTATAGGAAGCTTATATTTTTTCGCCAAAGCCAATAAAATACCACCTTTGGCTGATCCATCTAATTTTGTCATTATTAAACCTGTAATTGGTATAATTTTATTAAATTCTTCAACTTGGTTAATGACATTTTGTCCAGAGGTTGCATCAAGAACCAAGATTACATCATGAGGCGCATCAGGATTTATTTTCTTTGTTACATTTGCAATTTTTTTATACTCTTCCATTAAGTTTTTTTTATTTTGTAGTCTTCCAGCAGTATCAATTAAAACATGGTTAAAATTATTTTTTAAAGCCTCTTCCATGGCCTTATATGCAACAGAAGCAGGATCTGAACCTTGGATAGACTTTGTAATTTTAACATCTATTTTATTTGCCCAACTCTCTAATTGCTCTATTGCTGCTGCTCTAAAAGTATCACACGCTGCAAACATTACTTTATTTTGATGAGACTTTAAAATTTTTCCCATTTTTCCAATTGTTGTAGTTTTTCCAACTCCATTTACACCTGAAATAAGGGTAGCATTTAGACTGTTTTTTTTATTAAAAAAACTATCATTCTCTAAGGGTTTCATTAAAGATATAATATAATTTTTTAGAATTATATTTATCTCATTCATAGTATTTTTTTTGGGATCAACTTTTTCTTCTCCAATAATTTCTTTTATTTCTGAAGCAGCTTCAAGTCCAACATCTGATTGTATCAAGTATTCTTCAATTTGATTGAGTGTTTTATCATCTATCTCTTTTTTAATAATTATGTTTTTTAAACCAGACGTAAACGTTGAAGCACTTTTTTTGAATCCAAGTTTAAATTTATCAAAAATACCCATTAAATTTTAATTTCAATATTATTAATATTTGAAACAGGTCCTTTCATATGAATACTATTTTTTTCATCAATAGAAATTGATAGCTTTCCTAGTGTAAATTCTATTTCAACTTTTTTTTCTACTAATTTTTTAAGGTTACCAGCTACTGCTGTTGCGCACGCAGCAGTTCCACAAGCCTTTGTTAGTCCAGCGCCTCTTTCCCAAACTCTAACTTTTATTAAATTGTTATCAATAACTTTAGCAAGAGTAACATTACATTTTTCTGGAAAAAACTTATGATTTTCAATCTCTGGTCCAATTTTTTCTAAATTATAATCTTCAATATTATCTATAAAAAAAACAACATGTGGATTACCAACATTTACTGCGGTTCCTCCAATGTGTTCTTTATTATTTTTATCTAGAATTTTGATGTTAAGATTTTGAGTGTTCAAATTTTCACTTAATGGAATTTCGTTCCAATTAGTTTTTGGAACACCAATTTCTGTTTCTACCAAATTATTTGCTAAGATTTTTGATTTTAATATACCTCCAGAAGTCCAAAGAATTATTTCTTTTTTATTGCTTTCTTTTGATAATAGGTCAGCAACGCACCTCGTACCATTTCCACAAGCTTCAGAAATGCTACCATCTGAATTATAGAATTCTAAACCAGCATCTATTTTTCTATTTTTTTTTATCAAAATAAGTTGATCACATCCGATATAGTTTCGATCACAAATTTTGACTATTTTATCTTTAGTTAAATTTAGGCTCTGGTTTCTTTGATCAATGATTACAAAATCATTACCTAAACCATCCATTTTAAAAGCTTTAATATCCATATATAGATATTTAACTTATTTATTGACTTTTTGAACCTCTATTATAGTTTGTTGACGTTTCCGCAAAAACGTTAAATTTGTGGTGTCTTTGAAAACAAAGAGATCGACACTAGTCAGCGAGGCTTCGCCCACTAGTGCGATTACTGCTGTGTGTAATAAATATGTTTGAAAATTTAACAAATAAATTCGAAGAAATTTTTTCTTCTTTAAAAAAAACACCTTCGCTTGATGAAAAACAAGTTGATGAAGGGTTGAGAGCCATCAGACAAGCTCTTTTAGAGGCAGATGTGTCTCTTGATGTTGCAAAAGATTTTATTGCTAAAGTTAAGCCAAAAGCTCTTGGACAAGAAATAGTTAGATCAACTTCTCCTGGAGATATGGTGGTTAAAATTGTATACGATGAACTAGTTAATCTACTTGGCAAAAAAAATACAGATATAAATTTAAATGCAGTTCCACCAGTTCCAATGATGTTGGTTGGTCTACAGGGAGCTGGTAAAACAACTACAACTGCAAAACTAGCAAAATACTTAGAAAAAAATAAAAAAAAGAAAATTATGATGGTCAGCCTCGATGTTTATAGGCCAGCCGCACAAGAACAATTAAGATCATTAGGTGAACAAAATAATATTTTAACACTCCCAGTAATTGAAGGTCAATTACCAGTAGATATTTGTAGAAGAGCTGTAAGTGCAGCAAATCTTAATGGTGCTGAAATTATTTTATTTGATACTGCAGGAAGAACTCAGATTGACTTTCAAATGATGAGTGAAATAAAACAAATAGAAGAAATAATCAACCCAACAGAAACGTTTTTGGTCGCGGACTCTTTGACAGGACAAGTTGCAGCAGAAGTTGCTAAAGAATTTAAAAATACTGTAAACCTTACAGGTATTATTCTAACAAGAGCTGATGGTGATGCGAGAGGTGGAGCAGCAGTTAGTATGAAATATGTTTCGCAAGTTCCAATTAAGTTTTTAGGAATAGGTGAAAAAATAGATAATATTGAAGTTTTTCATCCTGATAGAATAGCAAATAGAATTCTTGGAATGGGAGACATTGTATCTCTTGTAGAAAAAGCAGCAGATGATCTAGGTGAAGAAAATTTAAAAAAGGCAGAAGAAAATTTAAAAAAAGGACAATTCTCTATGAATGATTATTTAACTCAATTGAGACAAATGAAAAAAATGGGTGGCATAGAAGGAATTATGGCATTTATGCCTGGAGTGTCTAAAATGAAATCACAAATGGATGCAGCAGGAATAGATGAAAAAATTATTACTCAAAATGAAGCAATAATTTTGTCTATGACAAAAAAAGAAAGAGAGAACCCCAAACTTATTGATGGTTCTAGAAAAAAAAGAATTGCTAATGGCTCTGGAACAGATGCGGCCACTATCAATAAATTGCTTAAGCAATTTAAAATGATGTCTGAAATGATGAAGAAGATGTCAAAAGGAAACCTGAAGGGTATGTCTGATAAAGGAATACCTCCAGAGCTTTTAAATCAACTTAAATAAAAAAAGGAGAAAAATGTTAAAACTAAGATTATCAAGAGGTGGAACAAAAAAGAGACCTGTGTACAAAGTAGTAGTTGCAGACAGCCGTTTTGCAAGAGATGGAAGGTTTATTGAGAAAGTAGGTTTTTTTAATCCTCTTTTACCCAAAGATAAAAAAGAAAGAATTGGATTGGAGTCTGAGAGAATTAAATATTGGTTAGGACAAGGTGCTCAACCAACAACTAGAGTTGCAAGAATTCTTGGTGAAAATGAATTAATGCCAATGCCAGCTAATGGCAATAATCCTAACAAAGCTATTCCTAAAAAAGATAGGAAAAAAGAAGGTGATGCAGCACCTAAAGCAGAAGCAGCTCCAAAGGAAGCAGCTCCTAAAAAGGAAGAAGCACCTAAAAAGGAAGAAGCATCTAAAGCAGAAGAAGCTCCTAAAGCAGAAGTACCTAAAGCAGAAGCAGCTCCTAAAGCAGAAGTACCTAAAGCAGAAGCAGCTCCTAAAAAGGAAGAAGCATCTAAAGCAGAAGAAGCTCCTAAAGCAGAAGTACCTAAAGCAGAAGCAGCTCCTAAAAAGGAAGAAGCTAAATAGCTTAATATATGTGGCAAGCTCAAATATTTACACTTTATCCAGAAATTTTTCCTGGTCCTTTAGATAAAGGACTTTATGGAAAAGCATTATTAAATAAAAAGTGGAATTTGAAAATAGTAAATATTAGAGATGCAGCTGAAGACAAACATAAGATAGTTGACGATACACCATTTGGTGGTGGATCTGGAATGTTATTAAAACCAGATGTTTTAGCAAAATCAATAGATAAAAATAAAAAAGAAGGTGAGAGAATTTTTTATTTATCACCTAAAGGAAAAAAACTTGATCAAGAGTTTGCTAATGAACTTTCAAAAGAAAAATCAATAAGTTTAATATGTGGTCATTTTGAAGGAGTTGATGAACGAATATTATCAACTAGAAATATTGAAGAGATCAGTATTGGAGATTTTATTTTATCTGGTGGAGAAACCGCTGCTTTCGTTGTTCTAGATACTATTTTAAGATTATTACCTGGTATATTAGGCAATGAGGAATCTAAAAATGAGGAAAGTTTTGAAAACGGACTTCTAGAATACCCTCAATATACAAAACCACAGATTTGGGAGGAAAAAAGTGTTCCAGAAGTACTATTATCAGGTGATCATGGTAAAATTAAAGACTGGCGTTTATTACAATCAGAGGCTATAACACGCGACCGAAGACCAGATTTATGGAAAAGATATAAGAAAACTTAAATTGATAAATATTAAAATGAAAAATATTGAAGAAATAAACCAAAATAATGTAACAAAAATTCTTGCTGAGAAAAAAATACCAGATTTTTTTCCTGGAGATATCATTAAGGTTGGTGTGAGAATAACCGAAGGTAAAAAAGAAAGAATTCAGTATTTTGAAGGTGTTTGTATTGCTAAAAAAAGTAGAAACATTAATTCATCATTTACGGTAAGAAAAATTTCGTTTGGAGAAGGTGTTGAAAGAACATTTCCACTATATGGTCCAGTAATTGATACAATTAAGGTTATTAGATCAGGAAAAGTTAAAAGAGCAAAATTATACTATTTAAGAGATAGAACTGGTAAATCAGCAAGAATTGCAGAAAAAATTAGAAAAAAATTTGGTATTGAAGTTGACGTAAAACCAGAATTAGTTACAGAAGAAAATTTAGCCCCAGTTAAAGAAGCGTCTAAAACAGATAATATAGCAACAGAAACCAAT
>Ga0209362_1000603_pt1 | contig 31936 bp, 39 predicted proteins | sample SaaInlV_165m_DNA_FD_184680 | JGI IMG/M metagenome (GOLD analysis project Ga0209362, IMG submission 184680) | Marine microbial communities from expanding oxygen minimum zones in the Saanich Inlet - Saanich Inlet SI037_S3LV_110m_DNA (SPAdes)... | ecosystem: Environmental > Aquatic > Marine >... | reverse complement strand
GCCGGTGCGGCAGTCGCGGACGGGGCACCGCCCAGGTTTTGCGATTCCCGCCATGAGATAGGTTTAATTGGGTCTGGCATGGTAGGATTCTCGCCAGGTGTGGCCTGTGTGACGGCCTGTTTGACTAGGTTGCCCTCGCGGTGGTCGACACCAATCCCGTAAGGATTTTTTAAAACTGTGTTAGGTAGTTTTCCCTGCTGCGTCAGTGGGCTCATCAGCGTTTGCAGGTTATCCATTACTGGGGATAACCCGTCCGCGGTACCCGACGTAGGCATAATATTATTTGACTCAGCCGCTGCGGGAGCATAAGCCGGGAATGGTGAGCGGCTCCTGTGGGTGTATGTCATCTGGGGGGCATCGTTATTTTGAGCATAAGGGTTCCGATAGCTGTAAGTAGTTACACCCCCCTGGGTAACACTTGTGCCATGCTGCTTTGCGTAATCCCCTATTTGGTTCGCCTGCCACCGGCTTCGATCGGCGTTATCCCTCATCCGCCGAATCGCGGAGTTGCTGCTCGGCCCGTGGCGACGTTGAGGAGGCTTGTAACCCTTGTAGCTATGTATGTTGTTCCATTGCTGCTGCTGTACCGTGGGTTCGTAGTCGGGAGCATTGACGGTGTTGAGAGCATTTCCAATGGCATCACCGCCGGAACTGTCTGGCATGAGATTGGTCGAAGCTACGTCCCTGTCGCCAGGTACCGTTCCGGGGCTTAGGGGTTCCACTGCCTGCTTATCCATGGCTACTTAGCCCCTACGTTGAATTTGCCGCCAAAAAACATAGCAGGCCGCGGCTGGGGAGTTTCCGGCTCCTCAACTTCCGGAAGCTCGTATGGAGCTCTTGGTTGGATAACGGCCCTATCCTCTACGCGACCAAAATCCAGGCCGGTAGCCAAGCTCGGCACGAAACTGGTACCGCGGTCCTTGCTAGTAGAACCCCGAGCCGTAGATTGAAGCAAGCTTTTCTTCAATCCAGACCCGTACATCTGTGTCATCCAGTCGGGATCATGCTGAAGCTGAAACATACCTCGAACCATGTGAGGCTGAAACGGCGGAGGTTCCTTGTGCACGGGAATCTCCGCAACCCCAAACTCTTCAAAGTTCTTCAACATCGAAGGACGTATTTTAGTCCCAATTGTGTAATGGAGTACAGGTCTTTCCAAATACTGCCCTATCGCCTTTTTAGGTCTGAGCCGCTCATGCCCCGGGCGAGGCTTGTAGGTATGCTCAAACGTAGAGTACGGAACGATATCATCCGGAGCGTGCTCGTCCGTCTCTTCAGTCATCTGTACGTGGTTAATTAAGCCACGAGCCAGTAGCTCGATATTTCGGCGATGTCCTCGCATACCGCTGGAACCCATTGCCTGCTTAAATTCATTAACAAAGTAACGGCGGCCCTCGCCTACACCTTTATATTTCACAATCGTTGCAGGATTAGGGACGCCCTCGCTTAGCACATCCCCCGCCTCGACTTCATCTCCCTTTTTAATTTTCAATCCGAAACCATCCGCGACGTAATGCTCCTCATCGTTAATCGTCACATGGTGTCCGCCCGCGGGGGCCTCTTCCACTCGCTGGACCGTACCGTCGACCGTCGCGTGAGCAGCTCCGCCTTTCATGTTCTTCGGCACCTGGATCAACTGGTTAATGTACTCAAAGCCGCCAACAGCCTTCTCCTGCCCAGCAACACCGCCGGAGTGTTTCGCAGAAAGCTGACCCTGGCTGATAGGTTCGCTTAGGGCTTGAGCAGCCTGCAAGCCAACCTGCTCTCCCCGTCCGGGCAATTTACCTGTCTCCCTAATTCCAACATCACGAGCATACACTCCGCCTTCGGGGGATCCTCCAACTAGCGGTGAACGAATCAAAATCCGATCTTTGCCCTTACGTTTGAGCTCCTTAAGGATCTTGGGAGTGAGCGGTGTGTTCCGCTTGTAGGGACCAACATCCCGGGCAAGTAACGCCCCCTCGTTATCCATATCATCCGTGTCTACAACCATCCCGCGGGCGGGGGCTTCTGGATCATGCTCCTCGTCCTCATCCATAATGACTAGCCGATGCCCGGCCTGGTTAAGTTGCTTAGATAGGAACCCGGCATCCTGGGTTGCAAACTTCGTGGCAATGATCCCCCGGCGAGCCCCGTAAGTGCCAGCCCAGTACTCCTCAGGGGTCAACCCCTCAGAATAGCTGCGAAGAACCGGAATGGGAATCACATCATCACGGTGATCCGAATAAAGCATGTCTCCGCCCAGTAAGCTGGCCAGATTCATCGGCTTACCTCGAGAACCGGACAACACCTGCATAGCTAAAGGATTTTCATCCTTAATAGCTTCCTCGAGAATAGCTTTCTGCTGCGGTTCCATTTCCCGGCCAACAATGCGAACAATCTTATCCTCGCGTTGCTTATCGGTAAGGGAATCGTCAGCCAGTATCGGAGCGAGCTTCGCCGTGATCCTCTTGCGATTCTCGGTGGCAACCTTGCTACGGCGAAGATGCTTGGCTCCGAAAGACATGCCGCCCTGGTCCTGAATAGACCGCTGCCCGATCTGCTGCAATTTGAAGCTGACTTCTCTGTACTTGTCCGGGTGCGAGCGAGCGAGCTCCTGCATCAACGAACTCAGACCCTTCTTATCCAATACCCGACTATAGTCCCTGAGATCCTCAGGGAGGGCGTCGTTAATCAGAAGTTGTCCAAGTGTTCCGCTAGGCATCCCTGCCGTCCCCCTTAGTCGTCGCTATCGTCATCATCGTCGTCATCAGTGACACCAAATGCCGCCGCTACATCTTTCTCCGTGATGCCGTCGTCGCCCTCCCAGCCGTTTTTAAGCACTTCGTCCTTCGTCTCATCACTCAAATTGTCGGCCAGGACAGATGCAACGATATCTTCTGCCTTCTTTGTCTTCTTACGCGGAGTCTTTTTCTTCGCCCTCTTAGTCACCTTCTTCTTGGTGGCCTTCTTCTTGGTGGCCTTCTTCTGAGGGGGGTTAACTTCTTCCGGAGTCTGAGGGTGCTCCGTGATGAACGTAACCGCATCCGCCTGCTCACGTGTCAAGGTATTGCGACCAACTGCCAGGTCGATAGCCGCCCGAGCTTTGGTAATATCAACGGCAGCCCCTATTATCTCAATTACTGTGCCACCCTCCTGGAACCCACCAACAACGTCTTGCAGCACTTTGTCACTAGCCCGGAACCTGAAACGCTTCTTGGCGGGTTGCTTAATGGCGGCGGGTTTGCTTACAGGAGCAGGCTGCTCCGGCGACGCATAATACTTGTTGGACGACGCTGTGGTATCGTTCGGCTTCTGCCTGTAGGAAAACGCGGGACGCTCAACCTTCCGCCCTTCCTTCGTACCCTGTAAGTTCAGCGGGGTTCTCGATGCATAGTACTTTTTGTCCGCAGACTCTAAAGGGTTGTTAGCCACGCTTAGTTCCTTATTTCAAGTTTCTCGGGAATAACAGTTTTATTAATGCCCAGCTTAGCCAAGTTTTCGTTGAACTTCGGATCGTCGCAGTGAGAAACAAGAACAGCTTCCTCACCTCCGAACAACGCCGCGATGCTGATGGGAGTGCCGTCAGGCAAAGTAATAACTACCTGCGACGCTGCCAGTTGCAGCGGCGGAACGCCTATTCGCTCCACAATCTCGACCTTAAACATGGGCAGCCCTATCCTTTATTACGCAAAAGCAGGGAAGTAGCCAGGCTGGCATTATTGCTCACAGTCGCATGAGCGTGCTGAAAATCATATTCCGCAGGTGGCGTAAAAGCGACTCCGCTCTCCCAGGCTTCGGCAGCCTTGATCGGATCGATGCTCCCAAGCCCTCCACCGCCAGCAGCACCGCCATCGGCAGCCGCCGGTGCTCCGGTGCCGCCCTCTGCCATCTGGCTCAGGTCGTCCGGAGTTGCAACCATCTCAGCTGCTGGAATTTGAACACCCATTGCATCCGCAAGCCTAGCAAGCAATTTCTTGATCTGCATCAACTCAACGTTGACGTCGATCTTGGGTTTGATGGCGGGACCAGCTCCGCCAGCGGCACCCCCGCCCTGGGCAGCCATTGCAGCCTGTACCGCTTGATCGATCATGGGCTGAATAGCCGCCATGGGATCTTGCGGGGGTGCTCCGCCCATTGCTGGATCCATTGGAGGTGCTCCGCCCATTGCGGCAGGATCACCACCGGCCATTGCTGGGTCCATTGGAGGTGCTCCGCCCATTGCGGCAGGATCACCACCACCCATCGAAGGATCGCCCGCGGCTACGAATGCTTGTTTAACCTGGCCACGAGCCTGGCTTAGTAAATGTGGATTGATACTCATTATCGGGCTCCTTGTGTTTTATTTTGAATTACGTTACGTGTTGCATCGTTAGGAGAAGCACCCCCGCCCACCATCCGACCAAGTGACTGGCCCAACTGCTGTGCCCAGGGAGTGTGTGGCTTTCTGCGTGCATTCAGTTCGGCAAGCCGGAGTACGGTACTTGGAACCTTGTCTGTATTAGCGTTTATAAAGTCGGTATGCCCGTAATCAAGCAAACGTTCTCTCGCCATTTGCTGTAGGCCACGGTCGTTGCCGAGCCCTGCCCGTTGGATTGCAGCCTGCCCTTGCGGTGTTCCCAAGTTCGCCCCTCCGAAGTAATACTCAGTACGTGGAACCCCAGTTCGCTCCCGGTGTTCGCGTGTGATCCGGCCTTTGTCAATGTGATCATTGTACGTCATCGTTCCGCCGGTTGGGGGACCGGGGTAAGACTCTCCGGCACCGATACCGCGAAGATGCTCGGGATACTGGAGAGGTTCGCCTCCGACGCTCTGTGTGATGTTTTTGCTCGGGTCAGTAGGCTGCTTCTTTGGTGCCGGAGTGATTTTACTCAAATCGAAAGCCTGTTTTTCCAGCATGGCAGCGATTCGACCTATCCACGTTATTGTGCTCATAATGTCTTCCTTGAATTAACTTTCCAGTATCTGGACTGAGTCATTTATGTCTATGTCGCCTCGGCTATAGGCCTTCTTAGCGTCTGCCAATGTCTTGAAGATACGCTTGGGTCGTTTGCTCTTCCCCTTGGTTGCATGCCACAAACCACCAACATACTCGTTAGCGGGGGCATGCATCACAGACTTAAAGTCTGACAAACTGAACAAGTTACGGCTAGGCAAGAGTCGCTCAATTGCCTCCTTCTTAGCACCCTCAGTGGTGGGTACGTGGTAGTTCATCGCATCCCCGTCAAAGTCAGCATTGAAGCCTTTCACAATCAAAGGACTGACTTCCAGAGTCTTGTTCTTTGTAAGTCGAGGCCTCATGGCCATGATACCGTACTTATGCAAAACCGGAGCACGGCTGATATACACAGGGCGATCGTCCATCTCTTCGATTAAGACTTGACGGGCAAGTTTTGACTTGTTTTTCACTTCCAGGCGAGCTGCTCGAATACTCATGCCCTGCCGAACGAGGCGGCGAGTCACGAACTTATCGTAGGCTTTGAACGCCTGTTCCTCGGGAAGACCGACAGAATCCATATCCAGGTCGGGATTCGGCGTAATCACTGCACGGCCGACGTTATCTACCGTGGTAGAGATCAATTTACGCTGAAGCGTGCCAAATTTAGGGCTAGAGCCGAAAACCGTCTTCAACAACCCTTTGACGTTTTTCTCTTTTGTCTTCTTGTTGATCGGATCGCCCAGGCCGGTAACAGCCTTGAACGCGTTATACGTTGCAAGCCGCTCAACGCCTGACGCATCCGTCCCTAACTCCCGCTGAATGGCTTTCAAATTCTTGTTCGCCTCAAACAACTCTTTGTAGAGGAAATTTGCGTCGTTGATGAGCGGCATGTTATTGCCCATCATGCTAGCAGGCCGAAACATGGGCGGGAGCACGGGAACTTTAGACAAAATGTAATCTTCTGGCTTTAATCCCAGCTTTTTCGCTGACTTCAAGTACCCGAGCCGCTTAACCGCGGCATCCCGGTCGGATTTCCGCCCCGCGTTGATAACGTCGCGGGCCTTCTTCAACTCCGCGTCCACATTCAGGCCAGCTAAAGCTTTCTGGAGGGCTTTTGGACCGCTACCGTGCTTGCCGAGTTGATGGTCTCCGCTGAGGACCCCCTGAAACTGCTTCTGCGTTAATCCCAACAACCGGCGAATTGGCTCCTCCATTACTGGGTTAGGCAACGGCTCTTGCAACTTAAAGTAGCTCCACCGGTTTCCCCCATGACCGCCGGTCTTTGCCTTATCGAACAAACCACCTTTGATCTCCTGAAGACCTTTGTCCCAGTCTAAGCCCGCCGCCGATTCCAACTCCCGATCACCCGCTAATTCGTTAACGTCCTTGTCCGTCAGAGCCATGATGTTGGTTTGAGTGCCCTGCTTGACCACGTTGACGCCCGCAGCCTTCAGCTGATGAACAAACTTCCGGTAGACCATAGGCACTTTAACTGCCTGCGGGTTGTACCCCGCCATGAACTGCATCCAGTAATCGTCGTTCTTCTGGCCGCGAACCGCACTCACGTCCTGGAGCGTTTCCGTAGCTCCATGGGACAACAATGCGTTGGTATCCAGCATACCGATTCGCTTCGAGCCCTCGGCTCCCCCCTTCGCAGGCGTATCTTCCATGGTATAAGCCCCGCCGCCGCGGCCTTGCCCTTTGCCCTCGGCAGTGTGGTGCAACTTCATGAAGAAACGGCTGCCGGTAGCGATGCCCTTGATCTTCCGATCTTTAGACGGATCCAGGATGTCTTCCAGGTCTTTCAAGCCTTCGCGACCAAGTTGCTCTAAAACCCACTCGGACATGTCCTTGCTGGAATCAAAATCCTGCACCTTTATTGGCTGACCTGTCTTGGCGGCAATTTTACCCAAAAGCAATTCTGCCATCTGAGCGGGGTTCGTTCGCGTAATTACACCGAGCGGATTGAGTAGCACTTCAAAGGGCTTACCATCACCGGCATGCGGCATTTCACCATCGGGGATGATATCAGCGACGACTCCTTTATCTCCGTAACGGCCTGATAGTTTGTCTCCGACTTGCATTGGGCTGGATGCCTTAACAACGACAGTCGGCCCCTTTTTGCCCATGACCACGTCTGTGACTGTCCCACTGTCGTGATGATTCCATAAGATTGTTGCATCGGTAAACCCTGCCTGCCCTTTCTTGTGCACTTTGTTATGAGCAGCCTCCTTCTGTGAGGCTCCAAGAATTAACGGGTCACCGTACTTGACCGCAGTTCCAGGCGTTATTACGCCGCTACTGTCCATCTTAGCCAACATGGCCTTGTCGAACTTCCCCGGAAACAGTTGCACAAAACTGCTCTTACCTATCTTGGTTCTATCGTCGACCTCCAAGTCGTGCTGATACATGTGCTCCGAGCTCATCTTCTTTGCGTAACCCTCAGAGACCACCACAGCATCTTCAAAATTCTTTCCTTGCCACGAGACATACGCGGTTCGGGCGTTACGTCCTAATGCCGTAGCTCCGCCCTTATTTGTGTAATTTGAATACGCTAGCAAGCCATCTGGCTTAAACCGGTCGCCAGGCCTCACGTTCGCGGTCTGGTGAATGAACGTTTTTCTGTTAAACGGGAAGTTGTTATACAGTTCGTGCGTCTCTTTCGCCCCGTCCTCGTATCGGACGTGAATCCCGTTGTCATCCACCTTTTCCACAACGCCACCCTGCGGTGCCCGTAACGTGCCCATCGAACTGGAGTACAGTTCTTCGTAACTCTGCTTTCCGTCGGTCCCCGGAATAGCCGACTGCACCAATGGAGCCTCCGCATCAACAATTGGCAACGCCTGCGTCGTCATTCGAGAAGCCATGACGAGCCGCTGGCCCTTCACCTGACTCTTCATTGGAATGATGTTTGAGAGAGGATTGAATGCCTCCTCCATAGCGGGCAGCTCTAAATCTACCTGACTCTTCGGAACATACGTCATACGGCCTTGGCTCATGGCCGCCACCCGCTTGCCTGGCCTGTCCATTGCTCCCGGGAAAGCTACCGTCAGATCCGCGACATCCTGCGGAGTCTTGTAAGCCAGCTTGCCCGTCCTTACATCTCGAAACTGCGAGTACAACTTACCGTCCTTGCCTTTGCGAGCACCGCGAGCCATATAAGCATCCACGCCCACCTTACCAGACTCGGGCGTCCGAATAGGGTCGATATACCCAAGCATAGAAGGCTGCACGCTTCGAGCTTCCTTGGGAATTGCATCCATGGACGGAATTCCCCCCTCGCCCAGCCGGCTGACCGCAGTTGTTTTATCGTAAAGCTCGGCGGGGTTGATCTCCTCAATCGCCTGCCCAAGCCCCGATGTCATCAAGGCCGCCTGCAACTGCTTATTGAGGGCAGATGACGGCATGCCTTTCAAGTTGCCTTTGCCAGATAACTTCCATAGCAGGTTACGCCGCGTGCCCCCTTTATCCCGGCGAATCCGCTCCGCCAGCAGATCCTCCGGCCCTACAAACCGCTGAAAGGCTAAAGCGTCCCGATCGTCGGGTTTATCTTCGTCCTTGGATACCCGGACCAGCTTTTTGGTGATATCCAATACGGCATCAAGTGTCAGCCCCTCGTGCGGCTTGCCAAGCGTTTTTTGAGTTACGTGAGGGTCTAGCTCCATGTTAGCGAACTTCTGCACTAAAGCTTCCCGCTGCTCGGGCTCTTCAAGCTCAAGCTCGCTCCCCGATAAAAACTTAGACTTCAGCTTCCGGTACTCGGCACCGTCGTCGGCGTTGTAGTTTGTCTGGTACAGATCCGGGCCCCAGGCTTCCTTAATCTGCTGTGACTTGGCACCCATTGCCTTCAGCAAAGGCATCAAGCCTACAGTTCCCTGCCCAAGCCGAATCTTAAAAACGCCTTTCTCCGGATCTAAGAAATACCTATGCGACACGCCTTTACCGGGCAGGACATTAGCGTGCGACTCGATCTCGCCATTGTCCTTGACCCGCGTGTAGACGCCGGGCAACAGCCGCTGCTGATTTTTCAGCGTGTATTCCGTGCCTTTGTTGATGAACGTACCTCGCTCCGTCATGTGCGGCACAGTCATCAGCACCGACTTTTTGCTGTCCAATACGTCGCCTGTCTCATTATCTACAAGCTCCCACGTACCCCGCATTCGACGACCCCGCGTCAGCCCGTTAAGAATCGCAGCCTTCTGGTCCCGCTTACTGACGTAGTCAGGGTCTTGATAATCTACGTTCGACAACCGAAGCGTGTGCCGCTGGTTAGAAATGGGCTCCAGCTCTTGAGCCGCCCTCAGGACACTTGCGTAGATGCTCTGCCGTGTTTTGGTGGTATCCCCAAACTCACGAAGCTCCTCTTCCCGGTCCTCCATTGCAGGAGGACCCGGCAGGATCTGAGAAGGAGCGGGAGCCGAAAACAATAATGACGGAGTCGGCTCAAGCAGGTTAGGCGTGAGCGGCTGATCCATCAAACGATACCCTCAAGAAAATCATCTTTCTCCTTTTCTTTCTCTCCCTCATCATCCCTCATCTTCGGATGCGGAACGGCGTACAGCTCGGCAGGTTGTGCCACGGCCTGGCGGCGAGCCCGCTCTTTCATAGCTTTTTCCAGAATTGATTTCTTAGAGGTTTTCTTCATCTTGTCATCAACATACATGTAAGCAGCCGGTCCCGATAACAAAGCATAAGTAGCTAAAAGCCCTTTAAGCTGCCCCGACATATTTGGAAACCAAGTATTTGGATTAAGCACAGATCCGCGGTTAGCCACCTTCTCCAGCGAATCAAACGCCCGATCCAGTGGATCCGCGGAAGCAGTCTTATATGAGTTAAGCATCGCCTCCTCGTACCGCTTCTTAGCTTTTTCAAGCTTATTCCTCGTTTTAGCCTTTCGCTGACTGTCAAGAATAGCGTCGACGCCTTTCCAGCCTGCGTAAGCTGCCAAGGGTGTCCCCAGCACTAAGGAGGGCATGTAAAACGTGGCCCCACTCTCCGCCGTGGCCTGCGGATCCTGAGCTGCCCCGATCCCCAGGCTATTCGCAATCTGACCTAGAAACGTCGGATCCGGTTCAGGATCTTGAGCTCGCTTCTCGTCGTCTTCTTCGTCGTCCGTAGGGTAAGCCACGCCCATATCCACCGTGCGAGCCGTAACAGGGGCAGACTCGGACATCATCCTGGAAAGCCCCAAGCCGCCCCGCAAAGCCGCACCGCCGGAAGCCGCCATCAGAAAAGCCTTCACAATCTGCCTTTGGCGGTTTTTGGCCAATTGATCGGGAACCGCAGCTCTCAGTTTGGCCACTTCCGCTCTATCCGCCGGAGACATAGATAGGCTCGAAGTAACCCCGCCAATGGCATCCCCGACGGCACCTGTGGCGTCACCAGCGTAACCGCTAAGCGTATCCCACCAGCCTTCTGCCTGCTTTTCGCCCTGCTCTCGAACGGCAACGAGCAGCTCTTGTGCTGATTTTTCATCCATGATTACATTCCTATGTTATCCCAACTGCTGCTGGTAAGGGGCCGGGCTTCCGTCTTCAAGGAAGTACTCGACCCACTCAATGTATATCCGGTGATCCGAATCACCCTCGTCACGCCACCTATCAATAAAAATCATGTGGTACCATCCGTTGGTGATGCCGTCCATGATTTTCAGGTAAGCTTTGTTCTGATCCTCATCGCCAGTGTAAAACGTGCCGTTTTTCGGGTCCGCTACCCGAACAACCCGCTCGTCAAATTCTTCGTCCCGGTAGGAAGGGGCCTGTTCTCCGCGAAAGGGCAGCCCGTCAATACCGGCTCTTCCCCAGAATAGCTGACCTCGCCCATTACCGTCCTTCCTGCTGGTGAACTTCACCAAGCTATTTGTCATAAGTTGTCCTTTACAGGAATATCTGCCTCTTACCCTCGTTGCGTTTCGCCTGCCGCTCCCGCAGCTTTTTCCGCTGGCGAAGCTGCTGGGCCATACGCTCGTAAGAGTCCACTAATTCCTTCTGTTTGATTTCTTCAATGTCCGTGGTATCGGTGTCCATGGCCTTGTTGTTAAAGTAAGCCGCAAGCCCTCCAAGCGAAGGAGGAGTCGCGACCGCTAAGGCCGCTGCGGGTAACGCCGCCTTACCCGCCACCGCGAGGAGCTCGTCGATAATCGGTATAGCCGCCTTTTCCATAAGCCCCGCTGTCTTCTCATGAGACAATTCTTCCTCGATGCACCGAGCCATAAATCCGATCTTAAACGCTTCTCGAGGTTGCATCCCTGCTCTCCTACCAATTGATGTTTAAATTTGACGGCACGACCGTCGAAATTTTCTTAAGCTCTTGAGCCTTATGCTTGCGAACCCGCACGTCATCCGGATCGCCTTGTTCCTTGGCAATCCGCACAAGCTCAATAGACTCCTCAATAAAGCTCTGATGCCGCCTAATCTCATCAGCATGCATAAAGCCTTCGTTTTCCTTGCGTTTTCCGTTGCTAATCATGTCATTGATGCCACGGAGCCGTTCCAGAAACTCTTTGATCCCGACAGCAGCATAACTGTTATCCCGGGAATCTTCCCAGTGCAATTGCCCACGCTCAGCCCACCAGCGAACCGCTTTCGGGTTCGACCGGGGGCCGAAAAAGACGACATTGTGTTGCTGTCCCAGCAATACAGTCATGAGGTTACTCCCGAATTCCGGAATTTAGTAAATGATGTATTTTAAGTTCCTGAGCCTTGTGCTTGCGAGCACGGACGCCATCCGGATCGCCCTGTTCCTTGGCGATCCGCACAAGCTCAATAGACTCCTCAATGAAGTCTTGATGCCGCTTGATCTCGTCGGCGTGCATAAAGCCTTCGTTTTCCTTGCGTTTTCCGTTACTAATACTAATCATGTCATTGATGCCGCGGAGCCGCTCCAGGAATTCTTTGATCCCGACAGCCGCATAACTGTTGTCCCGGGAATCCTCCCAATGCAACTGCCCCCGCTCGGCCCACCAGCGAACCGCTTTCGGGTTCGACCGGGGGCCAAAGAAGACGACGTTATGCTGCTGACCAAGCAATACAGCCATAGCTTACTCCCAAATTCCGGAATTTAGTAAATGATGTAGTTGGGAGAAGTCACCGCATGCGGCCCCTGTGGCCCCGGGTCGACTGGATCAGGCTGAGGGCCCCATCCGGACTTATTGAAGATAGCCACAAGTGCGTCAATCCCGGCATCTGCCAGGGTCAAGGACAACTTCTTCAAAGACGAATCCACAATTGGCTCGATGAAGTTAGGAATGCCCTTAATGTCGAGAGGAGCAATTACCTCATCGAAAAAGGTCTCCAGAGCTGCCAGCACCGCCGCCTTCTTTTCAGCACCGGTCACGTTAGCAGCGAACGTCTCAAATAGCTGAATAAATGAAGCCGTGGCTTTGCCTGCCAACGAAAAGATTTCGGTAAACGAAAGCTTCCCGTCTGCGGTTGCATCCTTGTAATGTGCGATGATTGTATTCACAGCATCCTTGAGGTCGTCGTAAATTCCCATTTTTCTCTCCTAATTGTGGTTAGCGGAACAACTGTGGAACTAGCGTGTTCAATACGCCAGCAGCAGCCCCTGTACGTGCGATAGTGTTTTGCGTCCCTGCGGGCATTCCCGTAAGAACACCTAATCCTTTGCCCACCAGATAACCCGTAGCATACCCCTTAATCCCGCCGCCCGCGGCACCCATCGCAAGGCCGAATAACCCGGTTTGATGAGGTGTAACAACGCCAGGACGAGTCCGGGAATCGGGCATTTGGTTTGCACCATAAGCCGCTCCCATTGTTTGAGCGGCCAGCTGCGGCCCGATGCCGCTATTATAAACTACTCGACCCAAGGCATCTGTGCGAATTAGCGGCATTTCTGTAAATGATGGTCCTCCCATCGTACCGGAAATACCGGTCGGGTGCACCTGGAAGGCACCCTTCTCCAGTAATGCGTCGACAGCCTTAACCTCTTTCTTTGAAGCTAAGTCGACCTCCCAGCCATCCTCCGGCTGCCCGCTCCAAAGCGTGGGGTCGTTAAACTCGCGGCCGTCGTGCCAGTTGATGAACCCCGGAGTTGCACCTACCGCTGCTCCGCCGAGGCCCCCAAGCATGGCACCCATCCGGCGGGCTTTGCCCTTCTCCCGAAATCTCTCGGGAACCATCTTTTCGTACAACCAGCCCCCGCCATACCCAAGCCCAGCCCCTAACAAGCCGGTAGCGATTGTAGAAGCAACGGGGCGACCGCCTATCTTGTCGTCAGCAGATGACGGGAGAAACTGCAACTTATTAAGTATTCCCCGGATAAACGGGGAGTAAGCAACCTTAACCCACCAGTCCCCCAGCTCAGCCTGTTCCAGTGGCTCACGACGAACGAAATCCGAACCGACTTTCGCCGTCATTGCGTCCAGGCACCAGTCAGCCTCCTGCTGATTGAGCTCTGGGCGGACATAAATCGCAGCCTTTTCGTACGCCGGGTTCCAGTAAACCCCGATGTCCGAGTGCGTGTAAATACTCGACACGGCCTGACGAAGATCGTTCGCCGCCTCCGCGGACTTCTCCACAAGCGTATCGATACAGCCTGCGAAATCGCACGCAAGCTGCACGTCAAGCACCTGCTCCATATTCAAATCAAGATCCATGACCGCTCCTGTCCTCCCGAATAGAGCCACTCGTTAGTGTACCCGATAACTCAAACCCGGAGCTAGACTAACGAGTTACAAGCCGCATCTGCTAAAATAACCCTTTCAGCTAATTGTTTTGAGAGGTGATTACATGCGTTGTAGATTTATCAAACCAGGAGAGAAAAGTCGCTTGATGATTCGAGGGCCTTTCACAAAAGATATCCTGGCCCTAAGTGAAAAAATAATCGAGCTTGGCTTCGAGCCCGCTACGTTGCTTCAGTTTATCAAGCACTTGATCTTCTGGCGAAAACGATTTCCAAAATCGAGGGCTTAAATAAATGTCCCCTATGTCAGATCTGACATAGGGGACATTTCCATCCCTAGATCTCGCAAGCACCGCCAGTGCAAGCCACCTGCTGATGCAGATCGGTCATGTCCTCTTCCTCGTAATCCTTCAGCTTGGTCCAGTCTATTGCAGGGAACGACGACATTCGCTTCTCATACTCGTCCCGGCTGATCGCTTCATACGGAGCCAGGTGATACACACCGCCGTCGTACGGCATGAAACTCAAGCCGCCGACATGATCCCAGTTGTCGTACACCCACTTCCCGACATCCAACCACTCGTCCGGTCGAACGTAAATCGTGACACTCGGGTTATGCTCAGTCCAGTTAAGTTTGAACAGTTTCCACTGCTCTAGCTGACTGAGTGCTGTCTGCGTTTCCAGTAAAACGCCCGTCTTCGGGGCCTTCATCGGCCATTCAAGCACCAGGCCACTACCGTCATAATCTTTGTGGCACGGAACACCAGCCTCTTGCAGCATGAGAGCGACAGGGTTGCTGTCCATCGAGCGGGTACGCCGAATGTAATACTCGCCGTGATGCCCCTTGAACCCGGCCGCCGTGTCGAAGAACACGCTACTGTCGCCGGACGGCTTGATACAGGTGGTGGCAGTCGAGGGCGGAATGCCCAACGAACTCGCCCACTCCCGGTTCGTTTCCTTCACAACGTTCTGAAGTGAACGAAGAAGGGGTGCCGCCGTTTCGCTGTCCTGAAACAGCGGGTGATCCAGAAAACCCAGCAGGTCTACGCCGAGCAGTCGCTCCTCTTCGCTGTTATCTTTCCACTCTTTTCCGATGTAATTAAAGTCGGTCATTGTGGATTGCAGCGTTCCCCAGATCGTGGCCCAGACGGTTTTCTCCACAATATCTGCCTGGGTATCCTCAGGACGAATCACCGCAATGGAAAGATTACAAAACTGCTTATGCCGCAGAATGATTTCACCGCAGGGATTCGTGCCAAACAACACCCCTTCCGTCTTCCGACGCGGAGGGAACTGGGCTTTCAAAGCACCGCGGTTGAAGATACCTCGCTCTCCGGAGCCGGACTTGGCCAAGGCCAGCCACTCCTCCATCCAAGTAATGGGATCAGGCTTCTCGTCGTACACCGCAGAGTTGTTTGCCTGATTCCGCTGCTCGTTGTGAGTCCAAAACTCGCCCTGCTTGCAATCCCGCATCTTGCGATCATCCAGATCAGAAAGCGAAATTCCGCTTGCCCGGCGAACGCCGCCCATACGCACGATTCGGTGGGCATAGCAATTGATATCGTGAAGATCGACGCTGGATAGCGTTTTGCCCTGCCGTTCCAGAATCCGCTTGCGGGCAAAGTTCATCAGGTCTTTTAGCGGACCCGGCCCGGACGCCTTACCGCCCTTAATCTTCAACGGAGTCCCGGCCTCCCGTATTTGGCTGTAATCGAATTCAATATCTCCACCACTCCACCAGGTATCCAACCCAAGCTTATAAGCATCGCACCAACCCTCTGTCGTATCCTCGATAACATGGTGCAGCTTTTCTTTCCACTTCTTCTGCCGCTCCACTCGGGGAAACTTCTCGACAGCGTACTCGTGCTCCACCGAGAACCCGACACCTGTGCCCTGCATTAGTACGTACAGCTCTTCGGCCAAGTCTTCGGTGCTCTGCAAGAATTGAAACGAGCAGTTGTAGACGCCTACATGACAACGCTCTAACGCAGGGCCCGCCATCTGCACACACCGCATCGACGGCGATGCCTTCAAGTTGAGAAGTCCCTGTTCCAGCGTGTTCCAGGTTTCCGCTGAAACCTCGTAGCCCTTATTATCGCAATGCTGCTTGAAGAAGCTAAGCGTCCGACTAACCGACTCCGGCCACGTCTCCCTGCGGCCCTTTTCGTGATCAAATCGGGCGAACTTGTCTAACGCTTGAAATTTCTGAATTTCTTTTGCGAAATACTTATCGTTCAAAGCAAATGCTTCAACGATGTCGTCGGTTTCGGTTGGTGTTACTGTTTCATTGTTCCGTTCCGTGGGACGATACGTCGTCCCCGCTCCTGCTGAAAGCATTAGCCGTAGCTCCTACCAAGTTATAGCTCTAGTGACACAAACTCACTTGGCACGGAGCGTATTAGTGGTCACATCCAGGACCAACGCGGGGGACTCGTCAGACGGAGGCTCAGCATAGACATGCAGTTGCACTGCCCATTTTAGCGGACCATCGACGTATTGCCCCTCCAGCCATACTTCCGGACCAGCGAGCCCATCAGTATACCTTTTCGGCACCCGCCATTCCAGTGTCGAAGTTGAAGAAAAAATTGAATTTAAACTCAGAAGATTGAGACAAAAGCCTGACATCACCGACGCCCCATCCTCCTTACCTCCCGCCAACTCGTGAGGGACTATGTACACGGCGACCAACCAACAACTTGTAGTGTTGGCCTCCGCGGTCGGACTTAAATAACGAAACCCCAGCTCTCCGATAAACCCCAAAGGTTTTAGTAGCGTGCCTAGTTTACGTACCAAGCCCTCTAACCATTCGGGAGCCTTTTCCGGCTGCTTAATTCCCACATCTTACCCTCATGTTAGAGTTCATAAAATATTCAAAACCCGGATGATGCGATTCCCGCTGGTCGTCAGGATCGTAAATCAATAAAAGTTCCGGGCCGTCCATTACTAGCTCGCTGGGCCAACCTTCGTGCTGGTCCAGCATTAAAACACAGTCCCGGTAATACGGGGCAAGTGTTTTCGGCGTGGCCAGGTCGTAAAACACGTCGGTTACATGTGACATTCCCTGTAACTGAGCGATGGTGTTGCTGTCATAGTGGCCTGTAACGTGGATAACAAGTTCATGTGCGAAATCATTTTCATGCGGTGTCATGTGGTGTGCTATGCATAAAGCAGTGCCCCCGGGTGCTTGAACTAAAGCTTGGGAACGCCTGCCGGATGCACGGCTTGCGATTAAATGACCATCTAGTTGGTCAAACATCTGAGATAAGTCAAATCCGTTAATGTGTGGCCTATAAGTTAGCTCCTTAATGGAGTAAGCCGCGACCTGCCTTTTAGTCGCAAACCTGAAGTCCTCTTCCAGGTATTCAACTACCTCTCGAGAACCTAAGGCTTCGGAAGTACCTGCCACCTCCCCCGGTGGGCGAGGAATGCTAAAAGCTCGATCTGACAAAGCGTCGTCCTTAAAACATTTTCATTAGATCTGTACACAACACAGGTTTCTGGGTGAACTCTGCGATCTTTCTTGCTTGTCGCTCATCGCTCTCCACGAACAACCGGGTTGCCTTGCTATTGAAGCCGCGGGCATACGCCTTGGCTTTACGTTCTGCGTGATCTCCCATCTTCCTCCTTAATTCGGGGGTAACGGCCGGGTGCATGATCAATTGGTTGTACTCCACGCCATGCTTCTTCAGCCAAATTTCAGTCAATTCCCTGTATCGCTCAATTCGGCTTGTCACAACCGCCTGCACAGGTACATCCGGGATGAACAAGGGTTTTGCGTTTTTAACGTGGTCTACAAACTCCGGATCAACAGCCTGTTCCGGCCTATGCTTCCAGTCCTCGCACAGCACGCCGTCCATGTCGAGCATCGAGGCTCGCAAATTCCAATGACGGAACCAATTCCAACCAAACATCCGCGGTTGTGGGATCTCCTCGTAGTAGAGATCCACTTTCGACTTTTCGGATTCCCGGTAAACACAGGCGTATGTGATATCCAAGTCTTTCGCATCGGCTAACCGCTCGCGAAGATCTGTAAACGTCACACTCTGGCCGCTAGAGGTGTCGTCCACAATCAGCAGCCTGTTGCCGTAAGGCCTTGCGTGCCGCATGATTGGGTTTACAGCACGCAAAGGTGAGCGAGTAATGATGCCTTTCGAATCATCCAGCAAGCGGCTGAGCTCTACCATGCGAATATTGCGACGCGTGGCGATGTACGTTGCAGGAATTAGCCCGCTGCGAGGGACGCCGCACACCGCGTCAAACTGAGGCAACTGTCGCTCCCACTTCGCGATGTCCCGGTAAAGCTCATCATAATTTCTGAAATGCATCTTTCTCACTTGATCGCCCCCGCACCGACTTCCATCCACCCGTGACCCGGGTCTATTTCAAGCTCCCGCTCCAACAAACGAAAACTACGAAATCCCGCCTGCCCCAGCACGTGGCACAAAGACTCATAACCAAACATGGCTCGGTGAAAATGCTGCTCTTGTCCCAGCTCGCCAGGGCGTGCCCCCCAGAACACCCGGGCGTTCAGATATATCCAGGGATCTTGATCGGGGTTCTGCCCGCCGCAGTTCCAGTCTCGTTCCAACTCCAAAAACCTCTCCGGCTCTTCCTGGTAAGTCTTGATGATGCCCATTGCGTCAGGCACCCAGATCGTAACTTTGCCGGTAGGCGAAAGGATGCGATGAACCTCCTTCAAAGCAGGAACCGTCTGCCACCAGGGCAAGTGCTCAAGAACATGAGAAGCGTGGACCCAATCATAAGTGCCGTCTTCGATCGGCAGCTTGTCTTTGCCCCAATGAGCCTCGTAAGTGCAGTCGTACGTACTATCCAGCGTGTCCCAGGACTCCAAGCAATCTCCATCCGGAGTTCTTCGCGATGCATGAGGTCCGATCTCTAGTTTTTTCATTTGGTTCCTATCATTGCAAGCTCGTGAGGGTGAGCAGTTCCATGCTTTCTCTTAAACGGCTTACAATCCTTGAACCCGTTCTTTTTCAATCGCCAAGCCAGGTAGTCCTGATCAAACGCAGCCTTATGGTGTGTCTGCACCAGCGGCCTCCGCTTTGACTTCAGCTCTACCGCGTCTTCGCCGTAAGTAAATAGTCTACCATTTACCCACGTCATCCAGTGCTTACCTGTGCCGTACACATCCCAGTTATCGCCCTTCTTTTTGTTCTGATAGCACTCCAAGATCCACTTGAAGTCGGGAACAAATATCTGAATATGCCCACCAGGTTTCAACACACGGTGGGCTTCTGTCAGGGCGGCGTCGGTGCGATACCAGGAAACATGCTCAAGAACATGAGATGCAAACACCAAGTCGTAGGTGTTGTCTTTGAACGGAAACGGCTCTTGCCCCCATCGACGATTGCACGTTGCTCCGGCGGCTGCCGTATCTACGGTGTCAGCTTCAGGGAAATGAATTGACTTTCCGTCAGCTGCCCCCGGTCCGATCTCTAGCACCTTCATTCTTTTTTGCCTCCAGCAACTCTAACCACAAATCCTTCATCTTACTTAGTATGTGCTCCTGATCCGACTTATCCCCGTCCATCAGGAACTTTATCTCCTCCGGTCGCAATAATATACGATACCGCAAAGGAGAAGTACCTGATTGTCTATACTCGGTGACTTGCATCCTGCTTGTCCTCTGCCTGTTACTCCTGCAACTCTAAATACTCTGAGGGAATGCCGCCCGAAGGAGTGATTATCTGTGCGTGTGGAACATTGCTCGCATAACGAACACCATCCGGCTCGTCATAGTGCTTCCATAACTCCTTCGGGGCTGTAGCGGCGTACTCTCTGACCTTGTCCATATCTATATCGTAATGCCGTAAATCCCCCTGATGTTCCGGCCCCTCGGGGTCATACGGCTGAAGCTCTGTGCCTGCGATACGTGTCTTTGGATAGTCCCGCAGCAGCTTGCTGAGATTTACTCGAACCGTCTCCGCCTTGAGCTTACGCATGGGATGAACGTCTGTGATCTTATCAGGGTCTGGGTCACCGAAGAACACGCTAGGTCCCTTTACGGCATCACCCCAAAATGTGTCCTTGAGCTTCTCTCCTATGCGTTGCTTGAAAGCCTCCTCGTCCTCTTCCCAATCCGTCCCCTTGCGGTCACTCAGGAAAGCCTTAAGAGCCTCCGGGTTGTTCAGGAGAGCCTGCGAGGAAAGAAGGCCATGCTTCCTTACAAGCTCACGCGAAGCAGCGGGCACGGCACTCTGGACGTAGACATCATCCTCTTTTGCTACCTGCAAATCTTCTGCCGCCGCTTTGGTTAGTTGAGGACTTGTATCCTGCTTGTCCTCAAATAACCAAAGCATCGCCTCCGCCCCCTTCTCAACGTAATCCTCAAGATCACTCGTTGGTACTGGCTTGCCCTCCCACAGCATGGTTGAATGCGGGCCCTTGGCTTTCGCTACCTGCCAGTAGTTTGAGACCAGCTCTTCGTCTTGCTCGATTGGCTCGATCGCTACCAGGTGAAAGCGGTCGCCGTCCTTCTCGATATCGACGTTATTCTTATTCTGGTGATTACAGTACCGAGCCAGCTCGGTTAAATTCCAGATTTTAGCCCCGAACTCGTCTTCATCGCCATCCGTCATAGCAATGCCGATCCTGTCGCCAGGTTCATAGTCCTTGCCTGCAAAGACACCTTGCCCAGCTACTTCCGACTTCCCTACATACCAGTCGTCACTAGCCACCTTGAGATGTTGGCCAAGCACGGCATGTGGCATCCTTGCTGGTAGTCTTTGATCAAGTGGTCCCATGATTTTCCCTTATTGACTTGTCCCCGAAAAGAGTATAGTGTATTTCGGTACGTTAAGCATTCATTTCACGGAAGGATATTCAAATGCTCGTTCTAAGTCGTAAGCCCGGCGAATCAATCAAAGTCGACGAAAACATCATTGTTACGATCGTTGAGATTCGCGGCGACAAAGTCAGGCTAGGCATCGATGCACCTAAGGAAGTCAAAGTGCATCGACAAGAAGTTGCCGACGCTATTGCGGCAAAGCTCACGGAAGCGTCCAGTCCGGCAACTGAGTCGGCGACGACTCCGTAACCGACTTACTGGTTGCATTTGTGCCCAGTACGCCGGACTTTCGGCACGCTACCACAATGCTTAGCTTGCTGTCGCCGGGCAACCGGTCTGATAGGCCGTAAGTTCGCCGGAGCTTTAAAAGCTCCGGCGACTTTATCTCCAGGTGCCAACACGCGGTAACGCCAGGCCAATTCCGAGCGGTCGTCTGTACTAGCGAGCCCAGCTGATAAGAGTATTGCTTGCCCCGCTCCGTAATAACGTCGGGCCCGCCTACCTTGTCCAGCTCCTCCGGTGCCATGACAACGATACCTGCCCGTAACGCTCCGCCGTCCACAGAGACAGGCAACGAGATGCCCGGCTCATCCATTGCGTCGAAGACACCTCGAACCAAGGCCGTCGGGACGCCCACCAGAAGATGACCTGTCTTGGTGGCTTGAAGAACTCCTGACATCCGAGCAGCTGCTCGCTTTTCCAGGTCCTGCATGTCGTGCCACAGCACGATGTGGTCGGGCAAGTAATCGTCGGTAAGAATACTCATGGTTCGTCCTTACTTCATCAGTGTTGCTATAAGAGCCAAAGACGACAGCAGAGCCGTAAGAATCATGCCGATCAAGCCCGCTATCACCTGGGACTTGCTCAAAGCCTTGGCAGCAATAATGGCGTTCGCGTGCTTTTCTACTTTATTGATGTCAGCACGATTAGCCGTGACGATCGTTTCAAGATTAGACAAGCGTTGAATCATGGATGGCTGCCCGTTGCCATCACGCACGATCTTGCACAACGCACCTACGTCTTCCCGGATATCCTTGACATTAGCCTCGATGGTGGCCATCCGCTGCACTATTGTGCTGTACTCGGTGCTTCGCTGTCTGCAAGCACTCACCATGTTGTCAGTAACGGAAGCCAGCAGCCCGATTATCTCGTCCTGCCTGCACCACTCAGCAGAGGAGTCGGCCGGGGCGGGCGTTGCCTGCAAGACCTTCAACCGGTCCTGGACTTTTTGAACGTTCTTTTCAGCTGTCGTAACCGGGTCGTTCTGGCGTGGCATTCTCGGACCATCCATGACTAGAGAATTAAAAGTGACTTCCTGGGATCCCCTGCCCCAGGTCCAGTAGTTCTGCCTGCTAAAGCACAACCTAATACCAGTCCGGTAAACACGACTGATAATCCTCCGGCTACTCGTTTCTCACTAGGCAACCGTCCCGCCAGCTCGAAGCTCTCCTAGCCTCTTGCCGACTCCTAACCTATCGGTGTTCGCGATAAAGTCACGATCTGTAATTCTACCTAACCCGGAAGGTAGTCATCAAGTTGTCTTGCGATTACGCCTCCCTACGTACTCCCGCGGTTGATGAAACTTCGCAGGGCAATCGCAACTGCGGGTTAAGTCGGATACCGCCTTCCTTACAGCTTGATCCGTGTGTCCCCAGACAGGGCCGACGACCGTGCCGCCGAGAATGCACTCGGCGTACACGCAAGACTGCTTTCGATCTTTTTCGTTTTTCTGTTGCCTGAAATAAACGATTGCTGGAACTTTTTTTGTCGATCGTCTTCGTCTTAACGGCGGCATAGTAAACCTCCCTTTCTACACAAAAAAGGCTGGGCAAGGAATCCTCCCCACCCAGCCTCCTTTTGTGTCACCGGGCTACCGGTATCCATAGAGTATAGTCGCCGGTGTCCCCCAAAGCTAGGACGCGTAGGTATTTCCACCCGCTTCAAGCACATATTCGGGGATCTCCCGAGAATACAGATGCTCCAGTGCGTCAAAATCGTCCGCGTATACCTGTAAAACCAGGTCTTTTTCCATCCCCACATAATAAGCCTGCCACGGCAATTTGCGGGAAGTCACGCTCTTTACGCGATTAACCCACTGGCCATTGATATCGTTGTAGCGATGCAACGGGAAAATCGAAGGATTTTCACACAGTTTATGCAGCATCGCATGAAAGTCCGCTTCCAGCGTCTCCTGTTGTAAGACGTGATCCCAGTTCTTCTGCAAACAATACCAAAAGGCCTGCGGCCTCGCCTCGATAAAGGTATCGAAGAAACCCTCATCCCGCCGCTCCGTCAGCCACGCCTCGAAAGTGTATGCACCTGGCTCGGTAAAATACTGCCAACAACTCACGGCACGACTGAACGGGTTACGCACCGAAATGATGCTCTCCGCCTTGGATTCAAAATCAATTGGCGGCAACAAGGGCCAATGCTTCTGGTAGGTAGCCTTGGCCTCCGGAAAGTAGTGCGGCAACGTACGCTCAATCGTGGACGTGCCCGTCCGCGGAACTTCCATGAAATACCAACTGCGTCCCGGCCAATCCCCAAAATTAGTCAGCATTTATTTCTTCCCAAAGAGCTGTTAAAAACTCGAGCATCCCCTCCGGCGGATCTTCCGCCTTTGCCGTATAAGACTCCACGGCTGATTGAACGGAGGGCATCGTAGCTATGAGCCGGTCAAACTTGAGAGCACCAATGTCGTGCAACTCTTTAAGCATCCCCAGCACGAGGATCGTCAAATCCGCATCTGCTGGGGAACCTAGAGAGGCGTCCCGTAACTCGTCTCGCTCCCTCGACAGAAACAAGCCCTCCCCTCCCTCTTCATCTTCAACAATAATTGAATCACTCACGGATGCCGCAGCATCCATTAAACGGTGGGCGTCGTTCAAATAAACAAAACAACACTCCACACTAAAGTAAGTAAACTGGTTGGCCTTGGTAGCGTCTACCGGCTTGTGGTTACTAGCCACCAAACAAGGATAGCCTTTTGGATCGGCCGGGAACTCCACCTTCCCAAGCTCCTGGCTCGGCAACAACATCTCCCGCACCTCTGCCTGGTACTGTGTCCAGTTCGAAGCGTTGAAGATCGTGCAAAACGTGCCCAGCTTGTTTGTGCCACTCATAAGCTTCCCCCCGTTAACCAGCCCAGTATCATGCCACACAATTCCCAAAGACCTATAACGATTGCACACCCAATAAAAATGCATACAAATAGCGGGAACCTACTCGTCGGTGTGGGTTTCCATGAATTATTCACGGCTCGTTATCTCCTTGCGTCGATATTGTCGATGAGCTGGATACTGCGGGTCAGGTGCTGGGTCACCTATGTTCTTGACATTGACCGGTTTCCACTCTGGCCAATCTTTCCACGGGTTTGAGCACCCGTCAATTTCATCCCCAGCTTCAACCAATTCGCCTTTTCTCAGATAACGGTACGTATCAGTCATCAATCAACCCCTTTTCCTTAGCCCATAGAGCGAGAGCAACTTTCGAACCGAGCCCTAGCTTCCTGCGAATCCGGGCAGCGTAAGTCTTTACGGTTTCATACCCCAGTCCCAACTCCGTCGCGATCTCTTTGTATTTCAGGTCCCGCCCAATTAAAGACACCACCTGAAGCTCCCGCGGCGTCAGTCCCAGCTTTTCGCGGTCTGCATCGTCCATAGTCTATCGCTCTCTTTACAACAATGTAGGGTCTTCCATTTGCTCCCGAACGTCAGAAGGAACATCCCGAAGCAATGCTTCCCAGTTGCTTACCGTGCTGCGAATATCTCGCTGCTGCACTTGCCGTAAGTTGGGAATACATGCGGAGCTATAACGGATATCCAAATAACTAAACAAGCGTAACAGCATCCCTCGAAAATCTAGAAGTAGCTCATGATAAGGTATAACAGCACGATCGTCACACAACCGATCTACCTTTAACGCCGTACCCATGTGATCTCTAACAAAAGACACTAAAGCATCTACCTCGACAGTAACGCTATGCTGAGATGCCCTAAGGAAATCACTACCCTCCGGCCCCTCGCCAGATCGTAGCAAATCTACAAAGCAAGCAACGGGGTTACGCTGCACATGCACCAAGCAGAAGTCTCCTTGCCTGCATTTACCAATCGTGTAATCCCACAAGTCCTGCTCGACAAATTGCTGGTAGCCTACCTTGACGCCAACAGCTCTCTCGCCGTGTAGCGTATTATCGAAAATCTTGTTATTTAAGTACTGCTCCATGCTAAGATAGGTAGGAATGTACCAATCGGGAACCCTGCCGGAATCTCCAAAATACTCCTCGTGTTCCCGCTTTCTCGTGTCTGCCTCGCTGTGCAGAACGTCCCCGTGACAGACCATCTCCGGGTGAGCAGACAACGCGGATTGAAGCAAGCTATGCCCGCACTTTCGCTCACCTACCACCATGAAATTTAACGTCTCAGGGTTATCTTCATTATACCAAGCCATCTGCCATCCATGCCTCCGTGAATATTAAGCAATCCTAAAATTGTAAGACTCCATTACAGATCGAAGCTGCTCTATATCCCCCTTAACAAGTCCGGGGGGAACAACGCTTCTGTCAATAGGCTTCGGCATCCCTGCGAAAAACTGATCAAACGACAACTCATTCATCCCGTGATACACGGCAATTGAAAGAATTGGCCACTGCATTCCTGCAACAAAAGTATTGTGCGAATTGTTGGCAACTACGACGCCGCCCTCCTCCTCTGCAATTCTGGCAATCAACTCGTCATGCTCGCCCGTATTAATGGACTCGTCGTAAAGCCAAGGAGTGCCGTCAGCCTTCACCCCGACTTGCCGGGGGAAAAGTACAGTAGACGCAACACCGCGTTCGGGGCTATCTACCAGGTGAAGCAACGGCTTGAACTTTAGCTCTTCGGCATCCGGCGAAGTTAGCAAGGGAGAGACATCAACCCGTAGCTGATGCCGCAAGGTCACCGGGCAAGAGCCATGACGATGGGCCATTTGGAAAAGTATACGTTCCGGGTGGCACCAATCATCATCGTCAATCGGAACAACCCACTCCCCGTGAGCTGCTAGAATCCCGTGGTTCCTCATTGCCGCAGCGTTCAACCCCGCCGGCACCCGTATCTCCATCAGGTTGCAGCCCTGAGCCCGCATACCTTCCGTGTTCATCGCTTCGTTCGTAAGGACATCCACATCGGTGCCATTGACGACCACGAGTTCGTAAGGGGTGTAATTTTGCCGAATGAAGTTATTTACCGCCTTTCGCACCAGGTTAAGCCGAGCGGGGGCACTAAAAGGCAAAATTGCAGAGACGAGCGGCGGCTTGCCAGTGTGCGACACAGAATAGCTCCTTCTTTAATTCTAGAATTTAAACCCGTACAAGCTGTTGTAACCCAAACAGGTGACAGCGTCAATACAAAAAAAGGATCTCCTCTGCCTTGAGAAGATCCTAAAGGTACGGCCGCCTCTGGGCCAAGCCCACGCACTAGAGCAGATTGTCATCCTTGAAAGTCAACACCCTGGCCGGAAACTTGTCAGCGAATCGCACCAGCTAAAAGGCTAACCGGGCCACAATTGGCTGTCAACTATCTTCTGACTCAAGATTGGTATAGCACCTCCAAACCCGGGCATACATCTCTCCCCACGTGTTACGGTGCGGCTCTAACGGTATGCCGTTAGCCTCCTTATCCATTGCGTGAGCCCACTCGTGCAACAACGTGTCTACAGCCGTCAAGATGCCCATGTTCCTATCCACCTCAATAACAAAATGGTCGATCTTGCCCCTGGGCGTCAGAAACGCATAACAGCACCCGCACAGTTTTTCCTTGCCGAGATCTTTTGTGACAACCTTCAAAGGCCGGACAATCGGGCACTCTTTTCGTAGTTCCCGCAAAACTCGATCGAACTTCTTACCGTATCTACTGGCCATTTCACCCTCCCTGGTTCGTGGCGGCTGGTAACATGTATGTTACCGCTGAACTGTTACTCCCCCGTCGGCCTCCCCGTGTAGCTGTTCAGATTAACTTGCAATCGGGCCTTCGGTCCCTCTTCTGCATCCCATACGAAAGCCATAGCACCTCGCTGCTGCCAGTTAAACCCTTTCAATCTGTGCCACGCGTTAGGCGGAGTCAAAGCAGGCAAATACTCGACACTGACCCCCTGCTCCTCCATTGTAATTGGCTTGGCACTTCCCTTCCTATGCTGATCTCCCAAATGCCACTCCCGGAAAGTGGTGTCCGCCCAGACATCCTTACACTCATGAGCCATTAAAGCCGCTAAACGCGGGGGTTTTACGTGGTGTCCGTGATCTAAACCCAACAAGTTTGTCCCAAATCGCCAGAATTTGTAAGGAGAAGGGCTCACATCTACAGAAACGTTCGGATCATTGTGGTAGTACGCGTTCAGAACGTGACCCAGGGTAAATGCCGTCACCTGGTCGTGGTTCCCAGATACTTGAATAATCTTGACGGGAGCGACCTCGGCCATACGTTCGATCATCGTCACAGCAAGCTGAATAGCACGCTCGTAGACATGCAGATAAGACAGGCCTTCAGGCTGATTCGTTCCTCGCGTAGTCGTGTGCTCTAGGTTGTCGTGGTGCAGGAAGTCGTTGCCAAACGGGAATACGATCTCCTCAAAAGGACCATGCTTCTTGGCATCAGCGAGCAACGTATCAACCGACCACATGCAGAGCTGCTCACACTTTTCCAGGTCCCAGCTATGGTCGCTATCGCCCTGAAAGCACATCATGCCGTAATGCGGATCCATGATGGATATTTCAAGTGCCCTGCGGGGCGTTCCCTTCTTCGCCTTCGGATACTTGATCTTCAAAGCCACCGGGGAATCAGCCAAAATCCTCTGCAACAACCGCTCCGCTGCAATTCGATCATCCTTCTTTCGGCGAAGAGTGACCTTGATCTGACGCAGGCCGGTCTTCCACAAAGAGTCATCCTGGTCCTTGTTCTTCTTCGCACCAGCGACTTCCCAGTTGTTAACGACACAACGCTCAACCTCATAGAGCTCCATGTCGATACCGGCATCTTTGAGCAGCTCCTCCTCGGTCTGAATTTTGGTCCCGAGATAGTCAATCGCCAATCCCGACTTGGTAGAGCGGACGTCAATCTTTTCCTTGTTAGACGCCACACGAGCCATTGCCGACTTGTTGACAGTGCTCCCTGCGGAAAAGGACTGCCGCAGCCGACTAAGCATCCCCGCGTGCTTCAACCGATGATAGACGACACTACGGGTCGTAAATCCCAGCCTCCGAGCGGCCTCGGCCAGGTTGCCCTGGCACTCCATAGCTACCTGGAACACTTCCTCAACCGTATATTTTGACTTTGCCATTCCTGTCCTCCGTGACTTGTGTGTGGCAGGTGCATGCTATTCATACACCCAGTGCGGGTTATCCAAAACCCACTTGATTATGCGATCTAGGGTCTGACTGAACTCGAACGGCGGCCGAAACCCCGTTGCCTTCAAGTTGTTGTCCACCAACGCATACCTTCGATCATAGCCCGGGCGAATCTTGTCGCCACGAACAATGGTTTTGAGTAGGGAGCGATCAAGCTTGTGAGCGACCATTTCTGCTAGGTCGTTAACGCTCATCTCTGTCTCACCGATGACGTGAAACCTATCCGGTCGAGATTCCGACTCCGTGCAAAGAGTAGGCGTAACCTTGTTACAAATGTGAACTAAAGCTGCGGCCATATTCTTCGCATCCAACCAGACTCGGCTGGACGTCGTCTTGCCGTCCTCTTCGCCAAATAGGGTCATAGGCTCTCCCGCAGAAATACGCTTTATAGCGAGAGGCAGAAACTTTTCGGGATCTTGCATCTCGCCGATAACGTTCATGGTGTTCGTTATCACTACTGGCACATTATACGTCCTCCAGTAGCTAATTGCTAAGGCCTCTTGTGCTGCTTTGCTAGCAGAGTAGGGATTACTGGGGAGAATTGTGTCCCATTCGTGGTGGCCAGGATTGTCCCAGCCAGCGTCCCCATAGACCTCGTCAGTTGAGACTTGAATGAACATCCGCGGTGGGTGCTTCTTCGCAAGCTCAAGCATATTGTACGCAATTTGCGTATTATTGAACCAAGTTTCACCCGGGTGATTAACGCTGTAGGTTACACGGCTGTCACTCGCCATGCTGATGATAACGTCAATCTCTTTAGTGAATATCTGGTTACAAATCGGTTTCGTGAACTCGTGGGTGAGATCCCAGCGATGCACAGTAAACCGGCTTCGCTGTTCCGCAGTCAGCGGGGCGAGAACATCCTGCAAGCGTTTTGCACTGTTGACATGCTCCGGCCTCCAGCTCTCGATGCCAACCAGCTCCCAATCTGTGTTTTGTAAAATCCATTGGACTGTGTGGGCTCCAATGAAGCCGCCTACGCCCGTCAACAGTACTCGCTTACTCACTTAGCTCTCTCCTTCTTAGAATCGTGCCACTCAATCGGCTCTGTCCGCTGCCAAGGCTGCCAGATTGCCTGACCGTTGGGCACTCTTGAAACATTTGGAAAATCAACCCACCCGGAAGTACCGTACTTCTCTTTTAGCTGGCACAACGCGGCATCAACAGGACCGCACCAAGTATTGTCAAAATAGAATTTGCCACGACCTAACTTCACGTTAGAGATAAGCATCTCCGTCTCGGTGACACACGCTTGAGTGGCGTGGTTGGCGTCAATGAACGCAAAGTCTACGGGGGTCTCCGCGGTAATTACCTGAGGAACCAGCTCATGACAATCGCCCACATGCACCGTGATTCGCTCCTGTAGGTTGAGTTCTTTGAATAGCTGTCGAGCTCGGTTGGCTCGTTTAACGTCTAGCTCAAACGTGTGCAGATGCCCTTCCAGCTTCGTCTCAACCAACGTCTGAGCCAACAACGCCGCACTACAGCCGTGATTAGTTCCCGTCTCCACCAGCACATTAGGCCGATCGTGCTTTAGCGAGCCCAGGCAGCAGTAGTACTGCAAATTCCACGCAGGGTAGCAAGTAGACCAGTGATGACTGCGGTCCTTCATCTTCTGGTACAGCTGCGGTAGCGGTATGACCTTCGGTTCTCGCGGAAGAAAGGCTCGATCAGTACGTATGTCGTGTGACTTATATGTTGTCATGGCCTCTGCCCCTCAAAGAGGAGCATCCTTTGTTTCTGTTCCTCAACAAAATCATCAATGGCTTTCGTGGCCTTATCCCATTGGTCTGCCTGCCTGGAATAAAACTTGTCCAACTCCTCTTCAGTCATTGTCTCCGTATCTTCAGCCGGGGCCATGGCCGGCTCCGCCATTCCAAACTCCCCCCGCTCCCTCAACAAGAACAACGTGAAGACCCGGTTGGTATCCTTGATCTCGCTGTGAACAGCGTCGACCTTCTGCTCTACCTTTTGAATTTCGCCGTATAGGAACCACGAAGCCACCAGAATCGTTCCAGAAGCAAGGGCGTTTCGATACAGCCAGAGCACCGTCTTCTCAGCCTTATCCAGCTCTACCTGAGGCTTTTCATCCTCTGTCATTTCGGTCTCCTTCGCTTGAGCCAGGGTTCCTTGTTCTTCATGTATGTTCGAGACTGTACCCCGACAAGCGGATCCCACAAAGAACCAAAATCAATGATCGTGTGCTGCTTTCCGATCCGAGCATACAACCTGTCAGCCAAAATCTCCGCAGGCATGCTGGCGGACAGGCTAATGAGCAACGGCTCCTTCTCCCCCTCGACCTTAGCCATGATAGCCCGGTACGTCTCATCCAGCACCAGGTAATTGTTTTTCGGAGGAACCTCAACAAACTCCCAGTATTTCAACCCGTTCTTACGCAGCTTCTTCATGTGCGGAGGCCCAACAATCAAGACCTTGCGAGTATTCACCGCGTCCAGGATGTCCTGCATGCCGTCGTAAATAGCCCCGTGATGAAATACGTCTGACGTGTACCATCTAAGATCCGTCAAGTTATTCCGCTCAAGAAACCGCTGAATAGATTTACCGTAGACACGCATGGAGAAGTTCTGCATGCCTAGCATGTATTTCGGACGACCGATTAACACATCAGCAAGATCGACACCCATCTTCGGAAAAAACTTGTGGCCGTCGCAGTTCTGTCCGCCCTTCTTATTTTGTCGAAGAACCGCTCGCCACTCGCCATCACCCCAGCGGCTAAACGTAAAAGGATCTTCCCCGCACTTGATCTTCCTTAAGGCAGTTGACAACTTTAGTTTTTCAATCATTAAGCAATATTCCGGGTAAGATACCAACAACGCTGATGATGTACGAACTCCTGCTTAGTAAATAAGCCCTCTTGAATACACCTGCTGATGGCATTAGCTACGCCCGGGTGGCCCCCCTTGCTTTTTGGCGTGTAGTCGTCACCGCAAATCTTGGCTTCTGGAAACAGGGACAATGCCGTAGAGATATCGGTGTAAACGGATTCCTCGTCATGTGCGGCATCGATGTAGATAACTTCCGGCTTAATTCCAGAATTTAAGGCAGCGTGCATGCCCTCAACTGTCGTCATCTTCAATGGCCATATACGGTGGCGGTGCGGCCACAGATTAGAGCAGAAATGGTCCCACAGCTTGACTCGCACCTTGTTGTACGCCTCGATCCTGTGATGCTCAGGACTACCTTCCCAAGTGTCCACACAAATGATATCCATCTGCTTGAACTGTTGTGCTACAAACTTAGTACTCCCCGCCCCCGTCCACGTGCCAAGCTCCAAGAATGGGCCTTTACTTGCCTTATCCAGTAGCTTGGTAAATACCGCCCCCTGTACGCTGGCGTCGAACCACTTAGAACGAGAAGGCAGCTTAGGGTGCCGATCAGGAAAAGGCGTGCAGACCTCACGCAACTGTTTGTCATTCATTTCTTTTTCTTTCTCTTAAACACAACCATGTTCCCGTCAGTGTGAAATTCGTCTCGTGTATAAAAGCCCTTCTCGAAGGCGACTTCTACCCCTCGCTGCACGCCAGGCCACGAGTCATTGCAATCATCACAAATGATGAGAGCTTCCGGCCAACGGTAACGACAACGATACAGCCGCTCTACGAAAGCAGTCTCCGTGTGATCGTCGTCCAGCAAAACACAATCGGCTTCCACCCCGGCATTCGCCAGGTGATCCACAGTCGCATGCGTCGTCGACAGCTGCACTAGCTTTACCCTATCCCGGTACCCCCACAGATTATTCTGACAGTGCTGCAACACCGTTCCGTCACCCCGTAAGAAACCGCAGAGCTCGCCCGTCACCGGATCGTGTGAGTCATACGGCGGAAACTTTAGTGCTACGCGGTGGTTTATCCGCCAGTGGTCCAGGCAGATAGCCTGCAAGTCACTCCTGGTTTGCAACGCCGTCAACGTTGTGCCCGCTCCCGTAAATGTTCCAAACTCCACGTAAACTGGGTTCGGAGGCAATGACTCAATCCACCGGACAAACAACTTTCGGCTTACCCGGGCAAACCAATGACACATACTAGAAGCAATATCGTATGGCTCGTCCGGCCACTCTGGCTGCGGAAATATCTCCTTACTCAACTCCATTTATTGTCTCCAGGCTTTGGCCCCCGGGGGTCCTGCCGCTCGTAAGTATTTAACCAGTCTGCGTGACCCATGGCTCCTT
>Ga0209362_1000598_pt1 | contig 32066 bp, 27 predicted proteins | sample SaaInlV_165m_DNA_FD_184680 | JGI IMG/M metagenome (GOLD analysis project Ga0209362, IMG submission 184680) | Marine microbial communities from expanding oxygen minimum zones in the Saanich Inlet - Saanich Inlet SI037_S3LV_110m_DNA (SPAdes)... | ecosystem: Environmental > Aquatic > Marine >... | reverse complement strand
TCTCCATATCAATTGTAGATAATGGTGCTGCAACATAAAATGGAATTCCATGTTGTTTTGCCATTGTTGCTACTTGATAAGTTCCAATTTTGTTAAAGACATGACCAGTTTTTACAATTCTGTCTGCTCCCACTACAACTTTGTTTACCAATCCATTAGCCATAGAATATCCTACAGCAGTATCAGGAACTAAACTAACATCAAATCCATCATGTTTTAATTCAAATGCAGTTAAACGAGAACCTTGCTGAATTGGTCGAGTTTCAGTTGCAATTACTTTAACATTTTTTCCACTCTCTCTAGTTGCTCTAATTACACCTAGTGCTGTCCCATATGCAACAGTTGCAAGTGCACCAGCATTACAATGAGTCATTATTGTATCATTGTCATCAAAAAGAACAGAACCATTCTTTCCCATGGATTTGTTAATCTCAATATCTTCATCTGCCATTTTTTTAGCAGTAGAAATAACTAGTTCACGAATTTGCTTTACTGTTTCTCCAGTCTTTGCAATATTCATAATTTTTTCTAAGCCCCAACCCAAGTTTACTGCAGTTGGTCTTGTTGCAAAAAGAATTTTTCTTGCATCCTCTAAATCAGATAACAATTCATCTTTTGTTGTTGCCTTACTTTGTAAAATAGCCAACCCCAATCCAAATGCTCCAGAAACTCCAATTGCAGGAGCACCTCTAACTATCAAAGTTTTAATGGCATTTGCAACTTGTTTAAAATCATCATATTCTACAAAAATTAGTTCGTTTGGAAGCTTTGTTTGCTCAATCATTATTACTTTGTTATCTTTCCATTCAACAGTTCTAAGCGAAGAGTCAATTACAATATTCTCATCCATAAAATGAAAAAAATTTATCCATATTTAAAATAATTAGTTTTTACTCGTTTGAACTGTTATATCCTCAAAAATTTTATGGTGATTATTGATTAATCAATCATCATTAGAAAAATTTGATTCTCAAAAAATGTATAAAGTATATGATATGTGGCCAAAAATTGCTAAAGAAAGCTATTTTTCAGATTTAGATCTAGTTGAATATGAAAAAAGTGACCATATTATTTTTGCAGGAATGGGAGGATCTGGAGCAATTGGTGACATATTTTCAGCAATATTATCAAAAACTAGTACTCATGTAACAGTTGCAAAAGGATATCATCTCCCAAAAACAGTTACAGAAGATTCTGTTGTAGTAATTTCTAGTATATCTGGAAATACAATTGAAACAATTTCAATGCTCGAAAATGCAATTAAATTGAATTCTAAAATTATTGTTTTTTCAGATGGTGGTAAAATTGAAAAGATCTGTAAAGAAAAAAATATTCCATATAGAAAAATAAAAAAATATCATTCACCTAGAGCATCATTTACTTCATTTCTTTATGCAATGTTACGCGTTCTAAAACCAATTATTCCAATTGAAGAAAAGGATATAGTAGAATCCATAAAAAATATGGAAAATATTTCAAATAAAATAAATTCAAATAAAATTTCAAAAGAAAATCCATCTATTCAAATTGCTGAATGGATAAATAATATTCCAGTAATTTATTACCCATGGGGACTACAATCAGTTGCAATAAGATTCAAAAATTCTTTACAGGAAAATTCAAAAATTCAGGCTGTAATAGAAGATGTAATTGAATCATGTCACAATGGAATTGTAATATGGGATAAAAAAAATAATTTTCAGCCAATTTTTATCAGAGGACAAGAGGATTATGATAAAACCAAAGAACGGTGGGGGATTTTAAAAGAATTCTTTAATGAAAAAAATATAAAATTTCAAGAAGTTACAAGTGAAAAAGGAAATATTCTTACAAAAATTATTTGTTTAATTTATATTTTAGATTATGCGAGCATCTATCTTGCAGTGAAATTAGAAGTTGATCCAACACCTGTTAATGCTATAGAATATGTCAAGAAAAAATTAAATTAAATTTAGAATTAATTTCTTTTACCAACAGTTAGAATAGATGTATTTTTAAAAAAATTCTTATTTAGAATATTTCTTCCATCAAAAATTAAAGGAGATTTTTTTGCCTTCTTTAGAAGTTTTTCATTTAATTTTTTGTATATGTTATGATCTGTAGAAATAAAAATTAAATCAACTTCAGATATGGCTTCAGATAGATTTTTTGTGAGAATCACATTTCTTGGAAGGATATTATCTTCAAAAATATATGGATCATGAACAATAACATTACATTGTTTTTTTAATAATTCATTTACTACAGTGTAGGTTGGAGATAAACGAGAATCTGTAACTTCACCTCGAAATCCCAAACCAAGTACTGCTACCTTAATTCCTTTAACATTATTTTTAAAAAGAGAAAGTGCATCTTGAACACATTTTTTTGGCTTTTGATCATTTATTTTTCGTGAATATTCAATTAATTTAACATTCTTTCCAATTTTTTTAGAGGATTCAATTACAAATTTAGGATAGACAGGAATACAAAGACCTCCAACCCCAGTACCAGGATAATGTAGATGACAGTATGGTTGTGAATTAGCACCCTTTCGAGCATCCCAATAGTTTACACCAATTTGTTCACAATATTCAGATAATTCATTAGCTAATGCAATATTCACATCTCGATAAACACCTTCAAATAATTTTTCAGCCTCAGCATTAGCTAAAGATGTCATTTGTAAAGTGCCTTTTTTAGAAATAATTTTTAATAATTCATCAGCAAACTTCAAACTTTTAGGACCGTAACCTGAAACTATAGCAGGGTAATTTTCTTCAATATCCTGTAGTGCACGTCCTTCAAATATTCTTTCAGGATTATAGATTAAGTTAAAGTCTTTTTCAACTTTTAATTTACTATGTTTTTCTAGTATTTCTTTTACCAATTTTTCAGTTGTGCCAGGAGGTAAAGATGGACAAATAACAACAGTATGACCTTTTTTTAGTCCTTTTGAAATAGCTGTTGTTGCAGAAATTAATGCAGTTAAATTTATTTTATTTTGTTTAATATCTACAGGTACTGCTACAAATTTAATTGTAGATAACATTGAAGCTTTCACGCCATTATTTGTTAAAGAAAATTTTTTCTTTCTTAATCCTTTCGTAAACGTTTCTGAGATATATGGTTCTTTTTTATGAGAAGAATTATTTTTTATATTTAATAAAAGATCTTTGGAAATATCTACTCCAATTACTGTAGCATTTTTTCTTAACCAAGCTGCTGCGATAGGACCACCTACATTCCCTAATCCATAAATTGCAATTATTTTTTGACCACTTTTGATTTGTTTTTTTAATTCAACCAATTAATCATGATTCAATTAATCTACTAATTTAACCTAGTGATAAAATCTAAAATAAAAAAATAATTTAGTTGCTTTTGAGCCAATCTATTGTTTGTTTGATTCCTTCTTCAACAGTTGTTGAAGGGATACGCCCAAAAGTAGATAATAGTAAGTTAGGATCAGATACAAAATTTCCAATTTCACCAGGTCTAGGTTCTTTGTATTCTATTTCAGGAGTAATATTCATTGTCTTAGAAATAATCTTAATTATATCTAAAATGGATGTTCCCTTTCCTGTTCCCATATTGAATATTTTATTATCAGATATATTTTCTGATGTTGCTTTTTCAAAGAATTGGATAATGTCTTGTATAAACACATAGTCACGAATTTGATCTCCCTTACCAAAAACTGTAAGAGGTTGATTTTTTGAAATACGTGAATAAAGAGTTGGAATTAAACCATTTTTCTGATAAGTTCCATAAATATTAAAAAATCTAAAAACAACATAATTTATCCCGTATAATTCCTGATATAATCGCAAATAATGTTCAGATGCTAGTTTAGTAATACCATATGCAGTTTTAGGAAATGCAGAATGATTTTCAGAAACTTGTTCTGAATTAGGAATTCCTATCATAGATGAAGCAGAAGTGAAAATAATTTTTTTAATTCCATTTTTTCTACAGGATTCTAAAACATTTAGTAATCCAATAATATTGACTTTAGCATTTTCAATCGAACCATCAAGAGAAGAAACAAGTGAGTGAGCAGCTAAATCAATTACTACATCAACGTCTTTAACAATTTTTTCAACGCTGGATAAATCAGTAATATCAAACTGTTTGTAATTTTTATGAACACTATTTTCAATTAAATCAGCACAAAAAATCTCATGATTTTTTGATAAACCTTCAACTAAATTATGTCCTACAAAACCTTCAGATCCTAAAATCAATATTTTCATACTAAAACATAAAAAAAGTGTTTTAAAATATCTTGCTTATAAAATACCTTATAAAGCGGATAATTAATTAAAAATAATTGGAAAAGAAAACGATACCACTTGCAGTTCCAGATGTAGGGGATGAAGAAATTAATGAAATAAAGAAAGTTTTCGATACTAAATTTTTAACTGAAGGTCAAACAACAAAAGAATTTGAAGAGCAAGTTGCATCGTATCTAGGTGTTAAACATGCAATTGCAGTTACATCATGTACAACAGGATTACATGCTGTTTTTGAAGGCCTTGACATCAAAGGGCAAGAAGTACTTGTTCCAGATTATACTTATCCAGCAACAGCTGAAGCAGTTGTTTTAGCAGGAGGAATTCCAGTTATTACGGATGTTGATATAGATAGTATGAATATGACAACTGAAATTCTTGAGGAAGGCTATAATGAAAAAATGACAGTTTTTGAGCCTGTTTCATGGGCAGGAGTGCCTTTAGAATCTAGCATCTATAAAAAATCAAAAGATTTAGGTCTAAAATGTCTAGAAGATTCTGCTTGTAGTTTAGGTGCAAAAATTGGAAGTGAATTTGTTGGAAATATTGCAGATTATTCTTGTTTCAGTTTCCATCCAAGAAAAGTAATTACAACAGGAGAAGGGGGAATGATCACAACAAACAATGATGAAATGGCAGAGTTTTGTCATTCCTACAAACATTTTGGAGCTAAAGGAAGTTCATTTGAAATTCTAGGAACTAATTACAAACTTTCCAATATTCTTAGTGCAATTGGATTAATTCAAATGAAAAAAATTGAAAACATTGTTCAAACTAGAATTGAAAAAGCTAAAGTATATGAAGAATTGATTTCAAAAATTAATGGAATAAAACCAGCTTATGTTGGAAAGAATACTAGACAAACATTTCAAAGTTATACTTGCTATGTAGAAAAAGAAGGGAAAAGAGATAAAATTAGAAATGCTTTAGCTGATGAAAATATTCAGAGTCAAATAGGAACATATGCATTACATCTTGAGCCAGCATACAAAAATTATAAAAGAATTGGAAATCTTGAAAATTCAGAAAAATTATTTTATAATGCCCTAACACTTCCGCTTCACAAAGATTTGACAATTGAAGATCAAGAAAAAATATGCAGCATTATAAATAAAACTTTAAATAATTAATGATGGGGAAATTTAAAAAAATCTTAATCGATTGTTAAAAATATTTTTTATAAAATAAATAAGATTTAGGAATATATTGATTAATGTTAAATCGTCTGATTTTATTACTTACTTCTTCTATATAGCATGGACTCAATGAAAAAATAAGAGGTAATGAACTATTTTGTGAAATAGAATTTAATGACTTTACAGGAATATTCAACAAGGATGTACCTATTTTTGTGGGATTTTCATCATAAAAACAAAAAATTTTTGAAGAATCAATAATTTTATTTTGAATAGCAAACCGTATGTGTGGACCCAGACCAATAACCCCAAATTCATCATATTTTTGATTAACTTTTTTATAAATTGAAAAAAGTTCATCATTATAATTAATTAGATCAAAAGATAATTTTTTCATCTTAGAGAAATGATTTATAAAAATAGTTTTTTTAGAGATTTTTTTACATATTAATAATAATGGTACTTTATTTTCATTTTCTATGATTTTTATTGATTCAAATCCAGTAAGAGAGAGTAAATTTTTTAATGTTTCAATTGTAAAATGAGATAAATGATCATAAATTAAAAGATCAGCAGGATTAATTTTAAAATTTGGAACATTAAAACAAACAATTGCTCCATCATCCAAATCATAAAAAATGTCATCTAAGAATTGTCTAGGATTTTCAACGTGTTCTAAAACATTAAATGCAACAATTAAATCAAATTTGGTTTGAAATATATTTTTTTTATAAAAGCCCTCAAAAAATTTTGAATTTATTAAATTTTGTTTAGCAAGTTTTAATGAATTTTTACTAGATTCAATACCAAATAAATTCCAATTAGAAAAAGCAGAGTGAAATTGTTTTAAAAAATTACCTTTACCACATCCAATATCCAATATTTTTCCGGAATTTGGTAAAATATCTAAAGAAATTAACTGTTTTAGATGCCAATCGGATATTGAGGATATGTTATTTTTTTCATAAATTTGAGTTTCTGTAAAAAACGAAGAACCATGGAGATCGTATGAATTTTGATAAAAATTTAACATATCATTTCTTGAACCGGAAGAATTGAATATATTTCCACAATCAGAGCATATCATATTAACAACATTATTGGAAATGAATTTTGAATCAGAAGTTATCGATTTAGAATATTCTTTTAGTAATTGGAGGTTTTGAGAGTTACATATTGTACAATTCATGAAATTTAGTTTAGATTTTCCATAATTAATGATTTTGATATCCAGAAAATATTTCTGGTAATTGATTTTTAAGCCTAATTTGTGATTTAAATTTTAAATTTTTTCTTGATTTACTTGTATCATAAAAGAAGTGATTGGTTTCTACAGGTAGACTTTTTACAGATATTTTTATGGGATGGATTTCTTTCAATATTTCTCCTATTTCTTTAACATTTATTGAAGATCCAGTGGCAATATTGTACACTCCAGAATTTTTAATATTTTGTAAACAACATAAAATTGAGTTACAAACATCATTGACATGGATGATATCCATTATTTGAAATCCATTTTTGTATTTATTTAAAATAATATTTTTTTTGTGGATTGAATTTATAATTAATTTTGGAATTAATTTTGATTTATGTTGTTTACAACCATAAACAGAGGTAATTCGCAAAATAATGGTGTTTAAATTAAATTGGTATTGAAAAAATCTACAAAGATTTTCTTCCATGAGTTTACATATTGCATAAGAAGATTGAGGATTTGTAGGATGTCTCTCATCAATTGGTAAGTATTGTGTTCTTCCATATACAGCGTGAGATGAAGCAAAAATAAAATTGGTAATATTATATTTTCTACATGCAAATAAAAGATTCATAGTACTAAAAAAATTATTGTTAAAAATTTTCATTGGATCTTTACTATCAATTATTGATGCAAGATGAATTACAATATCAAATTTATTTTTTTGGAAAAATAGATCTAAATTATTTTTATCTAACAAAGAGATTTTTGAAATTGATTTTTTACTGACAGAATTACTAATTCCATAAACATCATACCCTTTCTGTAAAAGTAGTTCATTTAGATGAGTTCCAATAAAACCAGTTATTCCAGTGATTAAAATTCTAACCATTTTTTAACATTTTTCCTAATATTTTGTTAACATCTTTCATCGAATTAGCCGAATACTCGTATTTGTTATTTTCAAGTGGTAAATAATCATTATTAAATTTTATAAAATTAATTTTATGTGTTAGTGCAGCAACTTTATCCTCAAATGAATTTCCAACATAAACTATTTCATAAAATTTAATTTTATTTTTAATTAATATTTTTTTTAATAAACTGGATTTAATTAAAATACGATTACTTGAAGTATCGTTTTCAATAGTAAGTTTTAGATCTGATGAGCAAAAGATATTTTTAAAATAATCTTCAATATTATTTTCCTTTAAAAATTTTTTAATTATATTTTTATCATGTCGTACACTACATAATAAAATAGAAATATTTTTGCTATCTAAATATTCCATTAAATATGTTGTATCTTTTTTTACTTTAAGATAATTATTAGATTCATAACTTAAAAGAAAATTTTTTCTATCATTTAAAAAATTTTTAGATGAAAATTTTTTTTCTGTTGAATTCTGGACTACTTTAAGTATATTTTTTGCAGTATAACATTTTTGTCTCAAACTTATCAGTTTCTTTAGTGATAATTCATTTTTTATGTTAAATTTATTAAAAGTAGTTTTAAAACTTGCATAATCTAAATATCGATTATCTGTAATTGTATCATCAAAATCAAAAATTACTAATTTAATCATATCTTAGGAATGTTGTTTGTTTCATTAACGTCTATGTATTTTTCAATCAGACTTCGTACAACGTATCCATATTTGTAATCAATGTTTTCTGGAATTTCGTCATACAGTTTGTATCTACAAAAAATATCAGGCTCATTTAATCCTACTAAGCTTCTAGGTGAAGATGTTCCTGAAAATCTTGGATTAATTTCAAATGGGATTATTCCATCATCTGTTTTTCTACATTGAATATTTACAGGTCCATTAACATTTAATCCACTAGCAATCTTTATTGCCATTTCTCTAATTTCAGTAAATTCATCAATTAATCCTTGTGAAATTCCTGATGAAATAACATATTTTTGATTAGATTTTGAAATTATAGTTTGACGTGTTGATAGTCCACTACCAAGCATACGTTTCATAGCAATTGATGTAAGTAATTTTCCATTATCAGCATGCAAAATTCCTATTGTGTATTCTTCATCGTAACTTCCAACATATTCTTGAACTAGTGGTTCGTAACCATATTTTTTTAAATATTTAGTAAAAAATTTCAGTTCTTCTTCATCCATTGCCAAAAAAACATTTTGTGAACCTCCACCTATGCGAGGTTTTATAATAACTGGATAGGATTCAACTTTTTTCAAATCATCTTCATTTTCATATAAAAAGAATTGAGGATAGGAAATACCCATTGTTTTCAAAAGTTCTGTTAGTTTGTATTTATCAGTACATTTTTCAATTAGATCCCAATCATTCAAAAGGACTTTAACGCCATTTTCTTCAAAAATTTTTGAATTTTGGGCTACTTTTTTGAGTTCGGGTTCCGAACCAGTTGCAATAGCTTGAACGTCTTCTTTTTTACAAATTTTTAGTAATGAATCAATGTATTCAGATGAGCTTGCAGGGGGAATTACATATCTATATGGTGTTTCCATTAATCCAAAACTATTTGGCCACATATCTGTGGCAATAATTTTGTAATTGTTTTTAGCCATTTTAAATGATTTAATTAGTTCCATTCCAGTTCCACCACCACCTACGCCTGCAATCAAAATATTTGTAGTTTCAGTCATCTTCACTCATTAGAATTTAAAATACGTATTAAAAACTTCATCTAAAGTAATTAAACTAAAGTTTGAGATGGCTTTAACTCATTAAATTGTATTCTGAACCAGACTTCTAAAGCTAAAATAGAAATTAATCGACTAAGATAAATCAAATTTCCATCATTTTCAACAATATTGAATGCTTTTTTTACCCAATTAAAATTTATGATTTTTTCCGAATAGATGTGACTATTTTTATCTAAAAGAAATTCTTGACAAATATCTTTACCATTTTTTTTCCAATCTATTAAAAGATTTAATGAAAATCCGCGTTTTTCATCAATATGATTTACAGCCATTCGTTTTGAAATTTTTCTTAAAACTAATTTTCCCAACCCAGTTTTTTTATCATATAACTCTTCAATTGGTAATTTTATACCAAAATCAATAATTTTAGAATTTAAGAATGGTTGAACTCCAATTAGATCATATTTAGAAAATATACGCTGACCATTAGGTTGAAAATCATGATATAATTTTCCATTGAGGTCAGCATACATCACCTGTTTTAACAAAGGAAGGGAATTAGAAAAATATTTTTCAAAATATAGAAAAATTTTATTCCATGAAAAATTAAGATTTTTATCAAAGAGATTTTTTTGATCTGGAACCCAATCACGATTATGACATTCTAAATAATTTTTTATTTTTTTTAAAGTTGTATCATTACTCCGAGTTAGATTTAAAAATTTATTGTATCTAAAAACATAACCACCAAAAATTTCATCAGCTCCATCTCCTGTAATGAGGAATTTTGAATATTTTCTAGATTCTTTTGCAATTATGTGCTGATAAGTATTCCATTTTGGTTTTTTTGTAATCATCACTAATTCAGGCATGTTTTTAAAAATTGATTCTATAGGAATGGTTTTAAAATCAGCATCATATTTTCTTGCTATCTCACTTGCTTTTTTAGATTCATCTCCACCCTCAAAAGATGCTGTCAGTGCAGTGATTTTTCGTGAGGGGAAGATTTTTCTAAATAATGAAAGACATAGTGCAGAATCTATTCCACTACTTAATGAAATTGATACTCTTCCTTTAGATGAAAAAAGAGAGTTTTTGATATTATTGATTAACATTTTTTCAGTGGTTAAACCGTCTGGATCAGAATTTTGATTATTATATGATTTCCAATTGTTTTTATAAAAATCACTTTTTTTCCGAGGATCATACCTCATAGATAATTGATTTATAATTTCTATTTTGTCGAGTTTTTCCATTTTATTTTTACAAAAATTATTTATTTAAAGATTCAACTAGGTATATTGTATTATTTCTCTAATTTTTTTAATTTTTGTTTTATTATTAATTTCTTCATACAATCTAATGAATTTATTAGATATTTTATCTGGATGATAGTTTTTGATAATCCAATCATAACCTTTTTGAGCTTGAATTATACGGTTTTTTTTATCAGATAGAAATATCAATTGTTCACAGATCTCTTCAGCCGAAATAGCATGAGATACTGGTGGAGCAGAAGACAGTAATTCCTCATATCTATCTTTAAAACAACTTGTCAAAAGAGGTTTTTTGGCACATAGTGCCTCTCTACCAATACCACCCAACTCACCCCTTAGAAATTGGTCTGCAATAATATCTGATGATTCAAAAGCTTCAATTAATTTATCTGTGGATAAACTTTCATTATAATATTCTACATAGTTTTCTAATTCTAATTTTTTTATTAGATTTATTGATCTTTGAATATCTTTACCACGTTTAATAATTTTTAATTTAGAATTTGGCTGATATTTAAGAAATTTTTTAAAACCTATTATCAAATTATTATTTTTTTTTGTATTCCAATCATGAAAAGTAGGTTGAAAGATAGTTAGCTTTTCATTATTAATTGATTTAGCATCATGTTTAGAAAAATGATTTAGATCAATAAATGCTGGAATAAAAATTCCATTGGAAATATTTAATTTTTCAAGAAGAGGTAATCCTTCTATTCCAGGTATAATTATCACCTTAGCTTTTTTGTAAGCTCTTCGAAGAAGTCGTCCCTTAAAACTAGACGAAAATGCTAATTCTCTCAAATCTGAACCTTGTACATTTGCAATAAATTTTTTTCCTGAAAATGATGCATAAATGGGAAGTTCTGCATATGCATGTAAGATATCAAAATCCTGACGCATGATTTTTAAAATATTTAGATACCACATTTTTTTTGTAGTATCATAAGTTTTAATCCAGTTTGGATAGTCATTTGAATTAAAATATTGAAGACAATTTAGAGATGCTGATTTATTTTTATTCAATAATAATTCTGCATTAATTTCTTTTTCTCTGAGATATCTAGTTATAAAAAATGCATAATTGGCAAGATTTCCTACATGTAGAATTTTCAAGTTATTACCACTTTAAATACCAATAATAAAATTGCTGACCACTCCATTTTGATTTGTGTTGTAGAATTCCTTTTTTTTAGTTGTTGGAAAAGTATTAGATCCAGGTAAGTCATAAAAATTCATTTTCTTTCTATTTCCTCGTTCAATGATCTTCCATTTAAATAAATACTGGGAGTATAATTTTTTATCATAATCAATTTTGGATCATACAACTCCCGTTCATTAATATAATTATTAAAAAATAAAAACGTTAAACCACTGAAAGAAATTTGACCTTTTATAATAAATTCAGAAAAATCTATTTTTTAAAAATATTCCAAAAATTATTTAATTTAGTATCAGAAACCTCGTCCTAAAAGAAAAATTTATTCATCTTCATATTCGTTATCATCTTCAGAAGAAGTAGTTTCAGAATAATCTTCAAATGGATCATTTCCACAAACTTTTGATAATTTCTTAAGAAAATAATTTAAAATTATTTATGAATACTACCAGGAACGCCATAAACTTTAGAATTTTGAGGTACATCATTTAGGACAACTGTTCCCATACCTATAATAGAATTTTTTCCAATTTTTATTTTATCTCTAAGTGATGATGATATGGATATGAAAACATTATCTTCAATTAAACAGCTTCCTGCAATAACTGAGTTTTCTAAAATTAAACAATTTTTTCCGACTATAACATTATGGGCAATGTGAACTAAATTATTTATTTTAGTTCCTTTTCCAATTATTGTATTTTCCAGAGTTCCTTTATCAATACAAGTATTACAACCAATTTCAACATCATCTTGTATATCTACACCACCAATATGAGGGAATTTAATTAATGAATTATCCATAGTACTTTCAAAACTAAATCCATCAGAACCAATTACAGAAGATGCATAAATTATAACGTTATTACCAATTTTTGTATTATCATAAATATTGACATTACCAAATATTTGCACATTATTTCCAATGATTACATTTTTTGATATATAACAAAATGGACCGATTGAAACATTTTTTCCTATTTGTTTTGTTTCAACAATAGATGATTCATGAATTCCAGAAAAACAACTTTCAGGTAAAAATTTTTTCATACATTTGATAAATGTTAGTCTAGGGGAATCAACAAAAATTAAATTAGCAGTAGAATTATCAGTTTTTTTAAAAAATTTAGAATGACAAATTATTAAACTTGAATTTGAATTATTGATTAATTTTAATCCTTTCATAGATGTATCACTACAAAAAGTCACATCTCCAGAACTGGCAATACTAATAGAGCAAAAATTTTCAAATTTAATATCAAGATTTTTTATATTATATTTTGAAGAGTCTACAAAATTAAAAATATCTAAAATTTTAAACATTTTATACCTTCCTAGAACTTAGAGAATTATTTTGAATTTTTATCATTTTGTTAATTTCTGATTTATTTTGAATAAAATTGGAATTTAAAACAAAATTCATGTTTTGAATACGATTAGATGATTCTTTAGACCACCAGATAGGATGTGTAAGAATTTGTAATTTGGATTTATTATTAATGTGAGCACACATACATTTGTTTCTCCAATTTTGAGTACTATCACTAATGTATAATGTATCATTCAGTAATTTTTTAGACATTGGATCAATTATGTTTTCAGGTAATTGAAATTTAGAATTTGAGTTTAATGATGGATTATGTGCTACAGCAGTCAAAATTTTTTTATTTGTAATAGATGACAAAATTGATAATTCATATTCTAACTGATTTTTTGCTTCCTCTTGATTTGAAGATAAAAAATTTGTATCATAATGTAATCCGATTTCATGACCTAGTGAAGAAATTTTTTTAATAAATTTTTTTCCAGTTTCAGATAAAGCATTATAAAAATTAGAATGAAGTAAAATATAGTAGGTAGAAAAAATTTTATTTTTACTTTCTAATTTTGCTAATTCCAATGCTGCATCAAGAGAAAAATCAATATCATGTCGTAATAAAATAAAGTTATCAATTTTCTTACAATTTTCATATTTTCCTATAGGTAAAATTTCATAAGTTTTTTTGGCAATGTTTAATGTTTCAAAATAATGTTTATAACTAAAATCACAATTGAGGAAAGACATTATATTTTATATTTTTTAATTCATTCATATAAAACCATTCACAATATATCATTCTGGATGATTATATTAAATAATTTTTGAAATAGTTATACTCAGAGATATGAAGATAATATCAAAATGTAGACAAATTTTTTATAAAGTTTTAATGTTTAATAATTTCTCTTAACCTATACGTCTGAACAGGGGTTTATTGTACATTTAATTAAAAATATACTGATCAAAAAATTTTTGGATTAGATTTAGAAATGGTAGTGACATTTCAAAAATTCAACATGATTTAATTAAACCATGATGAATATGCGACAAGTTTTCCACCCCATTTTTTCTTATTTCTATAAATTCCTAATTTTTTTGGATCATTATTATTAATTTCAACACCAGATAAATCATAATATTTACATTTATTTTCTATTCCCCATTCTATTATTTTCCATCTTAATAATTCAAGAGAATATAATTTTTCATCATAATCTTTTTGTGTTCTTGCTATTCCCGACTCATTAATGTAGCCATTAAATGTAGTAATAATAATTCCACCAACAGGTAAATCATCATGCCAAGCTAAAAATCCTTTTACGCCGGCTTCTTTAGTAATTTTAAATCCAGTAACAACATCATCATAGTAATATGGAGGTAAATCATTATCTTTTCTAAATTTTTTTAAAATATTATAATAAACTAAAATATCATCATGTGAATTAATTTGAGTTATTTTTACACCACGTTCTTTAGAACGACTAATATTTTTTTGAACAGAGTTTTTTTCAGTATTTTTAAAAATTTGATCTATATTATCTTGTAAATTTATTATAAATGTATGATTGTCTTTAGATTTAAAATTAAAAGAATTTGAAAATTTAAAATTGGAGTTCAATGTATGAGATGTACATTGAAATTTAAAATTACTTTTTAATAAATAATTGCCTAACAAATCAAAAATATCATTAGTATAATTTAAATTAAAAATTATAGGACCATGAGACCAATAACATGACTTAGGCAAAAATCTAAGTAATTTTACAACATGTGAAAATAATTTTCCTCTACCAATTTTTTCCCCTAATCGTTTCTGTCCTTTATTATATTGAAATAAAAGTAATTGGCCAACTAATTCATCAGATTCTGTAAAAAATTTTACAAATTTTGGTTGAACTTTTCTATGTAACTTCACATATTTAGCAAACTCTGTTGTTTGACAATATGCACCAAATTCAGTATTCATTAATCTTTTATTCCAAGAAGAATCTGGATATTGAGAAATTTCAATATTAATCAATAGATTTTAAATAAAATTTAATATAATAAATTAAACTATTTTTCATTTTTAATAATTTCAGATATTCTAAATAACCTACTCTGTAAAAACAAATATCTATTTTAATAATTTTAGTTATTTTTAATTATTTGTCTACAATTTATTTTATAAATTCTAAAAGAAAACAAAAATAATGAAAGGAGAATTAAATATGTTCATTATTTGGGGAAATGCTCGTAAAGATACAAATAATATTTTAGAGCAAATGAGGAAGAAATTTGAAATACGTGATATTTATGAAATTATTTGGACGTCAGAAAATTTTACAAAAAATCTTAGACGTTTTTATGGTGCAAATTTACCAAAACCACTACGTAAAACTTCTGAATGTGGCATTGAACCATTTTTGTTAGTTTTATTAATTGATCCTAATCCCAAATATGAGATGCGGAAAACATCCAATGGTATGCAATCAGTTAATTCCAATATTTATGATGAAAAAATGAAATATCGTAAAATGTTTAATTCTGGAAGTACAATCCACAGTGCAATACATCAAAAAGAAGTTAATCATGACTTGACAATGTTATTAAGTAAAAATGTAGAAGATACCAGGGTAAATCTTCCAGAAAAATGGGATGGAAAATTTAAACCCATTAGATCAGATGTAGTTGGAACTAATGGCTGGAAAGATCTTAATGAATTATTTTATGTGTTAAACCATACAACAAACTATGTAGTATTAAGAAATTTTGAAGAGTATCCTGAAAAAATTAATTTTAAGGAACATAAGGATATAGATATTCTAACAGATGATCTTTTACAACTTCCTTATGTTTTAGATCAAAGTAAAGCTATTGATAATGAAATTATTGTACCATCAACAGTAACTATTGGAAATGAGAAAATTTTGTTTGACATCAAATATGTACAAGGTAGTTATTATGATGAAAAATGGTCTAAGGATATACTTGATAGACGTATTTTATCATCAAAAGGATTCTATGTTCCAGATACAAAAGATCATTTCTATAGTTTACTATACCATATGATAATACACAAAGCAAATTTAACTAACGAATATACACAAAGACTTTTTAATTTAGCAATCGTATTAGAAATGAAAAATATTCAAAAAGAAACATTCTTAAATTTTGATAAACTAAAAAAAATGTTAGATAATTATATGCAAGAAATGAATTATACTTATACAAATTCTATTCAATACAAAATAAAACACAATGAATTGACACGTCTATATCATGTAGCAGTGATTATAGCAAAAAAAGAAGGTGTGAGTACTCTTGCGAAAGCAATTAAAAGAAAATTAAGAAGAAAGATACAAACGAGGAGTATTAATGATTAATCAAGTAATTCAAACTGAAAATAATTCAAACATTAGTTATATTTGACAAAATTATGAATTCAAAATTTTCTTGTCCCAAATGTAAAAAATTACTTGATATTTCAACAAATGAATTAATTTGTAATGATTGTAAAATCATGTATTCAAATAAAGAAGGTCATATAGACTTTCTAGGAGAAAGAGATTTTAAAATTGTAGATATTTCTAAAGACAAACTAAATGAAATGATACAAAATATTTCTAGTTATGGATATGAAAAAGCATCACTTCAATTTTTAAAAGATCCTATAATAAAACCACATTTACTAGATGTAAAAAGTGCTGATTCAATTTTTCACTGTATTGGAAAAAATAATTTAAGATGTTTAGAAATAGGAAGTAATTTAGGAAAAATTACAGAAAATTTATCACATATTTTTCATGAAGTATATTCTCTAGAAACATCAAAAGAAAAAATTGAAATTCAGAAAAAGAGATTCCAGTATCTAAATCGAAAAAATATTATTTTCCTAAGATGCAATCCTTTAGAATTACCTTTTCCAGAAAATTATTTTGATCTAATAATTTCTAATGAAAAATTTGAATTATGTGAATCATTTAATATTAATACTAAAACGGAAAAAGGACAAATTAAATTTCTAAATGAAGTGAAAAGAGTCCTAACAAAAGAAGGATGTTTATGTTTAAGTGTTAGAAACAAATTTGGATTACCCAAATTATTTGGAGTTGAGAAAATTAAAAAAAATAAAAAATCAGAAGTTTGTAGCATTACTGGTTATAAAAAATTATTTAAAAAAACAAATTTGTATTTTAAATCATATTGGGTATTACCTTCAATAAGAAAACCATATTTTTCAGGAAAAATAGACGATGATGTATCATATCAATGGCTTTTACAAAATGTTACAGATTTTTTGTTAAAAAGAAAAAAATCAAGATTCAAAAACTTTTTACTTTTAATTATTAAAAAAGTAAATAAAATTATAATAAAAAGTTTGACAAAATATTTTGTTCCAAGTTTTATTTTTTGTTGTTACAAAAATGATATACCTACATCATTAGAAGATTCTATTATTACAAATTCAAACACAACCAATTTTGTAATGATTAGCAGAAGTGTTAGAATAATTTACATTCTTTTTGGAAAAAACAAAAAACCAGGAAAATTAGTTTCGTTGAATCGATATGGATATGAAATTCCAAATGAAGTTATAAAATGTGAGAGGGTTTTTCCTAAAATGAAGGATCCTGTAGATAGATTATGGATGGAGGAATGGATAGATGGTCATCCAATAGAACTATCTAGAACCGATGAAGTTATTGCATCTTTAAATTGGCTTCATCAATTTCAAAAGAATACTTCTGATGAAGTTATGACAAAAAAATTTGTGGAAGACACAGAAATCAATCATATAAGAAAAGGATTAATGAAAATTAAAAACATACCATTAGAAAAATATGAAATGTGGTTAAAAGAATACTTGTCATATGTAGATGAACATGTAATTTGTAAAACTGCTATTCATGGTGATTTTTGGTATGGCAATATATTGATTGAAACAAAAACAAATAAAGTAAAAGTAATAGATTGGGAAAACTTTAAACCAATAGGAAATCCATTTTGGGACTATTTAGCATTCATTTTTAATTTTATGACAGAATTAGGTGAAAACAAGGTAGAGGAATTCAAATTACATTATAATTCAAAAGAAAAACTTGAGATTATAAAAAAATTACAAACTAAAATTAGTGAACATTTTGGTTTTGAATTTAAATTAATTATATTATTACGTTGGATAATTTTAAGAAAAATCACACAGGATCAACCAGATGAAAACAATAAAAAAATAAAAGAGTACATACAGATGCTAGAATTCATTAGTAACAAAGAGTAAATAGATCAAACAAGAAATTATGCAAATATCAGTAATTTATTACCTAGTGATGTTAATTAATTAGTCTACAATTTACCTTATTAACTGATTATGAATAATTATGATGTAAAATAATTGTCAAATATACGAGTTACATATTCTGGTTTAATTTCTTTGGCAATACGTTTCCTAAGTCTTTTTACTGGTCTTGCATTTACTTTAATTGTAACAAGACAACTTAGTGAAGAAGAATTTGGAACATGGGGTCTAATTAGTGCAATAATAGTTTATGCAACAATAATTAATCCTATCATCAATTATTGGTCAACACGTGAAATTGCAAGAGGGCAGGAATCAGGAAAAACAGCTTTTGTTTCAAATGGTATTTTTTCAGCAGGAGGAATGTTTGTTTATATTATAATTGCATTTTTTGTAGGTCTTCAATCAGATGCAAAATTAGAAATTTTAATGCTAGCAACTATTTTAATTCCGGTACTATTCATTAATAATTCACTAAATGCTATCAATGCTGGATGGAAACCACATGTAGTAAGTTATGGTTTTTTTACTTTTGAATTAATTAAAATCCCAGCTGGATTGGTACTGGTATATTTTTTACAGTTAGGTGTAGAAGGTGCAATTTATGCAGTATTTCTTGGTTATTTAGCCAGTATCGGAATTCAAATATTTTTTGGTAAAGAAAAGTTAAGAGGAGATTTTAATGTTAAATATATAAAAAAATGGATTCGCTTATTCTGGCTTCCTGTTTACAGAGGTATTCCTGGGATAATAGGATTATCAGATATAGTGATATTTTCAATCATCACAGGAACTGTTGTAGGTGTAGCATACTTTACTGCTGCAAAAACAGTAGGATATTTTGTAAACTATACTAGATCATTTACAACAGGACTATATCCAAAATTATTAGAAAGTGGAAAAACAGAATATTTACAAGAAACAATTATTCATTTGTTGTATTTTGCATTTCCATTAATTGCATTATCTATTTCAATATCAAGACCAGCTTTGTTTGTTTTGAATCCAATTTATGAAATAGCCTCACCAGTAGTAATCATATTATCAATCAGAGCTCTCATAACTACTCTAAATATGACATTTTTTGAAGCTTTACAAGGGATTGAAAAAGTAGATATCAAAGAAACATCAACTTTTAGAGATTATATAAAAAGCAAATTAATGTTATTTCCATCATTTCAATTAGTTAGACATGGAGTATATGTTGGAGGATTGGTTTTGTTATTGTCATTTATAGATTATAATGAAGGAAATCAAATTGAAATTATAATTTATTGGGCTCTTGTAGGACTAATAGTTGAGATACCATTATTCATATACATATTAAATTTAGTACGAAAAAATTTTGTTTTAAAACTAGAAAAATTAACATTGTTAAAATATTTAATTGCCAGCATTACATCATTCGGATTTATGTACATATTAATGGAAAAATATCTGGTATATGAAAACAAACTTTTTGAATTTTTACCAAATTTGGTCATCTTTATTATCATAGGAATTGGAGGCTATCTAGCAATTACTTATGTAATTGATAACAGAACAAAAATTTTAATTAAATCAATAATAAATGAGATAACAAGAAAATATTCAAAAAAATAAAATAACACGTGTTAGATTTGATAAAAATGAATGATTCAGAATTTAAAAGAATTAAAAACAAAATTTTCAAAATAGATCATACCAGATATTGGGGGGATGACTATGATGTTAGATTTTATTTAATTTCAATCATTAAAGAGTTAAAGAAAAAGAGGATAATTGATGTAGGTGGAGGAGTAGGAATTATTAGTTCAGAACTTGATGAATCAAATGATAGAATTAATTTAGATTTATCATTTGAAGATTTAAAAAAATGTAAGACACATTCACCAGAAATAAATAATATTTGTGCATCAATAACTCATTTACCCATTAAAGAGAATTCAATTGATATTGTGATTGGAGCAAGTGTATTAGAATATGTGAAGTTAATTGATCTAGAAAATAATAATGTTATGAAAGGAAATTTAATAAAAAAATACCCTACTATAGAAAAAAGTTTATTTGAAATTTCATGTATTATGAAAAAATCAGGTTTGTTATATCTAACCACACCCAATAATGCATATTATAATGGGAATAAATTAGAATATGATGAATTAAAAAAACATGTAGAACAGTTTTTTCAAAAAAATGATTTTTATTTTTTTAACACATTTCCTCGTTTAAGTAAAAAATATAGAAAACTAAATTTAGCTAATATCGTACCAAAAATTCTTTCTAAAATCAAAAGTCATCAAAAAATAATTGATTCCTTAATTTCAAAAGATAAAGGAGTTAAGAAAAAAAGTGTTTCATTTTTCGTTAAAGCATTCAATTAAAAATAATACTTTTATAAACAAATCAAAATAGAAAAAATTTGAAACAAATGAAAATATGTGTATTTCCAAATGATCCTCTTAAAACATATTATGAAAAAGGAGAAATAAAAGAGAGATATTTTAATCCAAAGAACATATTTGATGAAGTTCATATAATTAGCTTATTTGATGAAGAAATTGAAGAAGAAAAAGTAAAAATGGTTGCAGGTAAGGCAATTTTTAAAATTCATGCAGTAGGAAAAGTTACATTGATTAACAAAAATCAAAAGAAAAAAGAAATAATAAAATTAATCAAAAAAATCAATCCAAACATTATTCGTTCATTTAATCCTCTTTTACAAGGATGGATTGCAACAAAAGTTAAACAAGAATTGAATATCCCATTAATAATTTCTCTTCATGGTGATTATGATCGTGATCTCAGATATCAAACTAAAAAAAATCATAATTATAAAAAATATTTTAAATTACAATTAACTAAAATAATATTAGAAAAATATTCTCTAAGTAATGCAGATGAAGTAATAATAATTTATAATTTTATTCGAAATTATGCAAAAAAAATGGGTGCAAAAAATATTAATTTAATTTATAATAAAGTGAATCTTTCGCAATTTTCTCCAAACTTGAAATTAGATAACAAAGAAAGTATTCCAATCATTATTTGTGTTGGTCGCTTAATTAAAGAAAAAAATCAAGAGTGTCTAATTAATGCAATCAAGGACCTAGATGTTAAGTTATTACTTATTGGAAATGGAACAGAATATAATTATTTAAAAAAATTAGTAAAATCATTAAATATTGAAAATAAAGTTCAATTTGAGACATCAATTCAACATGAAAATATTGCTTCATATTATAATAGATCAGATATTTTCGCCCTACCAATAAAGTATGGAGGTTTTGCAATACCAGCATTAGAAGCTGCTGCATCAGGCATACCAGTTATACTTCCAAAACAAAAATTTGATCCAAATCCTGATCTGATAAAAGATTTTGCCTTATTGATAGATAATAATCCAGAATCATTTAAGAAAGCTATTCAAAAAGTATTGTCTGAAAAATCTCTCAGAGATAATTTAATCAATAAGGGGTTAAACGTTACAAAAGAGATTAGTAGTGATGTAATAGAAGAAAAGGAGAAAAAATTATACTTAAAATTGCTTGATAAGATTTGAAATTATTTTTTTAGCGGCATGACCATTTCCAAATAGATTTTTTGAATTTTTGTTATCATATTTAATATCATTATTTAATATATCAAAAATTTGTTTTTTTGTATTATTCGAAATATTAGTCACTAATTGATTATTTTTTGACGTTAAAGTTTCAATCCATTCTGTACTTTTTCTAAAAGTGAAACACGGAGTTTGTGACCAATAAGCTTCCTTTTGTAATCCCCCAGAATCAGTTAACAAAAGTTTTGTTTGTGATAATAAAGAAAGTGTTTTTGAATAATTTACTGGATCAATGGTTCTAATATTAGAAAGTGAGATTTTATAATTCATAATTTGTTTTTTTGTATGAGGATGAATTGGAAATATGATTTCAAATCCTTGTTTAGAAATAAAATTTGCTAAATCAATAATTTTTTTTAATTGCACTTTATCTAAAATATTTTGTCTCCTATGAATTGTCATTAAAACAAAATTTTCTCTAGGTTTTTTATGTTCTATTAATTTTTTATATTTTAAAAAAACATCAAACATAGTATCACCTGCATTAAAAATTTTTCCCAAACATGATTCATTACTAAGATTTTTTGAACAATTAATTGTTGGAGTAAATAAATAATTAGAACAATTATCAATTAATCGTCTATTAATTTCCTCCTCTAATTCAAAATCATTACTTCTAGCTCCAGCTTCAATATGGGCCAATGGTATATTCATACGATTTGCAGATAAGGCTGCACCAAGAGCAGATCGAGTATCACCAGGTACAATTATCACATCGGGTTTAAGTTTCAAAAAAGTTTTTTCCAATTTTTTTAATAAATCTGCAAGCTGAATTACATTACTACCTTTACTAACACCCAAATTATAATCAGGTTTTGAAATTTTTAATTCTTTAAAAAATGATCTAGACATTTCATAATCATAATGTTGTCCTGTATGAATAATTGAGAAGGATTTTTTTTGTGATTTGAGTTCATGTATAATTGGTTGGGTTTTAATAATCTGTGGTCTTGTACCTACAACTATACAGAATTTCATATAACTATTGAATTTTTATTCTTTAATTAAATTTATTAAAAAAATTACGTTTAGATACTTGTGTTTTACCAAAATTCAAATAGTTAATCAATAAAATCTAATAAGTCAGAGATGTCACTAGAAGAAACAAAAGATAGAATCGAAGAAAAATCAATTTCTATTGAAATTTTTGGTTTAGGATATGTAGGATTTCCACTTTCAGTAAGACTAGCAACAGGAAATTTTAAAGTAATTGGAATAGATGTAAATGAAGAAAGAATTGAAAGATTAAAAAATAATGAACTGATGGATTCAGAAATACATTTAGCAAAAGAGTTCAATGTATCTAGACAAAATAAAAATATTGAATTACAAACTGAGCCCAAAGAATCTCTAAATCCCAAAGTAGGAATTATTTGTGTGCCAACACCTATTCCAAGTAAAGATATTAGTTCAGATATATTTGTAAAAACTGCTGTTAATTCATTTCTTCAATATGCTAAAATTGGAGATGTAATAATTTTAGAAAGTAGTATTGAAGTTGGAACTACTGAAAAAATAAAAAATATTATTGAATCTAAAGGATTTAAAATTGGTAAAAACTTTGGCCTTTGTTTCTGTCCTGAACGAATAGATCCTTCAAATAAAGAATGGGGAATTGAAAATATTCCAAGAGTAATTTATTGTTCAGATGAATTAAGTTTCAAAATTAGTAAAAAAATTTATCAAAATGTTAATGGAGGTAATTTATTCAAAGTAGATGATCCAAAAATTGCAGAAGTTGTAAAATCATTTGAAAATGCATTTCGATTAGTAAATATTTCATTAGTAAATGAACTTGCAATGTTATGTGATAAATTAAAAATTAATGTAAAAGATGTTATAGATGCAGCAGCAACAAAACCATTTGGATTTATGGCACATTATCCAGGAGCAGGTGCTGGCGGACATTGCATACCAAAAGATCCAAGATTTTTGTTAGAATCTGCTAAAAAATATCAATCAAATTTTATAACAATTGAGAATGCTTTAAAAATTAATTTAGAAATGCCACAGTATATTTCAAAAAATATTGAAAAATCTTTATCTCAAAAAAAATTAGAAAAATCAGTCATAGTTTGTGGTTTATCCTATAAACCAAATGTAGAAGATATGAGAGATTCAGCAAGTTTCAAAATAATTTCAGATTTAAAAAAGAAAGAATTTAAGGTATTTGGGTATGATCCATATTTTAAAAATGAATCTGTTAACAAGTATCTAATAGAAAATAATCTCAATGAATTAAATTTTGAGAAAATAGAAAATCTTAATGATGGAAATTTGAGAAATATTTCATGTTTATGTATTGTTCAACATCATGATATTGTTAGAGAGCGAATATTAGAAATTTATGAGCAGGGTAAAATTCCTTTAATATATGATTGTCAACATAAAATTTCAAAAAAATTTAACTCTAAATCAATTCTAGAATTTTTAGGCGAATAAAAATTTCTAGTAGATATATTCAATTACATCTTTAAATGTAATATGATCATAATTTTCTAACCAGTTTATTCCTTGTAATGCAAACATTGTTGTCCATGAATTTAATCTCATTCTTTTTTTCCAACCAAAAAGAGATTTGTAATATTCTTCATAAAAACCACCGTCAATTTTAGGATCAGAATTTAGTCCATGCAATGTCTTAAGAAATTCATAGAGAATTTTGGTTTTAGATTTGTATTTAGAATTATCATTAATTTTATCTAATAAAATCAATATACGAATGAGTTGAGATATTGGATATGCAGCTTTACTCTTATATTTTGAGTTAAACCATAATGAAATACTACCATCGTCATTAATTTGATTTAAACACCAATCTACAGCTTTTTCACATCTATTACGATATTCTTCATTATTGGTAACATAGAAACCATACAGTAATCCTTCTAATGCATAACACAATGTATGGAGATTAATAATTTGTGAATTAGCATGCAATTTAATTGATCCATCAGAATTTTGATATGTATCAATTTTTTTACAAATTTTAGATCCAATTTTTAATTGCTTTTCATCATTAGTTATTTTATACAATTGAAAAAAAGGAATTGCTGTTTTAACGTGCAAACATCCCTCTTGCTTGTACCAAACTTGATTACTTTCTTGATATTTGTTTGTAGAAACATCTTTGAAAGGTTTTACAGAACCATCAGAGCTTATAGCCTCGTTTGTTAAATCATTCATAATTTTTTTGGCATAATCTAAATATTTTTTTTCATTATTCAATTCATAACAATCCAATAATCCTTTTGCACATATAGCTGAATCAAAAGAATATGAAAAATTATTTTTAGAATTAGAATTTATGCCTTGAATTATTGCACCATATTCTTCATAAATTTTGATTAGCCAGTCAGAGGAATATCGTGCATATTCTGAAAATATTTCTCTAGGTTGTTGATTATTTAAAAATCTTAAACAGCTGATGAAATAACCAGTTATTTCTGGATAAAGAAACCCATATTGATTATTTTTTTCATCGTAAAAAGAATGAACGCCACCACAATTTTTATCATTTACATCTGAAACAAAGAGTCCTGATGTCATTAACCAATTTTGAATTTTATCAAGAGAACTTGTCAATTTAACATAACATTTTTGTGCTTCTTTAAAAGCATAAACATAGTGCAAATTCTATTCATGGTTTTTCATTTTCCACCCATAAGTGGGGGAGGAGTAGTGGTGATTGTAGAATTGGCAAATAAATTTGCAGAACTTGGACATGATATAACTATTTTAACACCAGATTTAGAATGGAAAGGTGAAAAGTATGAACCTCTATTAAATGAAAAAATAATCATAGAAAAAGTTTCGACACCATCAAGATCAAATTTAAAAATTGCATCTAGAAGATGTTACGACAATATGAAAAAAAAGAGTATTGAATTAGGTAAACAAAATAATTATGACTTTATTTTGTCAATTTTTCATCCTTTTCATTTAGTTCCAAAAGCAGCAGTAGCTTGTGGAAAAGAACTACAAAAACCAGTTTTAATAAAAGTTGATGATGCAATTTATGAAAAAGCTAAAGGAATAAAAAAAATTCAAAGAAGAATTGAAAAAATGTATAATTCAAAAACTTTACAAAATGCAGATAAAGTATTGGTAATGAATAATTTTACAAAAAAATTAGTTAATGAGTATTACAGTGTATCAAATAATAAAATTTCTATTGTAACGAATGGAACAGATTTAGAAAAATTTTATAACTCTAGAGAAAATAACAAAAGAGTAATTTTTTCGGGTGCAATGTATCATCATAGAGGAATAGATGTGTTATTAGATTGTGCATCAAAAGTTATTGATAAAATTAATGATGTCGAATTCCTACTATTAGGAGATGGACCAGAAATGAAAGAATTACAAGAATTTGTCAATAAAAATAATCTTTCAAAAAATATTATTTTTAAAGGATGGGTTAAACGTGAAGAAATTCCTCAATTTTTGGCCAAGAGCTCTATCGGAATCGGACCATTAAGAAGTACTGATGTTACAAAAGGAGCATTACCAATCAAAGTTCTAGAATACATGGCATCATCTTTACCAATTTTAGCCATAAAAGGAACACTTCCAGAAGATATTTTGAAAGATGGTGATAATGGATATGTAATTGAAAATTCCGAAGAATTAGCACAAAAAATTATTCACATATTAAAAAATAATGATTTAAGAGATCAAATGGGGGAGAAATCAAATAAAATGGTTCAGAAATTTGATTGGAAAAAGGTCGCAGAATCAATACTTGATGAATATCAATCAATTAATTCTTAGTTAGAATAAAGGATGCATCCCTCATTTTTCTATTTGAGTAATCATATGCAATTTTTTTAATAATATTTTGTAAAAATTTTGGCCAAGAATAGAATTTAAATTTACCAAGTTTTCCACGAAGTGCCATCATTTCATGTGGGCTAAATTTTTTTACTTTGAAATCCCGATCTTCAAAAATTTTTTTCCATTCTTCAAACGTATTGGTAAAAACATCAGTTTCATTTCGTCCTTCTAAACCTTCATTTGGAGTAAGAAACCATGCAATTCCATCATCTTTTAAAATTCTTTGTAGCTCTTTTGCAAAAAAGTCAATATCATGAATGTGTTCAACAGAATAAAAACTACCAACTACATCAAATGTTTTATCATCAAATGGAAATTTATCAGAATTTAGATTAACCTTAAATAATTTTGAACTTATTGAATGATCACAATTATTAATTACATATTCAGAACCATCTACTCCATATGCCTCAATTCCCATATCAGTTAATCCTTTTACAAGTTCTCCAAATGCACAACCGACATCTAAAACAGTTTTAGGGTTAAATTTTTCAATTATAAATTCTGCACGTCTAATCCACATAGGAGGCCTAGATCTATTTACAAAATATTCTTTATCGTATATTTTTTGAAGATCCTCATCATCATACATGTCTTTCATGATTTACTTAATTAAATTGGATAATTAGACCATATAAAATTAAAGATTATTTTTCAAATGATGAACTATTTTCTTTGCAGAATTTCCATCACCATAAGGAGATTTTTTCTTAGTAATTGAAGGGTTTTTAGCAGTTTTCTTTAAAGATTTCAAAATAGCATTATAATTTGTGCCTACAATTTCAGAAAAACCTCCAAAAACAGCTTCTGGTCTATCAGTAGTTTTTCGTACAACAATTACTTTTTTCCGAATTGATGATGCAGTAGCTTCCTCTTGAATACCTCCTGAATCAGTTACAATATACTGACAATTTTTCATTAGTTCCAACATTTCAAAATAACCAACAGAGTCAAGCGTTAAAACATTTTTTGAATTTTTTAATTTTGTAAATAAATTAAACTCATGTAATCTTTTTTGTGTACGTGGATGAATAGGGAAAATGAATTTTTGGTTTGAATCAAGAATAGATTTAATTATAGATGAGAGAACTAATTTATTATCAACATTTTCAGATCTGTGTAAAGTTAATAATACATAATCATTATAATCTAAAGATAATTTTGAATGTTTCTTAGAAATTTTAGAAAATTGGTTTATAGAATCAATTACAGTATTTCCTGTAACAAATATTTTCCCATGAACTTTTTCTGAAACTAGATTTTGCTTAGTAATTTGTGTTGGAGTAAAAAGATAATCAGAAAAATTATCAACGATAATCCTATTGTGTTCTTCTGGCATTCTCCAATCATTACTACGTAATCCAGATTCAATATGGGATATTGAAATATTACATTTTAGAGACGCAATTCCTGCAGCTAAAACTGTATTTGTATCACCTTGAACAATTACATTTTCAGGTTTTTCTAGTGCAAAAATTCCAGATAATTTTTTAATTATTTCAGAAATTTGTAAGTCAGGTTTTGTTTTGGAGATTTTCATAGAGTAATTGGGTTTGTTTAAACCAAGTTGATCAATAAAGCTCATACCCATATTATGATCATAATGTTGACCAGTGAATATTACAGAAGTAGATTTTTTATTTAATTGTTTGATAATAGGTGATAGTTTAATAATTTCTGGTCTTGTTCCTAAAATTACTGCAACTTTCATCTAATTTCAACATCATTACTCATAGATATTATTATTACTATAGAAATTAGGATTTAATGATTTTATATTATATGATTTACTACTTTAATTTCGAACAAATTCATTAAGGTAAGAATTTTAATGTTTATTTAAGAAATGAAAATTTTGTTTATTGCTCCAAAATATTCTGGAGGTATAGGAGGACATGCATTTAGAGTATATGAAAAATTACAAGATTATGGATTTGATATAAAATTAATGCATACACCACATATTCCAATTAGAAAATTAAAAAATCCAAGTTTTGCTGCATTAAGTTCATTAAAAGCAATGGTAGATACAGAAAAATACGATATTGTTCATGCATTTAATGTTCCATCAGCTTTTGCAATGAAATATACAAAAGCAAAGAAAAAAGTTTTATCTATTCACGGTGTTTATTCTGAACAAGTGGATGCATTACATTCCAAAACTATATCCACTGCTGCTAAAATTACTGAAACTAAAGTTCTAAAGTGGGCAGACAAACTTACCACGGATTCTAAAATTGTTAAAAAAATGTACAAAGAAAAATTAAATGTAGATTTTGAATTTTTTTATGCTCCTTTGGATATAAAAAAATTTGAGAAATTAAAAAATGTAGAGAAAAAAGAAAAACAAATAATATTCATTGGAAGAGATAGTTATGAAAAAGGAATAGATATTCTAAAAGAAATCGAATCAAAAATTGATGCAAAAATAATTTATTGTACAGATATGAAATGGGAAGATGCGATGGAGAATCTCAAAGCATCTAGATTGTTAGTAATTCCATCAAGAATGGAAAGTATTCCACAAGTAATTAAAGAAGCATTTTATCTTAAAATTCCAATTATTGCAACAAATGTAGGTGGAATTTCTGAATTAATTACAGATGACAAAACAGGAATTCTAATTCCACCTAATGATCCAAAAAATTTAGAAAATGCTATTAACAAATTACTTGTAGATAATGAAACTTCAAAAAGACTTGCAAATGCAGGTTATGAATTTGTAATGAAAAATCTTACGTGGGAAATTTTACTTCCAAAATATGTTAATTTTTATAAAAATTTACAAAAATCTTAAAAAAAGAATTTTTTTAAACCATTTTTTAATAATGTGTCATAATTCCAATTAATCAATTTTTTTGCCAAAGATGTATCAGCTAAACTTTCTATTACATCACCTAAGGGTAAATTATCATAACTTATTTCCAATGTTTTTCCAGAAAGTTCTATCATTACTTCTGCTAATGTTTTAATGGATGTAGAAATACCAGTTCCAATATTCAAAAATGAAAAATCAGTATTGCTTTCCATTGATGATAAATTTGCTTTAGCAACATCCTCTACAGATATAAAATCTCTAGTCTGTGATCCATCACCAAAAATTATTGGGGATTCATTTGAGTTAATTTGATTAATAAATTTTGTAATTACACCTGCATAATCATTAGTTTGTCCAATCCCATAGACGTTAAAATATCTCAAACCAATTATTGACACTCCTAAATTATGATATTTTTCTGCTAGTTTTTCATCATCTAATTTTGTCACACCATATGGATTGATTGGGTTTCGTTCAAAATTTTCTAGAATGGGAATTGTTGTTGTATTTCCATAGACACTTGAACTACTTGCATATACAACTTTTTTTTCAAATTCTTTAGCTAGTTTAAATATATTCTCGGTACCTTTTACATTTACGTTATGATATTTTTCTTTTTGTAAAAATGATTCAGGTACAGAAGTTAATGCTGCTTGATGAAAAATCCCATCAGAATTAGAAACTATATCTTTTAATGAATCAAAATCTAAAATATCCATTTTTTTAAATTCAATTTGCTCTTTAATTTTAGATAAATTTTCTAATCTTCCTCTTGAGAGATTGTCAACTATTACAACATCATGATTTTTTTCAACTAGATGTTTTGCAATATGGCTTCCAATGAATCCGGCTCCACCAGTAATAACAAATTTCACATGTTTGTTGAATCTAACACATCTTTAAATCTTAACTAATAACAAAATAGAATCTTATAAACATGGAAAATTATGAACAAAATTAGGTATTAAATTATGGAAATTAACAATTATTCTTCAATAATCAAAGAAGTATTGAGTTTAAGATATTGTCCATCAATAGACGATGATAAGAATAAATTTAATTCAAATAATTTTTTACCTGAAGAAAAATTAAATTATTTAAAACACATAGAAAAATCAATTTCCTTAGAAATAGAAAATAAAGTTAAAGAAAATAATATTTGTATTGCACTAAGTGGTGGAGTGGATTCAACTCTTGTAATGTCATTACTTCGTAAAACAAAGCCAGATATCAAAATTAATGCCATATCTTTAAAATTTGCAGATAGTGTTGATGAAACAGGAATTGCTGGGAATATTGCAAATAAATTTAATTCAAATCATCATGTTAGATCAATTGAAAATTTTCTTGAAGATCTTCCAAAAGCAATTAGTATTATCAAAATGCCATTTTGGGATACTCATTGGTTTCACATGGTAAAAACTGCTTCAAAATTTTCAACATCTTTAGTTTCAGGAGATGGTGGTGATGAATTATTTGGAGGATATACTTTCAGATATCAAAAATATTTATCAAATTTTAATTCAAATATGACTCCATTAGATCGAGTGAAATTATATTTAGAATGTCATGAACGCGACTGGGTTCCAGATCAAAATAAATTATTTGGAACAAAGGCAAATTTTTCATGGGATGAAATTTATTCAAAAATTATCCCATATTTCGATAATTCATTATCCCCAATTGATCAAGTATTTTTGGCAGATATTAATGGAAAATTACTGTATAATTGGATTCCACTAAATTCTAGTTTTCATAATTTTTTCAACCTAAAACCAATTACACCAATTTTATCAAAAGAATTAATGCAATATGCACCACATTTAAAAAATTCAATCAAATATAACCAAAAAACCAATATTGGAAAACTTCCACTAAGAGAAATTTTGTCGGAACATATTTCTCCAGATCTAATTACTCCAAATAAACAAGGTTTTTCAGTAAATACGATCAATTTATGGAATTCGTTTGGTAAAGAAATCTGTCATCATTATTTGGATAATGCAAGAATTGTGAAAGATAAATGGATTAACGAGGATTGGATTAAAAAACATCTAAAAAGAATTGATGAAAAAATGGATGTAAGATATGTCAATAAATTTTTAGGTTTATTAGCATTTGAGATTTGGTATAGAATTTTCATTACAAAAGAAATGAATCCAGAAACAAAATTATCTATTTAAAAAAATATTATGTGTAAACATACAACTAATTTTTATTTAAGCAAAAAATGACATAATTATTGAAATCAAATCTAGTTGAACAAATTGTTTGTCCAGAATGTCATACAAAATTTTCATTAAAAATAAAGAAAAAACAAAAAGAAGAAATCATTCAGGGAACACTTACTTGTACTAAAAAACATAGTTTTCCAATTATTAGAGGAATACCTCGATTAGTATCAGATGATCAAAAAGATTTTGTAGATACTGAAGATGCATTTTCATCAAAATGGAGACATTTTAACAAAACTTATCATAATAAAAAATGGATTGAAGGTCAAAAAAAGTGGTTTTTGGAAAGATTT
>Ga0209362_1000588_pt1 | contig 32271 bp, 26 predicted proteins | sample SaaInlV_165m_DNA_FD_184680 | JGI IMG/M metagenome (GOLD analysis project Ga0209362, IMG submission 184680) | Marine microbial communities from expanding oxygen minimum zones in the Saanich Inlet - Saanich Inlet SI037_S3LV_110m_DNA (SPAdes)... | ecosystem: Environmental > Aquatic > Marine >... | reverse complement strand
TGTATGAAGGGGAACTCGCCCCTCTCTTTGTTGCTCGGTTCGAGCAATATCAGTTCCACCTAAACGACCGGCGCACTGAATTCGTATTCCTTCGGCACCCATAGACATAGTAGTCTGTACAGCCTTTTTCATGGCACGCCGAAAGGCTATTCGTCGCTCCAATTGAAGAGCAACATTTTCGGCGACTAAGGAAGCAACGAGATCTGGTTTTTTAACTTCCTGTATTTCTAAACGAACCTCTTTTCCTATCCTTTTGTTTAATTCGTCGCGAAGTCCGTCAAGCTCTTGCCCTTTGCGGCCAATGACAATACCCGGACGAGCAGTCCAAATAGTTACGCGAGTTCTGGTAGATGCACGTTCGATAACAACCCTTGGAACAGATGCGAAGCGTAATTTCTTATCGAGGTATTCTCTTATACAAATGTCTTCATTAATAAATTTAGAGTAGTCGCTTTTATTGGCATACCAGCGGGCACTCCAGTTGCGCCGAACTCCAAGGCGAAAACCAATCGGATTTACTTTTTGTCCCATAGCTTTAGGCGTTGTCGGAAAGTACAATGCGGAAATGGCTCATACGCTTTTTGTAAGGGTGGGCCGAACCACGAGCACAGGGCCTAAATCGGCGCAATGCTGGACCTTCCTCAACAATTGCTTCACGAATAACCAAACTGTCGGCTGCTAAATTTACATTGTTTTCAGCATTAGCCATCGCGGACTGTAAGGTTTTAGTGAGCATACGAGCTGCTTTACGGGGAATAAACTTTAGCAACTCGACTCCTTCCGCCGCCGTACGGCCTGGCAAAACACGTGCCACCTCTCTCGCTTTTTTGGGGGAAATGCGTAAATATTTACTATAAGCCTTCACTTCCATGATCACTTTTGGGTATGAGGGTTATGACTCCGGAAGGTGCGAGTGGCTGAAAATTCACCCAATTTATGGCCAACCATGTTTTCAGTAACATATACTGGGAGAAAATTCTTTCCGTTGTGTACGGCTAAATTAAGTCCTACGAAATCAGGTGTGATTGTCGACCGCCGTGACCAAGTCTTAATGGGTTTACGATCGTCAGACTCCTGAGCTCTTCGCACCTTTCTCTCCAAGCTTGGTTCTACAAAATACCCTTTTTTTATCGAGCGTGACATAAAATTATAAAGATTAAGGTGGTAAATTACCTCATTTTACGACCGTTACAACGAATCAGAATTTGAGAATTGGATGATTTGGACTTCTTGCGCGTAGGAAAACCTTTTGAAAGTTGACCCCAAGGTGAAGAGGGATGTCCACCGCCCGAAGTTTTTCCTTCACCGCCACCCATAGGATGATCGACTGGGTTCATCGCAACTCCCCTAACTCGAGGGCGACGACCTTTCCACCGATTTCGACCAGCCTTGCCTATAGTTGTATTTTGATGTTCGGAATTACCGACTACACCAACTGTGGCACGACAACGAGATTTCACAATGCGAATTTCTCCGCTAGGCATTTTTAAAGTAGCAAGCTCTGAATCAATGGACATGATTCGTACTCCCACTCCTGCGGAACGGGCCAATTTTGCACCACAGCCAGGCAACAGTTCAACGCAATGAACTCTTGTACCAATTGGAATGAAGGAAATAGGCATCGAGTTCCCGGATTTAAAATCAATCAAACCATTCGAACTGATTAGGGTATCTCCGATTTCTACTCCTAATGGAGCAGGTATGTAGCTTATAGTGCCATCTTCATATTTGAGCAAAGCGATGTGTGATGATCGATTTGGATCATATTCAATAGCTTCAATCGTGGCCGGAACATCAATGATATCTCGACGGAAGTCGATGGTTCGATAAAGTCTTTTGTGCCCACCACCTCGACGCCGGGAAGTAATGCGACCATAACTGTTGCGTCCCTTTTTGCGATGATGACCTTTCGTTAAGGAACGCTCGGGGCGCTTATCGGTAACCTCTGCTTTGTTGCGCGTATAAAAACGCGTCGAAGGAGTTACGGGTTTATGATGTATGATAGCCATTATGAAAAATTGTTGTGCGACTAGGCCCCAAAGTCTATCGCGTCACCTTGCTTAAGGGTAACAATTGCTTTCTTCATACCACCCTTAGAACCAAGACGATTGCGACGAGTCCGGTCCCGTTTTAGTTTTGGTTTCTGGTTTATGATGTTCACCTTAGTCACCGTGACGCCAAAGGTTCGTTCAACCGATTGGGAAACATTAGCCTTGGATGCCGACGAATGCACCTTAAACAAATATTTATTGCTAGCTGAAAGCAAAGTTGCTTTTTCCGTAAGCAATGCTTCTAGAAGAATTTCTGCAGGCTCGCTCATTAGGATGCGTCCTCCTTTCCTACTTTCGCCAATAAAACCTCTAGTCCGCTAATGCTAAAAATCACTTTATCGGCTAAAACTAAATCCAATGGACTCAAGTCTTGGGCTCTAGCCAGAGTAATTCGAGAAACATTGCGAGCAGCATAACCGAAATTATCCTCGAATGCATCATCCACAATGAGAGACCGTCGAGAATCTGGTATAACCTTGTTAATTACTTGAGTAAATTGCTTAGTCTTCGCTTCAGAAACCTTCCATGCCTCAATAAGCGATAGCTTGCCCTCGGTAGCTCCGTCAAACAAGGCACGAGCGAGTGCAAGACGTTTAGTTTTACGATTAACCTTCTTATTGTATGAACGAGGTTTCGGACCAAAGACTACACCACCTCCACGGCGCTGGACAGCGTTCTTGTCTCCAACGCGTCCCGCACCCAAACCTTTTTGACGATGAATTTTCTTTCCGGAACCACGGACTTCGGCTCGAGTTTTTGTTGAGGCGCTTCCTTGGCGTTTGTTCGAGCGAATGGCTAAAATTACTTGTCGAAGGGCATCAACACCTTTGTTTTTTTCAAAATTAATGAAAGACGGATAGTCACGCTCACCGTCTTCTGTGCCTTCAGCAGTAAAATAAGGAAATTTCATTTAACCGAATAAATTAGATCAGGATGCCTTGCGGAGTTTCTTGGCCACCCTCACGGTGAGTAAGGAATTCTTGTGCCCGGGAACGCTTCCCTTAAGAAGTAATATGTTTTTTTCAGGGATGATCTTGACGACTTTTAAGTTTTGCGTCGTTCGACTTTTGTTGCCCATGTGACCGGGCATCTTTTTGTTCTTGAACACACGACCAGGCCATTGGCAAAGACCATAACTGCCACCGCGACGGTGGAACATCGAACCATGGGAAGCTGGACCTCCCTTGAAATTCCAACGTTTGACGACACCCTGAAATCCTCGCCCCTTTGTAACGGCTACGACATCTACAGTATCAATGTCTGAGAAGTTCTCGACCGTGAGTACATTCCCAAGCTCGTAGTCGGACGCATCACCGTTAACCGTAAACTCCTGCATTTTTTGCTGGTGTTCGACACCTGCCTTTGCCGCATGCCCCTTGGCGGGACGGGTAACCTTGTTGGGTGGTTTACCTTTGGGATTGTAACCTATTTGTACTGAGTCGTATCCATCATTAGCAGATGTCTTGACCTGCAAGACAGGGCAAGGACCTGCTTGAACGATGGTTACAGGAACGAGATTATTATCCTCGTCGTATACTTGGGTCATGCCAAGTTTTGTGCCAATTAGTGCAAATGTCATCTTTAAGCGGCAGGCGGGAAAACCCCTTTAAGGTAATGTACCTGCTTTAAAGTAAAGTGAATATTTAGGTGATTCTAGAGTAGATTGAAAGGGGCTAAATGTTGAGAGTGATTTCTACGCCAGCAGGAAGATTTAATTTTTTCAACTCATCCACTGTTTGTACAGTAGGTTCGAGAATATCGATCAAACGCTTGTGGGTTCGTAGTTCAAATTGATCCATCGACTTCTTGTCAACATGCGGTGAACGATTTACAGTGTAACGCTCTATGCGAGTGGGCATTGGAATGGGTCCAGCAACACGAGCACCAGTTCGCTTGGCGGTATCGACAATATCGGAAGCCGACTGGTCGATCACCCTGTAGTCGAAACCCTTAAGCTTAATTCGTATTCGTTGACCGTTCATTTAAATGATAACTGGTGCGCTGCTAATGAAGTTTGAAAGAATTTAGGTTCGAGCAGGTTGACGCGAAATAGATGCCACCAATGTCTCAACAAGACTTTGGGGAACTTGTTCGAAGTGGGAAGGCGTCATAGAATAGTCAGCCCTTCCAGAAGAAAGTGAACGCATGTCTGTAGAGTAGCCAAACATCTTTTCAAGAGGGACATGAGATTCGAGAACGCACAAGTTTCCACGACTTTCCATTCCTTGAATTTGACCTCGTCGACGATTCAGGTCGCCCATCAGCTCACCTTGATACTCATCTGGGGTCGTTACTTCAACCTTCATGATTGGTTCCAGCAGGATTGGTTGGGCCTTTTTCATTGCATCCTTCAGTGCAAAAATACCAGCCATTTTAAAAGCCATCTCAGATGAGTCGACATCATGGAATGTTCCATCGACAAGAGTTACCTTAATATCGATTACGGGATAACCAGCTACAACGCCATTAAGAGCAGCCTCGGTGATGCCGTCAAAAGTAGGTTTGATAAACTCTTTGGGTATACTTCCTCCTACAATTTTATTCTCTAGTTCGATACCTTTTCCTTTTTCATTGGGTTCCAACTTAATTATCGCATGGCCATATTGTCCACGACCTCCGGATTGACGAATAAACTTTCCGACACCCTCTGATGACCCAAGAATAGTTTCGCGGTAAGCAATTTGTGGTTTACCGGCTGTTGCCTCTACTTTAAATTCCCGGAAAAGTCGGTCTCGGATGATATCTAGATGCAATTCTCCCATTCCCGAAATGATGGTCTGACCAGTTTCTTCGTTTGAAGTAAGCGTAAAAGTAGGATCTTCTTCAGCTAAACGCTGAAGGCCAATAGACATTTTTTCCTGATCGGCCTTGGTGGCAGGTTCGATGGACATGGAAATAACTGGGTCTGGAAAAGTAGGAGGTTCAAGCCGTATATCTAAATCGCGATCAGCAAGGGTGTCTCCAGTGACGACGTTTTTCACACCGATCAATGCACATATATCGCCAGAATATGCTGTTTCAATATCTTCGCGATCATTTGATTTCATTATCATCAAACGAGAAATCCGTTCAGATTTTCGGGTGCGGGGATTGTAAAGTGTAGAACCTTTTCGCAAGGTGCCTTGGTAAACGCGATAAAATACTAACTTACCAACATATGGATCAGACATTAACTTAAATGCTAGACCAGCTACCTTACCACTATCGTTTGGAGAAACTTCCGTTTCATTTCCATCAGAATCCTCGCCCTTAGTAGGTGGCAGATCAAGAGGGGAGGGGAGGTAATCAACAACCGCGTCCATAAGCATTTGAACACCTTTGTTCTTGAAAGCACTACCTGGAATCACGCCGACGAATTTAAGAGAGAGAGTAGCCTTTCGAATGCCTAACTTTAATTCATGTTCAGATATATCCAATCCCTCAAGGTACTTGGACGCTATATCGTCATCAAAATCTGAAATTGCCTCGATGAGAGTTTCCCTGTACTCATTAGCTTGTTCGATGAATTCCTCAGGAATGTCAACAACATCAAATTTTACTCCGCTAACATCGTTCGCGTCGTAAATACAGGCATTCATTTTCACCAAATCAATAAGCCCTCTGAACTGATCTTCGGCGCCAATCGCAAGAAAAAGCGGGTGAGCGTTCGCTCCGAGCTTTTCTCTCAAGGTATGGACGGCATGCAGAAAGTCAGAACCCATTCGATCCATCTTATTGATGAAACCAAGGCGAGGGACATTGTATTTGTCCATCTGCCTCCACACGGTTTCCGACTGAGGCTGAACTCCTTCCACAGACGTAAAGACTCCAACTGCACCATCTAGAACGCGAAGTGACCGTTCAACTTCTGCTGTAAAATCTACATGGCCAGGCGTATCAATAATATTAATACGGTGAGGCTGTTCAGCATAGGGACCATCTTTTGTGCTCCATTCACAAGAGATCGCGGCTGATGTTATTGTAATTCCGCGCTCACGTTCTTGCTCCATCCAATCGGTCGTAGCACATCCGTCATGCACTTCACCAATTTGATGGACCACGCCGGTATAAAAAAGAACTCGTTCGGTTACTGTCGTTTTACCTGCGTCTATATGAGCAGCAATACCTATGTTCCGAGTGCACTCGAGAGTTGCAGGTCTATCAGGCGAATTTGCCGAAGAACGATCTGTGGATGAGAGACTCATTAATGAAATAGTCGAGCAAGCGAAATAAAATTTACCACCGAAGATGAGCGAAGGCGCGATTTGCTTGTGCCATACGATGAGTTTCTTCCTTTTTCTTAACCACGCTCCCTGTTTTATTGTAAGCATCGATAAGCTCGTTTGCCAAAGCTTCACGCATCGGCACTCCTTTACGAGAAGCCGCCGCACGTACAACCCAACGAAACGCTACACTCTGTTGTCGCTCAAAATGTACTTCAATCGGCACTTGATAGGTTGCACCACCAACACGACGGCTTTTGACTTCAATTTTAGGTCGGATATTCTCTAGTGCGCCAAGGACTAATTCTACTGGGTTACCCTTGCCAAGTTTCTCCGCCATCAGCTCAATCGCACCATAAACGATTCCTTGTGCTGTAGACTTTTTACCGTCTCGCATGATCATATTAATCAGCGACCCTATGAGTGCACTTCCATGGAGTGGATCAGGCATAGGTAAACGTTTCGTTGCTCTCCTGCGTCGGGACATATTAGTAAAATTGAGTTAAAAAAGGAAAGACAGGGCAATTAAGAAGTCTTTTCCCTAGGCCTTTTTACACCGTACTTTGATCTACTGCGACGACGCTTTTCAACGCCTTGGCAATCCAGAGTACCTCTTACAATGTGATAGCGAACTCCGTTGAGATCCTTGACGCGACCTCCACGAACAAGCACAATGCTGTGCTCTTGCAAGTTGTGCCCTTCGTCCGGAATGTAAGCAATGACCTCTAAACCTGTAGTAAGACGAACTTTTGCAACCTTTCGGATTGCGGAGTTCGGTTTCTTAGGTGTACGAGTCGTAACTTGAACGCAAACCCCTCGGCGAAAAGGACAAGCCTTTAGAGCAGGAGACTTACTCTTTACTTTCTTCACCTTTCGTCCTTTACGGACTAGCTGATTGATTGTGGGCATCGGAGTGTTGAGAAAAGCGGTTGTTTATATCACTTTATTAGAAACCTACAAGATTTATTTCTGAAAAAGTTGAGGTATTAATGCACGGAATAGTGTTAGGCGGTCTTTCCTTCTGCTGCAGGAACTGAGCCGAGAGTATCTATTTTCAGCCGACGCCATTTTGGCAAGCCAGTTCCCGCAGGAATCAGATGCCCCATAATTACGTTTTCTTTGAAACCTTTGAGATCGTCTACCTTGCCCAAGGTAGCAGCGGTTGTTAAAACACGAGTTGTTTCCTGAAAGGACGCTGCAGAAATAAAACTGTCCGTTTCAAGCGAAGCCTTGGTGATACCGAGCAAAATAGGCTCGCCATCAGCTGGCTTACCACCTTTTTCGACAATCTCTTCATTTGCATCCATAAATGCAAAGCGGTCGATTTGGTCTCCCCAGAAATATTCGGTGTCGCCAGGATCGGTAATCCGCACCTTAAATAGCATTCGAGAAATTATTACCTCAAGGTGCTTGTCGTTGATCGTGACCCCTTGCAATCGATATACTTTCTGAATTTCCTCGATAAGATATTCCTGTACTGCAGAAGGTCCGAGAATATCTAAAATCTCATGTGGATCCTTAGCCCCATCTGTGACGAGCTGACCCTTGTAAGCAAAGTCACCCGGTTGAACTAAAACATGCTTTCCGTGGGGAATAAGATGTTCTTCGACTTGCCCGCTTTCCTCATTCGTGACCAAGAGGCGCTTTTTTGATCGTAATGTACCTGCTTCCGAAACAATTCCGTCGATTTTTGCCATTTGTCCGACATTGCCTTCCTTGGGTCGTCGAGCTTCAAAAAGTTCAGCGACTCGAGGCAATCCTCCTGTAATGTCCTGAGTCTTGGACGCTTGGCGAGGAGTCTTTGCAATAATCGAACCTGCATCGATACGAGTGCCCTCGTCAACCGAAACCTGAGCACCTGTTGGAATGGAATAGGTTGCTATAACCTTACCTTTATCATCGTGTATCTCAACCTGTGGACTTAGATCTTCCTTATGCTCTATAACAACCATGGCTCTGCCACCTGAGGCATCACGTTCCGCCTTTGTAGTAACGCCAGGTATCATATCCATGAAAGAAACAACGCCCTGCTTTTCTGAAAGAATCGGAATATTGTAGGGGTCCCACTGAGCAAGAAGATCGTCCGCTTGAACTTCATCGCCCTCCTTGAAATGAAGCAGTGCTCCTGCAGGCACAGGATAATCGTCCAACACTCGGTCATCTTCATCCCGAACTTGAACTGAGCCTGTTTTATTTAAAGTTACTTGTTGTCCATTCTCCAGAGTAACAAGCCGTAATCCACGGAAATGCAATTTACCCGCACTGCGACCATTAATAACCGGATCTTCACGGCCAGCACTGGCAATTCCTCCAATATGAAAGGTACGCATTGTCAACTGAGTGCCAGGTTCTCCAATTGATTGAGCCGCAATGATTCCAATGGCTGCCCCTTGCTCTACCAATTTATTGGTGGAAGGATCGATTCCGTACTCAAGTGCCGAAATGCCATTCTTCAGGCGGGTGGAAAACGGAGACATGATGCGAACTCTCAAAATACCACTGGCATCGATCTTTTCGGCAATTTCCTCAGTTATCAAATCACCCGATCCAACGATTAATTCGGAAGGGTTCGATGGATTTGGAATATCTTCGGATGAATAGCGGCCTGTGATACGCTGACGCAGAGGAACAATTTCATTATCACCATCCACGATGGCTTTCTTCCAGACGCCGTCACGACGCCCATCATCTTGACATTCAATGATGGTATCCATCGCCACATCGCATAATTTGCGGGTCAGGTAGCCTGCGTCAGCAGTCTTAAGGGCAGTATCCGCCAAACCCTTCCGAGCTCCATGAGTTGACATGAAGTATTCCAGCACCGACAAGCCTTCGCGGAAAGAGGCGAGAATGGGTTGCTCTATGATCTCCCCGGAAGGCTTAGCCATAAGTCCGCGCATGCCGCAAAGTTGACGAACTTGTTGACGATTGCCTCGAGCACCCGAATCCATCATTAAATATACTGGATTAATGGTATCTTTACCGTGGTTGTCCTCTAAGCAATTGTAAACTTCTTTAGCAATATCATCCGTGGCGTTTGTCCAGACATCTATGATTTTATTGTGACGTTCTCCGCGCGTAATAATCCCCTTTTTGAATTGCTCTTCAACCTTATCAATTTCCTTACGAGCTTTTGCAATTTTTTCTTCCTTTGTCGGGGGAATAATCATATCGAAAATACCGATTGAAATTCCAGATTTAGTAGCATATTCGAAGCCCAATTCTTTTAGGCGGTCGAGAGAAGCAACAGTCTCCTCTTTACCCAACGCTTTAAAGGTCTCAAGAATCAAATCACCCACACCGCCCTTGAGGGCCGGTTCATTAAAGAAGCCGAGTTCCTTTGGCCAAATAGTATTAAAGAGCACACGGCCCACTGTCGTGCGGATAATGCTTCTTCCACTTATTCCGAAGATCGTATCGCGTCCTTTGTCCGGATTGCTCAAATCGATCCAGTCGTGAAGTTTCAATGCTCCCTCATGCATAGCTGTTAGAGCTTCGTCTACAGAGTCGATAAGGGGTAACCGAGTGCCCTCTTCGGGCACTTCGCCACGTGGACTCATAGAAAGATAATATGAACCGAGAACAATATCCTGAGATGGCGTAAGTATAGGTTTTCCGCTGGATGGAGAAAAGATGTTGTGGGTGGAAAGCATCAAGAGCTTGGCTTCCATGATGGCTTCAAGAGAAAGCGGCACGTGTACGGCCATCTGGTCCCCGTCGAAATCGGCATTGTAAGGAGTACAAACCAAGGGGTGAATACGAATGGCGTTACCTTCGATTAAGACTGGCTCGAAGGCTTGAACGGAAAGGCGGTGAAGGGTAGGGGCGCGGTTCAGCAAAACGGGATGACCTTTTGTCACTTCTTCGAGTATGTCCCAAACTTCAGGAGACTTACCTTCGATCATCTTGCGAGCACCCCTTACCGTATGGACGAAACCAAGTTCCTTAAGTCGGCGAATAATGAAAGGCTCAAAAAGGGTAAGAGCCATTTTTTTGGGCAACCCGCACTGGTGAAGCTTCAGCTCCGGCCCAATCACGATTACTGAACGTCCGGAATAATCCACGCGCTTACCCAAAAGGTTTTGTCGAAATCGACCCTGTTTTCCCTTGAGCATGTCACTAAGAGATTTCAGTGCCCTATTGCCAGAACCAGTTATGGCTCGCCCGTGCCGTCCGTTGTCAAAAAGAGCATCGACCGCCTCTTGAAGCATCCGCTTCTCGTTATGAATGATGACGTCCGGAGTCTTTAGTTGAAGAAGGTTTTTCAGGCGGTTGTTCCGATTTATAACCCTTCGATAAAGATCATTGAGGTCACTAGTCGCAAATCGCCCCCCCTCTAGGGGGACAAGAGGTCTAAGGTCAGGCGGAATTACCGGTATGGATTCCAAAATCATCCACTCGGGTTGTGCTCCTGAAGAAATGAACCCTTGAATGATTTTTAGTCGGTTAGAGAGTTTCTTCTTAATTTGCTTGGACTTGGTTTCGTGCATTTGTTCATACAGTTCCTCCAACGATTCTTCCAAATCCATGCGAGAAAGTACTTCCATGAGAGCCTCGGCACCCATCTTGGCTTCGAATTCGTCGCCATACTCGTCACAAGCTTCACGAAACTCTCTATCCGATAGTAATTGCTTCTCTTCGAGCGGGGTGGTTCCTGCGTCAGTTACCATGTATTGCTCATAATACAAAACTCTCTCGAGGCTCTTCGCTGTCATGTTGAGCAAAAGGCCAAGACGGCTGGGCATACTTTTGAGAAACCAGATGTGAGAAACTGGTACGGCTAATTCGATATTGCCCATGCGTTCGCGACGAACACGAGAAACGGTCACTTCAACACCGCAGCGATCACACACCACCCCTTTGTACTTGATGCGTTTGTATTTTCCGCAGGCACATTCGTAATCGCGAACAGGTCCAAATATCTTTTGACAAAAAAGACCGCCAGGCTCGGGCTTAAAGGTTCGATAATTTATAGTTTCGGGGTTCTTAACCTCCCCTTTAGCCCAAGATCGGATTACATCCGGTGAGGCGACTGTAATGGAAACCCGATCCATGGGTCCAACTTCTATTCCGAGAGCTTCTTTGGCTGCATCGACGCTCATATTGAGAACTCCTTTGTGATTTGTGAAATTAAATTAAGTGGGTAGGCGGCGGAATTAGAGGGCATCTTCGCCCTTCACTCGAACATCAAGACAAAGACTTTGCATTTCCTTCATGAGAACATTGAAAGATTGAGGCGTGCTAGCCTGCAATGAATTGTCGCCCTTCACTAAATTTTCGTAAATTTTAGTGCGACCAGAAACATCATCGGATTTGACAGTCAAAATTTCCTGCAAGGTATAAGCGGCACCATAGGCTTCAAGAGCCCAGACTTCCATCTCTCCGAATCGTTGGCCGCCATATTGGGCCTTGCCGCCCAAGGGTTGTTGCGTAATCAAACTATATGGCCCGACTGCCCGAGCATGGATTTTACCGGACACAAGGTGATTTAACTTAAGCATGTACTGATATCCGACAACCACTTGCTGAAAGAAAGGTTCTCCAGTACAACCGTCTACAAGTTGGGTCTTACCCGTTTCAGGTAGATCGGCTTGTCGTAGGTAATCCTGTATAACTTCTTCAGGTATGCCATCGAAAATCGGGGTAGCAACGCTTAACCCGAGCTTCTTACAAGCCCATCCTAAATGAGTTTCCAACACCTGTCCGACATTCATGCGACTAGGAACGCCAAGTGGATTTAGGCAAATCTCAATGGGAGTACCATCAGGTAGAAAAGGCATATCCTCTTCTGCCACAATTTTTGCAACGACGCCTTTATTCCCATGACGTCCTGCCATCTTATCGCCAACTCGGATCTTTTGCTTCTTTGCGACAAAAACACGGACATTCTTGATAGCTCCTTGGTCAATTGGATCACCGTGTTCAATTGCTTCTATTTTTCGATCTCGATCGTCATCGAGATCCTTGAACTTGCTTTCGTAACCTTCTATAATCTCGAAAACTTTTATTCTGACAGGAGATGGTGGAATGTCGACATATCGATGCACAGAAGACAAACGCCTCAACAGGGTCTTGGTTATTTTACGGTTCGCAGGAATAATTACATCTCCTGTTTCAGAATTCTTTACATTAAGAGGAATTTTTTCGCCGAGCAGAATATTGGAAAGGGATTCTGTTAGCTGGGAGCGCAAATCATCATTTTGGTTTCTGTAGTCTTCCTTGATTTGTTTGATTTGACGACGGTTATCAGAAGGGGACAGTTTCTCTTGCTCAGCTTCAGTTCGACTAGAAATCTTTATGTCCATTACAATGCCAAAAGTTCCCGATGGAACCTTGAGAGAACTGTCCTTAACATCAGCTGCCTTTTCTCCGAAAATAGCCCGCAGAAGTTTCTCTTCTGGAGCTAAGTCAGTCTCACTTTTAGGCGTGATTTTTCCAACAAGAATGTCACCAGGTTTTACCTCAGCTCCTATGCGAACTACTCCGCGATGATCCAAATTGCGAAGTGCTTCTTCTCCTGCGTTGGGAATATCCCGGGTAATTTCTTCAGGACCTAGTTTCGTGTCGCGTGCGGTTACCTCGAATTCCTCAATATGTATTGAAGTGAAAATATCATCCTTGATAAGTTTCTCTGAAATTAAGATGGCATCTTCGAAATTGTAACCTTTCCATGGCATGAAGGCGATTAAGATATTGCGACCGAGGGCAAGCTCACCTCCTGAAGTGCAAGCTCCATCTGCAAGTGGTTGCCCGACGCGAACCTTATCGCCTTTTCGAACTATTGGTTTTTGGTTAAAGCATGTTCCCGAGTTAGAACGCAAAAATTTACGCAAATCATAGCAATGGACTCCGCGCTTGGGATCGCTCTTGGGTTCTCGCAAGAAACGAGCGGGGAGGTTGCCATCATCTGTAACGACAATACGGTTCGAGTCTGCCAAAGCCACTATTCCTTCAGAATCAGAAGTGCTCACCGTTTTCGAATCCTTCGCGACTCTGTGTTCAATGCCAGTGCCTACCAAGGGAGCTTCGGTCTGCAACAAGGGAACACCTTGGCGTTGCATGTTAGCCCCCATAAGAGCTCGGTTTGCATCATCGTGCTCAATAAAAGGTATGAGTCCTGCAGCCACCGATACCACTTGCTTCGGAGATACATCCATAAAGTCCACTTGCGCCGGCTCAAATTCAGCGACTGTATCACGATCGCGACAAGTTACCCGACCTTTTAATTGGTTCGTCTTCGGATCGACTTCAGAATTCGCTTGAGCAATTCGAAAACTCTCTTCTCGAAAAGCATTCAAGTAGGTTACATCCTTTGTGTTTTTGTTAACTATTCCATCGACTACGGGATGGTAGGGGGATTGCAAAAAACCAAATTCGTCTATTTTCGAATAAGTGCTGAGCGTATTGATTAAGCCGATATTTGGTCCTTCCGGTGTCTCAATAGGACAAATACGACCGTAATGAGTAGGGTGCACGTCGCGGACTTCAAATCCTGCACGTTCACGATTTAATCCACCTGGTCCGAGTGCGGAAAGACGCCGCTTGTGCGTAATTTCAGCCAAAGGATTAATCTGGTCCATAAATTGGCTCAGCTGACTGCGGGCAAAAAAGTCTCTTAGCACTGTTGTCAAAGCCTTTGGGTTGATAAGCTTGCCTGGCGTAAGCGAATCAACTCCTTGATCATATAAAGTCATTCGTTCACGAACCACTCGCTCGGTACGAGCCAAACCACTGCGACAAACATTAGCCAATAGTTCACCGACGGTTCGGACGCGCCTATTTCCCAAGTGGTCAATATCGTCAATCCCCATGTCGAAAATAGAGCCCGCATCTTTACGAGCTTGCTCTTCGCTGCTTATACCTCGCTTGAGGTCCGTCAATCTCTTGGTCGCTGCTACGATATCTTCAACGGTAGTTACACGCACATCCAATGGTGTTTCCAATCCTAGCTTTAAATTCAACATATGACGACCGACACGTGCTAAATCATAACGCTTCGGGTCTTGAAAAAGCCTACGAACAAGAGCCTCGGCGTTCTTGCGTTCTGGAGGTTCGCCGGGACGCAGTTTTTTGTAGATTTCCTTGAGAGCGTCTTCTTTATTGCGAGAGACATCTTTTTTTAGGCACCGAATAATTGCACCGTCATCGGAAGAAGTATCAATAGCTCTCAGCTCGCTAATACCAGCTTTCCGAAAAGCCCTCAAATAAGTCTTAGTGAGGGGCTCAAATGCCTTCGCCAAAACCACTCCTTTTGCACGGTCGAACATGGGCTCAACCAAGACATAACTAGATACATTGTCTTGGTCTAACAAATCACCGACCTTGAGAGTCTCAATTTCATAGAAGAGCTCAAGAAGCTTCTGGTCGGAATCCGTATCTTTTTCCGGGTCCCAATCGAGAAGTGCTCGTAGAAAAGTAGTGATAAGAAATTTACGGCGACGGCGACGACGATCAAGATAGACATACAACAAATCATGCTGATCGAACTGAGCTTCAATCCATGTACCCCGATCTGGTATGATTCGAAACGCGTGAAGAGTTTTTCCGCTGGTGTGGGTTGACTCTTCAAAACTAACACCTGGAGAACGATGCAACTGACTGACGACGACACGTTCAGCACCATTTATAACGAAAGAACCGCGATCAGTGATAACAGGAATCTCACCCATGAAAATTTCTTCTTCACTAAAAAATGGCTTACTTTGACCTTCTAACTCCATGCGCAAGCGTAGCTTCAGTTGCAACGGTGCAGAAAAAGAGCACTTTTCCTGAATACATTCCATCTCGCTTAACTTAGGATCGCCAATCGTATAACTAACATATTCCAAACGAGAACGTTCATCATAACTAACGATCGGAAAAACCTCTCGAAACACTGCCTCAAGTCCTACTGGCTTGCGATGAGTATGAGGAACATCTTTTTGGAAGAAGTCGCGGAAGGAATCTATCTGATTTAAAATCAGATTGGGTGGTTCGATAACTTCCTTTAGTTTTCCAAAGTTTTGACGATCTTTAACGGACATAGCAAAATTAGATTAGAGATGATTGAGGGGCACTGTTAAACAGATGTGAACTCGCCACAAAGATAACCTAAGGCTAACCAAGACGGCAGCCTTTCAAGGAAAGGTTCGGAATAAAAAAGATTGGGCAGGCCACCGTTTACTTGAGCTCGGCTTTGGCTCCTGCCGTCTCAAGTTTCTTGAGGACTTCTTCTGCATCACTTTTAGATGCAGCTTCTTTGACGGGTTTCGGCAAGCTTTCCACCAGTTCCTTGGCTTCCTTTAAGCCCAATCCGGTAATTCCTCGCACTTCCTTGATGACGGCTATCTTGTTGCCACCGAAATCAGTTAGTACGACATCGAATTCTGTCTTTTCTTCTGCAGCTCCGCCAGCATCTCCTTCGCCTGACGGGGCGGCAACGGCAACTGCCGCAGGTGCTGCTGCGCTTACACCCCATTTTTCTTCGAGCTCTTTGACCAACTCTGCGATTTCGATGACCGACTGACCACTGAGCCAGTCAATTACTTGTTCCTTATTTATCTCTGCCATTGTATATTACCTACTTGCCTTGAATAGGATTAGCGTCGTTGAGTTGACATTTAAGGGTTGAATTCCCCTAATTTCTTCAAGGTTGGTGGTTATTGATTGTGCCAACGCCACAGACTTTCAGTCTAGCGGGGAGGCAAGAAAGTGTTGTATTGATTAATCGACCTTGTCAGCTTTAGCGGCAAGGACAGTTACAATTTGCCTAGCCGGAGTATTGAATAATGTGACCAAGCGAGTTGCGGGTGTACCCAAAAGAGAGAGAAGCTGTGCTTGTAGAGTTTCGAGATTGGGCAAATCGGCTAAACTGGAAACTTCCTTCGCGGTAAGTTGTCGATCACCCAAAGCCCCGGCTTTAACCGAAACTTTTGACTTGGACTTCCGGAAAGCCCCCAAAGCTTTAGCAGCACCTGAGGGATCGCCACCCGTAACAATAGCAGTAGGACCAACAAGAAACTCTTCGGAAATCGAGATGTTTCGTTCTGATGCGGCAAGCTTGAGAGCACTGTTCTTAACAATGTGAAACTCCGCTCCTTGGGAAGCAAGCACGCCACGAAGTTCATTTGACTCATCTACGGTAATCCCCGTAAAATCAGTAAGAAAAACATAATCGGAATTTTCAAGATGCTCAGAAACTTCACGAATAAGGAATTTTTTTTCAGGTCTCATTGTGTCGACTGCTTGTTGAGTAAAAATGTAAAAGCGTAGTGCATCAAAGCTGTGCAAAGACAGAATTATCGAGAGAAATCCCCGGACTCATGGTACTGCTAACAGTCATTCGGCGTATATATCTTCCCTTAAGACCTTCAGGACGGACTGCAACAATTGCCTTTATAGCGGCAAGAGCATTTTCGACCAACTGCGTTGGACTAAACGAGCGTTTGCCTAAGATAACAGCCAGGGCACCAGTCTTATCCATTTTAAATTCAACTCGACCTGCCTTAACAGCTTGCACGGCTGAATTAACATCGTCGGTTACAGTTCCAGCCTTTGGGGTTGGCATTAATCCTCGAGGTCCAAGAACACGAGCAACCGATCGAACCTGCTTCATCGCTTCCGGAGTTGCGATTGCCACATCGAAGTCGCACCAGCCATCTTTAACCTTGGCGACCAAGTCTTCCAAACCGATTATGTCAGCACCAGCAGCGTCTGCCTCATCAGGCTTTTCCGTAAAAACAGCTACAACAATCTTGCGACCACTTCCGTGAGGTAAGTTAACGGTCCCGCGGACCGACTGAGAAGTTTGCTTTGGATCCACCCCTAATGCAACGGAGAGCTCGACGGTTTCATCAAACTTAACCTTTTCCATTTGGTTTAGAACTTCCATTGCTTGCTCAAGAGGATGAAATTGGGAAAGGTCCGCTTTCTCGGTAGCAGAACGATATCTTTTACTTGGCTTGGGCATGATTTTTAAATGTGTGAAAACTCCTTAAAATTTCAATTGGCAATTTCAATGCCCATGCTGCGGGCGGTGCCAGCAATAATGCGGCAAGCGGCATCTTCGTCTCTGGCATTTAAGTCAGCTTTCTTTGTGGCCACAATTTCTTTGACCTGAGACATGGTAACCTTGCCGATTTTATCCCGATTAGGTGTGCCCGAACCCTTGGGTACTCCTGCCGCCTTTTTTAAAAGCACGGCGGCAGGGGGCGACTTCAATATAAAACTGAAAGAGCGATCGGCATAAACGGTTATGACGACGGGAAGTATGAGTCCAGACTGGTCTTTCGTACGTGCATTGAACTCTTTGCAGAATTCCATTATGTTTACGCCTTGCGCTCCAAGGGCCGGCCCCACTGGTGGGGCAGGATTAGCCGCACCTGCGGGTAACTGCAAACGAATCTCTCCTACTGCCTTTTTGGACATAATAAAATAATTATAATTAGGTTTCGTCGGCTTTTTCTACCTGCCAAAATTCTAACTCTACAGGCGTAAATCGACCAAAAATAGAAACTGAAATTTTCAAACTGCCTTTTTCCGCATCAATCTCTTCAATATCTCCAGTGAGATTTATAAAAGGCCCATCTAAAATTTTCACGACTTGACCCAGTTCAAATTGAACTTTCGGAACTTCCTTTCCTTTAGCTTCTTCAACTTGTCGCAAAATGCGTCCTATTTCGTCTTCCCGCAGTGGAGTCGGATTGTCGCGACCAATAAAGTTGATTACGCCATCGGTATCTTTAACCTTATACCAAGGTTCTTTCAGCAAATTACCTTCTGTGTCAAAAAGGTGCATCTCAACAAATACATAACCAGGATAAAACTTGCGGTCCCGTTGTTTTTTTTGACCGTTTTTGACCTCTGAAACAGTTTCAATAGGAACCAATATTTCCTTAAGATGATTAGAGAAATTTTCGTCATCTTCTCTAAAACGAGTCAGAAAGCGCCTTACTTTATCTTCGTGGTTAGATAGGCATTGAACTGCGTACCAACGTGGATTGCTTGAAACTGTTTCGTTCATCTTATTTACAAATTCGAGACAAGCTCAACCTCGCAGTAAACTGGTAACATAGTCGACCCAACTTGAAAGTGAGAAGTCGGCCACAGAGATGAAAAAGCCCAAGACCGCGACACCTGCTATAACGACCCCCGTGGATTCGCGCAACTCGGACGGAGTCGGCCATGTGGCACGCTTAAGTTCGATTACGGTTTCAGCGTAAAAAGAACGAATTTTGCGAAAAGGATTCAAAGTACAAATTAATTTGAGAAGAAAATGGCGGGAGAAGAGGGACTCGAACCCTCAGCCTACGGTTTTGGAGACCGTTGCTCTGCCAATTGAGCTATTCTCCCGAATCTCAAACATTGGAAACATAAACCCCCAGAGACTCGGAGAACATTGTCAGTAAATGAAACAGATGTCAAAATCGACATTACTCGACAACATCAGTAATGTTGCCGGCGCCAATAGTCTTGCCGCCTTCGCGGATGGCAAAACGTTGTCCAGATTCCATTGCGATAGGCTTTTGCAATTCTATGCTCACACCTAAGTTGTCTCCGGGCATAACCATCTCAACGCCCTCAGGCAATTCTACGACGCCTGTAACGTCGGCAGTACCAAAAAAGAATTGCGGTCGGTATCCCTTGAAAAACGGGGTATGACGACCTCCTTCATCTTTATTAAGCACATAAATTTGAGCTTTGGCCTTGGAGTGCGGTTTTATTGTACCTGGCTTTGCAAGCACATGCCCTCGCTGAACATCTTCTTTTTCCACTCCTCGAAGCAAAATCCCGACATTGTCACCAGCTTGTCCTTGGCCCAGTTCCTTACGAAACATTTCGACTCCCGTACAGGTGGTTGTGCGAGACTCCGCAAGTCCGACAAGCTCGACTTCTTCTCCGACCTTAACTTGACCACGCTCTATTCTGCCTGTGGCTACTGTTCCACGACCAGTAATTGAGAAAACATCTTCAACCGACATTAGAAAAGGTTTGTCAACATCTCGAACCGGTTCGTCTATTTCGCCATCAATGGTTTCCATCAATTGCTGAATGGCAGGAAGACCTAACTCTCCCTCGTCGTCCTCAAGAGCCTTAATTGCAGAACCCCGAATGATTTTGGCGTTGTCTCCATCAAAATCATACTTGCTGAGCAAATCTCGTATTTCCATATCTACAAGCTCAACAAGTTCCTCGTCATCACCTTGCATAAGATCGCATTTATTGAGAAATACTACGACATTGGGTACATCCACCTGACGCGCCAATAATATGTGTTCCCGCGTTTGAGGCATTGGTCCTGTGGTGGCATCAACAACAAGGATCGCTCCGTCCATCTGAGCAGCTCCAGTAATCATGTTTTTCACAAAGTCCGCATGCCCAGGACAATCAACATGAGCGTAATGACGAGTATCTGATTCATACTCAACATGAGACACGGCGATAGTCACAATTTTGGAGGAATCGCGAACGGTCCCTCCTTTAGCGATATCCGCATAACTTTTTACCTCAGCAAAACCCTTTTTGGATTGAGCGTGAAGAATAGCAGCAGTCAATGTGGTCTTACCATGATCCACATGTCCTATAGTGCCGACGTTAACATGAGGTTTTGTGCGTTCGAACTGTTCTTTAGCCATTAGTACGGTGTTGTTAGGTATTTAAAAATAATGAAAAATTTTACATGGAGCCCACGAGCGGACTTGAACCGCCGACCTCGTCCTTACCAAGGACGCGCTCTACCAACTGAGCTACATGGGCGAGAAAAAGCATGAGTCACAAGTGAGGTGCAAATCGAGATTACAAGGGTGGACAAAAAAGCTGAAGCTGGAAATCAGGGTAAAATGAAGTTGAATATAAAGGCGAGAAAATCGAATCTCGTCAAGAGTATTCCGAACTTCTTAAAAGTTCGCCAAAATCAAGGGGCAATAGTAGCAAGGTAATAACCATCACTCAAAGCCAAGGAGGGAGCAAGTTCGAGAAAATTGCTCAACAAAAGTTCATCCACAATTTCATTGCCAGACGATTTTGACGGTACGGGAGGACCGGCAAGTGTACTGTAAAGAATCGTAAAGACGAACTCAACCTTCCGCCAGAGTTCACCATTGTCAAATTGTTCCCAGTTTCGCAAGGGGAAGGGGCGAGAAATTACGGGGCCCTTCAGTCCATGCACAAAAACCTCGAGAAGAGGAGGAGCATGTTCACGTATGGCAAAATGCGGACTTTCAGACTTACCAAAAGTTGAGAGAGGTCGCCTTAAGAAAGCTGAACCTAAAATATTGTCGATCGCTGGCGGCGACAATAATTCGCGTTCGGCAAAATCAACCCAAGGATCATCAACAGCAAGAGATAGAGAATATGAGTCAAGTCCAGGTGAAGCCGGCAAGCGCGTTGAAAGATCAGAAGATCCTTGAGAATAGTCATTTGGCAAATAAATAACAGATGAATCTAAGAATAAAAAATTATCCACATGAATAGAGGGAATTGACTCCATTCGAACCCAAGGTTGTGAAGGTGGTAACTCTACAGGTGGTGCGTGAAACTTAAATGGCTCATAAATTTGCGCAATCGTAAAAGCTCCTGCAAAAACAATAGACAGTATCAGGATAAACAAACCGTGCCCAAACAATGCGTTCATGGCTGGAAAGAAGATTTTGGTTTTACGCCCACGAGAATAGTTTCAACACTTCTGCCCCGCAACACTTCGCAGATTCGCACGAATGAATCGATTCTCACATCCCGATCGGTCTGAACCAACAGCTTTAGGTTGCCCAACTCAGGCTTTTTCAAGCGAACAAGTGCTTCATCTAATGTTTCGAGGGATAGCCGTTCGCCATTGAGAAATAACATTCCGTTTATTCCAATGGAAAGGGTTCCGTGGCATAATGCCCCATCAATAATTCCAGAACCGATTGAAACTGACGGCAGTTGAACCACCATCCCTTGAGATTTCAATAGCTGATTTTGACTCAAATACAAAGAAAAGCCAAACAAAAGAATGAGGTCTAAAAAGGGGACAGAAAAGGGAGCTCGACGAGCTCGGTTACGAACATCTACAAAATCAAAACGCTTAAAAGTTGATTTCAAGAAGAATCAGCCCCCAAAACAGTCGATGAGGAAACTCGTTGATCGCATTGTTCCAGTGTCAAATACCTGTAGATCCCATGAGCAGACCACTCCATATCGCGGATGATAGAATCCACTCGGGAGCGGAGAAATTCTTTACCGCAATATGCAAGCATAGCAATCGACAACCCAAATGCAGTAGTTAAGAGAGCCGAAGAAAAATCAGGGTTGAGATTTACTGTAATGGGACGTGTGCCAAGTCTTTGAAGGGAGTCCAAACAAGCCAAAACGCTTCCAAGCAAACCAAGCATTGGAGACAATCCGGCAACGGTACCGAGGAGTCTTTGGCGCTTAGCTAATGTCGGAATTTCAAGCATGGCAACAGACTGAATCGCCTCTTGAATTTCTTGCTTGGAACTATTTCTGTGGAGCAAAGCAGCACGGACTAAAGCCGCGACCGGACCCCGTGTTTCTTCGCAAAGGGTAAGAGCTTCTAATAATCTATTTTTTTTTAACAAATTTATAATACCATCTAGAAAATCATTCGCGTTTATTTGAACTTTTTGGAAAAAGGTCGTTCGTTCAAAAAAAACCGTAACACCAAAGACAGCCATCCCGAGCAACGGCCATAACACAGGACCCGCGACATCAAAAATATTCAGATATTTCATGGCTCTGGAGAACTGCTTATTGTTTCGTTTGGAGAAAATCGGGCTCTGGCGAGATTACGACCTGGCAAACCATGTGCCAATAACATCCCATATACACTTCTGGCACCATTCAAATCCCCCTCCTTGTCGAGAATCTCACCCAAGTCAAGCAAGCTGCGAGAAATCCAATATTTGCCCGATGACTTAACATTTGAGAATCGGTTGATGTCCGATAAAAAGAATTTTATTATATCTCGAAAGTATATAACTTTAACCCTTTTCAAATCTTGCATCCTTCGGTAAACCAAACCTTCTTTATACGTAGCTTCTGCATGCATCTCGGACGAATACCCTTGTACGCTTTTGAGCTCGCCATACGCTTCTGCAACTTCAAAAAGTTTTTGACGATCATTGCGAGCAAGAGCCAAAAGACAATCCGCTCTTAACATAAAAGCCGAATTTTTTTCGGGGTGATCCCTGAAGGATTTATTGCCGAGCAACTGTTCGCATAATTCGAGTGCTGGCCCAAACTCATTCCGGCGACGAAGTAAGTTGGCCTGGCGAAGACGTGCGTAGAAAACAAGCTCGTTGTCGGGATACCCTTGGATCAAGCGCTCCAGTAAATCTACTCCCTCTTTTAAATTTTCATCCATACCACGTCGTTCAAGATGAAGAGCGGCTTCATACAGAGCTCTAGGTGCATAACGGCTCATCCTGAATCCGTCTGCCAAACGAAGCAGATTACGCTGTGCCTCATCGAGCCGATTTCTGGATGCGTGATGATATGCCTCGACTAGATAAGAAAATGCCGATTCGTCAGAACGGGGATATGTGAGTTGCAATTCGGTGAAAATTTCTGACGCTTTATTTTCCTTACCAGAACTCAAAAAAGCCCTTCCCTTAGTCAACAAGACCTGAGCCATTAATTTGTTGTTCAAATCTACGGAAAAACCTTTGGCTCCTGTTAAAAAATCAATAACTCTCTCTGATTTTGTTAACGCCTCTTCTGTCTTATTCATCTGCATTGCCAAGCTTGCATCCATCCAAAGTAGACGAACGGTGAAATCTCTAGGCACTAACTTTTCTTTAGAATTTAAAAGCCGATGGGTTCTTTCGGAAGCAATTTTCAGATGATTGTGCTCTCTCAAATGCACCAGAAGATTCCACTCTGCTTTCCAGGGTAATTGATCAAAAGATTCCACATTTGAGAATTCATCCAGCAAATCTATTGATTTTTCTATGTCGTCTGTTGCCAGTAGTGAATTGATTGCACGAAAAAGAGCCCTATCCGAAATCAAACTGCTTTTAGCAGATGAATGCACCTCAAGATATAAGGCTGCCGCACTTTCATAGTCACCTGCCAGAAAATGGCAATCTGCCACTTGCAATGAAAGACGGTTTCTTTCATCAGGCTTTTTTTCCAATTTAATCAATCTCCTGAGAAAATCAGCAGTCAAACGATATTTTGGGGGATTTCCTCTCCAAGCAGCTGCGGCAAGAGCTCTAATGGCGGCAGGTTTTTGTGGTGATCCTGGAAATTCCTCCATTATCCGCAGGGCGCATCTCTCCGCTACAGCATTTTGTTTAAGCTCCAATGCGAGCTTCAATCTCATAACGAGAATTGTTTCTGATAATTTATGGTCAGGCAGTTGTAATATATTGTCTAAAAATAAAGTGGTTTTTTCACTTGCCTTAAACCGGCTCGTTAACAAACGAAGCCCCATCCCCATCCATTCATGGTTTGTTCCTGTCTCTACAAGCGATTCTAATACAACTCGTCCCGTATCGTCTTCTGGTGATGATAAAACTCCGTATAGCAAAAGCAAACGGTCTCGCCAAATGCCTTTTTCATTTCCCACTAGCTCGAGTTGTCGTCTAACTTCCTCAAGTGCACCAGATTTCTTGCCAAGAGAGTTAAGCACCATGACATATTGCACGGCAAATTCTTGACCAGCAAGACGACCACGAAATTCCTCCATTTGTCGCTTGAGATTCGCGGCCAGTACTTCACTTCCCCCAGTCTCTAAAATTTCATTGCGATAACGCAAAAGTCTAAAATCTGCCTGTCGCTCAAGAGTCATCGCCATCTTGAGCGCCTGAGAATGGAGAGCTTCTGATGCGGCCGCAGAAGGAGCGACCATCCCTTGCAAGAAGACAACCCAGGAGCGGTTTTCCAAACTCACAACTTCAGGTTTAAGCTCCGACATTAATTCTTTAAAACTTTCTACATCTCTCTCTAAAAAGGCAATTAGTGCAAGTTGGAGTAATACCTCACCACTTTGCTCCCCAGGGTGCTCAAGTATTTTTAACTCTTCCTTCGCTAGCTCGATTTCACCAATCGCCAAGAAGGCAGAAGTTAACCCAAGGCGGAGTTTGCGTACTTCACTCTGTGGAACTTGGGACTTTGCGGTATCTTCCAAAGCGTCCTTGTATAATGGAATCGCAATACTGGGCAGACCTACTTTCAGAGCGTCTGAGGCAACACTCTCGTTTAAGGAAAATTGTAATCTTGAGTGCATTTCTTCGACTGTCCCACGCAAAACACTCCATGAAACTAACATGGAGACAAAAAGCACTTTAGGGGGAAATCGAAATTGAAATTTACTTATCGTCCATATCATTTTTAAATAAGTCGACTTTAGTCACCGATTGGATTTTGCAAAGCAGAATTAATGTTTAATCAAATTTGAGATTACATTTTCCGATTGACGCAAGGTTTGTAATATACAGAAATATAAGATTGATAAGCGGGCGTAGCTCAGTTGGTAGAGCACCACCTTGCCAAGGTGGATGTCGAGGGTTCGAATCCCTTCGCCCGCTCCATTCAGAGTCACAAAAAATGAAGTTGAATTTTTGACTCGTTAATCATCTGGATGTTTAAATTTGATGATTTAGGAAAGAAAGAACCGTACTATGTATTTCTGTGCTTGCAGCAATCGTTGAGTCACTTCCTACGGCTTCCTCACCTATCCAGTTAGTTATTTTGCCACCCGCTCCTTGAATGATAGGAATTGCACCATGAAAATCCCACGGGTTGACAACAGGGTCTAACATTACATCGGCCTTACCTGTAGCCACTAAGTAATAGCCGTAACAGTCCCCCCATGTTCGACAATAGGCAACTTTTTTCAACAGACTCTTCCAACCGGCTTCGTCGCGATAAGTCAGTATGTCTCTCTCGTCTGATGTCAAAACAATCCAATCACCGCATGGTCCAGACTCGCGAACAGAAACTTTCTTGCCATCCAGTAAGGCCATGTTGCCATCGCCGACAAGCAACTGCCCTCTCAGGGCGGGTAAGTGAATCGCACCCAAAACCGGTTTACCATGAAATTGTAGACACAAGACCGTACCGAAGAGCGGGACACCTGCCACAAAACTTTTTGTCCCGTCAATCGGATCCACCAACCAAGTCCATTCCGCTTCTTCGCGAACAGGATCAAATTCCTCCCCTACAATACCATGTTTAGGAAAGTGTTCACTTATTCGTTTGCGTAACAACTGTTCGACTTGACGGTCAGCTTGTGTTACGGGAGAAGCATCTTTTTTTTGGGTAACCTTAAGATCTGGGTCGCGAAAGTGTTTGAGGATCAATTCACCACTTTCGCAGGTCCAATCGAGTACAAGATTTTGAAATTGATCCAAGTTCATAGTGTAGAATATCGTTTGATCGACAATATGATGGCTTTCCACAATTTGGCAACCGGATCCTTACTGTGAGGTGGACTCGTTCAAAAATCGCAGTTCTTGATTTCGAAGGAGAAATCAGAACAGGAGTAGTAGAATTTGGGATCGTTATAATTAAAGGGTCGCAAATAATTTCGACAGAGACAAAACAATGCCGCCCTAGAGGCAAACTTCAGCAAAAAAGTACCGAGATACACGGTCTTAGAGAAAGAGATTTGGCGGGACTAGAGACTTTTCAAAAAAAACAACGTTATTTTGCTGAAATACGGAGCTCAGTAGATGTGTTTTGTGCCCACCACGCCTGTGTTGAAGAGAATTTATTGAAAAATACATGGCCTTATCGTCCAATATGCAACGAACAGGAGGATCTTCATTGGGGTCCATGGGTGGATACTCACAGACTTTACAAAAAGCTATATCCTGATATTGGCAATTACTCGCTGTCACATTTGGTCAACACCTTTGACCTAAGAAACGATTTAGAAAAAAATGCCTTGTGTTATTGTCCTCAAGGCAGACAAAAATATCATTGTGCCCTTTACGACACCTTGGCTTCAGCCTTGTTGCTTACAAGATTATCGCAACAACCAAAGATTTCAGAAGCTAGTCTAGAGTGGTTGATCGAGAAGAGTGCTTCAGCACAAAAAAAGAGCGATCGCCTGACCCAAGCATTTCTCTTTGATCGTTAAGGTAGTCGAGTATTAGAAGAAAGAATCAATTGCTAGTTTAGAAAATGCTTAAACTAGCTCTCGTCATCGCTCCCTCTTTCCTCCGAGTCCAGAGGGGGTAGATCGGCTTCTTCTTCGGCGACAAGGTCAGTATCAGAGAGGTTTTCATCTGTGGCAATGCTCTCATCGGAGTCCGAATCTTCTAAAAGATCTTGATTCGGTTCGGTATCAACTGGCGAATCCTCAGGGTCGTCGTCAGCACCTTCTTGCATGGCAACAACGCGAGAAATCGCGATTAGTTTGTCGCCCTTAGCCAAGTCAACAAGCTTAACCCCCTTTGTGCCTCTATTGGTCTCACGAATATTTAGTACGGGGCACCGAATAGCCTGACCTTTCTTGGTCAACATCATAATCTCATCGTCCTCATCGACGGCTAAAGCTCCCGCAAGAGCCTTCGCATCCATAGCAATAACACCGTAACCGCCTCGCTTGCGAGGCGTGTTATCCTCTCCTTCTCCACCACGAGGAAGGAAAGCTGAGAATTCAGTTCGTATGCCCAACCCGTTAGCACCGGCGATGAGAAGCAGTCGCTCGTCGTCAACTACTAGCATACTTTCAACATGGTCTGCCTCACGTAAGCGAATTCCGCGCACGCCACGGGTAACACGGCCTTGGTTCCGAAGTTGGTTTTCGTGAAAACGGAGACCTTTACCATTGTGAGTAAGGATAAGAATATGATCTTCGCCAGTTGTCTTACGGGCTTCAAGGACAGCGTCGCCTTCATCCACATTAATACCAATAAGTCCTCCTTTGCGATGATTGCGATATGCCGAAAGGTGAGTCTTTTTTACGACTCCCTTGCGAGTGCATAAAACAAGGGACACCGATTGCTCAAAATCTTCCACACAAACCATCGCGGCTACCTTTTCGCCCTTTTGCATCTGAAGCAAATTGACTATGCTGCGACCTTTGGAGTCTCGCTTCCCTTCGGGCACCTCATAGACTTTTTCCACATACACCCGGCCATTGTCCATGAAGAACATCATTGTGTCGTGCGCATTAGCCGTAAAGAGCTGATCGATGGGATCCTCTTCCCTTTGCCCACTGCCTATCACACCCTTACCTCCGCGATGCTGGGAACGATATTCGTCGACCGAAGTACGCTTAATAAAGCCGTTCTTGGTGATGGTGATTACGCAACCATCGTTAGGAATCAGGTCTTCCATCCTGATGTCGCCTTCAGCCTCTGTAAGTATGCAACGGCGAGGTGAAGGATAAGCTTCCTTCATTTCCAAAAGCTCATCCTTAATTACTTCGAGAAGACGACTTTCGTTGCCGATGATTTCACGAAAGCCTTCAATGAGTACCATCAGTCCGGCATATTCCTCCTCGATTTTTTCTCTCTCCATTCCCGTAAGCTGATAGAGGCGAAGATCGAGAATCGCATTGGTCTGGCGCTCAGAAATAGTGAATTTCTCCATCAATCTTGCCTTTGCCTCATTCCTGTTGGCAGATGCGCGAATGATACGAACGAACTCGTCAAGGTTATCGAGGGCAATCTTATAGCCTTCCAAAATGTGGGCTCGATCTTCTGCTTTACGAAGGCGAAACTGAGTACGACGAAAAATAACCTCTCGGCGATGCTCAACATAGCACTCGAGCATTTCCTTCATATTCATTTGCCTGGGTCTGCGCTTATCGATCGCAAGCAGGATGACGCCGAAGGAACTTTCGAGAGCCGTCATTTTGTAAAGCTTGTTAAGCGTAACGCGCTCAATTTCTCCCATTTTCAGTTCAACCACGATACGAGTGGTTTCAGTGGACTCGTCTCGCAAGTCGCTAACGCCATCCAACAACTTGTCCCTAACCAAATCGGCAATACGCGTAACAAGAGTCGCCCGATTGACATTGTAGGGAATTTGGGTGATGACAATTTGTTGTCGCCCGCTAGGCAATTCTTCCACCTCCATGGTCCCTCGCATACGCACAATTCCACGACCAGTTTTCATGTAGGATTGAATACTTGCGGAACCGGAAATAGTTCCCCCCGAGGGAAAATCCGGACCTGGCAGGTGCTGCATCAACTCATCGATAGTGATGGATGGATTATTAATCAAGGCACAGGTCGCATCAATAATCTCACCCAAATTATGAGGAGGTATATTGGTTGTCATGCCAACGGCAATACCAGTGGACCCATTCATCAAAAGGTTGGGTAAGGCCGCAGGCAAAACCGTCGGTTCCGTCGAACTCTCTTTATAATTTGGGGCAAAATCGACGGTGTCCTCGTCGATGTCCCGCAACATTTCCTCCGCAATACGCATGAGACGACACTCGGTGTATCTGTAGGCCGCTGCAGAATCACCATCAACAGAGCCGAAATTCCCCTGTCCGTCCACCAGAGGATAGCGCATAACCCATGGCTGTGCCATCCTTACCAAAGTATCGTATACGGAACCATCCCCATGTGGGTGATAATTCTTGAGCACTTCGCCGACAACGCCGGCACATTTGTCATATGGACGATTGTGTAGCAAACCTTCGCGCATCATGGCGTAGAGCACACGGCGCTGAACGGGCTTGAAGCCATCTCGAACATCGGGAAGGGCTCGACTGACAATTACCGACATCGAGTAATCGATGTAGGCGGTTTGCATGATCTCCGTTATGTTGGTTGGGATCAGACGCTCGGAAATTTCTTCCATTAGAATCTATTGGTTAGGATGATTGGTAGTCAAAAGGTTGCTGAGTTACTTGATAAAAAGTTGCAAAGTTACACATCCAGATAGGACACATTCAAAGCATTATCTTCTATAAATGCACGACGAGATGGAACGTCTTCGCCCATCAACATGGAAAAAAGATGATCAGCTGCCGCGGCATCGGCAATATCGACTTTCACAAGACTTCGGGTATTGGGGTCCATAGTTGTCTCGAAGAGTTGCTTGGGATTCATTTCCCCAAGACCTTTGTACCGCTGAATCTGCAATCCCTTGCGTCCGAGCAAGCGAATGTTTTCAAGGACGTCGAGGAGGGAGCGTATCTCCATCTCGTTCTCTTTTCCCTCCTGTCCAAAATTCTCAACAAGCTTGTAATTGGGATTCTCACTATCGGTATCGAAATCTTCCAATTTGATACCTTGTTCGGTGATGCCATCAACTATCTTTTCCATTTCATGAGACTCGAAAATTTCGTGAACCGAAACCCGCTTCCGGACAAGCTGCCCTTCGACCTCAATTTCACGATTCACGGTTCCTTCGCGTTCCTCCGGCGGAATATTTTGCCCCTCGTAAAAACCCTCGCGGGCTTCGGCATCGGGAAAGAAGCGGAATTCTTCTTTGTTTCCAGTCCGAATACGAGCAATGTAACGAGGTAGTTTTCCAGATTGGTGATCATGTCGGCGAAGATAGCGAGGCAAGTCGCAACCATAGCGGCGGACACCGGCTCCGAGTGCCTCAAGCCTAGACAGAGATTCAACCAATGTCCTTACTACTTCTGCCGAAAAACTTTTGTTGTCTTCTGTTTGCAAGAGCGTGACGTCTTCAGATCCCAATTGCAGAAGTATTCGGCTCATTTCGGAATCATCCTCAATGTATTGCTCGGTTTTCCGGCGCTTGATCTTGTAAAGAGGCGGTCTGGCAACATAGACATAACCATGCTCGATAAGGCCACGCATCTGGCGAAAAAGAAAAGTTAGCAAAAGGGTTCGGATATGCGCTCCATCCACATCCGCATCGGTCATTATAATAATTTTGTGATAACGAGCCTTTTCCACTTCGAAAGCTCCTTCTCCTTCATGATCGCCAATACCCGTGCCAACGGCCGTGATAAGACTTCGTATTTCCGCATTGTTCAAAACCTTGTCCAAGCGGGCTTTTTCAACATTGAGCAACTTGCCTCGCAGAGGCAGGATGGCTTGGGTGAGTCGATCTCGGCCTTGCTTTGCAGAACCACCAGCGGAATCTCCTTCAACAATGTAAAGCTCGCTCTTCGCAGGATCCTTTTCGGCACAATCCGCAAGCTTCCCAGGTAACCCCCCCCCAGACAAAGCACCCTTTCGAACAGTTTCTCGAGCCTTTCGGGCAGCTTCACGAGCTCTCGCGGCATGAACCACCTTGTCGATAAGAGAGCGTGCCTCATCGGGATTGGTTTCGAAATGATATTTCATTTTCTCCCCAACAATTTTCTGAACGATACCATCGACCTCACGGTTGGACAACTTGGTCTTGGTCTGTCCTTCAAAACGCGGTTCAGGTACTTTAACCGAGATGACTGCAGTTAATCCTTCACGCACATCCTCGCCCGAAAGTGAAAGGTCTTTATCCTTAATAAGATCATTGGTACGAGCATAACCATTAATAACTCGAGTTAAAGCGGTACGAAAGCCTGATAAATGGGTGCCGCCTTCAACATTGTGAATAGAATTTGCGTAAGAATATATTTGGTCGCTAAACCCATCGTTATACATCAAAGCAATGTCCACAATAATGGTACCGTCACCGCTTTCGTTAAGCGACTCCCCCGAAAAACTAATGGGGTCTGGGTGCAACGTCGTCTTATTTTCGTTAAGGTAGGCGACGTATTGGCTAATTCCATCATCGAACTTAAAGCTTTCACATTTACCAATACGCTCATCTTCCAAGTTTATTGAAACACCGGGATTAAGAAATGCCAGTTCGCGAAGACGTTTAGCAAGAATGTCAAAATTAAACTCCCTCACTTCCGTGAAGATTTCAGAGTCCGGTAAAAATGTTATCTTTGTGCCCGTACGGGAGCTAGAGCCAATCACTTTGAGGTTTTGAGTCGTCTTACCGCGGGAAAACTCCATCGAGTGGACTTTTCCGTCACGACGAACCTCTGCAACAAACCACTCCGATACAGCGTTCACGCACTTTGCTCCAACACCATGCAATCCACCGGAAACCTGATAGGCACCCTTGCCAAACTTTCCCCCAGCGTGCAAATTCGTTAAAACCAACTCTAATGCAGGCATATTATGCTTCGGGTGCATATCGACTGGAATCCCTCTTCCGTCGTCCTCTATTGAGCAAGAGCCATCGTTGTGTACGTTAACCTTGACCTCAGAACAATGTCCAGCGAGTGCCTCATCGATAGAATTGTCAATGATTTCAAACACACAATGGTGAAGTCCTCGTTCGTGAGTATCACCAATGTACATGTCGGGGCGTTTGCGCACGCCCTCCAATCCTTCGAGTTTTTGGATTTGAGAAGCATCGTACGATTCTTTCTCGTTATCTGGTGCAATATTATTTTCGGGAGGGTTTTCTTCCGACATGGCTTCGTGATTAGTGATGATTAACTATTAGGTATTCTTATGTAATGGGGCGGGGTAAAAGTCTCTAAGAAAATGCATTTTTTTCTGGTTAGGCAAAACATGTCTTTTATAAGCAAAGGGCAAGGGTTTGGTCAAGAGGTTTTGAATAGATTTGAGCATGGATAAGGGAATGATTGACTAGTGATTGTAAAAGGGGGGGGGGAAGCAACCTATAGCCATCATAATATATTTACCTACAGCAGTTTGCAAATATCGGAACTGGTTGGCATCTTCTCGACAAAGAACCATTTTCTTATTTTTAAATACCGCTCATTCGAGCGACCTTCCGAGCATCTTTCGTTTTATTGCTAAAACACCTTGTTGGTCGATAGCTCCAATAGTGCCACAAGAATCAAAAGAAAACCTATAGCCTGAAGTGAAGAAAGCTACGATTGTGAATAAACTCGGGTTATTGAAATAGACCTCTTATTCCTGCCTCAAAAGGGTGAAATTCCCAAAAGCAGCTAATCAATACGACACTTGATAAGAAATAGAGCAAATTTAAGGGCAATCCAATCTTTACAAAGTCTCGGAAGCGATATCCCCCAACACTATATACATAAGTGTTCGTTTGATAACCGATAGGGGTAGTGAAACTGGCGGAGGCAGCAATGCAAGTAGCCAGAAGAAACGATCGGG
>Ga0209362_1000581_pt1 | contig 32431 bp, 32 predicted proteins | sample SaaInlV_165m_DNA_FD_184680 | JGI IMG/M metagenome (GOLD analysis project Ga0209362, IMG submission 184680) | Marine microbial communities from expanding oxygen minimum zones in the Saanich Inlet - Saanich Inlet SI037_S3LV_110m_DNA (SPAdes)... | ecosystem: Environmental > Aquatic > Marine >... | reverse complement strand
CGTCTGCCACTAAGTATTGCTACTTCGTTCGACTTGCATGTGTTAGGCGTGCCGCCAGCGTACGTTCTGAGCCATGATCAAACTCTCAAGTTAAAAAACGGCGCACACTAGCTTCATATATAAATTATAAGAATATAATTCATACGATTTTGAAGTGTGTACGACAAATTTTGGTAACCTTAACCGTCCACACTTCTCTTCTTAAATTTTACTTTTTAAATAGCTAATTGGGTCTAAAAAGCCCAATAATTCCCAATAATTTATTGAATAAACAATAATTTTATTGAGAAAGTGTGATGCTTATAGGCTAAATTAAAAGTAAATCAAGCATTACAGTTTAAAAAAATTGCTTAAAAATATCAGTAAATCAGTGGTTTTTTTCATTTTTTTTGGTTACTAATTTAAAAATTCAAAATTCTAGATGATATTCAATTTAAATAAGTTTGAAAAAATACTAAAAAAAAACAGTGAGATTGCCTTTCTCTTTCTACTTTTATTCGTCACAATAGTAAGTACTACATTTTATAATGATAAAAAAAGAGTGGTTAGCGAAAATTATAAAAATGTAATAAATAATGTCTATTTTCAAAAAAGTGTAGAATATATATTCGATAACCTATCTCCAAAATATCAAATCATAGAACATAAGATTTCTAAAGGTGAAACATTTAACGAAATATTAAAAAAATATTTCATTTTAGATTATGAAATCGTAAAAATAAAACAGAATTTAAAAACTACTTTTAATTTAAATAATCTCAAAACTGGTCAAATTATGAAGTTTACCATTGATAAAGCAAATAATAATAAAATTACAACTTTTTTATTTCCTGTATCTAGAACAGAAAAAATTTTATTAACTAGGAATTTAGAAACTGATTTATTTGAAAAAAAAACAATTATAACAAATTTAAATAAAAGAATTGTTTTTAAAGAAGGACGAATACTACAAAGCCTTTACAAGACTGCTACAGATTTAAGTATAAAACCAAACGTAATTATTGAATTTGCAAGAATTTATGGTTTTCAAGTTGATTTTCAAAGAGACATTAGAAAAAATGATAGTTTTCAAATAATGTATGAAATATTTGAAGACGATAATGGTAAAGTTTATGAAACTGGTAATATTATTTTTGCTAATCTTAAATTAAGAGGAGCAGATAATTCATTTTATTATTTTGATAAAAAAGGAAGCGAGGGACACTACGATGGAAATGGTAAAAGTGTAAAAAAAGCATTAATGAAAACTCCAATTAATGGTGCAAGATTATCTTCTTCTTTTGGAATGAGAAAACATCCTATTGATGGTTTTAATAAAATGCACAGAGGCACCGATTTTGCAGCTCCTTCGGGAACACCTATCATGGCTTCTGGTGATGGAATTGTTACAAGAGCTAAATGGTGTGGTGGTGGAGGAAACTGTATAAAAATAAAACATAACTCAACATATCAAACTGTCTATGCTCACATGAAGAATTTTGCTAGAGGAATAAAAGTTGGCGTTAGAGTAAAACAAGGACAAATAATTGGATATGTAGGTTCAACTGGAAAATCGACTGGCCCTCATTTACACTATGAAGTAATTAAAAATGGTAAAAAAATAAATTCTCAAAAATTAAAATTACCCTCAGGAAAAATATTAGTCGGTAAAAATAGAGAGTTATTTGAAATTAAAAGAATTAAACTAGATGTTTTAAAATCAGAATTAATTATAGGATTAAACTAACTTGTAGCAGACTCTTCTTTTATGGGCTCCACTAACTTTTTATCTTCAGATTCTTTAGTATTTTTTTCGTTTGTGGTGTCTTCTTTTTCTTCTACTTTAATGGGTGTAACAATTTCTGATGGAGCAGTATTTCTTCTTGCCATTCTAATGCTTTCTTGTTCGTTCTGAACTCTTGTAAAATGATCAGCGTGCTGAAAATAATTTTCTGATAGTATCTTATCTTCATTTGCTAAAGCTTCTCTTGCTAGATCGTTGTATTTTTCAATTAATTTAGAGGCATTATGATTGTTTCTACCAGGAACTTTCCTTTGAAAATTATCATTATGAGAATACTTGGATCCTTCATCATTTCTTCTAAAAGATGGTCTTCTGTTATTGTTGCTTCTAAAAGAAGATCTTCGATTGTTCGTATTATTATTTCTAAAAGTTACCATATATTTTTATAATTTTTTAAATTTTAGTACTAATTATGCATCGGTCATTATTTCCATAGTCTTTTAAAGTTTTATTAATATAAAAACCTTCTTTATTCAGTATATTTTTAACTTTATTTTTTTGATTAAAACCAATCTCTAAAATAAGTTTACCTTTTTTTTTAATCAAAATACTCGCTTTACTTATAATTTTTCTAATTTTTGAAATACCATCAAATCCACCACTCAAAGCTAACTTGGGTTCAAAGTTAATAACATTTTTTTCCAAATATTTTAAATTTAACAATTCAATATATGGAGGATTTGATACAATTAGATCATATTTGCCAATTTTAAAATTGTCAACATCTGAATTATAAAATTTAACTCTATTGCCCAGTTTGAGTTTTTTTGCGTTAAATTTACTTACATTTATACTTTTTTTTGAAACATCTATTCCTGTTCCATAAAAGTTCTGCCTTTCTTTTAATATAGATAAAAGAATGCATCCTGAACCTGTTCCAACATCAAGGACTTGAAGTTGGGTGTCCTTTGAATAAATTTTTAGAACTTGTTCTATTATTAATTCGCTATCTGGTCTTGGAATCAAGACATCTTTATTTATATAGAATTCGTTTTTCCAAAATTCTTTTTTATTTATCAAGTACGCAACTGGCTCCCCTTTTTTTCTTCTTTCTATTAGTTTATTAAATTTATTTAAGTGCTGTCTTTTTAGAACTTCTGTTGGATTTAAAATGATATGTTTTTTGTTCTTTTTTATTGACTCTGAAAGGAGTATTTCAGCATCAAGAAATGGATTGACAATTTTATTTGCTTTTAAAATGTCTGCTCCTTTATTTAAAATATTTTCAATTTTCATTATTAATTTAAGTTACTCAATTTCTCTTCTTGGGCTTGGAGTGTCAAACTTTCCACAATCTCATCAAATGCCTCTCCTTCTAAAAATTCTTCAAGCTTATGCAGAGTTAAGTTTATCCTATGGTCTGTTATCCTTCCTTGTGGAAAATTATAAGTTCTAATTCTTTCAGACCTATCTCCAGTTCCTATTTTACTTTTTCTGTCTTGTGATCTTTCTTGATCAATTCTTGATCTTTCTAGATCATAAAGCCTTGACCTTAAAATTTTCATTCCTTTTGCTTTATTTTTATGTTGTGATTTTTCATCTTGTTGGGATACTGATAAACCTGTTGGTATGTGGGTAATTCTCACCGCACTATCCGTTGTATTAACTGACTGACCTCCAGGACCACCCGCTCTAAAAACATCAATACGTAGATCGGACTCATTAATTTTTAAATCTACTTCTTCTGCTTCTGGCAAAACAGCAACTGTTGCTGCTGACGTATGAACTCTACCTTGTGTTTCTGTGTCAGGAACTCTCTGCACTCGATGAACTCCACTTTCATATTTTAAAGTTGAGTAAATATTTTTTCCCTTAATAGATGCAATCACTTCTTTTAATCCTCCTGCTTCACTTTGAGACATGCTAATCAATTCTAGTTCCCATTTTTTTTTATGACTCACTTTCTCGTACATCTTAAAAAGATCAGCAGCAAATAAACTTGCTTCTAAACCACCAGTACCTGCTCTAATTTCTATAATAGCATTTTTTTTATCTGCTTCATCTTTTGGTAATAAAAATAATTTTAATTTTTTTTCAATTATTTCGTTTTGAAGTTTAAGCTCTTTTAATTCTGTTTCAGCCATTGTTTTAAATTCGTCATCACTATTAGAGTCTTCTACTATTTTTTCAAGATCTGCCTTTTCGTCTTTAAAAGTAAAATATTTTTTTGCATCCTCAATAATTTCGTTCAGATCAGAATATTCTTTAGATTTTTCTGCAAATAATTTCTTATCTACTTCTCCGGATGATAATTGCTTCTCTAATAAAGCATGATTATTTATCAATTCTTCAATAGTTTTTAATGGAATCATTGTAGTTTTTTGTCAAGTTCAGCAGCTTTTTTTTCTACTTCTTTTACAACTCTTGATATTAAGTCTTCTGATAAAACTTTTTCACTTTGAATACCAGACAAATAAAGCATATTATTACCTCTTCCACCTCCCGTAATACCAATATCCGTCATTGCCGCTTCCCCTGGTCCATTAACCACACAACCGATTATTGATAACGTTATAGGAGTTTTTATATGAGAGAGTTTTTCCTCTAATATTTTTACTGTATCTATTACTTGAAATGCTTGTCTAGCACATGATGGACAAGATATAATTTTTACTCCTCTATTTCTTAAATTTAAAGATTTCAATATTTCATTTCCTATTTTAATCTCTTGAGGAGGATCATCAGACAAAGAAATTCTGATTGTATCTCCGATTCCATCCATTAAAAGTGAACCTAATCCTATTGATGATTTTATACTCCCAGAAACAAAGCTTCCAGCTTCTGTAATTCCTAAGTGCAAAGGATAATCACAAACCCTTGATAATTGTCTATAAGCTGCAATTGATAAAAAAACATCAGATGATTTAACGCTTATTTTAAAATTAAAAAAATCCTGGTCTTCTAAAATTTTAATATTTCTCAGGGCGCTTTCGACCAATGCTTCTGGGCAAGGTTCTTTATATTTTTCTAATATGTCTCTTTCTAATGATCCGGCATTTACACCAATTCGTACTGAACAATTATTATTTTTTGCAGCACTTAAAACTTCATGAATCTTTAATTTGTCCCCAATATTTCCAGGGTTAATTCTTAAACATTTAGCACCATTTTCTGCAGCCTCAACTGCTCTTTTATAATGAAAATGTATATCTGCAACAATTGGTGTTGATACGTGTTTGACTATTTCTTTTAGTGCTAATGTTGACTCCTTATCTGGACAAGAAACTCTAACTATATCAGCACCTTCTTCAGTAATAGCATTAATTTGATTAATTGTGGCCTTAATGTCTGTTGTAAGAGTATTGGTCATAGACTGAACTGATATTGGATTATTTCCACCAACCTTAACGTTCCCTACATTAATGACTTTGGTTTTTCTTCTCTTAATATCTCTAAAAGGTCTTATACTCATTATTTAATCTAATTTAAATTCTTTATGAAGGATCTCAATAGCTCTCTTAACTAATTTATTTGAAATTAAAACTGAAATTTTAATTTCTGAAGTTGAAATTACCATAATATTAATTTTTTTTGCAGCTAGAGCTTGAAACATTCTGTATGTAATTCCAGGTGTAGTAATCATTCCCACACCAATAATGGATACTTTTGATACATTGTCATCACATGTTAATTTTCTAAATGAAATTTTTTTATTTTGATTTATTAGCTTTTTAGTTTTTTTTGTATCTTCAGACTTAATAGTAAAAGTCAAATCTGTTTCTTTTCCATTTAAAGATATATTCTGTACAACCATATCAACGTTTATATGGTTAAGTGAAAGAGGTTTAAATATAGAGGCAGCTACACCAGGTTTGTCTTTAACACCAATAATAGTCACCTTCGAGTCACTTTTTGTAGAAGTAATACCAGTTATAATTTGATCACTAAAAGCTTTTTTATTATTTGTAATTAATGTTCCCTTTTTTTTTACAAATGAGGACTTAACCGAAAAATTTATATTATTCAGTTTAGCATCTTGTACTGAAGTTGGTTGCATAACTTTTGCTCCAAGAGAAGCCATTTCAAGCATTTCATCATAAGAAATTTTATTTATCTTTTTTGCTTTTGGATTAATTCTGGGATCTGTGGTATATACGCCATCTACGTCTGTATAAATATTACATTCATCAGCTTTAAAAAACTTAGCAAGCATTATTGCGGATGCATCGGAACCACCTCTACCTAGTGTTGTGATTCTATTTTCTAAATTAATTCCCTGAAAACCAGTTATAACAGGTATTCCTCCAGAATTTAGAAATCTTTGTATATTATTTTTACTTATCTTATTAATTCTTGATGCACTATAGGGTCCATCTGTAATAATTGGAACTTGCCATGACATCCATGATCTAGCTTTATAACCAAGATGCTTTAATCTACCAGCTATTAGTGCGCAGGCTATTTGTTCTCCAGACGATAATAAAACATCATATTCTGATGCATCAAAATTATTACTCAATTCTGATGTTTTTTTTATAAGTTCATTGGTTGTTCCACTCATTGCAGAAGAAACTACAATTACTTTAAATTTCTTTTTTTTATAAGTTGCTATTATCTTTGCTACTTTTTTTATTCTCTCTAAGCCACCTACTGAAGTTCCGCCAAACTTTAATACAACAATTTTCATTGATTAATTTTTAATTAAATCTAAATTTTATTGATAAAATACATGTTAATTGTTATGTCCACAAGTCATCAATTATGAGTTCTATAAATAAAAAAGAAATAGAAAAATTTTCTAAAATTGCAGAAGAATGGTGGAATCCGAATGGAAAATTTAAACCTTTGCATAATTTTAACCCTATAAGAATTAAATATATAAAAGATAACATCATAAAAGGTTTTAATTTAAAAATTTCTAGTCATCCTTTAAAAAATATTAATATCTTAGATATAGGATGTGGTGGTGGTTTGTTAGCAGAACCGATGAGTAGACTGGGCGCTAATGTACTTGGAATAGATGCCTCAAAAAAGAATATTGAAGTTGCAAAATTTCACGCAAAAAAAAATAAACTTAAAATTGATTATAAGGTAGCTTCACCAGAAACTTTGGCATCGCAGAAAAAATTCGATGTTATATTAAACATGGAAATAGTAGAGCATGTAGAAAATGTTGATTTTTTTATTAAAAAAAGTTCAGAACTATTAAAAAAAAATGGAATAATGTTTGTTGCAACTTTAAATAAGACCTTTAAGTCATATCTCTTTGCAATTGTTGGAGCAGAATATATTCTTAAATGGCTACCAATAGGAACTCATGACTGGGAAAAATTTATCAGTCCTAATGATTTAATAAAAATATCGCAAAAAAATAATCTTTTACTAAAAAAATTAGACGGTGTGAAATTTAATTTATTAGACAATTCATGGAAACTTAATAACGATACTTCAGTAAATTATATTATAAAATTAATTAAGATTTAATTATCTTTATCTTTTATCCATTGAATAACTTCAGTTTCAATTCCTTCGTCTCTTAATTCTTTTACCTCCTCTTTAGAAGCGGAACCATAAATACCTTTTTGTTTTTTTTTGTTTTTATAATGTATGGAACGAACCTCATGTGCAAAATTTTTTCCAACATATTCAAAATTTTTTTCTATAAATTTTTGATATTCGAATATTCTTTTTTTAATTTTTTTATACTTTTCCCCACTTCTTTTTATATTTAATGAATTATTTGATTTTAAAACACTTGGAGACATCAAGGTTTTTTCTACACTAAATGAATTACAGACATGACAGTTAAGATATTTTTGTTTTTTTAATTTTTCATACTCTTTTGATGAAGAGAACCAACTATCAAAGGAGTTGTTACAGTCTTTACAGATTAATTTGTATTTAATCATATATTAAAGTTAATAATTAATAAAAATAATTCAATAACTAATTAGCTTCTATAGTCTGAATTAATTTCTATATATTTTTTAGTCAAGTCCATCGTATAAGCAGTAAAATTTTTTTTACCAATATTAAGATCTACAATTATATCAATTTTTTTTTCTTCTTTCATGTATACAAAGGCATCATCTTCAAGATAAGATTTTAACAATTGACCTTTTTCAACTATTTTAATCTTTCCAAGTTTGATTGATAGTTTATTTATATTAAGATCTATATCGGCTTTACCAATTGCCATCGCTATTCTTCCCCAGTTTGGATCGTTACCTGCAATAGCAGTTTTAACTAGGGGTGAGTTGGCGATCGAAAAAGCAATTTTTTTTGCATCTTCTTGTGTTTTACAAGTGTTTACTTCAATTGTAATAAATTTTGAAGCTCCCTCTCCATCGGATGCCACTCTTTTTGCCAAATTTAATAAAACTGAATGCAGCGCCTGATCAAAATCTATTATATTTTTATCATTAATACTTTTTATATTTCCATTTTTTACTTTGCCTGTCGAAAAAATTGTGACCATATCATTGGTACTTGTGTCTCCGTCGCAGCTAATTGCATTAAAAGTTGTATCAATATTTTTTTTTAGCAGTTTTTGTAAGACATCATTTGAGATGTTTGCATCGGTAAATATAAACCCTAAAGTTGTTGCCATATTAGGAAAAATCATTCCTGAACCTTTGGCAACTCCATATATTTTAACTTTGCTATTTCCAATTTTACACTCTTCCATTGCAAGTTTTGGTTTTAAATCGGTTGTCATTATTCCTAATGCTGCTTTCATCCATATTAATTTGTTTTGTGTGTATCTGATCTTGTTAATTAAATTTGGAATATTCTTTTTAATTTTTTCTGTTGGATATTCTTCACCTATTGTACCCGTACATCCAAAAATAATTTCACTGGGTAAAATTTTTTTAGGAAACTCCTCATCTTCTATTTGTTTTTTAGATAATTGGGCAGAAAGCTCTTCCGCTATCTCTTTTAGACCTTGATATCCTTTTGGGCCTGTCAAGGCATTAGCGTTTCTAGTATTAACCATTAATGATTTTATTTTTTTTGTTTTCAAGCTTAAGTTCCATTTAATATTTTCTGAAACTATTTTAGACTGAGTATAAACTGAGGCATGATTTGCTCCATCTCTAAAATAAAACATAACTAAATCGTCTCTAGATTTATTGTATAAATTTGCAGTAATCGTTGATATTGAAAGTCCATCAATATGGTCAAGATCCTGAAAATCATTCATTTTTGAGTTTGAAAGTTTTGAATTTATAAAGTTTGTTAAATTTATTGCCATACTATTTAAAATATTTATTTAATACCTATATTAAAAGTTATAATCAAATAATATACCAAATAAAACCAAATGCTTAATCCTTTAAATTTTTTCTCAAAATTCATCAAATCTAGCAATCAGAAAGAGCTAGATAGAATTGCCAAGATAGTTGAAAAAGTTAACTCTTTTGAGAACGAAATTAAGAAAATTCCAGATATTGATTTTCCTAAAAAAACACTCGAACTAAAACAAAGACTAAAACATGGACAGAATATTAATGAGCTATTGCCTGAGGCGTTTGCTCTAGTAAGAGAAGCATCAGCTAGAACTCGTAATGAACGACATTACGATGTGCAAATAATAGGTGGCGTTGTTCTTCATGAAGGAAAAATTTCTGAAATGAGAACTGGTGAAGGTAAAACTTTAACTATTACTTTAGCTGCCTATTTAAATGCTTTAAATGAAAAAGGTGTACATATCGTTACTGTTAATGATTACCTGGCAAAAAGAGACTCGTTGGAAATGGGCGAGATCTACAAATTTTTAGGATTAACTACTGGTTATATAAATAATGATCAAGACGATTATGAAAGAAAGAAAAATTATAATTATGATATTACTTATGCAACAAATAGTGAGCTTGGATTTGACTACCTTAGAGATAACATGAAGTATTCAAAAGAAGAAATAGTTCAGAGAGAGCATTTTTATTCAATAGTTGATGAAATAGATTCTTGTCTAATTGATGAAGCAAGAACGCCTTTGGTTATTTCTGGGGCCGCAGAAGATAAAACAGAAAAATATATTTCAATAGATAAGTTGGTTAAAAAACTAGACAAACAAAATTATGAAATTGATGAAAAAGATAAAAATATTTTACTTACCAATCATGGTATAAACAATGTGGAAAAAATATTTTCTAATGCGGGAATTCTTAAAAATAATAATCTCTATGACCCAGAAAACTTAGGATTAGTTCATCATATAAATCAAGCTCTAAGGGCAAATCATTTATTTGAAAAAGGTAAAGATTATATAATTCAAAATAATTCTTTAAAAATTATTGATGAACTTACGGGTAGAATTTTAGAGGGCAGAAGATTTGGTGATGGGCTTCATCAAGCTCTTGAGGCAAAAGAGAGTATCGATGTAAAAGGTGAAAATCAAACGTTGGCATCAATTACTTATCAAAATTATTTTAAACTATACGGAAAAATTGCAGGATGTACGGGTACAGCAGCAACAGAGGCTGAGGAATTTTATGAAATATATAATTTAGAAGTTGTAATAATTCCTACTAATAAAGACATGATAAGAAAAGATTGGAACGATCAAATTTTTAGATCTGAATTAGAAAAAAACAAGGCAATTATTGAAAAAGTTTTAGAATGTAATAAATCAGGACAACCAATTTTAGTTTTTACATCTAGCATTAATAAATCAGAAATATATTCTAAACTTTTAGATAAAGTAAAAGTTAAGCACACAGTTTTAAATGCAAAAAATCATGAAAATGAAGCAGAAATAATTGCAAACGCTGGTAAATTAAACTCTGTTATAATAACAACAAGTATTTCTGGAAGAGGGGTTGACATACAGCTGGGTGGGAAAAAAGGAAGTGTTCCACAAGCTGAGTTAGATATAAGTAAGAATAAAATAAAATCCTTAGGTGGTCTATTTGTGATTGGTACAGAAAGAATGGAATCTAGAAGGGTTGACAATCAAGCAAGAGGAAGATCAGGTCGTCAAGGAGATGAGGGAAATTCAATCTTTTATGTAAGCTTAGAAGACGATTTAATGCGAATTTTCGGGTCTGAGTCTATGAATAATATATTACAAAAACTTGGCTTAAAAGATGGAGAAAGCATTGATCATCCATGGATCAACAAAGCACTAGAAAGAGCTCAACAAAAAGTAGAAGCAAGAAACTTTGACATAAGAAAAACTTTATTAAAATTTGATAATGTTTTAAATGATCAAAGACATGTAATTTTTTCACAAAGAAAAAAAGTAATGAATAGTGAAAAGATATTTGATTATTCAGATGAATTTCTTACAGAAATTATTGAAAATTTAGTTAACTTAAAAACTCAAAATTTATTACAAACAAAAAATAATGAATTTTCTAATCAATTAAGAATATTATTTGGAAAAAATTTTGATGAAAAAGAATTAGGAACTCTTAAATCTTTAAAAGACGAAGAATTTAAAGAAAAAGTTAATTTAAAATTCAAAAATGCAAGAAATGAAAGAATAAAATTTTTGAAAGAAAAAGGAGCTAAAGAAATTGAAAAAAAAATTTTTTTACAAAGTATAGACTTAAATTGGAAATCTCATATTCAATATCTAGAGCAATTAAGACAAGTGATAGGTCTTAGATCTTATGGACAAAGAGATCCTTTGATTGAATATAAAAAAGAAGCCTTTAACCTTTTCGAAAACCTACTAAATAAATTAAAACTCGACTTTATTACAATCTTAATGAATCTACAAATAGTACAAGAACCTATTGCCGAAACTCACTCTATCAAACCCCAAAAAATTGATCCAAAAAATATAGGTAAAAAAATGAGCAGAAATGAACCTTGCTTCTGTGGCTCAGGCGAAAAATATAAACGTTGTTGTGGTTCTTTATAAAAAATAAATAAAAGAAATTATCGATAACAGTAAAATACCAATTATAATTAAGCCATTTTTAGTTTTAAAAAATTTTTCTATAAAAATATTAATATTATTTTTTTTCATACTTAAAGCGCTTATATCATCCAATTTACTTACAAATCCTTTGTTTCTACCGATTTCTAAAAATTTATTTTTTCGATGATTGAAAATATCTTCTCTACTCATATTAAGAAATTCTTTTAAATTTTTTTCAATTGATTTTCTCACATTGTTTAATATTAAATTTCTATCCCTATGGGCTCCACCCACTGGTTCTGCTATAATTTCATCAATCACTTTTAATTCTAAAAGATTCTGGGCAGATAGTTTCATTGCCTTTGCCGCTTCAAGGGTTTTTTTTGGATCTCTCCATAAAATAGTAGCACAACCTTCTGGGGATATTACGGAATAAATTGCATTTTCTAGCATTATAACTTTATTTGAAGAAGCTAAAGCTATTGCCCCTCCTGATCCACCTTCACCAATAATAATTGCTAATGTTGGAACATTTAACTCCATACAACACTCTATAGATTTTGCGATCGCTTCAGCTTGACCTCTTTGTTCTGCTCCTACACCTGGGTATGCACCTGGTGTATCAATAAAACAAATTATTGGAATATTAAATTTATTTGCTAGTTTCATTAATCTTATTGTTTTTCTGTAGCCCTCAGGTCTCATCATTCCAAAATTTCTATCTATTCTTGTCTCGGTATCTTCTCCTTTTTCTTGACCAATTATTAAAACTGAAGTTTCATTAAATTTTGCAAAACCTGCTAATACAGATCTATCTTCACCATAAAATCGATCACCAGAAAGTGGAATAAAATCTTCAAATAAATTATCTATAAAAAATTTTGATTTGGGTCTGTCTTCATGTCTTGCAACTAAAGTGGTTTGCCAGGGATCTAGGTTTGAATAAATATCCTGAAGTTTCTTGTCTATTTCTTCTTGAGTTTCTGAAATTTTTTTTGTGTCTACTTCTGAAAGTCCATCCTGGTTATAAGGATCTTTAAGTTTCTCCATTTCTGTTTCTAGATTTTTTATATCTGTTTCGAAATTTAAATAATTTTTCATTTATTGAAGTAATTATTAGTTAATTACAAAAAAAGGCAACAAAATGTTTTAAATAATTAATATTTGACTTAATTTTATTAATGTTTAATGTTCTTTCATTGAAAGACTATGCAAATATAGCACCGAAAGAGCAACCACCCTGGAAACTCTCAGGTAAAAAAGACCAATAACAAACATAATGCTCTGAAAAAGGATCAAATCTCGCCGATGGAGCAAAACTCTCAGGCAAATATGCAGATGGGGCTAGATGGGTACTATGAAAAAACAATATACTAAAATTAATAATCTATCAGTATCAAACGAACTACTGGATTTTATAAATAACGAACTTCTCAAAGATACAAAGATTTCACCTGAAAAATTTTGGTCAGATTTTGATAAAGCTATTCATGAATTAGCACCTAGAAATAAAGAGTTAATAAAAATAAGAGAAAAACTACAAAAAAAAATTGATGAATGGCATATTGAAAATAATAGTAATAAATTTATCTTGGAGGATTATAAAAAATTTTTGAAAGATATTGGTTACTTAAAAGAAGTTGGACCTGATTTTAAAATTAACACTAAAAATGTTGACGAAGAAATAACTAGTATTGCAGGGCCCCAATTAGTAGTTCCAATTATGAATGAAAGGTACGCTCTTAACGCAGCTAACGCAAGGTGGATGAGTTTATATGATAGTCTGTATGGAACTGATATAATTGAGTCTGAAGAAGGTGGAAGTGAAAGATATGACCCATTACGTGGTCAAGAAGTTATTAGATATGTTAGAGATTTTTTAGATAAATATATTCCAATAGAAAATACAAGTTGGAAAAGTATTTCAGAATTGAAAGTTAAAGATGGAAAACTTCTTATCTACAAGAATGATGCTGAATTTAACTTAAAAAATTTAGAAAAATTTATTGGCCACAGAGGAGAGGCAAACAAACCATCTGCAATAATTCTAAAAAATAATAATCTTCATATTGAGATAATAATAAATCCTAGAGCTTTTAGTGCCGCTCATGATATTGCAGGCATAAGTGATGTAATTGTCGAGTCAGCTATTTCTACAATTTGTGATAATGAAGATAGCGTTGCAGCAGTAGATGCAGAGGACAAGGTTATTTGCTACAGAAATTGGCTTGGATTAATGAAGGGTGATTTAAAATCAAAATTTATGAAAAACGGTAAAAATTTTGAGCGTAAACTAAACCCTGACAGAAGTTATATTTCAAAAAATGGATCTGGATTAAAATTACATGGCAGAAGTTTATTGTTAGTGAGAAACGTCGGCCATCTTATGACAAACCCCGCAATTATTTTAAAGGATGGATCTGAAATACCTGAGGGAATTATGGATGCTTTTATAACTACCGCTGCATGCCTTCATGATATAAAAAAGAAAGGTAATTCAAGAACAGGGTCCGTCTATATTGTTAAACCAAAAATGCATGGACCTGATGAAACGGCATTCACAGATATAATTTTTACTAAAGTTGAAGAGGTTTTGGAGTTAAAAAAAAATACATGTAAAATTGGCATCATGGATGAAGAAAGAAGAACTTCAGCTAACTTAAAAGAATGTATTAGAACACTTGAAAATAGAGTATTTTTTATTAACACAGGATTCCTAGATAGAACTGGTGACGAAATACATACATCAATGGAAGCTGGTCCAATGATAAAAAAAGGAGATATGAAATCATCTAAATGGATTGAAACATATGAAAATAATAATGTTGATATTGGTCTTCAATGTGGTTTTTCTGGTAAGGCTCAAATAGGTAAGGGGATGTGGGCAATGCCAGATAAAATGGCTGAAATGATGGAACAAAAAACTGGCCATTTAAAAGCAGGAGCTAATTGTGCTTGGGTACCTTCTCCTACAGCGGCAGCGCTTCATAGTCTTCATTATCATCAAATAGATATTTTTGATAAACAAAAAAATATACAAAAAAGAGAGGCCGCAAAGTTAGATGATCTGTTAAATATACCAATAGCTGATAGACCTAACTGGTCAATTGAAGAAATTAATTCTGAAATTTCCAATTCTTCACAAACGCTCTTAGGTTATGTGGTTAGATGGATTGATCAGGGTGTTGGATGCTCAAAAGTGCCTGATATTAATAATATTGGTTTAATGGAGGATAGAGCTACTTTAAGAATTTCATCACAACACATAGCGAATTGGATTCATCATGGGATCTGTACAAGTAAACAAGTTTTAGAAATAATGAAAAAAATGGCAAAAATAGTTGATCAACAAAATAAAGGTGACAAACAATATCAAAATATGTCGCCCCATTTTGATAAGTCAGTTGCTTTTAAGGCTGCATGTGATTTAGTATTTCATGGAAGAACTCAACCATCCGGCTATACTGAACCACTTTTACACTTAAATAGATTAATAAAAAAAAATTAGTCGGAACTAGCTTTTACTCCACTTCTGTTTTTAAATGCTGAAAATAAAGTTCCATCATCAAGGTTTTCTATCTCACCACCAACAGGTAAACCTTGAGCTAATTTTGTAATTTTAGCATTTGTTTTTTTAAGACTATCCTGAATGTAGTAGGCAGTTGTTTGACCTTCTACTGTTGCACTTGTAGCTATTATGACTTCATCGATGTTTTCTCTTAATACTCTTTCAACCAATGAATCAATTAGAAGATCTTCTTTTCTTTGTCCTGGTGAAGCGATTGTTCCACCTAAAATATGAAAATATCCTTTATAAATATTTGAATTTTCAATCGACCATTGGTCTGCAATGTCTTCAACCACACAAATTTTATTGTATTTTTCATTAATATTTTCACAATTATTACAACCCTTTGTACTAGATTTTAAAGCTCCACACGACTGACACCTAACAACATTTTTATATACTTGAGCTAAAATATTAGCCATTGGTTTAACTAATTCATCTCTATTATTGATAAGCTTTAACACTATTCTTTTTGCTGATTTTGGACCTAGACCTGGAAGTTTTGAGATTAATTTAATTAACTCATCTATTTCGTCGATACTATACATTTAATTTAAAAGGGCCATTTAAATCCTGGCACACCCAATCCACTTGTTGCTTTTGAGATTTCTTCCGATGTTTTAGATTTTAATTTTGTTTTTGCATTATTGTGTGCCGCAACAATTAAATCTTCTATTATAATTTTATCTTCTTGCATAATTTGGTCGGATAAATGTATTTTTACCATTTCATTGTCTCCATTTAAAATAACTTTAACTGAATTAGAGCCCGATACTCCTTCTGCCTGAATTTTTTTGATCTGTTCCTGACTCTCTTTCATTTTTAATTCTAGTTCCTTAGCTTTATCTAAAATCTTATTAAAATCAGTCATTTTTTTTACTTTTATCTATATTTTTTATGTCTATAAGTTCTGCATCAGGGAATTCCTTAAGGAAACTTTTATATTTAGGAGATTCTTTTACACTTTCAATTAACTCTTTTTTTAAATTTATCTCTTTTTCTTTTTTGGTAGGATCTCCTTTTAATTTGCTAAGTGTAATAATCCATCTAACATCAGTCCATTCATATAATTTTGATGAAAGGTCTTTAATAAAATCTTTATTTAAATCTTCATTAAAAGATATTTCAATCCTTTGATTCTCAAAGCTTATTAGATTAACATTTTTTTCTAGTTCATATTTTAATTTTATTTCTTTTTTTACAGAACAGATTTCTATCAAGTCATCAAAAGAGTTAATAGTAGTAGCTTGCACATCAAGTTTTTTATTTTCTTTTGGTTTTAGGTCTTTTTCTTGAGCTACATTTTTAATCTGTCCTATTGTTTGACTATTGTCATTTGTTCCAAATAAATCCTTTTTTTCTTTTTCTTGAGATAATAATTTTTCTTCAGTATCTTTTTTTAAGTTACTTTCTTTAGGAATTGTTTCAGAAATATTTTTCATATTTTTTACATAAATTAATCGTATCAAAAACATTTCTATAGATAAATGCTGATTTGATACTACCTCAAGTTCTTCTAATGTTTTAATAGTAAATTGCCAAAACAATATTAAAGTTTCATTGCTAATTTTTTTTGAAACTTCTTTTATTTGTTTGAATTCGTCATCGTTTAATGAAAAATTTGTACCATCTACACTTAAAGACTCTATATTTTTAAAATAATATAAAAGTTCTAAAAAATCATTAATAAAAACTTTTGGTTCAACTCCTTGATCATAAATTTCTCTATATGTATTTAAAACTTCTTTTTCCCTACCTTCAAAAATAAGTTTGAAAAGGTTAATTAGCTGAGACTTATCAAAATAACCAAAAATTTTTTGTGCTGCTGTTAAATCTAATTCTCTATTTTTATCTAGAGTTAATAAAGCTCTATCCAGTAATGATAGTGCATCCCTTACAGAACCTTCTGAAATTTTAACAATTAATTTAAGAGCTTCATCAGATGCATTTCCATTTTCTTTTTTTTTTATTTTTTTTATAAAATCAAATAATTCTAATGATTTAACTCTTGATAAGTCAAATCTTTGACATCTAGATACTACTGTAATGGGTATCTTTTTAATTTCTGTTGTTGCAAATATAAATTTTAAGTATTCAGGGGGCTCTTCTAGTGTCTTTAATAAAGCATTAAATGCTTGTTTACTCAACATATGTACTTCATCAATTATAAAAATTTTATATTTTGCTGATGTTGGGCCGTATCTTGAAAATTCTATCAAATCCCTAACATCATCTACACCTGTTTTACTAGCTGCATCCATCTCCAAAACATCAATATGATTTGAATTTGAAATAGCGTTACAATTTTCACAAAGGTTCTTTTGGCAAAGATCATCAGGGCCATTAGAACAATTTAGAGATTTGGCAACTATTCTTGCTGTCGTAGTTTTTCCTATTCCACGAATTCCAGTAAAAAGGTATGCGTTAGGTACTTTATTTGCCTTAATTGAATTAGAAATCGTCTGTGCAACAACGTCTTGACCGATCAAATCACCAAATGTTTGAGGTCTATATTTTAAAGCTAGGACTTTTGTGTTTTTGTTCATTTTAATAAGGAGACTAGAACCTGAATAACTGTCTCTACGATTGCTTCCGTTAAGATCTAGTCGGGTTCAAGCAGCTTTCACCTCTAGCCTCCAAGACTATTATAGCAGTAATGTTTTCTAATCTACAATAAAAGTTTATTAATTATTTTTCTCGAAACTTATCTGCTTTAAAGACACCTAAGACGTGAAAATCTTCACAATGTAGTCCTAATTCCTCTAGAGATTTTTGAATTTTAGGATCTTCTATATGACCATCTAAATCACATAAAAAAAAATAAGAAGTAAATGAATTTTTTTCAGGAAAACTTTGAAGTTTAGTTAAATTAACTCCGTTAATGGCAAAGCCTCCTAGTGATTGATAAAGTGCTGCTGGTTTACTTTTTAATTTGAACAAAAAAGAGGTTATATATTTTTCTTTTTTAAACTCAGGTTGTTGGATTGCTTTACCCATAATTAAAAATCTAGTTGTATTTCCTTTTTCATTCTCAATATTAGATGCAACGATATCTAATTTATAAATTTTTGCACTTAGTTTTGAAGCAATAGCAGAATCTGATAATACTTTATTTTTTGAAACTAGCTCTGCAGATCCAGCAGTATCAGCGCATACATTTTCTACAAGATTATTTTTTTTAATAAAATTTGAACATTGAGATAGCCCTTGAGCATGCGATGATACATTTTTAATATCTGTTATCTTTGTTCCTGGTAATCCAAGCAAGTTATGTTCAATTTTTTGAAAATGTTCAGCATAAATATTTAAACGATATTTAAAAATCAAATACTCAATTCCAATATTTCCAGTTGTCTTATTTGACTCCGGTATAATAATCTTTAATCTTGTATCGCTTTCTGCTTTAGAAAAGCATTCATCAAAAGTTTTACATGGTATAATTTCAGCTTCTGGATAAGCATCTAATGCAGCTAGATGTGAATATGCTCCTGGTGAACCTTGATAAAGTATTTTCATTTTATGATTTATATTCCATAATTTTTTTTAAGGCCAGATAATCTTCTTTTGTGTCAACACCGATTGGTGAAGATTTAGCTAATGTTACATTAATTTTTAAATTATTATCTATTGCCCTAAGTTGTTCAAGTTTATTTTCAATTTCATTTTCTGTTTGTTTTAAATCTACAAATTTTTCGAGAGTTTTAATATTATAAGCATATACGCCAATATGATGATAGATATTTTTTTTTTCTTTTAAAACATGATTTCTTTGGAATGATAGGGCTAATGAAAAATTTTTATCATTTAGTTTTTCTTTAGTTTTTACTTTAACAATATTCTCGTTAGAAAAAAAATTCTGGTTTTTGATTTCTGCACCCATAGTTCCAATATTAGAGTTAGTCTTGATCATCATGTTATTCAAATTTATGATATCATTTTCATCTATTGCGGGCTCATCTCCTTGTAAGTTTAAAATATAATCTACATTCTTAATATTTAATTTTTTATATGCTTCAAATATTCTATCCGTTCCTGATTTGTGACTGTTTCTAGTTAAAATTGCTTCTCCACCATTTTTTATAACATCATCTAATATCAATTGATCTTCTGTACACACAATAACTCTTCCTATTTTTGTTTTTTTCGCTTTTTTAACAACATGTGAAATAATAGATAAATTATTGATTTTCAAAAGAGGTTTACCTGGCAGTCTAGTTGCTGCCATTCTCGAAGGAATTAAAATTAATGTTTTAGGCATTATTTAGCTTATCAAATTTATGCGTCTAACGGACGCAAAATAATTTTTTAAAAGTTAAGTATTTTTCAAATTATCATGTTATATGTCCAAATAATAATAATTAAATGGATTCGTTTGAACTTAATAAAATCATAGCTGCAATTTTAATGGTTGCTTTGCTTTTAATTGGACTTGATAAAATCGCAGACGGCGTGTTCCATGTTAAAAAACCTAAAAACCCAGGATATGTAGTTGAGGTAGAAACACAGTCAATAAATAATGCTTCGGAGACTACAAGTGGTGAAGTAAAAATTGATATAAATGCAATAATGGTTCAGGGTGACGCCGAACATGGAAAAAAAGTTTTTAAAAAATGTGCAGCCTGTCATTCTATATCTAAAGGTGGTGGAAATAAAATTGGTCCAGCACTTTATAATGTCGTTGGTAGAACAATAGGTGGTGTGTCTGATTATAAATATTCTAAGGCTTTAGCAGCTTATGGTAAAGAATGGAACTTTGAAGAATTAAATGGATTTTTAACAAAACCTGCGGCTTATCTTAAAGGAACTAAAATGGCTTATGCTGGTTTAAGAAAAGAAACGGATAGAGCTTCGGTGATAAAATACCTAAATCAAAATGGCGATAACCCTTTACCATTACCTTAATTTATCAAAACAATATAATAAAATGCTTTTTTGAACATAAACTCTGTTCAAAGCTTGTTGCCAAACTTTAGATTGTTCGCCTAAAAAAACTTTATCCGAAACTTCTGAGCCTCTAGGAAGACAGTGTAAAAAAATTGCATCTTTCTTAGCAAAACTCATTAATTTTGAGTCAATCTTATAATTGTTAAAATTTTTAATTTTATTAATTTTATTAATTTTGTCATTTAAAGAAACAACTTTATCTGAAAATACAACATCAGAATTTTCAACTGCTTTTTTTGCATTATTAAATATATTGATTTTTCTTTTATTTTTCTTAACCCAATCTAATACGAATTTTTTTGGTTCATAATTTTTTGGACATCCGATGTTCAAATTAAATGAAAATTTAACTGATGCTGCAATTAAACTATTAAGAACATTATTGGAATCACCTACCCAGGAAATATTTAACTTTGAAATCGGTTTTTTTTTAATTTCTTCAACAGTGAAAATATCTGACAAAACTTGCGTCGGATGTGATGATGGACTTAACCCATTAATAATTGGGATATTTAAATATTTACTAAATTCTTCAATTTTTTTATCACTGTCAGTTCTTAACATAAAACCATCACCGTAAGTTGATAAAATTTTTGCAGTATCAGCTAAACTTTCTCCTCCCTTACCTAGATGTAATTCATTAGCTTTAATAGTTATGGTTCCTCCTCCCAGCTGTTTAATTGCTAGATAAAAGCTTAGTCTTGTTCTTGAGCTTGCTTTCTCAAACATTTGAATCAGCAATTTTCCTTTTAATGGACTATCTTTATCCACATCTAAAGTATTAAGTTTTTTTCTTTTTTGTTTTCTTTTTTTTGCGTCTAAAATTATTTTTCTTAGATCAGTAGCTGGAATATCTTTAAGTTTAATAAAATGTTTCATTAATTTTTATACTCTCTACAAACTTTTTTAATAATTTTAATTGCTAAATCAATTTCTTTTTTTTTAACTGTTAATGGAGGAAGTAATCTTATTACATTTTCACCAGCTCTAATTGTTAGTAGTTTGTTATCCATCAATTTTTGAACAAATCTAGTTTGATCACTAAATAATTGTAAACCTATTAAAAAACCAACCCCTCTTACTTCTTTAATTGTTTTGGGAAATTCTTTTCTGAGTTTATTAAGCTCTGTATGAAAATATTTTGACATTTTTTTAACATTAGTCAAAAAACCTTTTTGAAATATTTGATCTAGAACTGCGTTTCCCACCGACATTGCTAATGGATTTCCTCCAAAAGTTGAACCATGTGTTCCAGCTGTCATACCTGAAGCGACTTTTTTGTTCATTAAAACTGCACCAATTGGAAAACCTCCCCCTATTCCCTTTGCAATAGGAACAATATCAGGTTTAATTTTTGAATTTTCAAAAGCAAAAAAATTTCCAGATCTTCCAATTCCACATTGAACTTCATCTAAAATTAGTAAAATTTTTTTTTTATTACAAATTTTTCTTAATTCTTTAAGACACCAGTCTGGTACAACTTTAATCCCGCCTTCACCCATTACAGTTTCAATCATAATGGCTGCTGTTTTATTGGTTATAGATTTTTGTAACGATTTATGATTTCCAAATTCGAAATGGTCAAATCCTTCAACTTTTGGTCCGAAACCTTCTGTCATTTTTTTTGATCCACTAGCATAAATTGTAGCTAAAGTTCTTCCGTGAAAAGAATTTTTAACACATAAAACTCTATTTTTTTTTGATTGACCTATAGAGTAGAAATATCTTCTAGCAACTTTAATGGCAGCTTCTGTTGCTTCTGCTCCACTATTTTGGAATATTACATAATCAGCAAAAGTTTTTTTTGTTAATCTTTGTGCTAATTTTTCTCCTTCAGGTATTATAAATGCATTCGATACATGCCAAAGTTTTTTTGATTGTTTGTTGATTGCTCTTACCAAATATGGATTGGCGTGACCAAGAGAATTGACAGCAATCCCTTGAACAAAATCTAAATATTTTTTTCCATTATTGGAATATAGAAAGCTACCTTTTCCATATTTAAATGAAATTTTTCTTCTATTGTAATTTTTTGCTAAAGCACTCATATTCTATGATTTTATTTTGTAACCTCTTTTATAGAGATAAAAAGCTAGAAACCACATTAAAAAACTCAATACCGTTAAATATGTTAATCCAAAAACTATAGATCCATCCGAAACTCCTAAAAAACCATATCTAAATCCATCAATCATATAAAAAAAAGGATTAATATGACTTATATTTTGAAAGAACTCTGGTAATTTATTTATCGAATAAAAAACTCCAGATAAAAAACTCAATGGTGTTATAATAAAATTTGTAACTGTTGCTGTATGGTCAAATTTTTCAGCCCAAAGACCAGTTATAAAACCTAAGCTTCCTAAAATAAATGAGCTCAAAAAAGCAAAGCTAAGAACATAAAAATAATTATCAATTTGAATTTTTATGATTAGAGAAAAAACTATAATAGAAATTATTGCGATTAAAAAGCTTCTCGTAATAGCAGCAAGAATTATAGCCATAGTGACCTCAAGTGCGGATAATGGTGCATAAAGCATATCAACAATATTGCCTTGGATTTTACCAATCATTAACGAAGACACTGAATGACTAAAGGATTGAGACAATATACTCATTGCAATGAGACCTGGTGCTAAAAAATTTATAAAAGAATAACCAAGAACATCTCCTCTATTGTTTCCTAATGCTAAAGATAGAACTGATAGAAATAATAAGCTTGATACAAGCGGAGATAGAAGTGTTTGTTGCCAGACTGCCATAAATCTATTGCATTCTTTAAGCCACAAACTTTTAAAACCTATCCAGTTTATAAAGCCAAATCTTCTGACACCAATTTGATATTTTTTATTTAATTCAACCATAAGTAATCATATATAAAATATTTTAATTAATTGTGTAAAAAACAAATATATATCTTGTTTTTTTTTAATTCTTATGTGAACTGTATATAGTTATAAAAATTAATTAATATACTAAATGTAGTAATTATGAGCTGGACTAAGGAAAAAGTAGAAAAACTCCAAAAACTTTGGGGGAAAGGAAATACAGCAAACCAAATTGCAGAAATCATTGGGGGTATCAGCAGAAATGCAGTTATCGGCAAGGCTCATAGACTTAACTTATCTTCAAAAATTAAAACTAGAAGCGTACCTACAAATCAAAATTTTCATAACAATAACAATACAGAAAATAATCCAAAACAAAGACGCGGAAGAAAAAGTAGGTTTCAATCATTGATTATTGAAAAAGATTTTGAGCCAGAAAACCCTAAACAACTAGAGGAATTGACAGATGATGTTTGTAAATACCCTATAAATCATCCTACAGACAAAGATTTTTATTTTTGTGGAAGATCATCTCTAAAAGATTTTAGCTACTGTAAACTTCATTTATTATATAGCTACCAGCAAAAAAACAAAAAAGAAGATCCCATTGATAAAGAAGAAGAAGAAATTCCACAATATATTGAAAAAAAAACTAAAAGTGGTTAGAGTTTTTTCATAAATTATTTTTTTCTATTCTTATACTTCTCCTTTATTCCTTTTTTAACTGTTTTAAAAATTAACAATATTAAGAATGAAAAAATAAAAAATATTAAAATATATACAATATTTATTATCATAATTTAATTATACGGCTTAAACTTAAAAAGTTCTATTATGAATTTATCTTATTTTATTAAATTATATTTTTTTGTTGAAAATTCTCCACCTTCTTTCCACATATAACAATATTTTTCAACTTCCACTTCAAATATCCGAGTGCTAGGGACACCTAAATCAAAATTGGTTTGATATTTTCCAGAAGCAAGATTGTCATATTTTAGAAGCTTCAATTGATCTATTGTTAATAATGGTTTTGGAAATAATTGAAAAAAACTTGCAGATATTTTTGATAAAAAAAATGGCATAGGAATTAAAAATCTCTTTTTACTTATAAGTTTTAATAATTTATTAAGAATATCTTTTAATGAGATTGTTTCAGGTCCAATACATTCAATTATTTTTGAATTAATTTTTTTAGAAATAACATGATAAATAATATCTGTTAAATCAGCACAATGTATTGGCATGAATTTCGTTTTTCCATTGTAGTATAGAGGAAAAAAAGGAAGTCTATTTAACAGTGTCATAAAGTTAGTAGTAAAACTATCATCAACAGAATATACTACAGATGGCCTTAATATTATGGCGGTGGGAAAATTTTTTTGTATATTCACTTCTCCTTCTAATTTACTTTTTGCATAATTTGAGTCAATCGCCTCATTTATACCGAGTGCTGACATGTGAATAAATTGATCAACTTTATATTCTTTGCAAAGTTTAGCTATCAAAGAAGGGAAAGTAGAGTGAATATTTTTAAAAGTATTGTTACTTTCATATAAAATCCCTATCAAATTTATACAAATATTAGTTTTACTAAAAAGTTTTCTAATTTTTTTTTCATTAAAGATATCAGCTTCAACAACATCGATATAACCTGCGTTAGCTTGCGTTTTAATTACATATCCTTTTTGATGAAGATTTCTTGTAACTACTGTAACTTTATAATTATTTTTTGTTAGCTTTCTTAATAAATGACGTCCTATTTGACCACTGCCACCAAAAATTAGACAATTTTTTGCTTTCATATATATATAATTAAAAATGAATATTGATATTAAACTTCACAAGAACGATCTACCAGAAGATTTAGATTTAGGCAATATTATAGCAGTAGACGGTGAGTTTATGGGTTTAAATGTCAAACGAGATCCTTTATGTCTTGTTCAGGTTTCAAGTGGTAATTCAGATGCCCATATAATTCAATTTGATAGAAAAAATTATAACTCTCCAAATTTAAACAAATTATTATCTGATAAAAGTGTAATAAAAATATTTCATTATGGAAGAGCTGATATGGCACATATTAAATATTACTTAAAAACTGAAACTAACAATATTCTTGATACAAAAATAGCATCAAAATTAGCAAGATCTTACTCGGATAGCCATTCATTAAAAACACTAATAAAAGAATTTATTAATATTGACATAAGTAAACAATTTCAAAGTTCTGATTTTGGTGGTGAATTAACTCCTGCACAATTAAAGTATTGTGCAAATGATGTCGTCTACCTTCATAAAATTCATGATGAACTGAATAAGATTCTTATTAGAGAAAATAGAATAAATTTATATAATAATTGTTTAAAATTTTTAAAAACTAGAGTTGATCTTGATTTAGCTTTATTCAAAGATGATATCTGGTCACATTAAATGAAAAAAAATTATAAAAAAATAGCTAAAAATGTAATTGATTTAGAAATAAGAGCATTAAAAAAACTAAAAAGTTCTCTTAATAATTCTTTTGATGAAGCTGTAGAGGCAATCGTTAAATGTCCTTCAAAAGTAATTTTATGTGGTGTAGGCAAAAGTGGACTTATTGCAGCTAAAATTTCAGCAACACTTTCTTCTGTTGGCACGCCTTCATTTGCTGTTTCAGCAAGTGATTGCTCACATGGTGACCTTGGAAGTATTTCAAAAAAGGATATTTTAATACTATTAAGCTATTCTGGCTCTTCAGAAGAATTAAAAAATATTATTCAATATGCAAATCGAAATAAAATTACATTAATTGGAATTATGTCAAAAAAAAATTCTATTTTATATAATGCAGCAGATATTAAAATATGTATTCCTGAAGTTATTGAAGCTGGTCTTGGAATTGTGCCAACCTCAAGTACTATTACTCAACTAAGTATTGGTGATGCATTAGCTGTTGCTACACTAAATAAAAAAAAAATTAGTAAAAAAGATTTTAAAAAATTTCATCCTTCTGGAAGTTTGGGTTCAAAACTAAAAACTGTTGAAGATCTAATGCTAACAAAAGAAAAGATCCCTTTTATTAATGAAAATTCTGACATGAAAAAAGCTTTAAAAATTATAACACAAAAAAAGCTAGGAATACTAATAGCTAGAAATAATAAAGGTAAAACAACTGGAATAATCACAGATGGATCAATTAGACGTGCTAATCAAAAAACCAAAGATTTACAAAGTTTATCTGTTAAAAAAATTATGACTAGAAATCCTATGAGTATAAACAAAGAGATGTTGGCTGCAAAAGCCTTGTCTTTCATGAACGAAAAAAAAATAACTTCACTTTGTATTAAAGAAGGAAAAAACAAAACTATTGGAATTATACATATTCATAATATTCTTGAGGCAAATGTTCAGTAAATGAACAAAAAAACAGCCCTTCAATTAGTATTACTTTTAATTATTACTTTAATTCTGTTAATTTATTTTTTTATATACTTTAATGAACCGCCTCCAAAAATTAAAGTTTCAAAAGTAGAAGATAAAAAAATAAATTTTGAAACTGACAAATCAAATAAAATTAAAAATATAGAATATATTGCGACTGATAACCAAGGAAATAAATATATAATAAAAGCAACTGACGGATATGTGGATAATGATAAATCATCTATAATAATAATGAGAGATGTTAGGGCAAGATTAATTTTTACAGATGCCGAAACAATCTACATAAACTCTGAAACTGCGATTTATGATAGTCAAGAATATAACACTAAATTTGCTGAAAATATAATCATTGTCTATGGTCAACATAAAATAACATGTGAAAAAATGGATCTTCTTTTTAAGAAAAACATAGCTCTATTCAATGAAAATGTTATTTATAATAATATTAATACAACATTTTTTGCTGATAAAATGTCAATTGACTTAACTACAAAAAATTCTAAAGCTTCTATGTATAACTCTAATGAAAAAATCAAAATAATTTATAAAAATTAATATGGCACTAATTAAACCTTTCAGAATTAAAAGTTTTAAAAAACATAGTCCATTAGCTTCATTTAAAAAAGTATCTTTATCTTATGATAAAAGGCAAATCTTAGATAATATCACTTTTGATATTAATTCTGGCGAAATCTTAGGATTGCTTGGTCCTAACGGGGCTGGAAAAAGCACAATTTTTAATATACTTATCGGTCTAGTCAGACCAAATTTTGGAAAAGTTGTATTTGAAAACACTGATGTATCAAATTATCCAATTTACTTAAGAACTAGAAAATTCAAAATTGGATATGTTCCTCAGTATGGAGGTTATTTTAATGATTTGACTTTACTTGAAAATTTAAAAGCTATAGCTGAAATTTTAATTAAGGATAAAAGTAAAAGAATAAGCAAAATAAATGATTTAATTTCAAAATTTGGACTTGATAATGTGCAAGAAGTAAAAGCTAAATTTTTGTCTGGTGGTCAAAGAAGAAAGCTCGTGATTTGTCTTGCACTTCTTGGAGAACCAAAAATTTTACTTTGTGATGAAATATTTGCTGCTTTAGATGTTTTGACTATACAAATGTTAAAAGAAATTTTAGTCAATTTGCAAAGAGAACAACCTAAGATTTGTATTGTAATTTGCGAACATCAGGCAAGAGAATTGCTGTCTATAGTTGATAGAGCAATGATACTATCTAATTGTAAGATTATAGCACAAGGGACACCTTCGGAATTAATGAAGAATCAAAGTGCTAAATCTCAATACTTTGGAGAATCTTTTAAATTCAATTAAGAATTAAAATTTTTAATGCCAAAATATATAAAAATTAATAAAAAAATTTCTTCTTTTAATAAAAAAATATTTGTTGATGGTGATAAGAGTCTTTCCATAAGGTGGGCATTACTAGCATCTCAAGCAAAGGGTACTTCAAGAGCTTACAATCTCTTAAGATCGGATGATGTTTTAAATACACTGAACTGTCTTAAGAAACTTGGTATTAAAATAAAATTAAAGAATAAGTTTTGCGAAATTATTGGAAAAGGTCTCAATGGATACAATTATAAAAAAAACTTAACTTTAGATGCGGGAAATTCAGGTACGCTAGGACGACTTATACTTGGTTTGTTAATTCATTCTAAAAAAAACATAAAATTAATCGGAGACAAAAGTTTATCAAAAAGAGATTTTTCTAGAGTTACAAAGCCCTTAAAAAAATTTGGAGCTAATTTTTATTATAAAAAAAAAAGAGGATTGCCTGTAACAATCTTAGGTTCAAAATTTATAAATCCAATAAAATATATTGAAAATAGAGGATCAGCTCAATGTAAAAGTAGTGTGATGTTTGCAGCACTTAATACTAAGGGAACAACTTTTATAAAAGCAAAAAAATCAAGAAATCATAGTGAGTTACTTTTTAAACATTTAAAAATTCCAATAAAAATTAAAAAAACAAAAAAATATGATTTAATTAAGATAAAGGGAAAAAAAGAAATCAAACCATTCAACTATAGAATACCTGGAGATATAAGTTCAAGTGCATTTTTTATGGTTCTTACAGCTTTATCTGATAAATCAAAACTATTAATTAAAGATGTAAATATTAACTATTCAAGAGTTGGTGTCATTAAAATTTTAAAAAAGATGGGTGTCAAAATCTTAATTAAAAATAAAAAAAATTATAATGGAGAAAAAATTGCTGATATTTATATTGAAAGCTCAAAAAATTTGAAAGCTATCAATTGTCCTGTAGATTTAAACAGTAGTGCAATAGATGAATTTTTAATTATTTTTTTAGTTGCGGCTAAAGCAAAAGGAATATCTCATTTTAAAAATCTATCTGAACTTAACCAAAAAGAAAGTCCAAGATTAGAATGGGGCTCTAAAATTCTAAATATGATGAACATAAAAACAAAAGTAACCAGCCACTCAATAAAAATATTTGGAAATCCTAAAATTGAAGTAAAAAATATAATACAAATAAAAAACTACTTAAAAGATCATAGAATTTTTATGATGAGCACAATTGCTGCCTTAACTTTTGGTGGAACTTGGAAAATTCAAAATCCAGAATCGATTAAAACATCATTTCCTTCTTTTTTAAAATTAATAAAAAATTTGAGCATAAAAACCTAAATATGAAAAAATACAAAAATAAAATAAAAGTTGCAATAGACTCTCCTGCGGCTGCAGGAGCAGGAACCCAAGCAAAACTAATTTCTAAATATTATAATCTCTTTTATTTAGATACTGGAAAAATTTATAGATTAATTGCAAACATTAAACTTACACAACCAAAAAAATACAATCATACTTTAATTAAAAAAAGAATGAATAGATTAAATATAAAAACTCTTCAAAATAAAAAGTTGCTATCCGATGAAGTTGGAACAATGGCATCTATAATATCTAAGAATAAAAAAATAAGAAAGCTTGTTCATTCATTTCAAATTAAGAGTGCATATCATCCTCCCAAAAAATACAATGGCTCTTGTTTAGATGGAAGAGATATTACATATAAAATTATTCCGGATGCAGACTTTAAATTCTTTATAACTGCTAACGCTAAGATAAGGGCTTTAAGAAGATATAAAGAGTTAAAAAAATTAAATAAGAAAATATCATTTAATGAAGTCCTTAAAAGTATCAAAAAACGTGATAAAAGCGACTATAATAGAAAAATTTCACCCCTAAAAAAAACTAAAGATTCAGTATTGCTGAATACAAATAACCACACTATAAGGTCTTGCTTTTTAAAAATTAAAAAAATTATGGATAAAAAAATTAAAGCTTAATGGAAATTTATAAAGACCTTTCAAACCCTGCCTCAAAAGAATTTGAGAAACTTCTAAATTCACAATTTACAAAAAATGCTAACCTTGAAGAAGGAAAAATAATTACTGGTACTGTAAATAAGGTGACTGAAAACTTCGTTTTCCTTGAAGTCCCTGGGTTAAAATCTGAACCAATTTTGGATATCAATGAATTAAAGAGCATGGGCATGCTAGATAAAGCAAAAGAAGGTGAAAAAATTTCAGTTCTTCTTGAAAGACTCGAAGATAAAAAGGGTGAAGTATTAGTTTCTGCTAGTAAGGCTCAAAAGATAGCTGGATGGGAATCTCTTGTTGCTGCATATGACAAAGGAGAAACTGTTATGGGCAAAATTACTGGTCGGGTAAAAGGTGGATGTATTGTTGAACATGTAGATACTGGTTCTCTAATGTTTTTACCTGGATCGCAAATTTCAGACAAGCCTTTAAAAGATATAAGTCATTTAATGAACGAACCTCAAAAATTCGCTCTAATTAAGCTTGACCGCCAGCGCGGCAATGTTTGCTGTTCTAGAAGAGAAGTTATTTCTTCATTTAAAAAAGAAGATAAAATTAAAATAGTCGAAAAATATAAAGTTGGAGATATAATTAAAGGAGCTGAGGTAAAAGGTTATAGTTCATTTGGTTGTTTCTTTAGTGTTAATGATGAGCTAGATGTTTTGTGTCATTTACAAGAAATAAGCTATTCGAGAGTTAATCATCCTGATGAAGTTTTTAATATTGGTGAAAAACATGACTTAAAAGTAATTAGTGTTGATTTAGAAAAACTACAGGTTGGTTGCTCAGTTAAACAACTTTCACCCGATCCATTTGAACACATCTCAAACTATGAGCTAAATAAAGTTTATAAAGTAAAAGTTGTTAAGCTAATGGATTTCGGGGCATTTTGTGAGTTAGAGCCTGGTCTTACAACTCTATTACACTCTAGTGAATTAAGCTGGAATAAAAAAAATATACCTACAAAAAAAATGTTTAAAGTAGGTGATGAGATTGACTGTGTTATTACTGAAATTGATAAGGAAAAAAGAAGAGTTGCAATTTCACATCGTTTAACTATTGAAAATCCATTTGAAACTTTTGAAAAAAAATACCCAGTAGGAGCAATTGCAGAAGGAGTAGTAACAAATAAAAATGAATATTCAATTTTCTTAAAAATTGATGATATTAATATTGACGCCTTCCTTCACTGCAATGATCTTACTTACCTTGCAAACGCGGAACAGGAATTAGCAAAATACAAGAAAGGTGACAAATTAAAAGTAAAAGTATTAGAAATCAAAACTGTAGATCAAAAAATTAGAGTTGGAGTACGCCAAACTCAACCAGATCCAATTGATTGGTTTAAAGATAAAAAAGTTAAAGACACAATAACAGTAAAAATAGTTTCTAGTGACAGTAAAGGACTTATTGTTAAACCAGAGGGCTGTGAAATGGATTTTTTAATTAAAAAATCTCAGATAGCTATCAATGCAGCGGATGCTAGACCTGCTAGATTTACTGGTGGAGAAAGAATTGACTGTGCAATAGCTGAATTAGATTTGGATAAAAGAAAAGTTTCACTAAGTATTAAATTACTAGAAGAGATTCAGAATAAAGATGCAATATCAAAATTTTCAAACCCTTTATCTGGAAAGAACCTTCCTTTTTCTTCTTTATCAGATAAACTAGAAGAAAAAGATCAAAAGAATAAAAAAGACGAATAAAAATTGGCTATTGTAAAATCAAAGCTTCTAAAACAACTTTCAGATAATTACCCAAATTTTTTAAAAAAAGATCTTGAAAAATTTACAAACATTATTCTTGGTGAAATTAAAGAGGCTCTTAAAAGAGGAGATCGTGTCGAATTAAGAGGCTTTGGTGTTTTTTCAACTAATATCCAAAAAGCAAGAATATCGCGAAACCCTAAAACAGGCGAAAAAATTAATACCCCAGAAAAAAAAACAATTCACTTTAAAATGGCAAAAGAACTGTTTAAAAAATTAAATAATGACTAATAAAAATATTTTTGTAGCCTGTGACTTATCAAAACAAAAAGATATTTTAGATTTATTAGAATTAATTCATGAAGATATTTCTGGAATTAAAATTGGCCTACAATATATAACTCAAAGAAGTCCAGCAGATATAAAAGAGCTTTCAAAATTTAATAAGCCAATTTTTTATGATGGTAAATTTTTTGATATCAAAAATACACTTGTTAAATCAATTCAAGCACTTGAAAATTTGAGTGTAAAATATGCAACAGTGCATTTGCTTAATGGTTTAAGCTCTCTTAAGGCTGCAAATGATGCTGCTCAAAAAATTAATATAAATCTATTGGGTGTGTCTGTTTTAACAAGTTTTGAAGATGATGATTTGATAAGCTTAGGCTTCAAGGATAAAGTGGAAAAACAAGTTATTAGACTAATTAAGATCGCAATGAATGCAAATTTACATGGTGTTATTTGTAGTCCACTAGAAATTAAAATGATTAAAAAAATTGCACCTGGTATCAAATGTTATACCCCAGGAATTAGAATGGATAAAAATAAAGATGATCAAAAAAGAACTATGAGTGCAAATGAAGCAATTAAAGCAGGGAGTGACTGTTTAATAATTGGACGTCCAATTACTGAAGGAGATCCAAAGCAAAATATTAAAGATATAATTTCATCCATTAGCTAGATGAAATCAAAAATTTGTGGAATCTCAGACTTTAA
>Ga0209362_1000576_pt1 | contig 32577 bp, 30 predicted proteins | sample SaaInlV_165m_DNA_FD_184680 | JGI IMG/M metagenome (GOLD analysis project Ga0209362, IMG submission 184680) | Marine microbial communities from expanding oxygen minimum zones in the Saanich Inlet - Saanich Inlet SI037_S3LV_110m_DNA (SPAdes)... | ecosystem: Environmental > Aquatic > Marine >... | reverse complement strand
CCTCATTGCCAAAGACAAAACCGATGAAGATACGCTCACGGAACTGGCTCTTGAAAACGATGCAGATGATGTTGTTGCAGAAAAAGAGCATTTCGAAGTTCTTTCCGAAGTGAGTGAATTCGATAAATTCACACAAGCACTGAATGCCGCAGAAATTGAGGCAGATTCTGCAGAACTTGTCTATCTCCCGGAAAACCTTGTCGCCGTCTCGGACGAAAACATAGCTCGTCAAGTATTGCGTCTAATTGACAACCTCGACGAACTGGAAGACGTTAAGGCCGTTCACAGCAATTATGACATAGATGAAGCTTTGCTTGAAGCCTACGCTACACAAGGATAAGAGAACTCATTATCTTGTGCTGAGATGCAGGTAAGCACAGGCATCTAAAACAAAGAAGTTTCCTATAACGTGATCGGAAGTAAAAAAGATCCCGATTACCTAAACGGAGTTGGCGAAGTTGGTCTTGTAAAACCAAAGGAATTCGTTGACGACACACCTTTTCAGTTTGAGAGAGGAGGGGAAATCGCATCCATAAATTTACGTTATGAAACATATGGACAACTTGCTGCGGACAAGGAAAATGCGATTCTTATATGCCATGCTCTAACGGGCGACCATCATTGTGCCGGGGTTCATTCTCCAGAGGATGCGAAACCTGGTTGGTGGAACCAAGTGATAGGTCCCGGCAAGGCCATCGATACAAAACGATTCTTTGTAATTTGCTCTAATTGCCTTGGTGCATGCCAAGGCTCCACTGGTCCAACTTCGCTCAATGAAGCTACGGGGAAACCATACGGCATCTCATTTCCAGAGTTAACCATAGGAGATATGGTTTTCGCCCAAAAGCGTCTAGTGAAAGATCTCGGTATCGAAAAGCTATATGCCGTCGTAGGAGGGAGTATGGGCGGAATGCAGGCATTGCAGTGGGCAGTGTCTTGCCCCGAGTTAGTCGCACGAACCGTAGTGATCGCAGCGACAACGCGACATAACGCCCAAACAATCGCCTTTAACGACGTTGGTCGAGCCGCAATCCAGGGCGACCCTGAATGGAACAGTGGAGACTATCCGTCCGGCGGGGGGCCAGAGGTCGGACTCGCGATCGCCAGAATGATGGCTCACATCACTTACCTTTCGGGCAAAAGCATGGAGCAAAAGTTCGGTAGATCTCGCCGCGAGCAAATAGACGGTGACACAACGAAGTCAATAGAGGCTCATTTTGGAGTTGAGTTCGAGGTTGAAAGCTACCTCCGCCATCAAGGGAAAACCTTTGTAAACCGCTTTGACGCGAACACTTACCTCCATCTGACCAAGGCTCTCGATCGATTCGATCTTCACGCGGAGGAGGGGGGGCTCGAACAATCCCTCAGTCGAATAAATGCTCGCACTCTTGCTGTAGGTTTCACATCGGACTGGCTATACACTCCCAAACAAAATCGTGAAATTGTGGAAACTCTCCAATGCCTGGGTAAGGATGCTTCCTATGCTGAAATCGATCACGATTTCGGTCACGACTCCTTCTTGCTCAAATCCGAACGATTCCATCGCCTTATAAAAGTTTTTCTGGAGGGAGCGGACCAAAGAGAACTAGACCGCCAAAGCGCTAGGCCCGATTCGATCACTCGCACAGAAGCAAAAAAAGAAGCTGACTTTCGAGTAATCGATGAATGGGTCGGGCAAGGCGAAAGCGTTCTTGACCTAGGGTGCGGTCGCGGAATTCTCCTAGAACACTTGGCCAAGACCAAACAGGTCCGTGGTTTAGGCGTGGACATTGATATTGAGAAAGTCATTGGCTGCGTCTCTCGAGCTGCTCCGATCTACCAAGGTGATGTTCGCAAAACTCTTGCTGGCTTTCCTGATGATTCTTTCGACTGGATAGTTTTTTCTAGAACAATGGAAGAATTAACCAACCCATGTGAGGTTATTGAAAAAGCTCTACAGGTCGCCAAGCGAGTCGTGGTAAGTTTTGTTAATCACGGTTATTGGCGTAATCGCCTCCACTATTTCTTAAACGGGAGTCGAATCATAAACGACGTATACGACAAGGCTTGGCACGAACGGGCCCCCATTAACCCTATAGCAATCCGTGATTTCGAAAAATTCTGTCGTGACCGCAACCTAGTTCTACGACGGAGAGTGTGCCTAGGAGGAGACTGGAAAAACCACTGTAGAGTACTCCCAAACCTACTTGCCGGAGTGGCAATATATGAGGTAGGAAGGAATTAGGGTATGCGATAGGGAAGAAAATTGTATCTTCCCTTAAACCAAACATAAAAGCGATTTAGGCCTCGTCGTAGATTAGCCCGGGCATCCTTTTCGTCATGAACACCCTGACCATTAATCTCCACAATTACGACCCCCTTGCGAATCGTTTGCTCCTCACCTGAAGATTCAGTGACCACCAAACCAGCAACGGTGTTGGGAATATCAAATCGGCGCCGAAGGTCACCATCAAGCGGAGCAAGTGTAACTCCGGGGACGACCAAACCACCTATGCCGGGACGCAATGTATCATCGAGGCTACCTAAAGTTACTCTTAATTTTTTACGTTGAGAATGACGAATGATAACCAAGGGGACGCTTGCGCCAGGAGGGGTTTGGGAAATGGCGAGACGAAGTTCCGCAACGGTGGCAATTTCCTTACCAGCAGCCTCGACTATAATGTCATTACTCTGAATCCCAGCTCGATCCGCTGGAGACCCTTTCACGACTCCCGTGGTACGGGCGCCTTCGTCGGCTGGCAAGTCCTCAAGCTGTACCCCAAGGAAACCGCGCTGGACTCCACCTTTCTCAATGAGACCAGTCATGACACTGCGTGCGAGGTTTACTGGAATAGCGAAACCAATTCCTATGCTTCCTCCTGTCCGGGAATAGATAGCCGTGTTAATACCAACTAGACGACCTTTGGCGTCGATTAGCGCACCACCGGAATTACCTTGATTGATTGCAGCATCAGTCTGGATAAAATTTTCGTAGGCTCCAGGATCTTTAAGAATACCGAGATCGGTACGTCCAGTGGCTGAAACAATGCCCATGGTGACAGTGAGACCAACGCCAAGAGGATTGCCAGCGGCAAAGACAATGTCACCCACCCTCAACTTCGCACTGTCTGCTAGGGTGATGGACGGAAGAGCTTCGGAAGCGTTAATCTTGAGAACGGCTATATCGGTGGCTTTGTCAAAGCCAACGATTTCGGCAGGAAATTCGCGCTTGTCAGACAATTTAACGGAGACTTCGTCCACTGGTTTTCCAGTGCGTTGGTCGGTAATAACATGGGCATTGGTGATTGCATAACCTTCGGGGGCAATTATCACACCGGAACCCATGCCGGACGGCACCTTTTGTTCTTCCACTCTAGAAGGCTCGACACCTCTAGAAAGCCCATAATAACGTCTAAGAAAATCCTCTAGCGGATTAGATGCGTTTGGAAAACTACGTCGGACTACTTGGGCTGTATAAACCCCAACCACGGCAGGTGTCGCTTTACTTAATACATCAGCATAACCTGTAACTCTTGGAGGATCAGTCGGAGGTAAAGGTGTCTCGTCTAACTTCAAAGTAAAACGATCTGCATGACCAAAAAGGTGATTTTCTTGAGGCCACAAGAGAATTAGCAAAAGTGTTACTCCAACTATAGCGGCAAGAGAGAAATTGATTCTTTCGAATACTTTCATCACAAATGCTTAGGCGTGGGACACACAAAAGTTTGTCTACGCCTCATTAAAGAAAAGGGCAAATCGAACGATTAGAAACCTTTTATTTGGAAAAGGCTGGAGATACTGCTGTCTGTATGAGTACGGTGAATCGCTTCGCCAAGAAGAGGAGCAACACTAAGAGTGCGAATGGGGAGATCGCCCGTGTCAAGTTGGACAGTATTTGTAGTAAGCAACTCATCTAAAACGCCTTGACGAAGTCGATCTCGACCGATCTCGTTTAGAACGCCATGACTTACTATTGCCCTAACCGTACGGGCTCCGCGCTCCTTAAGAAGAGTGGCGGCAGCAACGAGAGTGCCAGCCGTTTCAGTCATGTCGTCGATAATAAGGATATCACGACCCTCCACTTCACCGACTAAATTCATGGCTTCAACGGTAGTCGCACCAGTCCGACGTTTGGCAACGAATCCAAGAGGGCAACCAAGCATTTCAGCATAGGCATTCGCCATTTTCATGCCACCGACATCGGGAGAAAAAACAGTCAGGTTCTCTGGGTTTTCTTCCTTTAGAGCATCAAAGAAAACTGGTGAGGCATACAGGTGATCCACCGGAATATCAAAAAAGCCTTGGATTTGCTGAGCATGCAAATCCATGGTAAGGATACGATTGGCTCCGGCAGCCACAAGCAGGTTTGCTACGAGTTTAGAGGTAATAGGAACGCGAGGTTGATCCTTGCGGTCCTGTCGAGCATAACCAAAAAAAGGGAGCACTGCAGTCACTCTGGAAGCAGAAGCGCGCTTTGCTGCATCTATCATAATGAGCAACTCCATAACATTGTGATTAGCAGGAGAACAGGTGGACTGAACGAGAAACACATCGGCTCCCCGGATATTCTCGTTAAATCTGACAAAGGATTCGCTATCAGGGAATGCGGTGACTAGGGCATCTCCAAGGGGTACATCCAAATAGTTGCATATTTCCTTTGCGAGATCAGGATTTGAAGATCCGGTAAAAATTTTAAGACTAGCTTCTTTCATTTCCATTTCTATCAAATCTCTAAGAGGTCTCGTCGAGGTCGGCAAACCTTTTGAACAAATCGGGTAACTTCCGTTGCAAAACCGCAATGCGCTGAGCCAGAGCATATGGCAATGCGGGATTACCTTTAAGGAAGGCTCCCGACTCCACATTTTTTGTAATCCCCGCTTGAGCGGCAATTTTGGCACCTTGGCCAACACTAAGGTGGCCCGCAAAACCAGCCTGCCCGCCAACGATGACATCGTCTTCAAAGGAGACGCTGCCACTGATGCCTACTTGAGCTACAATAAGACAACGCTTTCCAATTATAACATTATGACCAATTTGCACGAGATTATCGATTTTAGTACCCTCGCCAATCCGAGTTTCGGCAAAACGAGAACGATCGATACACGTATTGGCACCAATTTCTACATCATCTTCGATAACGACTTTTCCAAGATGCGGTATTTTTTCGTGTCGACCTGAAACTTGATCAAACCCGTATCCTTCAGAGCCCACGACAACTCCTGCATTCAATACAACTCGTTCGCCGACTTCACAGCGGCTAAGCAATTTCACGCCATTAAAAAGTCTGCTCTCAGAACCTACTTTTGCAAACGCTCCGACATGTACATGAGATGCAATACGAACATCAGCACCGATTTCAGCTCCACTCTCGATATGACAAAAAGGACCAATTGACACCGAGTCAGCTACTATGGCTCCATTTTCTATATAAGAGGAAGAATGAATCCCTAAAGGTGGCGGAGGAAAAAGTCGCTCCTCTATAATGCTACAGATGAGACCCAGTGCGTACGAAGGTTCTTCCACTCGAAGATAACACTGACCGTCTTGAGGAAAACCAACAAAATCCCGAGGAAGAAGTACCAATGAGGCTGCAGTGGAGGCAACTTGATCTTTATATTTCGGGTTGCCCAGAAAGGCGATATCCCCTGATTGCGCTTATCCAGTGCCGCAACGCCTCTCAAAAGTTCTACATGCTTGTCACCATCCAACTTACCCTCGGGGAGGACTTTGAGGATTTCGTCGAGAGTTAATTCGATCGACATGCGATTCTGCTGGCCCCCCCCGGGAGAGATGTTTTAGGACTTATTTTTTTTGGGCGGAGGCGTTAAGAACAGCTATCACATCGCTTGTCACATCTAATGTGGGCTTTACGTAAAAAACCCCCAATTGCGTTTCGGATGAATTGATCACAAGATCGAGCTTCTTGAGGGAGGAAACCTTGTCAACGGCTTTTCTAATATCGGCAATATGTTCCACGAGAAGATTTCTTTGTCTCTGTGAAATCGTCGCCTTTGTACGCTTGTCGTATTGTATGAGATCATCCTGCTTCTCCTTGGCCTTTTTGACCTGCTCCTGATACTTGGTTCTGAGAGTGGAACTATCAATGTTCGGATTTTTCAGTTTTTCCTCGGTTTCCTTAAGTTCCTTAACAATGGAACCAAGCTCCTCTCGAAAAATTCCAATTTCTTCGTTGGCAATCTTGCGGGATTTTTCCAGACGCTCTCTGGCGTCTTTTACCTTATGATAGCCGTCAAAAACTTTTTGAACATTTACCACTCCAATCGACTGTGCCTGAACCATGGAGGAGGAAAGACAGATAACGGTCGCTGAGAATAAGAATTGTGGAAGTAATTTTTTCATCTTTTCTAAAATGGAGATAACTAGGAGCGTTGTCAAAAGCGAGTTCCACCTGAGAAGTGGAATTGAGGAGAACCCCCTGTGTCGGTTGGGTCGGTGATGGGAAAACCTAGGTCAAGACGAAGTGGCATGCCCATAACCATAATACGTGCACCAAGTCCCCAGTTGTCATACCATCCCGGCCCCGAAGAAGGATTAAATTGAAAATCACCTTCGTTCATGTAACCTCCATCGTAAAAGAGTGCTAACCTCAAGGGTTGTGCTATCTTTAAGGTGTACTCGGCACCAAGGTAGGCAAAAGAGTTGCCTCCCTTTGGTTCCAAACTTCCTGCATCCACAGGTCCAGCATCGCGATAATCCCATCCTCTTAGGTTATAAGGCCCACCCAAGAAAAACTTTTCAAAGAACGGTACATCGGCATTGTCTCCATTATACCGACCCAAAGTGCCTGCTCTAGCTACAAAAGAGAGAACCTGCTCCATGGTTTCTGAAGTTTTGAAGAACTGTGCCCCTTGCAGTTCGAGGCGGCCATATTCTGCTTCTCCGCCAAAAGGTCCGCCCGCAAATTCCTTACGGAGGGAGAGAATGCTGCCCTCGGTAGGGAACAAAATGCTGTCGCGAGTGTCACGGGTTAGCGTTATGCCAACTTTAGATATAATAAGATCTTCTTCTTTAATAAAGCCTGGTCTAGTTCCAGAATCGGCCAAATCATCGATAACCACATCCTCATAACTGTAGAAAAGGCGACCTTCAACTAGTTCAAACAAGCGACGGCGAGCATAGATTTCAAATCCTGCCCGCATCTCGTCGTAGTAGGAACTGTAATAATCAGACTTTTCTCGAAAGACCTCGAAACCTGCAGCTAGTCGACGATTCAGAAACCAAGGTTCCTCAAAAGCAAGGCGAGCCTCACTGCTTCGAGCACCCAGTTTTAAACGTAATCGAAACTTTTGACCATCTCCCTGTAGCTTGTGGGGACCGCGCCAACGGAAGAGATCGAAATTACCTTGGCGAAATTCGGCAAACATCATTGCTTTTTCCAATGTGCTGAATCCAACTCCAAATGAAACGTGGCCCGTACGGCCCTCTTTCACATTCACTACGAGATTCCGCCTCGATCGCTGAATTTCAGGATCGTCTGTAGCAATGGGTTCGTCGTCGAGAGTGACTCTTTCGAAAAACCGGGTGTTTCGCAAGCGTGCCTCGCTAGTCTCCATTCGACGGAGATCGAAGATTTCGCTAGGGGCAAGAGCCAATTCTCGAACTATCGCAATGGTGCGAGTCTTGTCGTTACCCCGTACCAATATAGAATTCACGGTAAACTTGTTGTTCTCCGTTACGTCAAAAGTAACATCTATTTGACCTGTTTCCAGATTAGGTTTGCGAATCGCGACAATTCGGGCATCGAGATAACCATTTTCTCCATAGCGCTTCCTAATGCGACTGCGATCCTCTCCTAGAAGAGCGGGAGAGTAGACATCACCTTCACGCATCCGGATTTCTTCCAAGATGTCTTCCGTAGATAGTACCGCGTTGCCTGTTACGTTTATTTTCCCTGCATACGATCTTTCGCCTTCGACCAAGTTTATGACAAGGTCCAGAGACCTATTCCCACGCCTAACAATTTCTACGCCACTTTCTAAAATAACTATATCCAGAAAACCTTCGTCTCGGTAGATCTTCCGTAAAGCTTCAAGATCTTCCTCAAGGACGGAAGGTCTATATTTCGAACGTTTCGACCAGAAACGCCAGAAGCGCCACGGTGCAGTTTCAATTTGCTTCCGAAGAAACCTACTCGAAAGATGTTTGTTGCCTTCGAATGCAATTTTGCTGATTTTTCGAGTTTCGTTCTCAACTATACGAAAAACAACAGTGGCAGAACGAGAACCTTCATCGCGAAGAATTTCAGATTCGACCCGAGAATTCCAAAAACCTTTGTCCAAATAGAGTTCTCGAACGGCTCGTTCATCAGACTTGATCATAGCTTCATCGAGAAGCTCTCCACCTTCGGATTCAATCGATTTTTCGAGCTTTCGACGAGAAAGTTCATCATTCCCCTCAAACCGGATCTCCCCGATGCGAGGTTTTGTAGTAACACGAAAAGCAAGGACAACGGAAGCGGGATCAGGTTGTACCGTATCCAAAAAAACACGAACATCCTCTACGGTGCCAGTTGCCATCAGGTTACGGATCGATTTGTCTACAGCACTGGAGTGATACTCAGCGCCAACCTCCACCTGAAGGTTTTCGCGAATAAAAGACTCACCGATCGTACTGGGTCCTTCAATCGTGATCCGGATTTCTGCGATACGCTTGCCCGTAGGGTCAACTTGAGCCAGTGAAAATGCCGCCCATCCAATGAGAATAAAACAGACAAGCCCTAAAATTCGAATGTTAGTAGACATTGATCTTAATTCATGCGGGAACCACCGTGCATACTGGTAAAACGAGTAAACTGTCGACGAAACGCTAGTTGTAAATTACCTGTAGGGCCATTTCGTTGCTTCGCCAAGATAAGCTTTATGGCCTCGAAATCTTCACCATCTTCGTTTCCAGCATTGGGCCCATCCATCTCGCGGACATCAGATGCTGTTTTGTCCTTGGAAAGGAGCATTACGATATCTGCATCCTGCTCAATGGAACCTGACTCTCGGAGGTCTGAAAGCCTTGGCTCACGACGATCCTTGTCGGACTCCCGATTGAGCTGACTCAAGACAATAACGGGGACATTCAGTTCCTTAGCCATAGCTTTAAGTCCACGAGAAATGTCCGCAACTCCAGCTTCTCTCGATTGTATGCGTGAATCAGTTCCGATGAGTTGGAGGTAATCTACAACAATCAACGAAAGTGGTTGGCGGGAGTGAGTACGGCGAGCTTTCGCTCGAAGTTGATGGATTGTTAACCCTCCAGAATCATCTACCCAGATAGGCGCTTGACGAAATTCACGGGCGGTCGCAGCTAATTTGGTTTGAGCATCACGAGGTGCAAATCCTCTTTGAAGATCACTTTGGTTTACTTCGGCTCTGCCGCAAATCAAGCGCATGGCAAGAGAAACAGCACTCATCTCCAAGCTGAATACAAGAACACTTGGTGGGTCATCCCGCACGGCCGGAGACAGAACGATATTCTCGACAATGTTCATGGCAAGGGTAGTCTTACCTACGGAAGGTCGAGCAGCCAAAACGATCATTTCGGCAGGGCTTAAACCATTGGTCAAATTATCTAAATCAGTGTAACCAGTTTTTACTCCCGCTGCATCATCACCGGCTATCAACCTATTAATTTGCTCTTCGGCACTAGTTACAGGTTCTCTAAATCTCTTTGCGGCATCGGAAGCACGGTCTTGGCTTAACTCAAAAACATCTTTTTCGATTTCACCTAAAAATGCACCAAGATCGCCTTCCTGCTTGTTGGCTCGATCAATGATATCATGAGCTACGCGTATGCATTGTCGTAGAATTTGCTTTTCCCTAACTATCTCCAGCCAAAAAGGAGCATGGGCAGGTGTCTCTATGCGAGATGTCAGAGCCGCCAATGCGGCATGACCTCCTACTTCATTCAATTGGTCCAGTTTTGACAACTTTTCGGCAAGAAGAATCTCATCGGCAGGCTCACCCTCTCGCTGAAGATCAAGCAGGGCCGAATATATAAATTGATGATTTGACGAATAAAAATGCTCTGGAAGAAGTCCAGACTCCGCACATAAGGAGGTAGTCTCTCCGGTTTGGTCAAGAATACAGGCGGCGAGTAATCCTTGCTCGGCGTCACCGTTGCTCGGAAGAGAAGGTCCTGACAAAAGGTTTGTTGTGCCAGCAGATGACTTATCGCCAACAAATTCTCGAGAACTTCTTTGCTTCCTCTCGCCTTGGGTGCCTATTTCGGCAGATGGCATGAAAACAGTTACTCGTTCGTTAGCAGATAGCAAAGGCGTGTAAGCATCTCAGTCTTCTTCGGTCTCAATGGGGTTTTCCGACACAATTTCGAATTCAACATCGGCCTTTACCTCAGGGTGGAGTTGAAACGTTGCAGTAAGTTTACCCAATTCCTTCACCGGTCGAAAGGGAGCAAGATGGCGTTTATCCAAGTGAAAGCCCTGCTCTTCAAGTTTGGCAATCAATTGTGCAGAAGTTACCGAACCGAACAGTTTTCCACCAGCACCAGTCTTAACGGCGATAGCAACACGAGTCTCTCGTAATTTGACCGCGATTTCTTCGGCTTGGCTCTGCTCATCAGCCTCCCTGTGGGCACGAGCTCGCAAGAGGGACTCCATCCGTTTCTTGTTGGAATGATTAAGAGACACAGCTTTCTTGCGGGGAAGCAACCAATTGCGGGCGTAACCCGCTTTGACTTTAACGATATCTCCCTCTGCCCCGAGGTTATCAACTTTGTCGACTAAAAGTATTTCTGTTGTGGCCATAGTAATATAAGGATGAAGGTATTAAAGAAAAGTGTTGATTGAATCAGTTTTAGAATGGAACATCTTCGTTCAAGTCTGGGTCGGATGCAGGTGGAGAAGACGAACGATCAGGGGCGACCTGAGTGCTCTGAGAAGCACTGGTTGCTGGTTCGCGAGATTCACCTTCATAACTATCTTGCTTTGCTCCCACGAATTCCCAATTTTCCAAATCTACGAGCAATCTGCTACGTTTCTCACCTGTTTGTGATTCCCACTGGTCCAGCTTGAGGCGGCCTTCAACGAAGATTGGCTTACCCTTTGAAAAAAACCTAGCTAGTGCCTCACCTCGTGGCCCAAAAGATTCCACATCAACAAAAGTAGCCTCTTCACGTCTGTTCCCCTCCGCATCCTTGAAGTTTCGGTTAATAGCCAAACCAAATTTACAGACGGATCGACCGCTCGGGAGCATTCTCACCTCAGGATCACGGGTCAGATTACCGATAAGAAGCACTTTATTTAGGGAAGCCATGATACGGGTTGGGTTGGGAGTCTAATGCAGATAAGAAATCAAAGGCGTTCAACCACTATGCGATCGACATTTTTTTCCAAGGAAAGTTTTTCGAGCAAGAGAGAGGGCAGTTCAGGTTCAGCTTCTATATCAAATTGAAAGTATACGCCATTGGCAAGATTGCTACTCGACTTGCGGGCAAAGTCTTGAGCCCCAAGATTTTCAACCTTTTTAACTTCTCCTTCAACTGAACGAATAACATCGCTCATCTGGGAGATGAATTCGTCGGAACCACCTTCATTGCCTCGAGGGTCATGAACCATCGTCGCTTTATAATTTCGTTTGCTCATCTAATTTAATATATTCTTTTAATGTTTGATTTACAGAATTCATGGCATGTGCACAGCCCTTGTCAAGAATCTCGCGCAATGTCCTTATAAAAAAGTCCTTTTTTTCAGTCAAGAGTCGGGTTTCTTGAATGGTCAATCGGCTTAACACGTGATCGGCCAAATCCATGCGGGAATCTTTCTTCATGCCGACCCCGAGTCGAAAACGAATAAAGTCCGAGCCGATGGCACGTATTATGTCCTTTACACCATTGTGACCGCCGTGACCACGATTGTATGACAACCTTATTTGACCTGTCGCAAAGGCTGTATCGTCGTGAATCACAATTGTTTCCGAATGAATGCATTTGTGGTAATCGAGAAGAGGTTTAATATACTCGCCACTGCAATTCATAAAATTGCCTGACTTGACAAGGATTAATGATTTCCCGGAACTTGATGCAATGGCCACTTTCGAATGGAAACGTGGTTTCTCTTTCCATGTAACGTCCAATTGCCAGGCAAACTCGTCCAATAACCAATACCCCGCATTGTGACGTGTTCCGGAATATTCCAGACCTGGATTTCCTAGACCAACGATTGCTATCGGGGACACGACTCATACTAGGTGAAGTGAATCACGGTCGGGGGGATGGGAGGTCTCAGCCTTTGGAATCATCGGTTTTCTCCGATTCGCCTTCTTCGGAAGAAGCTTCTTCTTCCTCGCCTTCAGCGATGTCGACTTCGCCATCAAGGCCCTCCTCATCATCTTCAGCGGAAGCACGACCACTGGCGCTACCAACGCATGCGACTAGAACTTGTAGCGGATCTCCAGGGAATGACACACCCTCAATCACGGGAAGATCTTTAACTTGTCGATTGTCCCCGAGATCCAAATCAGTAACATCGATTTCGATCGAAGAGGGCAAAGCGCTTGGTCGGCAACGCACCTCAACCTCGTTCGTGCTAACTTCAAGAATACCGCCGGCCATCTTTACGCCCACTGCCTCCCCCACAATTTCCAGTGGGACCTTGGTCTGTAGTTCCTGACCACGAGTCACCTGCACGAAATCGATATGCAATATGGCATCCGTCAGAGGGTGTCGCTGCATTTCCTTAATCAAAGCCAATTCATCTTCACCATTGCCGGAATTGAGACGGAACAAAGAAGCAGTTCCCCCAGAATTTCTCATTAAATGGCGAAACTCTCGCTCCTCGAGGGAGTAAGATTTATTCAAATCCTTACCATAATAAATAATAGGTATTCGTCCAGCAGCACGCAATTTCTTGCAAGCGTACCGACCGCTATCCGAGCGCAAGGCTACATTTAGAGTTAGATCGTTTAATTCAGACATCTTTAAGAGGCTCCTTTTTGGGGAAAAGATTCAGAAAATAGCTAGTTTTTAAGAGAAGCGCAAGTAAACTTCGCAGATCTAGATTGTAGAAGAATTATTTCTGGATTTTGGCTTAACGCAAAACGCTCAATGTTCAAGTCACGAAGATCATCAAAACAGTATTATATAAACGGAATGCTATTTGGGAGGTGTGGTGGAGGAAAGATAGGCGAAAAAGTGACGAAATTCCTCGGAGGTAAGAGATTCGAGCAGACCTGAGGGCATCAGGGACCGTCCGGCAGGAGCAAGGTTCTTAATTTGATTGCGGGGAACCACATGATCTTGTCCATCGAACCCCCGAAGGATAAGTATCTTGGAGTTTTCCTCAACCTTGAAGCCACTCAGTATCCGACCATCCTTGGTGCTAAGGATGTTGTGTTCGTAGCCTTCGCGAATCTCGGAATTGGGGCGAACAATGGCTAGAAGCATCGCATTGATGTCGGATCTATCGTAGGGAGTAAGGTCGGGACCGATACGCCCCCCTTTGCCAAACAAGACATGGCAAGCGGCACAACCTGCCTGACCGAAGAAAAGGCTTTCTCCGATTTTAGGATTTCCGCCGCCCGAAGAAGCAAGAGAACGGTATCGAGACATTTCTCGATCGAGCTCGATTTCCGTTTGCAATTCTATGGAACTGAATTCAGCGACGAGCAGTTTTTGCAACTGAGGCAAATCATGCAGCCTTAGTTTGGCGAGGATTTCGCGATTGAGGATTTCGCGAGAGATGCTTTCGGAAACACATGCCTCGACCAACTCCAAAGCCCAACCTGCACGGCTCGCCAACAAATGTATGGCGCCTGTACGAAGTTCTTCGGGCAAATTGGGGAAAGCAACAGTTATGGTTTTTCCAATTTCGGGTAGGTCGAACTTTTGTAAACTCAGCAAAGCTTCGCGACGGAGGGGCATTTCCTTTCCCGCCGAAACAAGACCAAGTAAGGCGGGAACTGCTCGAACCTCTTTCACGTCACCCAAGGTCCTAGTGAATTGGATGCGAAGGTCGAGGGGGGCCTTGCTGTCCTTCAGCCGATCGATGGCCTTGATTGTCGCATCCTTGTCTCCTCGGCGGAGAACTAGCGAGAGGTTTTCTCGCCCGCGTGCCTTGGACAATGCACGGGAAAGGCTCTCGGGCAAAGGTGGCAAAGTTCGTCCCTCGAAGGCTTTTTCAAAACCTTCCAAAAGTAGGGCAGTATTTACGGCATCGGGTGCCAATGCCAGCAAGTGGGAACAGGCTTCCAATTCGGCTTGCCCTCCAGACAGGGCCCATCGCCGCATGAGGTTTTGCTGAGGAAGGGCACCGTCTGCCCGTAAGTGACTATTCCAATTTGCAGGGTCTTTGAAATGCACTAGGGTCGAGTCGATGTCTGAGGCATGAGTTTCGAATCCCCACCAAACAAGGAGTGAAAGGTGCGGATCTTCCGCGTCTGCCTTGAGGCGAGCAAGACGCGCAAGGAGAGGCAGACCGTCCCGAGCAGGAAGACGGCGGGCGCTGGCGGCTAGCTGTGAACGAACTTCGGCATCGGTTTCGTATGCCGCCATTTCAGCCAATCTTTTGGCAACCTCTTGAGAAACTTCTCTCTGGTCACCCAGTAAGCGTACCGTCCATCGACGCACATGAGAATTCTTGTGCCCGAGGGTCTCCAAGGCGACCTCCTTGCCGAATCCACCGCACAAGTTCAATGCCCATAAAGCCTGCAGGGCGGGTTGCCCGAATTCCTGTTGAAGAATTGCACGGAGTTTTGGGATGTGCGCCGAGTCCGGATGGTCGCCCAATATCCGCAGTGCGGTTTCACGATGCCAGCGATTCTGGTGTCGCAGGGCCGTCTGCAACAGGTTGGCGGTAGAGAAAGGGTCACCAAGCCGAACATGCTTCGCCCCTTTGGCCTTGAGACGATAGATTCGACCGAGATCGGGATCGGTAAGACCCTTGGAGTAGGCGATATAATGAGCGACCTGTCTGGCATGGAAGTCGGCCACGTATAAGTTACCATCGGGACCAGTCTGGATGTCCACGGGCGAGAACCAACGATCATCAGGATCTTCTCCAATGGTTATGGGCTTGTCCATGTCTTCCGTGCGAAAGGTGGAACCATGTGATCTGAGATCGCTGGCCACAACGTAACGGAGGGTGGGTGCGACTCCAAATAGTTTTCCGTGATAGCGTTTCGGCAGGGTCGTCCCTTCATAAATCTCAAAGGTGTGGGTGAATCGCTTCACCTTCGGATGAGCCATCGATGGGAAGTGGCCAAAAGCGTAAGGATTGGATAAGTTGCCATGCTTGCCGAAGGTTTTGCGGTAGTAGCCCCCCTGCACATAGTGAAACCCGCGCGTATCACCGCCATTGTGACCGGAATAGACTCGTCCCTTCGAGTCGATCTCTACCCCAAAGGCATTGCCGCCACCCTCAGCGAAAACCTCGACGCGATGGGTCTCGGGCTGGTAACGCCAAGCAAATTGGCCCATGCGGTGAATCGGCTTGAATCCAGGAATGGGCTTGTTGTTCAGCCCATGCAGAACAAGGTTAGCTGTTACTGTGCTCCCATGGGTGGCGTAAATCCAACCATCTGGCCCCCAACGTAGGTTGTTGGCAATAGAATGGGAATCCTCCAAGCCGAAACCTGAGAGGAGGATGCGCGGGTTGGGGGAGTCGGGACGATCGTCTCCATCCTTGTCGGCATAAAACAGCAGATACGGAGGGTTGAGCACGAAGACTCCATCACGACCCTTTAAGGCAGCAGTTGCGAGATTGAGTCCATCAAGGAAAACCTTGTGGGTATCAAAAGTACCGTCGCCATCGGTATCCTCGTGGATGGAAATCCGATCTTTCCCTCGAAAAGGAGAGTTGGAAGCGTGGGGTGGAGGTGGAGGGTAGGGTGGGTCGTAGACGTTTCGAAAGACTTTGTCGTGAGAGATCATCCTCAATCCTGCAGGCCAAGGGTACTGCCTGTACTCAACCACCCACATGCGCCCTCGTTCGTCAAAGTTGACGTAAAGCGGGTTGGCTACATCCGGTTCACGCAGCACGAGTTCGACTTCCAAATCGTCAGGCGTTATCAGTTCAGGGAGGCGGGCTTCTTCAAAAACAGGCTTTCGCAATTTGCCAGGCAATTTCCGGCTTAAAGACCAATGAATCGCATTAACCAATAAGTGGCGAAAAGCAAGTGCTTCAAAGTCATGTGGGTGCCCGAGGGACGTGTTAAAAACCCGATTACCCGATGCTGGCTTGTTGGTCCATGCCACGGGTTCCATTGCATCAACACCTTCCGCCCTGCCTGAAACCAGAACCTGAGTCGTTGGGGCTAGCGGTGAGACTTTGTAGAGCGAACCACCCGAGGCCACTTCTCTGGACGATTGCAAACCGTCGAGTATAGGATGCCCTTTTGCGGTAGGCTCGATCCTAAACCATGTCTTTTTGTTGGAACCATGATGGTTGGAATAGTTGCCTCCAAGCACCTCTGCATCCCAACCCTCCCAAAGTGCATGTCCCGCCGCAGGAGCCTTTCCCCTCAAATGGAATGCATGACTCGCCGTACGAATCGCAACAACAGGCTTGCCAGCTTTCACCCACGAGCGAATCGATTTCATCTGAGATATCTTCGGGCTACGACGACGAACGCTCACGAACAGCAAATCAGCCTCCTCTAAAGCCCGTTCCGTTCCCTTTAAGTCGTTTCGTCCATCTCCATCGTCAGGGGCTATAACGTAAGTTGCCCGAAACCCTAATGACTTCAATTCCGATTCGTAAAAGGCAGGAACTGTTTTGACCGTACCATATTCCCGTTCAGCTAGAACAAACGCGATCGTCGCATCTTCCCCAAAGGAACAATAGAATGAAAACAACAGGAAAAGAGGTAGCCGGAAAAATGTCATGCAGTCATCACCATTTAACCTGAGCCTTAGGTCAATCCAACGTTGATGCCTCAATGCATCGACGCCAAGTAAACAAAGTCAAGTAACAGGCAAAAGTTCTTGAATAGGGGAACCGTATGGCAGAATAGGCATGGGACGACCGGCATGGTCGGGAAACGAGAGGTTGTAATCTATGCCCAAATGTCTGTAAACGGTGGCCCAGAGATCGTTGGGAGACAAGGGTCGCTCGACAGGTTCCTCGCCCTTGGAGTCGGTGGCCCCTATGACCTGTCCGGTACGCATGCCACCCCCGGAAACGAGCATGCTCATGGCTCGAGGCCAATGGTCGCGGCCGGGTTGGTTCACCTTTGTCTTGGATCCCTTACCTATCGAAATGCGAGGTGTGCGACCGAACTCGCCTGTAACGACAAGCATGACCTTCCTGTCTAAACCTCTTTCATAAAGGTCCTCCACCATCGCGGTTATAACCTTGTCGTAGATCGGCAGGCGCACCTTTGAGTCCTTGAAGATGTCGGCGTTCACGGCATGACTGTCCCAATTGTAGGCGCCTTCATCGATCCAAGGCACACCAGTATCGCCGTAAGGATTTTCCATTACTACCGTCACCCAGTTTGCACCCGCTTCCACCAACCGACGAGCCAGCAACGCTCGAGTACCCCAGTTATGATTACTGAATCGATCTCGAGTTCGCTGAGATTCCTTACTCAAATCAAAGGCATCGCGCACATTTTCGGAAGTCATCATACTTAGCGCTCGCTGGTTAAAAAAATCCATCGAGTTAAAAACGCCGCTGTTGTCAACATCCCGACGCATCTGGTCGAAATCATGAAGAAGTGAGGTTCGATCGGTAAGCCGGTCAGCCAGACTTTTATCGATATCGATGTTTTCGACCTTGAAGTCCTTTTCACTGGGATCGGCCGAAATGGCGAAGGGATGAGTCTCTGCACCCAAATAGGCAGACCCAAAGCTAAAAGTATTGATCCCGTTTACCCTGCCATTACCGAGTGCCATATATCCGGGCATCCCTCTGGTATCACGTTTGCCCTCAAGAGCCTTGAAGGCCATTGAGCCCACGCAAGGATAGTCATTTACGAAACCGGTCGGTTCCTTGGGGTCGCGCCCAGTCAGAAAACGTTTATGACCGCCGCCATGGTCGGAAAAGGTATGGTGAACAGAGCGAATCAGGTTGTATTTGTCCGCGCACTTGGCATGCATGGGCAGAAGTTCGCAAACCTCGATGCCGGGGACATTCGTACGAATGGGATTGAACTCACCTCGATGCGTATCAGGAGCATCGGGTTTCATATCATAGGTCTCCATGTGAGGTGCGCCCCCGGGGAGCCAAACAAATATTACTGCCGTGTCCTCTAGATTTTTTCCTACAGACGGAGATAGATCACGAGCCTTTAGGAGACTGCTCAAACCCAAACTTCCGGTGGCAGCCCCACCCATTTGGAGAAAACCGCGCCGCGACATAGGTCCCGGACATAAACCATTTAATTCTCCATGCTTCATCGAATAGTAAATGTAAGGGAAACGCCTACTTCGTCAAGAATCCAAGCCTTTGCAGGAAGCATATTCACAGGAAAGGTTTTGACGAAATTCATCAATTACGAACGATCTTTCCAGTCGTAGGCTACCCGAGAATTTCTCCAGAAAAACTTTTCCGACTGCTCGGCGGGTAGTTCGTCAAGGTATTCCTTAAATATGTTGATTGCCGTAAAGTAGGGGGCTATATGAGTGCTCACTGGCCAATTGCTCCCATACAGAAGGCGATTTGGGCCAAAGGTCTTCCAGAGATGATCCAATCGTGATCGATAAGTGGCCGCGTGTTGAAATTCCGGAGCAAGTTTTCTTACGATGTTTGAAACCTTTGCAAAAACATTTGGTCTTGTCGCCAGATTTTCCATAGCCCGTTCGGCAGCATCCCGCACAAATGAATCCGTTGAGACGTCAAAGGGGAAATGGTTGATAATGATCCGCAAAGTAGGCACGGCTTCCGTCAACTTCACAATGTTCGGCAGCATGGTGGATCCACCCAAGACATCCACGCTGAGCCCCTGAGCCGCGATATACCGCAAATCCTCGACATATGAAACACCCGCAAGGTCGACCAACTCCTTTTCTCGGATACGAATTCCTCGAAAGAGAGGGTTTTTCGCGAATAGCTCTAGATTTCCACGGAATTCGAAGTCGTTTACTGGTAAATTGCCCACAACGCCAAGGATAGATGGATTTTCATCCGCGAGATCAAGAAGCCATTGGTTATCCTCTATTCGAGGTGAGGCTTCCACCAAGATGGATTCTCGTACGCCATGAGATTCAGCAGTCTTTAAGAAATCCTTAGGCAGAACAGTACGATAAAGGAGTTTGTCCTTCTCCTCCGGCCAAACCATACCGCCTTCGCGACCAGGATCGTAAAAATGAACGTGAGCGTCGACCGCACGTGAAACTCGTGCCTTCGAGATTCTAGCCTTTTGCGGTTGGGTTTCAGTCCACTGCCGCGCGCACCCCGGAATAAGAGAACCAACACCCAAACCACTTGTGGCAAGAAAAGTCCGACGATCAACTGCTAATTGGCGATTAGTTGGCATGTAATGGAGAACATCTTGAACGCTTGCTTAAATAATATGGCTAATTATTGACCTTGATCGCAATTTCATGCAACTACAGAGGATGCCTCATTATCAATAGGCCTCACGACCATTTGAGAAGAAATTGAGTCGCAGCACGGCATTGACACCAACAGAGTTATCAGCATATTATCATTGTTTGATGCCCGGTAGCTCAGTGGCAGAGCAGGTGACTGTTAATCACTTGGTCGCTGGTTCGAATCCAGCCCGGGCAGCCACCTCTTTTTACTAAAGCTGGCTACGATTCTCGTACATCCAATTCAGGCCAACGATCTAATTTTCGGTGAAGCGTTCGACGGCTTACTCCCATTAGCTCAGCGGCCTTCGTACGATTCCCTCCCGCCCGAACCAAGGCGTTGCGAAGGAGACGTTTTTCATTTTCCTCCACCGAAAGATTCTCTCCTGGCGGGCGTTCATCTGCAAGAAGATCGGTAGGTGCGGAGAAACGGGGATCCAGATCATACTCGGTAATTTCGCTTCCTCTCTTCAGCACGACCATATTCTCACAAAAGTTTCGCAACTCCCGGACATTCCCCGGCCAGGAATAAGAGCGAAGGATGGATAGTGCCTGATCGCTGGGAATCGGAGTAGTCAAACCGTTTTCCTCGGCAAACTCTTCCAAAAAATGGTTAAGGAGGATTGGCACGTCGTCTGCACGTTCTCGAAGCGAGGGAAGTTGGATTCGAATAACGTTGAGTCGGTAAAACAAATCGTCACGGAACTCGCCTTTCTTGACCATATTTTCGAGATTCCGATTCGTGGCGCAAACAAGTCGAGCATTCACGGCAATCGGCTTCATGCTGCCAAGACGCTCAATTGTTTTGGATTCTAAAAAGCGAAGTAGCTTCACTTGAGTGGAAGGATCGATTTCTCCAATTTCATCTAAAAAGAGAGTACCCTTGTCCGCAGCTTCAAAACGACCGATACGCCGTTCGGCGGCTCCTGTGAAAGCACCTTTTTCATGTCCGAACAATTCACTTTCCAAAAGGTTCGCAGGAAGAGCAGCACAGTGGACAGGGACGAATGGGCCACGAGCGCAGTCGCTGTTTTGATGAATGGCTTGAGCAATCAGTTCTTTGCCCGTACCAGTTTCACCTTGAAGCAAAACGGAAGCTTTGGAAGGGGCGACCAACCTCACCTTCTCCAGCACCTCCTCAAGAGCCGAAGACTCACCCAAGATGCCATCAAAACTGTATTTCTTATCTAAGCGACGATGAAGATCTGCATTTTCCTCTTTTAAATTCCGTGAATCAAGACCGCGGCGAATAATAATTTCCAATTTCTCCAAGTTCAATGGTTTGGAGAGAAAATCAAAGGCTCCCCGTTTCATGGCTTCCACGGCAACATCTACGTCTCCATAGGCCGTCATCATTATGCACACAGGTCTGTTAGGCAGCCGAATGGCATGATCGATAACGCTCATTCCGGAAGATCCGGACATGCGAAGATCGGTCAGAACGATATCGAATTGCTCGGCATCCAGTAGGTTGAACGCTTCGTCGGGATCCGAAGCCAAGTATACGTCGAATTTATCTTCAAAAGCTAACTCCAGACCTTCGCGTGTGTGTTGCTCGTCGTCAACGATGAGAATTGTTGCAGGCACTTCTAAATAATTTAGGCGGAATTATATAATATATTTCACTGCTCCTCAAGTAGCTTCATTCGTCGATCTTTTCTTGGGAAACGGAGGGTCACAATGGTGCCGGCACCTGGTTTGCTGTCGATGCCTACGTCACCACCATGATCTCGCATAATACGATAGACGATCATCATCCCTATCCCGTGACCGTTTTTTTTCGTGGTGTAATAGGGCTCGAATACCTTTGGAATGTCTTCCTTCGCAATACCGACCCCCGAGTCGACAAACTGTACATAAACATTTCCGTCATCTCCGCGAGTGACGATGCTTAACTTTGGCTCCTTCCCCATAGCGTCGATAGCGTTGCCAATCACATTGAAAAAAACCTGTTTCAATTGGTCCGGATCTGCAAAAACGAAAGGTGTTTTCGCACCCTCCTCCACCTGAATGCTTACCTTGCGGGCTTTAAATTCCTCTTCTCGGCCCCGCAAGGATTCTTCTAGCAACTCAAGTAGGTTGGTTTCACGAAAATCAGGTTCGGAAGGGCGAATCGCCTCAAGAAAATGAGCAATGATGCCATCCAGACGCTCCACTTCTTTCACACAGGCGCCGAGGGACTTTTCCAGTTTTTCGTTGTCGGCTACTCCATCAAGACGGCGCATCATTAACTGCAAGTGAATATTAATGGAGTTGAGAGGATTTCCGAGTTCGTGAGCAACTCCGGCTGCTAAGTTCATTACGCTCGCTATCTTTTCGCTCTCGATTAACTCCTCGGTGGACACCTTGTCCTCCGTAACATCAGACAACACAACCGCAAGACTGCGAGAATGATTGGTTGCTTCGAGATTGTCCTCGCTATCGATGGGGACGGCATAGAGCCGAACATAGCGATATTCGGGATAGGAAATGCTTAACTCTCGGGTAATTACCTCCGCTTCAGGAAATCCGGTCTTTCGATCAAGGCCCAATGCTCGTGCAATCTCGGGTGCGGCTCGAGCCACCTTGACTTTACCGACTGCACTTTCCTTCAATCCAATTAGACGTCGACCTTGCAGGTTCGCGTACTGAATAGAGCCCGCACCATCAAGAACGAGAATACCATCCCGAATAACATCGAAGATGGTCTCCAACAATCGCCGTTCCTTTGCTAGCTTCTGTACCAAGATGCCAAGATTTACCTCGTCCAGGTCTTCAATGCGTCCAAGGACGCGATCAAGTGGACTTCGGCGAGGTTTCACGAATCTATCCTTTCCAAAAGAATACGGGCTACCTCAAGCTTCGGAGCCAGATCGACAGGAACTATCTCCCCATTTCTCCCAAGCAAAGTAACCTCGTTAAAATCGGATGCAAAACCACACTCAGGCAATGAAACGTCATTCACTACGATCCAATCAAGATTTTTTTCGCGAAGCTTTCGCTCTCCATTACTCAAGCAATCGTTTGTCTCAGCGGCAAAACCGACTAGGTTTTGACCTGAAGCTTTACGGCGACCAAGTTCCGCCAAAATATCGGGAGTCTGTTCCAGTTCCAAAATCGTGCTTATTTCACTTTTCTTGAGTTTACTTTTTGCAAACAGGGCTGGTTTGTGGTCGCAGACGGCGGCGGCCATTATCACGAAGTCGCATGATGCAAAAAGGTCAAGGCAAGCGGCAAGCATCTCATCGGCAGTTTCTACGAAAGTTCTTCTCACGCCGGACTTTATGTCAAGAGTGACTGGACCACTAATCAAATCAACATCCCAGCCTCGTTCATGGGCGGCATCGGCTACGGCAAAACCCATCTTGCCCGTAGACGGGTTAGAAAGAAAACGAACGGGATCCAACCATTCTCTAGTGGGACCGGCCGTAACCAGGCAACGAATAGAACTTGATTTTGTCACATTGCGAGAAAGTCTCGCGAAATTATCGTTTTTTTGAGATGAAAGCAATATTTCATAGTGAACTCACTCTCATATGCAGAAAAACAAAAAGGAAAACATCTGGTTGAACTTCGGCTTTAACCTTATAATGCCTATCTTAATCCTCCGAAAAGGAGATGATTGGCTTGGAGAGCCGATTGCAGACTTACTTGCCGTTCCCAGTGATGGTCCACTGGTAGGTTCCGTTATTCTAGTAGTGGCAATCTCATTTCCAATAGGATATGGGATCTGGGATCTGCTCCGTCGTAAGCGCTGGAACATCATTTCTATTTTGGGTGCAGTGAGTGCATTTTTTACCGGCGGCATAGGGCTAGTACCAGGTGCCACAGTCGCGATGTTCGCGATAAAAGAAGCAGCCCTTCCCGCCATTTTTGCGATATTGACTGTGGCCACGCTCAATACGAAAAAACCTCTTGTAAAGTTGTTTTTGTACAACCCCGACGTGATTAACGTGGATCTAGTGGAAGCAGCATTGAAAGAACGGTCTGCTAAGGCAGAATTCGACAAACTACTAGCCCAGTGCACTTGGTACATTGCCTCAACCTTCATTCTAAGCGCAATTCTCAATTATGTTCTTGCTACAATCATCGTTAAGACAGAGCCACATTTAAACAAGGCCGCTTTCAACGATGAAGTTGGTTCTATGATGGGATGGAGTTTCCCGATTATCAGCGTACCTTGCATGATAGTTACCGCTTTTGCCTTTTGGAAATTGATAAAAGGCATCAAGTCCCACGCAGGACTAGCCATTGAGGAAGTCCTCGTTGGCGCTGAACAGGTAGCGAAAAACAAATAAAGCAAAGATTTAACGCTCTTCCAATGGAAGGTAAACTCGCTCAGTAGCCCCTTGGTACACTTGACGAGGGCGATGGATTTTTCCACCACTCTCGGCAATTTCCTTCCAGTGAGCAAGCCATCCGGGAGACCGACCGATAGCGAAAAGAACCGTAAACATATCCGTGGGAAATCCTAAAGCTTGGAGTATGATACCACTGTAAAAATCTACATTTGGGTAAAGCTTTCTCTTGATGAAATACTCGTCCTGCAATGCTACCTCCTCAAGATGACGGGCGATATCCAAAATGGGGGAGGAAACGCCTAAAGCTGCGAGTGCGCTGTCACAGGCACCTTTCAAGATTTTTGCACGAGGGTCATAATTCCGGTAGACGCGATGGCCAAAACCCATAAGGCGAGTTTTGCCTTCCTTTGCCGCAAGAATGAAGCGTGAACCATCGTCGCCGGACTCATGAATTTCGTCGAGCATTTTGATGACAGCCATATTTGCGCCACCATGAAGTGGACCCCAAAGGGCACAAATAGCACCAGCAAGAGAAGCGAACGGATTCGCCCCGCCGGATGCGATCATTCGACTGGTAGAAGTGGAACAATTTTGTTCATGGTCGGCATGTAGGAGAAAAATGAGATCCAACGCTTTGCTTACAGCAGGTGGAACTGCTTCATTGCCGTCAGTCTTGGAAAACATCATGGAGAGAAAATTCTCGCAGTAAGCTTTCTCCGGATTGCTTTTGATGGGGGTTAGTCCCATGCGAGATCGGTGGTGCCAAGCGGCAATCTTCCGAATCGCCGAAATAATAATTGCTGCAGATTCGTCGAAGGCTTCCAAGTCTTTGACTCTGTCATTCGTAATCTTGTCGGGATGACAGGTGCCGAGTGCATGAATACCAGCGGAAAGAACCGCCATAGGATGAGCATCCTGAGGAAAGGATTCTATAACGTTTGATACTGAATCGGGAAGAACGCCTGCATCAGAAACACGTTGGCGAAAAGCCGTTAACTGCTCATGGTTTGGCAGTTCGCCATATATAACAAGATAGGCGGATTCGAGAAAAGTTGATTTTTCGGCTAATTCTTCAATGGGATAACCTCTGTAGCGAAGAATCCCCTTGTCGCCGTCTATGAAAGTAACCTTGCTTTCGCAAGAACCCGTATTGCCGTAACCATCGTCAAAGGTAATGAAACCACTTTGTTTACGCAAAGACCGAATGTCTAGGGCACTCTCGTCCTCCGTTCCTGTAATAATAGACAAGTCGTAATTATCGTTGCCGATGCGAATAGTAGCGGAATCTTCCATGAGGCAAAAATGGGATAAGCGGAGAAACATAAAGCAGAACCATAGAGTGGTCTGCGACGAGATTAGGGAAGATTCACATTATCAAGAAAATTTCGGTAGATTTGCAATCCTTTTGCCTGACTTTTTTCGGGATGAAACTGGGTAGCATGACAATTTCCTGAAGTAATGCCGCTAACAAACTCTCCCCCATAATCAGTTCGAGAGAAAACTATTTCGTCTTTCTCTGGTTCCACGCGATAACTGTGGACAAAGTAAAACTGATCTCCATCAGACAATCCGGATTGTAGCCACCCCGGAGTCGTTTCCGAAAACACTAGGCTATTCCAGCCCATATGGGGCACCTTGAATTTTGCGGGTAAACGAAATCTAGAAACCTTTCCAGGAAAGATGGAAAGGCCCGGGGCATTGCCCTCTTCCGACCATTCAAACAGTACTTGTAGACCTAGGCAAATGCCGAAAAAGGGTCTATCCGCCGCAATCCAATCCTTCAAAAGAGAATCGAATCCACTGCTCTTTAAAGCACTCATGCAATCAGGGAAACAACCTTGCCCGGGAAATACTAAAGCTGATGCAGCTTCGGCAACGGAAGGTCTGGTTGCCAAAATCACCTCTGAACCCAAGTTCTCGAAAGCCTTCACAACGCTTCGAATGTTGCCAGTGCCGTAATCGATTACGGCCAATTTCTGCCCCATCATCACGCGTGCAATGGCAAGTCGCAATAGAACTTCACTCGGACAACGTACCCTTGGTTGAGGGTATCGCTCCTCCGAGACGAGGTTCGTAACGTGTGGCCGCGTCAAGGGCACGGGCAAATCCCTTGAAAACTGCTTCTACCACATGGTGCGGTTCTTCACCATACTCGAGACGAACATGAAGGTTGGCCCCAGCTTCATTGGCAAAAGCCTGAAAAAATTCCTTGAACAAATTCACATTGAAGTCGCGAACAAAAGTGACGGGCGGTTCTGCATTATAAACTAAGTATGGACGGTTGCTCAGATCCAAAGAGACAGTTACGAGGGTTTCGTCCATAGGTAAGACAAAAAAGCCGTATCGTGTAATGCCGGCACGGTCGCCCAATGCCTTACGAACTGCCTGACCTAGAGCCAACCCCGCATCCTCTACAAGATGATGGTAGTCCACTTCTACGTCACCTCGGGCATCCACGGAGAGGTCGAAAAAACCATGACGGGCAAAAAGCTCCAGCATATGGTCAAAGAAAGGAGCGCCTGTATTGATTTCGCCTTTACCCTCTCCATCGAGATTCAAAGAGATATTAACGCAGGTTTCATTGGTCTCCCGCGACACTTCACCTATCCGGCCGTTTTCCATTTACTTAAGGTCTCCTTCAGCGTGATCATTTCATCCTCTAACCCAATACTGATGCGTAAGAACGAAGAAGTCAAAGGATGATTGGGAAAGTGGCGAACAAGGATACCATTCTGCTTGAGGTGTTCGAACAAGTCTTTCGCTACTTCAAGACCAAACTCGCCGCTAATCGTTCTTGGTTCGGTAAAAAGAAAGTTGCCGCCACTCTCGTAGGTTTTCCATTTGAGAGAGTGAAGGTCATCCAGCATACCATTGCGAGTCGACTTGATTTTTCCCGTTGTCTCTCGAAAATACGTCTGGTCTTGAATAGAGGCAATTGCCGCAGCTTGAGCAAGCCTATCGACATTGTAAACTTCGCGTGCCTTGTTGAGAACCTCAATAAGCTCAGGATTTCCGAGGGCATATCCAACTCGTATCCCGGCTAACCCATACGACTTCGAAAGGGTACGAGTTATAATCATGCGAGGACAGTCGGCGAGCAGACCAACTGCATTGTGTGGCGCAAAGTCAGCATAGGCTTCGTCGGCAACTAAAATTCCAGAGAAACCATCATGAAAGGCACCTAAAAAATCATTGGAAAAGACCATTCCCGAAGGTGCGTTTGGGGTGGTGAAATAAAATAAGTTGGCTCCACAAGAAACGAGACTATGGATATCTAATGAAAACCCTTCTTCAAATGGCACTTCGACAAGTGAAGCATGTTGAAGTGAGGCAAGAACTGAATAAAGAGAGTAACTAGGAACAGCGATGCCAATGGGATGATCGTGGTCAGCAAAACAACGTGCGCAAAGGTTTAATATATCATCGGATCCATTTCCAACTAGTACTTGATTCGGCTCCAGACCATGTAGTTCGGCGATAGCTTCTCGGAGAGGGAAAGAGGTTGGATTCGGATATAAACGGAGTTTGGAAATTTCGTCATTAATCGCGGCAACCACATTAGGAGATGGAGGATAGGGATTTTCGTTGGTGTTGAGCTTTATTACTTTTTGACGGCACAGAGGTTGTTCGCCTGGAACATAACTTGAATGTGCCTGTATGTAGGGTAGGGCGTGCGTAAACGGAGAGGACACCTTACTTGAAGTTTTCGAAACGGATCGACAGAGAACGACCGTGTGCATCCAACTCTTCCATGGCGGAAAAACGAGAGATAACTTCATCGGCCTTACGCAAAGCCTCAAGGTCGTAGCGTACAATGCTGGAGCGACGAAAGAAATCGCTAAGACGCAAACCAGCAGAGAAACGAGAGGTTCGGCCCGTAGGCAGAACATGGCTAGGCCCAGCCGCAAAATCACCTAAAACTGTTGGGGTGTAATGCCCTTGAAGTATAGAGCCTGCAGTAGTGATTGAGTTAGTGAAGCACTCAACCTTTGAATCGTCGATCTGTAGTTCCAAATGTTCCGGAGCAATAAAGTTCGCCACTTCAAAAGCTTGTTGTTCAGAGCTAACCCGAATCACGAACAAACCAGTTTTGAGAACGCTACGAATAGCTTCTCGGTGCGAAAGAGTTTCCAATTGTTTTTCTGTCTCGGCAAGAGATAATTGAAGAATGTTTTCGTCCATACAAAGGAGAAATACATTTTCCTTACCAGAACCATGTTCGGCTTGAGCTAAAAGCGCTGCAGCGACATAAGCCGGACGAGCAGTCTCATCCGCAATTACCATGACCTCGCTCGGTCCAGGCAAAAGGTCTATACCAACCGTGCCGTAAACCTGCCGTTTCGCCTCATTAACATAGGCATTGCCAGGACCAAAAACCTTATCAACAGGAGCAATCGTTTCCGTACCGTAAGCAAGTGCAGCCACAGCTTGGGCACCACCTGCCTTGTAAACCTCATCCACTCCACAAAGAGAAAGGGCTGCAAGCAAAGCTGGTGCAATAGTGCCATCCGGTCTAGGAGGTGTAGTAACTGCTATCTCGGGAACGCCTGCCGCCTTGGCCAAGACAGTCGTCATTATCACAGTGGAAACTAACGGCACTTGACCGCCAGGCACATATATTCCTACTCGGCGCAAAGGATAGTATCGCTCACCAACAGAAGCGCCATGAGAATTAGTAAACATCCAGTCTTCGCTTGGACAATGAGAATGGAATGCCCGAACATTTTTAATTGCTTCCTCGATCGCAGTTCGATCCTGGAACTGCAGGGCTTCTTCGGCCACATTGAATTCCGATGGAGTTACGCACTGCTCGGCAGAAGTCAGTGAGGCTCGGTCAAACTGTAAGGTAAAAGACAAAAGTCCGGCATCGCCATCGTCGGAAACCTTTTTAAGTATGGAGGCCACGGCACTCTCTACTTCAGGATTTCGAGAAGAACTCGAGATCTCCCTGAGCTTATCAAACAATTCTGAATCTTCCCCGTCTAGATACTGCATTTCAAAAAGGCTTGCACGAGGGGTGATTGCTTACTCCCATTCTATAGTGCTAGGGGGTTTAGAGCTTACATCGAAAACAACCCGGTTAGCTCCCTTAACTTCATTAATTATTCGATTTGAGACCGTACGCAATAACTTGTCGGGCAACTTTGCCCAATCAGCAGTCATCGCATCGCTACTGGTTACGGCTCTAATTGCAATGACATTCTCGTATGTTCTTTCATCTCCCATGACCCCTACGCTGCGAACCGGAAGGAACACGCAAAACGCCTGCCAAAGTTTATAGTATTGCCGAGAGTTGAACAACTCTTCCTGAAAAATCGCATCCGCTTCACGAAGAACACGCAAACGAGGTCGGGTGACTTCGCCAACAATACGCACGCCCAACCCTGGACCGGGAAAAGGATGCCGAAAAAGAACATCTTTTGGCAACCCCAGACCAAGACCGACTTCACGAACTTCGTCTTTAAAAAGCTCGCGAAGAGGTTCTATCAGCTTGAGCTTCATTTTCTTGGGCAGTCCACCCACATTGTGATGACTTTTAATGACAGCGGCTGGATTACCAGCAATGGGAACGCTTTCAATGACATCCGGATAGAGAGTTCCTTGGGCCAAAAACTTAACTGCACCGATGCTTTTGACCGCATTATCAAAAACTTCAATAAAGGTTTTCCCGATGATTTTTCTTTTGCGTTCGGGGTCAGAAACTCCCTTCAGCCTCTTTAGGAAAAGAGATGAAGCATTAACCACCTTAAGACGAGAGGGAAAGTTGTCTCTAAACAATTGCTCGACTTCACTTCGCTCATTGAGCCGAAGCAGACCGTTGTCAACAAAGACACAGGTAAGATGGTCGCCTATCGCCCGATGAAGAAGAGCTGCTGCAACTGAGGAATCCACTCCGCCGCTAAGTCCAAGCAGAACTCGCTTGTCACCTATAACATCGCGGAGCTCCGAGATAGTTTTCTTGGTAAAGTCATCCAGTCGCCAATCGGCGTTACATCCACAAATATTTAAAAGGAAATTGTTAATCAGTTTTCTTCCGCCATCCGTATGCTCGACCTCGGGATGAAATTGGAGGCCGTAAAACTGGCGTTTGGTATCTTCAATCGCGGCAAACTCGGAATTTTCGGAAGAAGCAACCGCCTTAAATCCTTTGGGAAGTCTCGAGAGACGGTCTCCGTGAGAATTCCAAACAATAAATTTTGGAGGAAGTCCTTTGAACAGCCCCCCCTTTCTCATCGTTTGAAGTTCTCCTCGACCGTATTCTCTCAGTTCGCTAGACTCGGCTTTTCCCCCGAGCATGTTGCCCATGAGTTGCAAGCCATAACATATCCCGAGAACGGGTACTCCCATACGAAACAAGTCAGGGTCGGGCTTGGGAGCACCTTTTGCCAGCACACTGGCAGGACCACCAGAAAGAATAATACCAGAAGGAGAAAACTTCTCTAGTTCTTTAACGGAGGTGCTAAAAGGAAGCACTTTAGAAAAAACATTCTCTTCGCGTATACGTCGCGCAATGACCTGCGTGTATTGCGAGCCGAAATCGAGAACAATGATGGTTTGCGGCATGAAAAACCGTTCCTGATTAATCAAAAACGAAGACGCAAGTTATTCTTATTGCAGACAGGACAATCTGCGGTTTCCTTCTGGCCTTTAATTTGGAACAATTCGCCACACTTTACACAGTGAAAGAGCGATTGAGCAGACATTTTACGGTATTTTATATCGTCACGATTTTCGTAATGAATCCAAAGGTAAAAAGTTCCGATGATAAAACCTGTAACGCACAAGAGATTCATCCAGATAAAAGGGAAATGAATCAAGGAGCTCATGGGCGTAACCAAAAGTTTGGTCGGACGAAGTAGCCTAAGTTAATCCTTTTTGCCGATGCCTTTGGAGTCACCATCATCTTCGGAAGAATCCTCTTCCACTTTTTCATCTGGCTCGTGCTCAGAATCTTTAGAGGGATCAGGAGAAGCAACTTCGGATAAAGTTTCTTCGGTTGTGTCGGCTACATCAGAAATTGCTTCAACTTCCGACTCTTGTTCGGTGACTAAATCAGATGTATTTTCTGCTGTACCGATTGTTGGAGCAGAATCCTCTACCGCCTCAGTATCTTCGACAAAAGTTTCCGGAACATCTTCGGTTTCATCTTTTACAGGTTTAATCTGCTTAGGTTTGGAAGACTTGGATTTCTTATCAGTCTTTTTACCACTTCCTTTTCTTTTGCCATAACCTTTATCAGAAGCTTTGACGAATTCGATAATCGCCATGTCAGCAGCATCACCAAGTCGTGGAATTGCGAGCTTATAGATACGAGTGTATCCCCCAGTACGATTCACAAAATCCTCGGCAAGCTCATCAAAAAGCTTTTGAACGGATTTCTTATTCCTAATACGAGCAATGGCTAAACGTCTATAGTGTACTTTCTTGGCAGAGTCTTCTGAAAGGTGAGCCTTTTTTGCTAAAGTAATAATTTTCTCGATCGAAGGTCTCAACGCTTTGGCTTTTGCCAAAGTTGTGCGTATACGCCCATTTTCAATAAGGGCACAACACATATTCGCCATCAAGGAGAGTCGATGGGCTGACTTAACCCCGAGAAGATGCTTATGCTTTGAGTGGCGCATGGGAAAGGATTTAAAAGATAATAGTTAGTTGGCAGAAGGTTCAAGCAAGCGATTTTCAAACTTCATGCCCAAGGACAAACCAAGTTGCTCGAGTTTCTGTTTGATTTCGTTTAGGGATTTTTTGCCAAAGTTGCGATATTTAAGCATTTCGGGCTCCGACTTGGTGGCTAACTCGCCAACTGTAGTAATATTGGCATTGTTTAGGCAATTCGCAGCACGAACGGAAAGTTCAATTTCATTAACGCTCATACTTAGCAAATTCCGCAAGCGATTTTGTTCTTCACTAACTTCCTTAGTTTGACTTTCAAATTGTATTTCATCGTCACTGATTTCCTCGAAAACATCGAGGTGGTGACGAAGTATTGCTGCGGATTGCTTGAGAGCATCATCAGGTGTAATGCGACCGTCCGTATGCACCTCCAGAATAAGTTTATCATAGTCAGTCATTTGTCCGACTCGGGTATTCTGAACATCATATTTAACGAGCTTAACAGGGCTATATAGTGCGTCGACATTAATTACCCCGATAGGCTGATCTTCACTTTTATTGTCCTCACCAAGACAAAATCCGCGACCCATGGTAACGGTCATATCCGCACGAACTCGTAATTTACGATCAGTGGTGAGAATAATTTGTTTGGGGTTTATGACTTCAACGCCATCAACAGGAGCAATGTCGGCAGCTGTAACCTCACCTTCTTTTTCTATATCGAGACTAAGCTCAAAAGGCTCTGTTTTATGACAAACCAGAAGAACTTTCTTCAAGTTAAGCACAATGTCGCAAACATCTTCGCAAATACCATCCAAACTTTGAAATTCATGCTGAGCTTGATCGAGCTTCACAGTAGAAATCGCGGCACCTTCGATTGAGCTCAATAATACACGACGAAAAGCGTTGCCGATAGTGTGCCCATAGCCGGACTCAAATGGTTCGGCTATAAATTTCGCGTAAACGTCGGTTGAGGAATCTTCCTCCTTAATGAGACGGTTTGGGAGTTCGAACTTTCCAAGTCGCTTGGCCATAATAAGTGTGTGTTGTTAAAATATGATCTGTTTGAAGTCGGTACGATTTAGCGGCTGTAAAATTCAACAACCAGTTGCACATTAATGCTCTGATCTAGTTCCTCGGGATCCGGATGGCGATCCACGACCCCTTGAAGAGAATCTACATTTACAGTCACCCAAGCAGGGGTGGGTCG
>Ga0209362_1000575_pt1 | contig 32585 bp, 27 predicted proteins | sample SaaInlV_165m_DNA_FD_184680 | JGI IMG/M metagenome (GOLD analysis project Ga0209362, IMG submission 184680) | Marine microbial communities from expanding oxygen minimum zones in the Saanich Inlet - Saanich Inlet SI037_S3LV_110m_DNA (SPAdes)... | ecosystem: Environmental > Aquatic > Marine >... | reverse complement strand
GGCGGAGGTTGCAGAACGACTGCCGTTGAGGCGCAGATTCCAGGTGGTTCCATAGCGGAGTTGCCCCGACAAGCCGAGGAAGTAGGTGCGATTGTCGCGTTCGCTCTGCTCACCCACTGCCGCACCCTCGATGATGCTGGTCGAAGTAGTGCTCGACTTACTGATGGTGAAACCGGTCCTGAAAAGCGGATCGAAGGCAGCCTCTGCGATCAGCGGATCCCGCTCTGCGCTGGCGAGAGTGAGTCGCTGCACTACCAGATCGAGATTGTTCTCCAGTGCCAGCAGGATCGACTGCTCGAGGCTCAGGCGGATCAGTTCGCTACCCGGAGATAAGCTCGTCTCGGCTGGTGAGGCCTCCTCCCCTTGCCCCGCAAGGAATGGAGAAAAGATGCAGACCATCAGCAGTGTCAGAAAGACTCGAATCATGACCACCTCTTCGACCCAGATCACTCGAGGCCCTCAACTCCGCACGAACTGCGTGGAGTTTCAGGGCTACAGGGATGATAGGCGAAGAGGCCAGATCGGCAAGGGGTCCGCAGGATCAGAAGTGAGGTACGAGACGATCCGGCCTGGAAGATGAGTCTTTTTCGGCCCCGGGACGAATCTTTTGCACCAGCATCGGAATCAGATGCATGGCACTCAACACGAGTAGGACCGCAACCTCGACCAGCAGCAACAAGATCAGTGATCGCCCTGCTTCCACCTCGTAGAAGCGACTCAGGAACCAACCATTGGTGAAGGTGCCAAAACGAAGTCCGAGCCTGGCGGCCAGTTCCAGGCCGGCAAAGAGGGTCGCTCCCAGCAGTACGGCTGCTGCGGTATCCCGTCCACGGAGCCCTGCGGCCAGCACCATCGCGCCGAGCCACGCCACCATCAACCAGGTAGTGACTCCAGTCGCCAGCAGTTCGACAGGAGCCGACAATACCCTGGCAGCCAGGTGGCCACTTCCCAGCTGATACGACTGTTGTAATAAGCCGGGATCGGGGATCGTCGAGGTGGCTTCTGGCAACCACAACACTGCAGCAGAGAATCCGAGGAGCAAAACCGAGAGGCGGAGAGCCGTCGTCAACGGCACGCCCAGGCGCTGGAGAGTGCACTGTCCTTCGATCAAAAACGGTGACCCGTCACGCCAGGGTGAAAGGCCGATCACCGGTGTTGCCGTGGCCAGGCAGGAGAGTGTGCGAGCCAGCCCGTCGAAGATCAGTGCCGGAAACATCGCCAACTTGACCGGTCCACGAGTCAACAGATCCCCACGAAGGTGACCGATGCCCCACAGCATCAGAATCACCGATAGGAGTAATACAGCAATCAGGATCATCGGAAGCCTCCACGGTCGTGGCATACGGGAAAAGGATCCCATAAGCATTCCATCCCGATGCTCTAGTGCGCCAGCGAGAAACTGTTCAAGAGTCGCTGCCACCCACGATGATGCGCGTCACTCGTTCGTAGTCTTCAGCCGAGAAGAACTCGATGACGATTTTTCCACGCCCTTTGGCGGAGGTTTCGAGCACCGACACCTTGGTTCCGAGCAGGAGAGCCAATCGCGTCTCCTCTGCAATTACGTGGGTTCCAGCCCCATTTGCTCCCGTTGTAGGCACTTTTTGCCCACCTGGTGGGGAAGAAGGATGGGATTTACTGATTCGTAGCGCTTGGTCCAGATCCCGAACTGTCCAACTCTTGGACAGTAGTTTTTGATGCCATTGGCGGCGCTCTTTGTGATCACTCACCGACAGCAACAACTTGGCATGTCCGGCACTGATCCGGCGATTCATCAGGCTGTCTTGGATCTCATCTTCCAGTTCGAGAAAGCGCAAGGTATTGGCAATACTGGAGCGCTTCTTGCCCACTTGTTCGGCGAGCTGCTCCTGGGTCAGGGCGAACGATTGCTGGAGCGCGCGATAGGCTCGGGCCAATTCAATGGGATTGAGATCTTCTCGCTGGATATTTTCCGCGAGCGCCAGCGGCAACATCCGCTGGTCCTCCACCTCGCGAATGATCACAGGAACCTGCTCCAGCCCCAACTTCCGTGAGGCACGAAGGCGCCGCTCCCCGGCAATCAGCTCGTACTGTCCATCGCTGCCCCGGCGCACCACCAGCGGCTGAATGATGCCATCGGTGGCGATCGATCGGGAGAGCTCATCGATGGCTCCATCATCGAACTGAGTACGAGGTTGATTTCGATTGGCCTGAATCAAGGCCGGATCGAGTTGAACCACCACTGCAGCGCTTTCTAACGTAGTTTCGGGGGGGGGAGTCTGACCGGCGGGAATCTCTTCAGTGCGCCGGATCAGGGCATCGAGCCCACGTCCCAGTTTCCGTCCATTCATGCTCAAGGACCTCCTTCGCGAGGTTCAGGTAAGACCAGGCTCCAGCGGAGCGCGGTTGATAGAGACAAATCGGCTGGCCATAGCTGGCCGCCTCTGCCAGAGCCGGATCCCTCAGGACCGGGGTATCCAGGGTATCTTTGGGGAAGTAGCGTCGGACCTCTTCCGCCACCTCGTGGCACAGATCGACCTCGGGGCTAAACAGAGTCAGAACCAGGCCCTCCAGCACGATCTTGCGCTCGAGCGAGGACTCCGCTCGACGGACCAGTTCCAGCACCTGGGCCAACCCCTCCATCGCATAGTACTCGCACTGCACTGGAACCAGCACCGAGTCGGCGATGTGAAGCGCCAGATCGGTCAACGGTCCTAGAGAGGGGGGGCAGTCGAGAATAACGACATCGAGTTGGGAGGGGGGTGCGTCGAGCCATTGCTGCCGTAGCCGTTCCGCTCCACCGCCACGCGCTTCAGCGGTGGCCACCGGCACCTCCAGATTGACGGTACTGGGCAAGCATCGCAGGCCCGGAATGGCGGTCTCCTCGGAGACTTCATTCCAGTCGAGCGTACCGTCGAGGAGAGCGGGAAGATGGGAGCGCGGGGGAGACTCGATGCCGAGCCCGGAGGTGGCATTGGCCTGGGGATCGAGATCCACCAGTAGGCAGGAGTGGCCGGCAAGGGCCATGTATCCGGCCAGGTTTACGGCGGTGGTGGTCTTTCCGACTCCACCTTTCTGACTGGCAATGGCAATCACTCTGGCCAAAGGTTCTCTCCTCCTGCTTCCTCAGCCCACAGTGGGGCCCCCCGGAGGGAGGGTATCCGCCCTGTCTACTCGAGACAAGCCTGTCCGATGGGGCTTCACTTTCCGATGTTCCCCGTGGAACCATGAAGCATGAAGAGCTTCGTCGATGACCAATGTTCCCCGAGGAACAGGGCGGCCGATAATGACCACGTGCCAATGTTCCTCCTCAGAGGTCTTTTCATATCTCGGGATTTCACTAGAATACCAGCAGTCATACGGCCCAGGACCCACTCCCCGGCAATCCCAGTCGGCAGGGGGGGATGAAGAAGGCAAAGAAATGTTAGAATCCAGTATGAACAGGAGATCTCCTTGAGAATTGCGGTCATCTCTGACATCCACGGCAACCTCGAGGCTCTCACCTCCGTATTCGAGCTCCTCGATCAGCAGGGGGTCGATCGGACGCTGTGCCTCGGCGATGTGGTCGGATACGGACCCGATCCTGGAGCCTGCCTCAGCAAGATTCAAGACCGCTGCGATGTGATCGTGGCCGGCAATCATGAACATGCCGTGCTCGACCTCCTCGATCTCGACTACTTCAACCCCATCGCCCGCCAAGCCACGCTATGGACCCGTTCCCAGCTCGATGAAGAGCAACTCGAGTACATTCGTAGCTGGCCGCTGGTCCATCACGAGCCCGAATTCTCCATCGTCCATGGCAGCCTCGATCAACCGGATCTGTTCGACTACATCCAGACCACCTGGGATGCCCACCTCTCCTTCCAGCAACTCAAGACCCCGGTCTGCTTCATCGGGCACTCCCACGTGCCGGTCAGCTTCCTGCTGAGCGACGTCATCCGCTACAACACCGATGCTGTGGTGGAACTGCAGGAAGGTCTCCAGGCGATCGTCAATGTGGGCAGCGTCGGACAGCCGAGGGATGGCAATCCGGCCGCCAGCCTGGTGATCTACGAGCCGGAAGAGCGCAGAATCGAACGATTCAGGGTGGAATACGACATCGAGGCGGTACAGCAGAAGATCCGTCAGTCGGGACTTCCAGAGTTCCTCGCCGAGCGGCTGGCAGAGGGGCGCTGACCGCTACCGAGGGGTGGCGCTCGGCGGAATCGCCACGGCCTCCTCTTCGAGACTACTCTTCGGGATAACGCTCGTTCCCCTCGGAGTCGGTCTGAACAGAATCGCGGCGCTGAGTGGGGGGAGTCTCTGGCGGATCGATGGTGGTTTTCAGATCATCCTCGGTCGAGCGAACACCCTTCTTGAACTCGGTCACGCTTTTTCCCATGTTCCTCATCACCGACGGCAAGCGACTGCCAAAGATCAGTAATGCGACCAACAGGATTACGCCCATTTCAAAGGGTCCCGGCATGAATGCCAGGCAGATTCCAGTAATGCTCTGCGTCATCAGAATCCTCCATCGAAGTCTGTGGACCGAAGTCCGGGGATCGAGGTCATCTCTGGCACTCGACAGGATTCTGATCCTGGTACCGACGAGACCTGTCCCGGGTTAATGAGATTGTAGTCGCCAGGGACCCTCTTCAGCAAGGAGACCGACCACACTCCCGCGAGTTCAATCGAGCTTCTCAATATTCTCTCCGCAAAGTACCGAAGTGACCCGCTCGGCAAGCCGAGCCAGAAGTGCCCCTTGCAGTTCATTTTCAGAGGTTTCGAAGGAAACGTAGATTCGGCCAGTTTCCGGATTTTCAGGGACTCGGATGTCGAACTCACGCCTCAGTACCGACCTCCCGTCCGTCACCCGAAAGAGATCCCAGTAGCCCTGCAGCCGTCCCTGAAGCATTCCCAGGCTGCGGCGATCGCGAAAGGTCAACCGCTCGATACGACCGGTCAAGACATGTGTCGCCCCAACCTGTTGACCGATTTTTTGCCACGGCACCCGGTCGGAATCGGTGTGAAACACCAGTTCCGACACCTGATCATCGGGAACCAGATAGACCCCATCACAGGCCGCTGGAAGTTGCATGCGAATCGCCCGGGCGAGAGTGGTCCCGGCGACCGATTCATAATGCCAACGCAACACCGACGGAGCTTTCGACTTCTGCTGGAATGGAATCACCAACAACTGCGCATCCCCGATGTCGTATTCGGGATCAATCCGCTTGTCGACCCGAGTGCAACCAGCCGACAGAGCCAGAAGCACAAGAGTCAGCCACAACCACCATCTGTTGGATCTCAGCATCGGGCGCCCTTTCGACGAGGTGAAACATCTACGACTCGGCATGATACGGCCGATGGACGGCACATCACAACTGGAAGCCCGCAGCAATCGACCAGGGTAGGGTGCCGCAACGATCAGGGACTGTGATCCTTACGGTCCATTCGCTCGAGAGCTGAATCGATATCACCGATCGACCAGCCGCCGCCCCGGGGCAAACTCTCGACCCGATAGCCTCGAGAGCCCCAGGTCAACTTGACCGAGCGAGAGGGGGGGAGATTGGAGGTGCCGTCACGCAACACCTGGACCGGCTGACGCTCCCCGCCTTCCAGTTCGACGCTACGATTCCTCAGCAGTACTCGGGCACGCTCCGCCAGGATCCGGTAGGGACCTCCTCGCAGGTCGGTCGAGCCCCAAGCGAGCACCTCGTGGGGGCGGATCACGCCCCCTTCCAGCGGCTCCCTCAATACCAGTAACAACTCATCGGCTCTCAGTTGGAACTGCCCCACCTCTTCCTCGGCGGTAGGATCGAGCTGGAAAGTCGCACTCAGAACCGAGGAAAGCAACACCTCGAGCCGCTCCGGAGTGCCCTTACCCGGCACCGTCGAGCGCACCATCACCACTTCTCTGGCCACCACTTCATCTTGAGGATCGGTGCCACGAACGAAGGTCTGCAATCCCTGCCCATCCTGCGACGAAAGTACCAGTCGCTGATGGAGTTGGTCCCAGTGACAGTGCTGTCCACGAAACTCGATCGAACCCTCCGGCTGTTGCAGTTGAACCGAGTCGCTGGCCTCGACATCGACCAGTCGAATCTGCTCTCCACTCAGATCGAGTTTCGCATCGATCCGCTCGGCAGAGAGATTCCAGGCCAGTTTCCTTTCGGTCTCGACCGCCTCTCCTGCGGAGGCATTTCCAAGGTACACCCGGGCTGCCGCCTGGCCCTGTAACTCGGCGGTCGCTGCAACCGGATCCAGGGTGATCATCTGCGCCTCGATGATGTCTGGATTCCGCGCCTCGCCAGCCACCTCAACTTGCTGTAAACCTTTACCCTGAAAGCGGTAACGTTGATTGACGGCATCCCATAGCAACTCCTCACAGCGGGCCAGAACGGTACCGTCATTGATCTCGACCTTGCGACCATCATGGCCAAGAGCTCGCACTGCGATGATGCTGCCGGGAGAGATCTCTGTGGTTCCTTCAGCGCTGCCATCTGCTGGCATCCCATCTTTCGCCAGCGAAACCACTACCTCGTCGCAACCGATCACCACCTGACTGGCTGACCCGCTGACTGCGGAAGGGCCAATCCTCGCCTCGACCGTTCCTTCGCCGCTGGCCTGGCTCTCGGCCAGCGAGAGACGCAGACGATCGGCGGTCAGTTCGGCTCGGTCGCCGAGGAGGATCTGCTGACGACCGACCCCCTCGATCCGCACCACTCCATCGATGCCTCGCCACTGCAACTGAGAGCCGTGGAGATGCAGCGATTCGGTGCCCTGGATCTGCAAACTCAGCGGCTCTTCACCAGCCACCGCATCGAGTTGCTTGAGACGCTGTTGGGCATCCCATTGCAACGTCAGCTGGTCCGCTTCGACCACGCTGCTCGGATTCTCCCCGAGCCACTTCGGCACCGTACTGGTAGGACCGGTCGGCAGTTCGACCAGTTGAGCCTGGACTCCTCCAGCGAAGACCAGCCTTGGTTTGCCGATGGAGAGTGCCGCCGATTTTGCCTCGATACGGTTGTTCCCTGCGCTGAAGACCGCCCGCTGATCGGCGGTCGAGAAAACCTCGATCTGTTGATCGATGGCGAGCCAACGAAGCTCTTCTCCCTCGATTCTCGCTCCCTCGGGGTGTTGCTCCTCGATCACTACCACTTGCCCCGACGCCGCCCGGGCGGTCAAGGTAAGCAACTGGCCATCCTCGAACTGGAACTCCGCGTCCTCGGCAGTGACCTGCCACAGCGCCTCATTCTGCGATTCAGCGGAACCCGTGGTGATCGCCTGGCCGACCATCTTTCCGATGACTCCGCCGCTGATGATACAGCGCCCCTCCTGGGTCAGGACCGTCGCTTCTTGCGCCTCGAAGGTGCCCAGATCACTGTGGATCAAGACCCCTTGAGAGAGTCGCACCCGCGCCTCGCCGTTTTGCCAGTGGAGTTGATTTCCCTCGACTCGTACTCCGCCCCCCAGATGGACGGTGATCGGATTCTCACGACGGCTCCCCTGGATTCGCACCAACCGACGGGTGGTGGGCTCGAGATGAAGATCGAGGTAATCGGCGAAAATGTGCCGAGGGGGAGCGGCCTGCTGGGGCACGATCGGGTCGTCAGGTTGTGCTTCGAACACCTGCACTCCGCCGTCAAATCGAACCCAGTTCTCGGCCCCCTTGAGGGTCATCGGGCCGTTGCAAAGGACTCGAATCTGCCGCCCAGGCGCTCCATCGAGGCCCTGCTCGGTAACGACCCCATCCTCGTTCACCATCCCTTTCATGGCGATGATGAGGGGCGGCGAGAAACTCAGGCTATTCAGACCAGAACCGGAACCCAGCGAGCCATGCATACCAGAGGAACCAATTAGCTTCAGTTCGGGCCAGGTGACCTGCACCGGGGAGTGGCCCTCGATGCGGATATCCTCACCATCCGCCCAACGAATCACCATGTCACGGGTTCGCATCTCTGGCGATCCGCCGGCACCGATGACTCGCAGGTCTCCGACCACTTGCGCCTCCTCGCCGCCGGGATCGGTCACCACCCTTTGCGCCTCGAACATGATCTTGTCGATCGGCTCGGTTCGCCCTGCGGCGTAGACCGGCATCTCGATCGACGCATCGAGCAGGTCGCGCTGATTCACCAGGTTGTCGGGAGACAGCACCAGCCCTGAACTCAGGTCGACCAGTCCTCGCAGAGTGAATCGCAGCCGACCCAGCGAATAATCGTAGGAGCGGTGGGTGACATGATTCTGTTCGGTGACATCTAGCGGCGGCTCGGTCTCAGTATTCTCGATGGGTTCCTCTGTACCCTGAAACTGGCCGGTGAGGAGTAGGAATACCACCAGGCCGACCGAGAACACTCCGAGAAAAAAGGTGAAGCGTCTCAAGGTGTATCCCCCGTCAGCTGACGATTCACCAGTTCTTCCCAGACCCCGTGAGCCTCGAGAATCCACTCGCAGACCTCACGTACCGCTCCCTGGCCGCCGGCTCGTCCGGTCACCCAGCAGGCCGCCTCTTGCACCACTGGATGCGCATCGGCGACCGCCACCGGGACCCCGACCAGCGCCATCGGCGGCAAATCGATCAGATCATCTCCGACATAAACCGCATCGCTGGCACCGATCGACAGGCGATCCAGCACTTGCTGCAAGCAGCTCGCTTTATCGCGGATTCCGCCGTGAACCTCGGAGACGCCCAGTTCAGCGGCACGCATTGCGGTAACCTTTGAGTTGCGGCCAGAGATCCAGGCGACCTGGATGCCGTGTTCGATCAGCCAGCGGATCCCGGCTCCATCCGGCACGTGGAAGTTCATCGCCTGACGACCGTCCTCGGAGATGGAAAGACGGTTGTCGGTCAATACTCCGTCGACATCGAGCACCAGCAGCCGGGGCGGATGTTCTCCTGGTGGTGTGGGGGTTATGGCTTTCATCGCTCTTCAGTCTCACGGACCCATCCTCGTGCGCAAGGGTAATTCCGACCTTCACGAACACCGACGACGCCCTTCTGCTATCCTGTTCAGCACTGCTCCCACTGAGGGAGCACTCCTCGGGACCCAGGAGAGCGAATAGTGACCCAGTTGACCGGCGATCCACCACACTCCAACGAAGACTCCGAGAGCCCTGCGTCGGCCCCCGCCGACCTTCAAGACGGCTCCGAGGGCGGGGTTCCATCGACTCCACCCACGCTCCAGCAGTGGGAGGACGGATTCTACACCGCTCTCGAGGAATACTCCGGGCCTCTCGAACTACTGCTCTACCTGATCCACAAGAACGAGATCGACATCCTCGACATTCCGGTGGCGCAGGTACTCGAACAATTCCTCGCCCATGTCACAGCGGCTCAACAGCAGGGGACCCTCGATCTACGCCAGGCGGGAGATTACCTGGTGATGGGTGCTCGGCTGGTCGAGATCAAATGTCGCATGCTGTCTCCGGAGTTGATCGAAGAGGAAGACGAACTGCTCGAAGAGGAACTGGACGACCCGCGCCAGAGTTTGGTCGAACAGTTGCTCGAGTACCGCGACTTCAAGGAACGAGCTCAACTGCTGGAGGAAGCACACCGACTACGCTCCCTCGGATATGAACGCCTGCAAGACGAGATGCCCCCGCCACCCCCCGGTACCCTCGACCTGTCGGAAACATCTTCTCTCGATCTCGCCTCGGCATTTCAGCGAGTGCTCGATCTGCTCCATGAGCGTTCGGCCTTCACCGTCATCTCGGCAGAAGAGATCCCCATCGAACAGTCGATGACCGAGGTCCTCGAGCGACTTCGCAGCGCCCCATCTACGGCACTGCCCTTCGACCAGTTGTTTCCTCACCATCGTGGAATCTCCGGTGCCATCAGCACCTTGCTGGCAATCCTGGAATTGACCCGGATGCACCAGTTACGCCTGGAACAGGGCGCCCCTGAGAATCCACTGCTGGTCCGAATTCGTGAAGAAACCTAACGGGATGCGCATCCTGTTCCTCGGCTCTGGGCCCTTCGGAATCCCCGCACTGCGGAAACTCCACTCACTGCGAACTGATCTGCAGGTCGCCACCGTTCCAGACGCACACCATGGCCGCAAGCGCACCCTGCGACCCAGCCCCATCAAGGCGGAAGCGCAATCGCTCGGTCTCGAGGTTTTCGAGTGTCAGCGACTGCGCGGAAGAGCCGGTCGCGAGATCCTCGAGCAGAGCGCAGCACAACTGATCATCACCGCCGATATCCGGCTGATCCTCGGCTCACGATTTCTCGAGGGCCCCCAACATGGTTGCTTCAATCTGCACGGTTCTTTGCTACCACGCTGGCGTGGCGCCGCACCGGTGGTGCGTGCACTGATGGCCGGCGATGAACAGCTGGGAGTGACTCTGTACCGGATGGTGACAGCACTCGATGCCGGACCGATGGTCGGCTCTCGATCATGGACCGCACCGAGCGAAGTGACCGCCGAGGAGGCGGAAGCACACCTCGCCCTGCTGGCTGCAGAACTGCTCGAACAACATCTCGAAGCTCTGGAGCGTGGCGACGCACCGCAGACGGAGCAGCCAGACGAGGGGATCACCCTCGCCCCGAAGGTCGAAAAATCGGAAGGTTGGGCCCGCTGGGACGGCCCGGCGAGTTTTGTCGATCGTCAGGTCAGAGCGCTCAAACCATGGCCTAGAACCCGTTCCACGGTGCTTCGCCACGGCGCCGGGGGCCAGCGCGATGAGTTGATCCTCGATCAGGTCCGTCAGATCGACGGGATTCCAGGCGCCATTCCAGGTACTGTGCTTGAAGTGTCCCAGCACCAGATCGTCGTCGCTTGCGGCCAGGGCGCCATCGCTATCGAACGACTGCAGCGGATCGGCAAGAACTCGATGACAGTGCAACAATTACAACTAGGGATGCCTTTTCAAACCGGAGACCGGTTCGAGGGAGAAGATAGCCGATGAACATCGATCGCCCTCCTCGAACCACAGAGGATCGTCACCCTCCCGATGCTGGAGATGAAGATGTCGAAGATGTCGATCTTCCCGAGCAGGAGCCTCCCTATCCCTACCCGGTGATCCGGCGCGCAAACAATGGTGCAGAGTTGTCGACCCGTGGAGCGGCGATCCACCTGTTGACCCTGTGGGAGCAGGCTTCCCATACTCCGATGGACCAGCTGCTGGGGGAGTATCTCGATGCCTGCAGCCTGTCCCCATCCGATCGGGGATTTCTTTCAGAGTTGTGCTACGGCGGAGTGCGACTCCGCGGCAGCGTTCGCTTCCTCGCCGATCTGTTCATGGATCGACCCTTCCTCGAGGCCATGCGGACGGTTCGATCGGCGATCGCAGTCGGAGTCTACCAGCGAGTCTGGCTTCGCACTCCTGCCCATGCTGCGGTGGCGGAATCGGTCGATGGCTGGAGAGAGTTGATCGAGGACCCGAAGCAAGCGGCTCGCGATTCTGGATACATCAATGCCGTACTTCGCTCTCTCTGCGAGGCGGTCGAGGATGTGGATGAGAATCTCGATGACCCGATCGATGCGGTGCGTGTTCCCACCGGCTGGGCACGAATCAAGGGGCTACGTCTCCAGCGGGGAACATCGGGACGGATCCAGCGCTGGAGCATCCAGTCGAGCCATCCGCCCGAATTGATTCGCCGCTGGCTCGATCGTTACCCTGAAGAGAAGGTGCGCCAGTTACTGGCTCGCAACAACGAGACACCACCCCTGTTCATCGTGCTCAAGAAAGACCGCGAACTCGATCACCAGGTTCGCGTCATGAAGAAGGCAGGAATCCATGCCAAGGCGGCCCAGGGGGCCCCGCAAACCCTCGATGTGAAACGAGGCACGAGAGTCGAGAAGATTCCCGGCTTCGTCAGTGGCGATTTCTGGGTACAAGACCTGACCGCTCGCCGCCTCGCCTTGCGCATGCCGAAGCGAGAGGGGGCTCGTCTGCTCGACATGTGTGCCGCACCCGGTGGAAAGCTCGCGACCCTGCTCGATCGCGGCGGCATCTCGCGCGTCCTCGCCTGCGACCTGTCAGATCAAAAGTTGCGCCGCATCGCAGAGAACTTGCAGCGGCTGCAGTTGCATGACTGCTGTCCCATCCACCTGATGGAAGTGGACCGAGACCCAAGTCGGTTGCGTATCGACGAGTCCTTCGACCAGGTGCTAGTCGATGCCCCCTGCTCCAACAGCGGAGTCCTCAATCGTCGCCACGAAGCACGTTGGCGCTTCTCCCCAGAAGTGGTCAGCGATCTGGAGCAACAGCAACTGGCGCTCCTGCGTGCGGCGATCCGACACCTCGCCATGGGAGGTCACCTGCTCTACAGCACCTGCTCGGTCGAACCGCAGGAGAACCAGGATGTGATCCGCAGAACCCTCGAACAGAACACCGAATTGAGGCTGATCGAGGAGATCGATATGCTCCCAGGAGACCTCGGTGGAGACGGTGGCTACGCGGCCCTGATGCAGCGCGTCGAACGCTGATCGCGCCATCCGGCGAACTTTCCTGACATCGCAGAATTGCAGAATACACCGAAGATTCGGTGATTATTGGGCAATTCCACCCCGCCGTGGGGTTTCTCAGCAAGGAAAAATGACAGGTGAGTGTCCTACTTCCGGCGAGTTACGGATGACCTCTGTAGAGATCGAACCCCCGTACTTTTGATCGGGGAGATCTGAAAGCGAGGTTGTGATGACCAAGAACTACACCCACCACAAAAATCACTCGACGAAACAAACCGATTCCCTCACCCAGCCTTCCCTCACCCAGCCGCGGATGAAGAGCCTTGCGCTACTGTTGCTGCTGCTGGTGGCGTTCTACCCACAGATCACCGATGCCAGCGCTGACGGTTCCCGTCGCCCCCTCGACCTGCCTTCTGGCGGTGGCGCCGATCACGATGAGGACATGGATGATTCCCTCCCCGACAACGTTCTGTTCTTCGGTCAGAGTTTCGATGGCGATGCCTTCTTCTGGGTGCTCGATGTGTCGGGAAGCATGGCCTGGAATGGCCGTATCGACACCTTGAAATCAGAGTTCATCGGCGTGGTCAATTCACTCAGTAGTCACAGTGACTTCGGCGCCATCGCCTTCAGCAGCAACATGATCCCATTCGACATGCGCTGCGGCAAGGCGAGCCCTGCGCGCAAGGTCCAAGCCGCCAGCTGGATCCTGCAAATCGAGCCTCATGGCGGCACCTGCCTGGCGCCAGCGGTGATCGAGGGACTGAGGACCTTGCGAAAGAGCGAGCATGACGATCGTCGCTTGATTCTGGTCGGCGATGGTGCTCCATTCTGCGGCGGAATGGCCGATGCGGAAATCGCTCACTGGAACATCCTCGCGGCGAACTGGGACCGGATTCCCATCGATACAGTGTTCACCGGTGGCGACGAAGCAGGACTCGACTTCTTCCAGGGACTGTCCAATGCCAACCAGGGGAGACTGACCATCTCCCAGTGAAGATCCATCGCCAGATGGTTCCTTCCAATGCGAGACCAGGGGACTTCCCTCGAGGAGTTCCCGGGTCTCGCTTCCTTTTCACTACTGCGGCAGATCTCCGGCTCGATCCCCATCGCCACTTGACCCGCTGCGAAAGATGGCTCTGATACCACCTCGGAGGTGCGATGGCTCACTCGATACGAACCTGTGCCACTCGACCGGCAAAGTCACTGCTGTGGCTGCTGGTCATGACGATGGCGATTTCCAGCGGTAGCTCCGCAGCTCCGTTGCCCACCGACCTGTCGACCATCGTGCAAGAGGAACTCGATCGGGTCGCCGCCACCGAGGACCAGGTGCGATATCGAGGCCAGTACGCCGCTCTGGTTCCACTCGGAACTCCCGCCGCACGACTTCTACTGACGATGCTCCGCAACGAAGATCTGTTCATCGCGCGTCGCCGCCAGGCGGCCAATGCCCTGCACGATGTCGCCAACACCGAACTGATCGGCGCCCTCCATCAAACGATGGAGGACCTGCTGCTGGAACCGTGGGTCGAGACTGAAGTCGGCTTGATGCTGGCTCGCCTCGGGGAGCGCCAGACTCTCGACCGCTGGATCGGTCTGTTGCGGCGAATCACCGACCCACCCCCGACCACGGTGACCCTGGCAGAGGTCCTCAAGGGACTGGGCACACTCGGCGATCTGCAATTCAGAAGTGCGGATCTGGCCGGAGCCAGCATCACCCACCAGCGGCGGATTGGCTTGATGAAGGACCTGATCCCGCGAGTCTCGAAGCGACTCCAGCCAGCTCTGACCGACGAGATGCTGGCGATTCACTACAATCTTGCCTGCTGCTTGGCGCTCTCGGGAAGGGTCGACGAGGCGTTCGAGGCGGCTCAAATCAGTTTGCTCTCATCGACGATTCGCATCACCATGGTCGAGGTCGATGGCGACCTGAGGGCACTACGCGAGGACCAGCAGTGGGGTGAGTGGCTGCTGCAGCAGAGGCTTCTACACCAGAGCAGCGCTCGAGATCTCGAGGAACCTGAACCGAAGGAGAAACAGCGATGAATAAATCTCAGCGTGGCGGGGCTTTGCTGGTTGGCGTGGCCTTGTTGATTTCGTTCGTGACGAGCGCGGAAGATGGGTTCCACCAGTTCGTGGCTTCCACCCTGTGGATCACCGCACTCTTGCATCTACTGTGGCAAAGCGCGATGACCTTCGGCACCGATGTGGAACCGCTCGACTTCTTCCCCGCAACGGTGCTGATCCTCATCGGTTTCATCTTCGCCCATAATTCCCAACTTTCCTGGCCGATCCCCATCGCACTGGCGCTGGTGGTTGGACTGGGAGTGGTGATGCGGCCATTCGGGCTACACCAAGATGAACTCGATGAACTCGATGAACTGGATGAAGAAGAGACGGAAGAGGATTGACCCGGTGAGCGCCACCGACCGTCCCCCTGCGCGTCTCGATCGCGCCCGCTCGATCTGTGCGATACTCTCATTGCTGTTGCTGAGCCATGGCCTGCTACTGCTGGCGGGAACCCACCCGCTGCCGTTCTCCCGCACCGATTCTCCCTGGCCATACCTGGCACTCGGAGCGCTGCTGGCGGTGCGGGCACTGGTGTCGCGCCCACCTTCCGCCTGAAGCGAATCACCCCTGACAAGGACGCTCTGGCCACCGTATCATGACCGGTATGAAAATCGGGATACTGACACCCCTGCTCGCTCTGATCGGCTCGATCTGCTGCACCGAGTCCTGCTGCACCGAGTCGCAGCTGACCGCAGCGGAGGATGCTGCACCGCCCAACATCTTGTTCTTCATCGTCGACGATCTCGGCTGGCAAGACACCTCGTTGAAACTGCACCCGCAGGGCCCACCGCATCGCGATGCCTACCGAACACCACAGTTGCAACGACTCGCCGCCGAGGGGATCACTTTCACCGATGCCTACTCTTCCTCTCCGGTGTGCACGCCGACTCGCACCAGTGTGATGACCGGTCGATCACCGCAGCAGAACCAGATCACTTACTGGATCCTCCACAAGGACCGGGACACCGGACGGCCACGGGAAGGCACGACCCCGCCGAGCTGGAAGGTCAATGGGCTCCAGCCGGGCGATGTGACCCTGCCGCTACTGCTGCAACAAAGGGGCTACCAGACGATTCATGCCGGCAAGGCGCATCTGGGGGCCAAGGGAACCGCCGGCGAAGACCCCCTTCAGCTCGGTTTCGATGTCAACATCGGAGGCCACGCAGCGGGGGGGCCCGCCGACTATCGCGGGAGCAGAAACTTCGCCAAGGATCCCGCTCACCCCGGGCAGTCGGTCTGGGATATTCCTGGCCTGGAAAAATACCACGGCAAGGAGATCTATCTGACCGAGGCACTGGCACTGGAGTCGGTGGCGGCGATTCACGATGCGCATATCCGCAAGAAACCGTTCTTCCTTCACTTCTCACCCTACGCGGTGCACGCTCCCATCATCGCCAATTCACGCTGGAGTCATCGCTACTCCGAATTGCCACCGAAGGAAGCCGCCTACGCCACCATGATCGAGACGGTCGATCGGGCACTGGCCACCCTGCGCAAGGCGCTGGAGGATCTGCAAATTCTCGACAACACCTTCATCATCTTCACCAGTGATAACGGTGGCCTGTCGGCTCACGCCCGCGATGGAAAAGCGCACACTCACAACCACCCGCTCAACAGCGGCAAGGGTTCGGCGCTGGAGGGGGGCACCCGAGTACCGCTGGTCATCCGCTGGCCCGGCACCATCGACGCCGGGCGGATCTGTACAACTCCGGTGATCAGTCATGACCACTTTCCGACCCTCTTGCAGGTCGCAGGAGTGGAGTGCCCGCCCGCTCATCAGAGGACCCTTGAAGGAATCAGCCTGGTGCCACTGTTGAGAGGAGACGACCCGGCGATCGACCCCAATCGGCCGCTGTTCTGGCACATGCCGCACTTCTGGGGACCACGAGGACCTGGCATCTTGCCGTTCAGTTCGATCCGCCAGGGACCGTGGAAGATGATCTATTATCACCACCCGCTCCCCACCCGGGTGCTCTATCACCTCGGCGATGATCTGGCAGAGAAGAACGATCTTTCAAAAGAAAACCCGCAGGTGCTGGCGACGTTATCGGCATCACTGGGGAAACACCTGCGCCAGGTCAAGGCGGGGATGCCGAGCCGGGCAGGTCGGATGATTCCATATCCCGATCGACTGATGCCGAGCGAGAAAAAAACGAACAAGAAGTGATGTGATGATGCCGCCCTTACTTGGGCGGCTGGAGAATCCCCGCATCGATGAGGGTACGGTATGCACCCTTCTTCGTGATGGTCTTGAGTGCCCGAACACTGAGACGAACGCGGATGAACTGCTCCAGTTCCGGCACCCAGATCCGCTTGTTCTGCAGGTTCACCTTGAAGCGACGCTTGGTCAGTCCGGTGATCTTGGTACCCACTCCACCGAGGTACTTGGCTTTACCTCGGATGGCCTTGCGATTGCCGGATCGAGTTCCGGCTCCAGTGATCTGGCATCGACGCGCCATCTTCTCGGTCCTGTCCATTGCCCGGGGAGCCTGCGCTGCACCCGGTCGGTTCACGGCTTTCAACCATCGCCCGGTAGATTCGGGCCACTCTTATCAATCGCAAGCAAGGAGGGTACCGATGTCGCTCCCAACGGTCAACCGAACCGGAGACCCGGTCTTGCGCTTGATCCGCCGATGATGCCCCTCCTCGGGCCTTCCGCCGACCCGCCGAGAGTCTCGAGTCGCAAACGCCATGAAATCGACGGCGCCCCGGTACCCGCCACCCAGTAGAACCACAACTCATATCAATGAAAGCACTTACATACCCTGACGAAAGCCGAAGTGAAGGGGTTTCAGGGGCCATTCCAGTTCAACCCGGTTCATTCCAGGTCCTTCCAGCAGATTCAAAGCCATCCAGTCCGCAACAGGTCGGCCAACGCTTCCCATCGGCAATTTGCGACGAATCCCTCGCGGACACCTCGCCATCGCTGGCCCTTGTGCCGCTCCTCCCCACATCTCCTGCGCCCCGACGATCCCGCTCCTTCCTTCTGGACCCGAGGCCGCGATCCGACATCATGCTGGGTACCCAAGAGAGGATCCTATCCGTGAAATTCGAACGACTCGTGAAATACTCTTTTCGTACCCTGCTCCTGAGCGCGGTGGTCACCACCGTCAGCTGTCAGGGACCTGGAGACTGGATCACCGAAACCAAAGATGGAATGGGACCTGCAGTGACCGATGGAATCGTGGTGGAGCCATGGGGCCAGATCGACGGTGTGAAGATTCAACGATACACTCTCGACAATGGTCGAATGCGTGTGCGAATCATCGACTACGGAGCGACCGTAACCGAGTGCCTGGTTCCGGGACCCGAAGGAGAGATGATCGATATCGTTCTGGGATTCGATGATCTGTCGGGATACATCGAACGATCTCAGTACTTCGGCTGCATCGTCGGACGGTGTGCCAATCGAATCGACTCCGGCAAGTTCACCCTCGACGGCACCGAGTACGCTCTGGCTACCAATAATGGCGACCATCATCTTCACGGTGGAGTGAAGGGTTTTGACAAATCCATCTGGGGTGCACGACCCCTCGCCAGTGAAGATGGAATCGGCATCGAATTACTGCTGACCAGCGCCGATGGAGACGAAGGATATCCTGGTGAGGTTCACGCGACCGTGCGTTACACCTTGACCGACGACGATGTGCTTCGTGTCGAGATGACTGCCGAGACCGATCGCGCCACGCCGGTCAATCTGGCTCACCACTCCTACTGGAATCTGGCGGGTCACTCCTCCGGATCGATGCTCGATCAACTTCTGACACTCCACTGCAGCCGCTATACCGCTGGAGAGAACCTGATTCCAACCGGGGAAATCGCCCCTGTGAGTGGCTCAGCACTCGATTTCACCTCCGCCAAGGCGATCGGGGCCGACATCGGAGCACTGCCCGGCAACGGCGACGACGACCCGGGTGGCTACGATCACAACTTCGTCATCGACGGATTCAGTCTCCAAGAGGCCGGGACTCTTCGCTTTGCCGCCCGTGCCAGCGATCCCGCCAGTGGCAACTCGATGGAGATCTGGACAGACCAGCCGGGGATCCAGTTCTACAGTGGCAACTTCCTCAATGGAGTCGCTGGTAAGAAGGGTGCGGTGTACCAGAAACATGGAGCGTTCTGTCTCGAGAGCCAGCTCTGGCCCGATGCGATCAACAAGCAAGACAACGGCGCCTGGCCCTCGGTGATCCTGCAACCGGGGAACAGTTACAGGCATACGATGGAACATCGCTTTCTCTTTGACGGAGGGGCCTGACCTTGATCCGACACCTTCTCTTGCTGGTCGCGCTGGGCAACATCGGGTTCGGTGTCTGGGTGATGATCGAACCCAGGATGGTCATCGACCAGATGCTCGAATGGCAGGGGAGCGAACCCTATAGCGGTGTGCTTTCCGCCGCTTCACTGGGAGAGATGCGAGCTTTGATGGGGGGCCTGGTGACGATGCTCGGTGTCGTAACCGTGCGCGCGCTGTGGAACCCGATCTATGCCACGTGGCTGCAACCGTTGGCGTGGTGCTACCTGGGAACTGCTCTGGCACGCGCCTCGAGCTATCTCCTCGATGGCGGTTCCTTCTCCAGGTACACCTTCATCTGTGTGGCGATCGAGGGGAGTACCGCCCTGTTGCTTGGAATTCATTGCCAGCGACTGCTGCGGGAACATGAAGAACTGGAAGACGAAGAAGACCTGGAAGACTCCGAGGAGATGTACGAGGAGGAATTTTGAGCCCCACAGATGCGAATGAGAACGCTGAGCCCACTTCACCCATCACTCGACGAGAACTGTTCAAGCTCGGTGCCAGTGCCACTGCAGCAGTGAGCCTGTTTCACATCGTTCCCGCTCATGTCCTAGGCGGACCGGGCAGGATTGCGCCCAGCGACACCATCACTCATGGCATCATCGGCTGTGGTGGTATCAGCAGGAGCGGCGCCCACATCCGTCCCCATCGGGAGGGACAAACCGCAACGACCCTGGCGCTGTGCGATGTCGATGCCCACCGCCTGGCGGAAGGCTTGAAACACGCCGGTGGAAACTGCAGTGGTTACAGCGACTGGCGTCAAATGCTCGACCGTACCGACATCGATGTGATGCACATCTGCACACCGCCTCACTGGCATGCCCTGATGAGCGTGGCCGCAGCGCGAGCCGGATTCGATGTCTGGTGCGAGAAACCGATGAGCCGCACCATCGATGAGGGGATCCGTGTGGTGCAGGAGATCGAACGGACCGAGGCGGTGTTCCGCCTCAATACCTGGTTCCGATTCGAGGGGGGATTGTACGGACTGGGCAGCCCCGCCAGCCGCATCAAGAAACTGGTCCGATCGGGACGACTCGGAGGTCCACTTCGAGTTCGTGTCAGTCCCGACACCGGATTTGCCTGGAAGATGTACTGGACCGGAAAACCACAACTGGCCCCGCAACCGGTGCCCGACCACTTCAACTACGACGCCTGGCTGGGTCCAGCCCCCCACAAGCCCTACACCGCTCACCGCACCCACGGCTCCTTTCGTGGCTACTGGGATTACGACGGAGGAGGCCTCGCCGACATGGGGCAGCACTACCTCGATCCGGTGCAGTGGATCCTCGACAAGGACCACACATCACCATCGGAGATCAGTGCCATCGCGCCATGGCCACAACACCCCGATTCATGCGGGCCCTGGGGCAAGGTGATGTTGAAGTACCAGGATGGAACCGAGTTGATCCTCGAATCGAGGGAGTGGGGGCCGAAGGATCCCGCTGGACTACCGTACATCGAAGGACCCAACGGCAAGGTGTTCCGTGGCATGCGAACCGAACCGGCGGATCTTCTCGATGGCATCGACGAGTTGCCCGAACCACCGCAAGTGGGGCCCACCAACTTCGATGAATCGGTACGAACCCGCCAACGCTTTGCACTGAACGAATCGAACGGGCACCGCTCGTGCAGTCTCGTCAACCTGGCCAACATCGCGATTCGAACCGGACGCAAACTGAAGTATGACCCGGTCGGGCAGACCTTTCCCGGCGATGAGGAAGCCAATCGCCTGATCCGTCAGCCGATGCGGGCACCCTGGCGGATCTGAACTTCGAATCGACAGCTGGGCTATCGGTTCAACGGCCAGGGTTTGACCAGAGCACGCTGGGCCCACTGCTGATAGCTGCTCTCCAGCGCCTCGACCAGTTGTGCTTTTTGCTCGGAGAGATCATGCAACTCGGTGCGGTCTGCCACCATGTCGAACAGTTGCCACGGCCGGTTGTGACGGGCGACCAGTTTCCATTTTCCAAGCCTCACCGCCCGGTTTCCTTCATGCTCCCAGAAGATGGGACGTTCGGTGGCAGACTCTCCCGAGAGAATCGGCAGTAAGCTCACGCCCTCGATCGGCTGCATGGCGATTCCATCCAGTTCGGTGATCGGTGCCGCCCCTGCGGCATCGAGACAGGTCGAGACCAGATCGATGACATGACCGGGTCCATCGTGAATCACCCCCCTGCCCTCTAATCCTGCCGGCCAGTGCGCGATCAGCGGCGACGAGATCCCACCTTCGTGAACATGATGCTTGTAGAGCAAAAAAGGTGTGTTGGAAGCATTGGCCCACGGCAAACCGTAACTCTGATAGGTCACCTCCGGTCCTGGCAGCATTTTCGGGTTGTTGCCATTTTTCACATCGCGACCGTCACGGGTTTTTTCCGGGATGGTCAGACTCTTCCAGCCGGATGTGATCTCCTCGGCACAGCCTCCATTGTCGGCCAGAAACAGCAGCAGGGTGTTCTCTAGCCGGCCTTGCGCCTTCAGTGCAGCAACGATACGGCCGATGCCGCGATCGAGTTGCTCGACCTGGGCGGCATAGACCTCCATCCGTCTCTCCTGCCACGGATGCTCCGGCGTCTCTTGCCAGTTCTTGATGCGAGAATCACGCGGCGATAGATCCCACTCCTCATCGATCAATCCGATGTCGCGCTGACGCTTCAGTCGCGCTTCTCGCATCGCATCCCAACCGTCGCGGTAGCGACCCTTGACCCTCTCGATGTCAGCGGGGCGAGCGTGGAGCGGCCAGTGAGGTGCGGTGTACGCCACATACATGAACATCGGAGCCGCTTTACTATGGGATGCATTCTGCTCGATAAACTTTGCGGCTTCTTCGCTGATGGCATCGGTGTAGTGGTAGTCCCCTTCAGGCGCCGGGAGGTACTGTTCGCCCCGGGTCAACGAAACCGGATCGTAGTAGGAACCACCGCCGTGAATGGTGCCAAAGAAGTGTTGAAAGCCCCGGTCGATGGGCCAGTTGGTCCTCTTCTTCGGCTCGATCCGCTGCTTTGCCTTGCCGAGGTTGTGAGTGACATGCCACTTGCCCGACATGTAGGTGCGGTAACCGGCGGCACTCAGATGTTCAGCGATGGTCGCCGTCGTCGGGGACAGTTCGCCCCGATAGCCCGACGATCCACCGTCGTACACCATGTGGCCGACACCCGCCTGGTGAGCATAGAGACCGGTCAGAAGTGAAGCCCGCGTCGGACAGCAGCGAGCCGTGTTGTAGAACTGGCGCAGGCGAACACCATTCGAAGCCAGCTGGTCGAGATTCGGTGTCTTGATCTCGCCGCCGAAACAGCCGATATCGGACCAGCCCATGTCATCGGCCATGATGACGACGATATCGGGCCTTGCCGACGGAGAACTTGCCGGCTGAGATGCGGACAAATCCACCACAGGAAAAATACTCAACAAGAAAAATAACCACCGATGATTCAATTTTCACCCCCTCGATAGGACGACTCATGTTCTTTGAGTAATGTAACGGAAGTAAAATCCAGATAGGATTCCCGACGAGCTGATTTCTTCAGTGATCCATGGTCACACTTTTCGACACCAAATTGCACGACGAGATCGAGGAAACAGTGGTACTGATCCCCAAGGCACCCACGACTTCTGTACTGTTCGTTTTGCTGGCCAGCATCTTCCTCCTTGCGGGGGCATCCGCGAACCACATTAGATTCCATCATCCGGTCTATTCCCAAGATCCTCCTCCAGCACCATCTGCCGAGAACGATGATCTGCTGGAAAATGACCTACTGGGTGATGATCTACTGGGTGATGATCTACTGGGTGATGATCTACTAGATGATGATTTACTGGATGATCTACTGGAGACGGTAAAGCCTTCAGGGAACTCACCTGACCGCCAAACCGTCGTCGACCACTCTCGTGAGGAACACGAGAAGATCTTCGCAAATAACGACTTCCCCTCGGCAGACAAATGCGCCAGCTGCCATCCCAAGCAATACCGAGAATGGTCGGTTTCCCAGCACGCATACTCACAATTGAGTCCGTTAATGGTGTCGCTGCAATTGGCCTTGAACAAGGGCACCAGTTCCACCACCGGAGATTTTTGCGTTCGCTGCCATACGCCCATCGGATCTGACATCGGCGAGCCCGCCAGTCTCTCGAATCTCGATCGACACCCCATCTCGAGAGAGGGGATCACCTGTGTCGTCTGCCACCGCATGAGCGCCCCCTACCGAAAAGTCTCGGGGCGACTGGGTCTCGACAGGGGGGACATCTTCGATTCAGTGAAGGGCGCCAAAGGTAATGGAGAAATGAGTCGCGTTCTCAGAGACCCAAAAACCTACAAGGTGAATACAGAGCGCGATGATGTGGGTCGCGCGATCCACGCTGAGGTCGAGAAGTTTCCTGAAATTGAAGACCCGACCTACTGCGGTAGTTGTCACGAGGTCTTCACCCCCAACGGATTCCGTGTACATGAAGTTCTCAGCGAGTATCGAAACTCACCCGCAGCGGCACAAGGGATCACCTGCAATGATTGCCACATGGGTAAAGAAGAGGGGGTTTCGACCGGTTATCGACAAGGGCCCGCCGCGGTGGTCGGCGGAGCAGAGACTTCCGACAGGAAGTTGACGAATCACTTCTTTGCCGGTCCTGACTACTCGCTCATCCATCCGGGAATTTTCCCCATCAACAAACGAGCCCAAGAATACAAATCGATCTCTGAATGGCTCCTTTTCGATGTAGACATCGGATGGGGCACCGACCAGTTCGAAGACGAGTGCCCGGAAGACTTCCCATTCCCCGAAGCATGGGATTCCATCGATGATCGATACTACGCACGTGAGATCATCGATGAACAACTCGAACTACTCGATTGGGCGACTCAACAGCGGCTTCAGGCGTTACAGCGAGGATTCGGTCTATCCGAAATCCGCATCACTTCTGCCACTGAACAGGAAATCGACTTCGAACTCGACGTGAAAAATCTCTCCATCGGACACAATCTTCCCGCCGACAAGCTCGGCAGGCTGTTTGTCCTTCAGGTCGAAGTCCAGGATTCACAAGGTGAACTCGTTTTCATCTCCGGAGACCGTGATCCCAACGGAGATGTCAGGGATGGATTCTCACTATATGTCCGTAACGGCGAGGTCCCACTGGATGAACAACTGTTCAATCTGCAATCAAAAGTGCTGGTAAGAAACTTGCGTGGAGGAGAACAGGAACAGGTGCTTACGATCAACAAATCGGGATCGGCAATCCCCTTCATTCGACCCGCCTCCAGGCCCAACAACATCTACGGCCACCCTAAAAATTTACGTAAACATCGTCAAGGTATCGAGCCTCTCGGGCATCGAACTGCCACCTATCATATCGCAGGAGAATTGCTCACCGGACGGGGACCATACTCGGTCAAGGCGCAGTTCATCTCTCAATCCGTTCCCGTGAACCTGGTTCTTCAGACGATGCATGTCGGATTCGATTACGAACTCTCACCCCGAGCACTGGCCAAAAAGTTGGTCGAAGGGGCCATCGTGATCGCCGAGAAATCAACGCGAATCACGGTTCCAACAGTGAAGAAGAAATGACAGAACTTATTGCTGAACGCGACAATAGAGTAGGCTGTAGTTCGAGTAGAGTTTCCGGTCCTTTCCGTTCGCAGGAAAGAACACCTATTAAGTGGAGATTCTTGCCGCAAAAAATGAGGCCCGAGTAGTGTCACCAGGCGATGATCGGTTCGCCGCTACGAGTCTATTGCGAGAGACCAGCAGCATCCGAATACAGCGGCCTTCCACAGCGGTCCACCACAGCGGCCTACACACCGGTCCACACAGCAAGCCCCCCGACGATTTAGTGCCAAACTGCCCACTGGAATCGGAAATGAAGTAGTATACATTTCTGGCTCAACCACTGCTCCCCCGATCCACTGGAACTTCGTCGGTAGACACAGTTTAAAATGTCACAAGTGCCACAATGACCATCGAAGCGCAAATTTCCGTAAGTCGAGGAGCTCATGACACTCCATAGTTTGAACCGTGCCTTTCAAACCCTACTGCTCACTTCCATCCTCTGGGTCGGCTGGAGTTTGCCCCTCTTCGATTCGACAACAGCGATCGGAGCGCAAGATCCTCCTCCCGACACCGAAGCGTCGGAAAGCAATCTACTCGGCGATGATCTGCTCGGCGATGATCTGCTCGACGATGATCTGCTCGGCGATGATCTGCTCGGCGATGATCTGCTCGGCGATGACCTGCTCGACGATTCCCCGGAAGGAACGGCCGAGAAGCCTGAGGTATCGTTGGATCCCGACGGGGCTCACGCCCAGGTGTTTGCCGAAAGCAACTTTCCCTCGGCAGATGAGTGTGCTCTGTGCCACCCGAAGCAATACAAGGAGTGGTCGGTATCCCAGCATGCCTACTCGCAATTGAGTCCATTGATGATGTCGATGCAAAATGCCATGAACGCGGGAACCAGCAGTACAAATGGAGACTTCTGTCTCCGTTGTCATGCACCGGTGGGCTCCCACATGGGCGAACCATTCAGCATCTCGAATCTAGATCGACACCCCGCCTCGAGAGAGGGGATCACCTGCGTCACATGTCACCGGATGAGTGCCCCGTATCGAAAGATCTCCGGACGCCTGGGAATCGATAAGGGCGATGTCTTCGATTCGGTCAAGGGGCCCAACGGAAACGATGAACTGAGCCGCATCCTCAACGATCCCAAGACCTACAAGGTCAATACCAAACGTGACGATGTCGGACGAGCCATCCATTCCGAGGTAGAAAAGTTCCCCGAAATTTCTGATCCTGCCTTCTGTGGCAGTTGCCACGAGGTGTTCGCACCCAACGGCCTCAAGGTACACGAACTGATCAGCGAGTACCGGAACTCCCCAGCAGCAGCCGAGGGGATCACATGTAACGATTGCCACATGGGTCGCGAACAGGGGATCCCCAGCGGTTACGAAATAGGACCCGCTGCCGTGATCGCTGATGTTCCCTCCGCTGATCGAAAACTGACCAATCACTTCTTCGCAGGTCCAGATTACTCCCTGATCCACCCGGGAATCTTTCCGGTCAACAGGGATGCCAATCAGCTCAAATCTCTATCCGAATGGCTGCTCTTCGATGTCGAATCCGGATGGGGCAGTGACCGCTTTGAAGAGAACTGTCCGGAGGATTACCAGTTCCCCGAGGAATGGTCCTCCATCGATGATCGTGAGATCGCCAGGGGCATCATCGACAAGCAACTCGAACTGCTCGAATGGGCCAAGCAACAACGAATCGATGTACTGAAGCGTGGATTCGGGCTCTCCGACATCCGTGTGACCGCTGCCAGTGAAGATGGAATCGACTTTGAACTCGATGTCAAGAATCTCACCTCCGGCCACAACTTACCGACCGGATTCGATGCGGAGCGGCTCTTTGTCGTCCAGATCGAGGTCAAGGATTCCCGCGGTGAACAGGTCTTCGTCTCCGGTGATCGAGATCCTAATGGAGATGTCAGGGATAGTTTCTCCCTCTATGTTCACAATGAAGAGGTGGAACTGGACGAGCAGTTGTTCAACTTGCAATCCAAGTTCATATCGAGAAATATCCGGGGAGGTGACCAGGAACAGGTCCTCACCATCAACAACTCCGTGTCGGCACTCCCATTCATCCGACCTGCTTCTAGACCCAACAACATTTACGGTCACCCGAAGGGGATGAGAAAACACCGAAGAGGGATCGAGCCACTCGGTCATAGAACCGCCCGGTATCACGTGGACGGCGACCTGCTCACCGGACACGGCCCCTATTCAGTCGAGGCCCGCTTCGTCTCCCAGGCCGTTCCGGTCAACCTGATTCACCAGACAATGCATGTTGGATTTGACTACGGCATGTCACCTCGAGAACTTGGCGACAAGTTGGTCAAAGGTGCCGTTGTAGTTGCAATAAAATCTGCAGTGATAGAAGTCCCGCAGAAGAATGGGGGGGGATCTTGAAGCAATCCACGAGATACGCCGCCCTCCTGTGGCTGATCCTGTGCTTGTTCGGACAGCCGTGCTGGGCTCAGGATGATGAGAGCCCCAGCAGGCTGCCCGATTACCCGATACCCCTGATTCCAGAGGATCAGATTCAACCGACTCAACCGCTGCTGGAACTGGGACCGGGATTTCTCGAAACCGGACGATTAGAGCGCGGGTTCGACATCCTTACCGGCGCTGTCTGGCGCCCATCTCTGTGGGTATACGGCAATCTGAGAAGCGGGGTCAACGTGATCGATCCAGCGGGCAACAACAACAGAGTCATCGAATGGGCCAACAGAATCGATCTCTTCGCTAACCTGCAACTCACCGGAACGGAACGCATTCTGGTGGGGCTACAGCCTCTCCAGGATCAGGGGAAGTTCACGGGATATACCATCGAACCGGAAGGCAGTGAAGGATGGTACGACAACACCAGCCTCGAGTTGATTACATTCTTCTTTGAAGGAGAACTGAGTGAGTTGTTTCCCCGTCTCGATCCAGCAGGGAACAAGAAGCTGGATTACGGCTTCAGTGTGGGAAGATGGGGAGTCGATCTACAGGACGGAATGCTCGTCAACGACAACATGGATGCGTTTGGTGTCACACGTTTCATTCCCTTTCCTGGTGCAGCCAGCATGCGGTTCACCATGCTCTACGGTTGGGGACAGTTACATCGAGATGACAACAAGCTCTCCAACGAGTCCAGATTGTTCGGGATCTCGACCGAGACCGATACCTACTCCAGCACCATCGACGCAGATCTCGTCGCAGTGACCGCTCCTGAAACTCAGGGAGGCGATGGTCTCTTTGCAGGTCTCGGTTCTTCTCAACGCATCAAGAAGTGGGGCCGCACATTCAATACCACCATCCGCTGGTGTGCCTCCATCGCATCTGAAGTGGACAATGCACAGGTCAGCGACGGCATGCTCTTTTTCGCCGAAGCATCGACAACGCCGTACGGCACCGATGACAACGCCTACGGCACTCTGTTTCTCGGGATCGACGAATTTTCTTCCGCCGGTAGGTCACCTGCCAAGGGAGGCCCGCTCGGAAAAGCAGGGATACTTTTTGCCGCAGCGGGACTCGGCAGTTTCAAACCAGCACTGGGCAACCGAGCAGATCGCTCCTTCGGTGGAGCGATTGGTTACCAGTGGATTCTGTCCGGAGGCGAGAAGAACTTCATCGTGGAACTCGGGGGTAGAACCCCGACGGAGGGAAGCGATCCTGGCTCGGCAGCCGTCGGAATGCGGTACCAGGAGAAACTGACCAATAGGGTGATGGTTCAAGCGGATGCCTACACCAAGATGGATGAAGGTGGAGCCAACAGCAATGGGATTCGCACCGAGTTTCTGGTCAGGTTTTGACGATTGGAACCGTCATCCATCGCCTTCTGGATAGGATCCGGAATCGTCCTCTTGGTATCGTTCAGCACCTTCCGGTCGCTGGTGGCAAAGGTCATGAAGAACGAAAAAGTGATGCAAGAGATGCAACTCTCCACCGAGGAGTTGAAGAAAGAACTGGATGAACTTCCAGCTTCTTTGAAGCAGAATCGAGTTCGCCGTGCCTGGCGCGGCTACCGAAGATTCATCCTCGACGAAAAGGTTCCAGAGGCGCATAACATCTGTTCCTTCCACCTTCGTCCACTCGATGACATGCCCTTGCCCCCCTTCGAACCGGGACAACACCTGGGATTCCAGCTACGGATCCCTGGTCACAAGCGTCCTACCGTCCGAAATTACTCGCTCTCCTCGTCGCCAAAAGAACGAAGCAAGTACAAGATCACCGTGAAGAGAATTCCTCCGCCACCCGATCAGCCAGATTTGCCATCCGGTGTTGGTTCAACATTTCTTCACGAGAACTTGGCGGTTGGAGATCTCCTTGAGGTGAGCAGTCCTGCAGGCAAGTTCATCCTCGATCGACAGGATCCACGCCCAGCAGTGTTCCTCGCAGGGGGCATAGGCGTCACACCGCTGCTGAGCATGCTCGAGACGATCTGTGACGAAAAGATCGAACGAAAGTGCTATTTCATCCATGCGGTCAGAAACCGATCCGAACATCCATTCCGAGAACACATTCAGAAGATCGTAGAGAAGTGCATCAATGTCGATCTTCATGTTTTCTACAGCCAGCCTGCAGAGGACGAAGAAGTGGATGCCACTGATCATCGACACCATGTCGGATTCCTCGATGTCGACTGCCTGGCGAAAATCACCGGAGGAGGAGACCTTCAGTATTACATCTGCGGGCCTCCACCGATGATGAAGAACCTGCTCCCGGCACTGGAAGAATTCGGTGTATCGTCGGACAGCATCCTGACGGAGGCCTTTGGTCCCGCTTCCACGAGGAACAATCCTGCAAAAGTCTCCACAGACTCCGGAGAAGAGTCGACAAATCCTGGTCAGCACAAGTTACACTTCAAGCGAAGTCAACGCACCCTCACCTGGGATGGCACCAGCCCGATCCTCGATATGGCAGAGGAAGTGGGTATCTTCATCGACAGTAGTTGTAGAGCAGGAAACTGCGGTACATGCGAGATACGCCTCCATCACGGAGATGTTGAATATGAAGAGGAACCTGGAGTTGACATCACACCGGGGCATTGCCTCGCCTGTGTTGCCAAACCGGTTACAGAAGTAAATTTAGGAGCTTGATCGATTAATCGTTTTCCCGGATCGAATTTGAGGCGCCACATGCACAGCAAACTGCTTTTCATTACCTTGCTCATCATCACCCTCACCGGAGCGATTCACTCTACAGACAAACCCTCGGATCAAGCCTTACCGACCGGTCCAGGTTTCGATCCCGCAAAAGTGCTCGGCCCCGTGGAGTGCATCGAGTGCCACAAGCATTCCGGAGGCGTCTGGGAGCAAACACCTCATCACGAGTCGATCACGGGGGTACACAGAAGCAAGGAAGGCCAGGAAATCGCCAAGGCGATGAATATCAAGCGGATCACGAGGGAGAGCCTGTGCATCGACTGCCACGGTACGGCTCAGCGATCCGGAGAGAAGACCACCTTGAGTTCCAATGGTATCTCCTGCGAATCGTGTCACGGCGCAGCGGCAGACTGGATGAAACGGCATGGTGAATTCAGCGGCAAGGAAGAGGGTGAAGAAACGACCGAAGAGATCGCTGCACGGTGGAAAGAATCTGAAGCAGCGGGAATGCTACGCCCATCGATGATCCTTGAAATCGCCAGGAACTGTGTCAGTTGCCATGTCGTCCCACACGAAGATCTTGTAAACACCGGCGGACACTCTTCGGGAAGTGATTTCGAACTGGTCTCCTGGAGTCAGGGTATCGTTCGTCACAACAACTTTTATTCCAAGGGCAAAGACAACAAGGTTGCTTCCATCGAAAAGCGAAGGCTCTTCCACATCATCGGCATCATGGCGGAAATGGAAATCGTTCTCCAGGCGGTGTCGACGGCCAACGGGAAGGGCGATTACGCCGTCAAGAACGCCAAGCGCTTCATCGCACTGAGAAAGAAACTCGATGCCGTGAACAAGGCCATCGACAACCCCCAGATCAAAGAGGCGATGGAAGCCATCGCCAACCTCAAGATGAGCTTGAAAAAACAGGACGCCATGGCAATCGCAGCGAAGCAAATCACCGCCTCAGTGGTTGCATTCGCAGTTCTTAACGACGGAAGTTCCCTTGAAGGCGTGGATCCACTGCTGGCAAAAGATACGGACTATCGGGGCGCGAAACCGGGGACCCAGTAATACACCTGGAGCGAGTGACCCACGATGAATGAGCAGGAAATCAAAGTTGATCGCCCACAAAGATGGGATCAACCGTTCGGGGACCAACCACTTTCCGATCATCTAGTGGATTGGACCCTGACCGGGACGGTCCTTTCCTTTGCCTGCTCCGATTTTCAATCCAGTGGCGCAACCTTGAGCGACATCCTCAAGAACGATGCCCGGCTGATAGAGTATCAACCTGGAGATATCATCATCCGTAAGGGCGATTACGGCGGATCCGTTTTCTTCGGACTGAGCGGTTCAATCCACGTGCTGACGGATTCCACCGGAGACAGTGTCCTGCAGACCAGCAAGATGCTGAAGAAACGAACCTGGTGGCAAGCGCTCTCTCAGTTATGGAAGAACTCCAGTGAGCCCGAATCAAGAAGCGATGCAGGAACGGGATTCTCCACCATCGATCTGATGGAATTGATCAGGCGTTCACGTTCAATACCTGGTGACATCGATCAATTCAGCCGAAAGTACAAGTCAATTGAAATCCCGCTGGGTAGGTCGATCGGTGAAATCGCAGCACTCAGAAGATCCAACAGAAGTGCGACCATCTTCGCAGCCAAGAAAACGACCTGCATCGAGGTTCGATTACAAGGAATCCGTGACATCTGTCGGAAGTCCAGGATGTTCCGAGAGTACCTCGAGTCAGAGGTAAGAACTCGTTCATTAGGAAACCTGTTCTCCGAGATACCTCTATTCCACAAGATTCCTCCCACTGATAAATCAATGATCCTGGATGTGCTCCGATTCGAACGCCATGGCAACGATCATTGGAATCATGGCCTTCGGTCGATCATGGGAAATAAGGATGCACTTCTTGCGCAGGAAACACCGGTCGTCAAAGCGGGCTGGCGACTCGATGGTTTCTTTTTGCTGCTAAACGGTTTTGCTCGCATTTCCAGGAACATTCGCGGAGTCACCGAAACCGTCGATTACTTGAGACCTGGAGACATTTTCGGAATGGAAGAACTGATCGAAGCGATCGACTCTGGTCGCACTCCTGTGGCCACCAAGGATTTCCACTGCATCGGATCCACCGACTTGCTTCTGATCTCGACTCCTGCTTTCCAGAATTACATTCTTCCCCATATCTCCAAGGAAGACCTCCTCAAGAACTTCAGCCGCCCTGAACGTGAAATCGATATCTCGAAGAACGCTCTGGAATTCCTGGTCAATCATAGAACCATCAATGGCAATCAGACGATGATCATCGATCTCGATCGTTGCACAGATTGCGACGACTGTGTCAAAGCTTGCGCTACGACCCACGATGGAAATCCCAGATTTATCCGTGAAGGATACCGTCATGCACAGTTGATGGTCGCATCCGCATGCATGCACTGCTGTGATCCTGTATGCCTCGCCGGATGTCCTACCGGAGCCATCCATCGTGAACGTTCCAGTGGCAATGTCATCATCCAGGAATCCACCTGTATCGGTTGTGCTACCTGCGTTGAATCTTGTCCGTACGACAACATTCGCACGGTGGAAATCAGAGATTCTGTGGGGAGACCCATCATCGATACCACCTCAGGGAACCCCATTCTCAAGGCCACCAAGTGCGACCTCTGTATCGATCAGCCATCCGGGCCAGCGTGTGTCAACGCATGCCCCCATGATGCCCTTCATCGGGTCAACTTTGGCGATCGAGATCTATCCACTGCACTCTGGGGAAACTCCTGATGCTCAACCTGAGAACTCCTTCGATCCGGGTGATCTTCTTTGTCGTGGTGGCGATCATCGTCTTCAACTATCGTCTTCATGTCAGCAATCGCTCTCTCGGAGACCTGGCCATGACCAGTGGTTGGTTTCTCCTGGCCAGTTTTCTGCTACTAGGCCTGTACGGATTACGCAAGAAATTGCCCTTCCTGCCGCTGGGCAAGACCTCAACATGGTTGATGCTTCACCTGGCCACTGGATTTCTCGGTGCTTACTTCTTTCTCGACCATACGGGTTACCGACTTCCCACCGGGACTTTCGACATCTTGCTGTGGATCGGATACGCCATCATCATTCTCAGCGGTTTCACCGGCTGGATTCTGATGAGAACGATTCCTCCATCACTAAGAGAATCGATGCACCTGTTGCCGGAGCGAATCCATGCAGAAATCGAGTCCATGATTGGCAAG